>Ga0210023_1001177_pt1 | contig 18721 bp, 13 predicted proteins | sample CryGeymeta201524_FD_183987 | JGI IMG/M metagenome (GOLD analysis project Ga0210023, IMG submission 183987) | Groundwater microbial communities from Crystal Geyser aquifers in Utah, USA - Crystal Geyser metaG 2015-24 (SPAdes) (version 2) | ecosystem: Environmental > Aquatic > Deep subsurface >... | reverse complement strand
CAGCGAGAAAGCAATCGAGGCAAGACGTTGATACCCCCAGAAACTTTGGTTGCATCACCCAAGTTCACAACGAATACGCGCTGGTTGCGGTATGACATCCAGGGGAATTCGTGCGTTGTCACTAAGCTGCCCGCAGATAAGGGGCAAGATTTTTACGGTATGAAGGGGTGATCTGGCGTCAGAATGTCATCGCGGGAAAGCGAACCCCAGGGTTCGCCTTCCCGCGGCAATAAGCAGGTGGGTCAGAGGGTGGGGATGATCCACAAATCAGTGACTTGTGGGTATGGCCTTGTACCAGACATTCATGCTTTCGAGGTTGCCGGCGATCTGGGTGTTTTTGATCAGGGTACCGCCGTAATGGTAGCCATTGGCGGCAAAACAGATGTTCATCCCAAAAGAGGTTGCCCGAGCGATGGTGTAGCAGGTTCGAATTCCGCGCGCCCTGGTGAGTTCTTCTAGCTGAGTCAGCAGCAGATTGGCCAGACCCTGCCCCTGGCACTGTTGATCAGTGGCAAAGTCGGTCAGTTCCGCATTACTGCCCTGGTGATCAATTTCAGCCGAGGCCACCGCAAGCAGCTTGCCCTCTTTAAGGATGCCGGCATACACCACATTTTCTTCCATGGTGCGCGCCAGATACTGGGGATCGTGGATGGGGAAGGGGTAGCTGGCAAAAATCCGGCGATAGAGCGCCGCCATGTTTTCGCAATCGGCACTGGTGAGCAGACGGCTCGTGCAACCCGGGGGGAGATGGGTTTTTTTTGCCTTGGCCATGCGTGCGCGCGCAACACTTAAGACTTCTTGCACCCGGTCGGCATCATGATCAATCAAACGGTCAGAATGCAGATAATGGCACAGAAAAAGCCCCTCTTCGCGCCCATTGTAAAAGCCTGGAATTGACGCTTCAAGGTTGAAACCTTGCTGCTCAAAGCCCGTGCGCGCCCAGGCCGGAACCTTGGCGAAGATCTTCGAGTAACGTTTTTTCTGCGCCAGCTCATAAATCTGGTTGATGATAGCGGGATAATCTTCCTGGGCGAGCTTCATGAGATAAACCCGGTCATTAGCCTCACCATGCTGAACCAGGGAATGCCCCCGGTGTTCCGTAGAATCAAACCTCATCGCGGCGCTCCATACGCTGGTTTTCCTGCGGGGTCAGGCTGATAGTGGTATCACTGTCGGCGAGCAGCATCTCGATGCCGCTGACCCCCGACTCGATTCCGTCGTCGAGCATCAATTGCAGGTCGCAGTTGTCACACTTGCGGTCGCAGAACTTCTGCTCGTAACTGTCAGGCTCCTGATAGGTCGTGATGACACCTTCATAGTTGCGCAGCACCACCTTGTTGGTCGAGAGTGAGATCAGGTAGTTGGGGTTCAGAGGGATTTTCCCGCCACCACCGGGGGCGTCGACGACATAGGTTGGCACGGCGAATCCACTGGTGTGGCCGCGCAGACTTTCCATAATTTCGATTCCCTTGCCCACCGGGGTGCGGAAATGCCCCAAACCTTCAGACAGATCACATTGGTAGAGGTAATAGGGTCTAACGCGATTTTCAACCAGTTTGTGTACCAGAGATTTCATAATTCGCGGACAATCGTTGACCCCGGCCAGCAGGACCGACTGGTTGCCCAGGGGTATGCCGGCATCTGCCAGTTTGGCGAGGGCGGCGCGTGACGAGCTGGTGATTTCGCGCGGGTGGTTAAAGTGGGTATTGAGCCACAGCGGTTGATGTTTTTTGAGCATCGTCACCAGCTCATCGGTGATGCGGTAAGGCAGCACCACCGGCATACGTGAACCAATGCGCACCACCTGAACATGCGCGATCTGTCCGAGTTCGGTGAGAATCCAGTCGAGATAGCTGTCACTCAGCATCAGCGGGTCGCCCCCGGAAAGAAGCACGTCGCGCACTTCCGGGGTATTACGAATATAATCAAGCCCCTGCCGAATCTGGTCGCGATCCGGAATGGAATCGACATCACCAACTTTGCGCTTGCGGGTGCAGTGGCGACAGTACATGGCGCAGACGTTGCTGATATGAAACAGCACCCGATCGGGATAACGATGGGTCATTCCCGGTACCGGGCTGTCCTGATCCTCGGCGAGGGGGTCGGACATATCACATTTGCTGATTTCAAGTTCCTGGGGGTCGGGGAAGGCCTGACGAAAAACAGGATCGTTGAGATAATTGTTTCGATCAATCAATGACAAATAGTAGGGCGTCATGGACAAGGGAAATTTTTTCATGGTCAGCTCGACCTTGCGCCGCGTCAGAGCATCGAGACGGATATCGAGAAGCTTTTCAAAGGTTTCAATCCGGGTGATGGAATGTTTCAATTGCCAATGCCAGTCGATCCACTTGGAGGCCACGACCTTATTTTCACTGCTGAGGTGTGCGGCGATTTTTCGTTGTGTGTTCGTGTAGATACCCATGGGACATAAAACTCCTTTAGTGGGGTCAGCACCCTGCCCGCGCCCGCAGTTCATAGCAGAACAGCAGGCGCCCAGCGCAAGGGGGAGTCGCAGGAATTGAAGTGGGTGCAGGCGATGATTTCGGGAAGAGCGACTCACGGGAGACGGATAAAACGCTTGAGCAAATACGATTTGTATACGAACGTTTTTAACACGAATAAAAAACCGTGTCAACTTGCTGACAGTGGCGCCCGGGGCTGGTGGTTCTCTATGGCGGGTGTTTCAACGGAGAGTGAACCGGTTTCAAGCATCGGTGCCGCGCCGATATGGCGCGCTTCCATTAAGTCGACCAGCTTTTCCAGGGCCCGAGTGATGGAGATCTGCTCAGCTTCCGGCAGTTCTTTCAAGGCGGTGACAAGGGTCGCCTGTAACAGGGAAGGGGCCGCGGCGATCAGCTCGACGCCCTGGGGAGTGACATAGATGTGTATGCGCCGACGATCGGCAGGATCGCGCTGACGTTGCACCAGGCGTTTTTCTTCGAGACGATCAATAATCCCCACCAGAGTGCTGGGGCTGAGATAAACTATTTTCGCCAGTTGCGCAATAGTGAGAGGCTGTTCTTTTTTGAGCGCGATGAGACAACCGAGCTGCGGGCCGGTAATTTTGTGCTCGCTGGCGAGTTTGTGCGAGTGCATATCGACCGCGCGAATGATGCGACGCAGGGATTGTAAAATCCGCAGTTCATAGTTCTGATCGGGAACCTGGGGAGAAGAGGAATCTGAAAGTTCAGCGGCCAGGCTTGTCAAGTTTTCAGCTGGTGTCAGTGGCATAATGCGCACCTTATTCCGGGGTGGTTTTGCGAAGGATGCGACGCCGTCCGGTGGGTTTCGCGCCGCGACCCGGGCCAGGTAGACTAGGGGGGGGATCGGTTTTAGGCAGATAACCAATGGGACATTCAAAACTGGAAGGCAGGTTACGCATAGTTGTCAGACTAACGTCAAGACGATCCTTGCTCCATTCGCGCCGGAACAAATCTTCGTAATGACCGGGGTTGGCAAGAATTTCGGTGAACATCTCATGCAGGGTTTTGCCAAAGTGTGCCGCCAGTAATTCAACCCAATTCTCCACATCAATCCGTGCAGCAAGATTTTTACGCTTGCTGATGCGACAATATCCCTGGGCAGCCAAAATTTCCCCCGCCGAAACCATCGACTTTTTTGCCACGAACACATCCTTTTCATTGGTGAGACGATGCGGGGAAACAACTCCCCGGTAAAGTGCGAAGAATAAAGCGCTTGGCACGATGAAACAAGCAAAAAACCAAAACCCTCTGACATTATTATGTGGGAGGGTTTGTTGCAAAACTTATAACGACAGATACCCGTTCCATGGCGACCTCGGACTCTGCTTGCTGAAGATTTATCGTACGTTATTGTAGCTGTTCAGCTCTTTCCTGGTCGAGAGACATTAACAGTCAAAAAAGCTTGCTCGCGCAGAGCCACAAAGAAGGGCAAAACCCTTTCAGAGCAAAGGGCACAAAGAACCCGATTAAGCGAGAGAAAAAAAATTATGGCCCGAATTCAAGCCATAAGACTTTCGTTTTTCTCTGCGCCTTTGCGACTCTGCGCGAGATGCCCTTGACTCTCACGGTCATTTTTACACAAGGCTACTGAACAGTTACACTTTATTTAGCCCAGGGGGGGCGGTTTCATCAGGGGATATAACCCGAAAAGTAACTGTCATGGGCCGTGCTTTGTTGTACGGTTTTTAACAGGTCAATGCCGATAGGTTTCATGAGCCACAGGGCCATAATTCCCAGCACCAGCAGGGACATACACCAGTTCAACAGCAAGCTCAGCCACTGCCAGTCTGCCTCGCTGCGTGCCGACTTGGCGGTCTTCTCAGCGTCATCATCTTCCCTGGAGGCACGGCTACGCAACAAGCGTCCCGAGGTAATAAAAATGAGCGCCGAGACAACAAATTGCGGCATGACTTCAAAGGTCACCAGATCGGCGCTCAGCAGCAGGGCATAACAAAGCACTGCAGCAACACCAAGAAGGGACATTTGTTGACTCAGGTTCGCGTTCATGTTTTTCCTCGGTCAAGGTTCAACCTGCTTTTCCTGCAATAAAACAAATAAAACATCATTATGTCAATGTGAGACTGAAGAGCCCGCTTTGTTTTTTGTGCTCAGCAGAGTCAGCGAGCGCTCCTGCCAGCGACACCTGAGATTTGCCGCGGCGGTATAAAGTGCCGCCAGCCCGGCAAGAGTTCCGGCAATCGCCGCAAGATCGGCAAAGAAAGGATTGCTACGGATTTCTCCGCTAGCCATCGCCAGCAGGTTGATCATCAGGGCACAAAAAGTCAGCTGCACCGCCAGATTTCCAGCGAAGCTGCCCAGAAACAACAGCGCAGCAAAAAGCCCCCAGAACGTGAGATAAATCAACAAACTCAAGGGTGCCGGTGCGCTGCCGATTGCCAGTTTTGGCAGAATATAAAAGCCAAGCATGGAAAACCAGAACAAGCCCAGGGGCACAAACCTGACCGCAGTGCTGTTGTCCCGCCGTTGTTGGGCGTGAACGCCACTAAACACCATGAGAACCCCGCCCAGCAGAAGGATTGAACCCAGCAGTGCAGGCGGAACCGGGAGCAGATGATTGTGATCAAGGGCAAACAGGCTGACGCAGGGGGCCAGGGCGATATAACCGAGCGCAGGATGAGAAGCAGAAGCTTGCGGGGCCATGGAAACCTCCGAAAAAATCAAGGACATATAAGCCGCGGCCATGTCCCCCAAGTCAATGAGATGGAGCTTTAGAACAGGGTTAGCAAATAGCATTCCGCTGAGGGCGGACTGATGAATTATTTTAAAATTCAGCAGGTTAAGAATTTAATGACTATGAAGTTGAAGACAGGAGGGTGTTTTTTTTGCAAGCATGCGAATTATTCCGGAGGTTTCCTGAAGACAAAATTTTTTGTTTAATATGCCGAATTTATTCGGTTTTTTGAGTTTTTTACCAGAAAGACGTATTGCAAAACTGCAAAAAAGATACGAAGCGTCCTCTTTGCTTAAAACGGTTTTTCTACGCCACGGCTGTGGCGTTACGGACTAAGGATTTCACCAGGCATCTGACTTTTTCAAACCATATTTTTTCAGCTTGCGATAAATTGTCGCCATGTTCATCCCCGCCTTTTGGGCGGCTTCTTCAACCTTGCCGTCGGTCTCACGCAGGAGTTGCCGCAGGTAATCAATTTCAAAATTGGCCAAGGCTTCGGTGTAGTCGGCACCAGGCAAACCGTGACTGTCGATCTTGATGAATTGCGACAGAACTTCAAGGGAAATGCGCTCTTCGGTTTCGATGGTCAGGCAGGCCTCAATGACATTCTTCAACTGGCGGATATTGCCCGGCCAGTCAAAATCGCTCGCCGCCTGGCGCGCCTCGTCACTCAAGCCGAGAATATTGGTGCCGAAGGCTGCATTCTGCCGGGCAATAAAGTGGGCCGCCAGCAGGGGAATATCGGCGCGCCGTTCACGCAGGGGCGGCAGGTGTAAATTGATGACATTCAGACGATAAAACAGATCTTCACGAAAAGTCCCGGCGCTGACTTCGGCGGCCAGGTCGGAATTGGTTGCCGACAGCAGGCGCACATCAACCTTGATGGCAGTGCTGTCGCCAACCCGTAAAAACTCGCGTTCTTCGAGGAAACGCAGCAGGGTCTTCTGTACGTTCAAGGGCAGGTTGCCGATTTCATCCAGAAAGAGGGTGCCGCCATCTGCCGCCTGCAGCAAACCTTCACGATCGACCGTCGCGCCGGTAAATGCGCCCTTTTTGTGGCCGAAGAGTTCGCTCTCCAGCACCGATTCCGGAATTGCCCCGCAATTGATAGCTACAAAGCGCTTGTTTCGGCGCGCCGAGTTGTGATGAATTGCCTGGGCAATCAGCTCCTTGCCGGTGCCGGATTCTCCGGTAATGAGCACTGAAGTGTCGCGCACTGCGACCTTTTCCACCTTTTCGAGCAACTTTTGCAGGCTGCTGGAGGTGCCGATAATGGCGCTGAAGTTGAATTTTTCGGCCAGCTCTTCACGCAAATGGGCATTTTCTTCGCGCAGCTCATTGTGGCTGATGGCGTTACGCACGCGAAACAAAAGTTCATCGGGCTCGAAGGGCTTGGTCAGCATATCGTAGGCGCCACGACGCAGGGCCTGAATCGACATTTCGACCGTCGCAAAAGCGGTAATCATGATCACCGGAATATCGGCCTCGCGCTCCTTGATCTGGCGCAGAACTTCAAGCCCATCGATACCGGGCATTTTAATATCGCTGATGACCAGATCCCAGACCTGCGGGCGAAAAAATTCCAGGGCTTCCCGGGGATCGGTAAAGGAGCGAACGGCATAACCATCATCCAGCAGCACCGCTTCCATCATGCGGCACAAGCCTTCTTCGTTGTCGATCACCATAATTTTTTTCGGCGCCATGAGATCATGTCCTTAATATTCTTCGCGTTCAATCGGCAGCAGCAGCGTGACCCTTGTGCCCTGTCCGACCGTCGATTCAATAAAAATCTCACCCTGATGCTGGTCGATAATCTGTTTGGTAATCGCCAGTCCCAACCCGGTTCCGCGCGCCTTGGTGGTAAAAAAAGGCTCGAAAATCTTTTCCAGATTTTCGGCAGGAATACCACTGCCGTTGTCGGTAAAAACCACCGCGACCCGTTTGCCGTCCGGCCGGGTTTCGACCCCGACCTGACCCTGGCCTTCAATCGAAGCCGCCCCATTAAGAATCAAATTGATGGAAACCTGGCGCATTTGATCGGCATCCAGGGGCAGGCGCGCGAGTCCGGGGGCGAAGGACGTCAACAGATGGACCTGACGCAGCTCGGGCAAATTGGCGGAAAATTCGACAATTTCCTTGAGCAGGGCATTCAGATCCGTGGCCTCAAGCACCGGCTTGGGGGTACGCGCATAACTGAGCAAGTCTTGAACAATTTTTTTGCAGCGCTTACTTTCGCGCTTGATTTCATGAATAAAGTGATAGTTGGGATCCTCGGGCGAGATTTTCTTTTCCAGATAACCGGCATAACCCAGAATCACCCCCAAAGGATTGTTGATTTCGTGGGCAACACCCGAAGACAGCACCCCGAGAGACGCCATTTTCCCCTGCTGAGCGAGGGCAGTTTCCATCTCTTTGTGCTGGCGCAACATCTTGATCATGCGGTTAAAAGTCTGGGCCAGTTCGCCCAGCTCATCCTGGCTGTCGACCTTAATCTGTTCATCCATGCGCCCTTGCTTAACGCGCCGAATCGCGGCAATCATCTCGTGAATCGGGTCGGTCAAAACCTTTGCCGCCAGAAACACCAGGGTGACCGCGATTAAACCCACCAGCAAGGGCAGCAGCAGCACATGGGCAATAATGCGCATTTTCATCTGGTTGGCGGGCCGGTAAAATTCGTCTTCGTAGCTGCCGACGGCCACGATCCAGTCCCAGGGTTCAAAATATCGGTAACGCACAATTTTCATGCGCGCCTTCTTTTCCCCCTGGTTCAGCCAGGGGTAGCGAATCCACCCTTCCTTGTTGGCAATCATTTCAGCAATAAACGCCCGATTCTCTGAATCACGCTGGGCACTGATATTCTGGCCTTCAGCATCGGGATGGATCATCAGGGTGCCCGTGCGATCCATGCTGTAAATGTAGCCGGTTTTGCCAACCTGTTTAGTTTTAATCTGGGCTTTTAAAATGGCAAAGGAGGCTTGCTCAAAACTGTTCTCTTCATAGGTTTCGTCCAGGTAGCCACCGGCGGCAATAATCCAGTCCCATTCACGAAAGTAGCGATAGGCAACGATTTTGCGGCGTGGTCGCGTTTCGCCCAGGGCGGTGTTGCGCCAGGGGTAAACCGTATAGAGAATTTCGCCGGGCTTGGAAGCCAGTGCCCGCCGGCAAAGCTCGCGAATAAAGTAGCGCCCGTCTTCATCTTGCTCGTCATAAACATTTTCGCCCTCACGCGCCAGATGCGCGGTCAGCAGCCCCTTGCTGGTCATGGCATACAAATAACCGCTGCCGCCGATCGAGGCACTTTTCAGGGCGTTGCGCGCCGCTTTTTGGGCACTGCTGAGATTAATTTCGCCCTTTTGCAACTGCGTCTGGGCGGTCGCGACCAGGCTGTGAGCCAGATTGACCAGGGCTGCCATTTCCTGCTGAACCACCCGTTTGCGTTCATCTTGATAGACTTCATACTGGCGATAATGCGCATCAAGCAGATCCAGAGTAAAATCGGCCATGTGATCCAGGTCAGCTTTGCTCGCACTGGTCAAGCCCTGATAGGCCTGATGAACGGCAACCACGCCAATCAGCCCGCCCGCCAGAATCAGGGGCAGCACCACCAGGGGCAGCACCACCACCAGCATTTTGGCGCGGATACTGAGACGATTAACAAATTTGAAGAGGTAGCGATTCATAGATGGCCGCAAAGAATTAAATGCAGCGAAGTATGTGGTAAGCGTCGGAATGAGTCAAGAAGCAGGGCCGCCTGCGGCAGCGAAAGCGCCCATTGAATGGCGCTGTCAGCGTGTTTTTTTAAGGGTACGCGCGACAAACTCGCCGACTGCCTGGTGGGTGGCCGGTGATTCCCACAGGGCTTGAAGTTGCGCCGCCTGTCGCGGTTTTTCCTGCTCAATGGCGCTGCGCACCGGCCCACGGATTTGCTGTTTGGTGAAGGCAAAAATGTCGGCCGGAATTGCGGCCAAGGTGTGCGCCGTGCTCAGGGCGGTGTTCATCAGGTCTTCCGTGGCGACGGCCCGGTCGATCAAGCCGCGCTGCAGGGCAGAGTCAACATCGTAGGTCGCCGCTTCCAGAATGATTTCGGTAAAAAACGTCGGGTGGCAGCGGGCGCGCATAATTTCGAGCGCAACCACGGGAAAAGGCACTCCAACCCTGAGTTCAGGAACGCCGATGCGCCCCTTGCTCTTTGCCATCAGGCGCAGGTCGGCACAGCAGGCCAGCAGGCAGCCACCTGCAATGGCGTGACCATTGACGGCGGCAACGACTGGCTTGGAGCAGAAAAATAATGTTTCAAGCAGATCATCAAGCGCCGGGAGAAACTTGCGCACGTAGGCAACACCACCTTCCAGCAGTTGCGGCAGATCGACCCCGGCAGAGAAAATCTTGCCCGATCCCGTCAAAATCATGGCGTGGGCAGCGGACTGGTTCAGTTCCCTCACCACCCTGGTCAGGTCTAGGCAGAAATCCAGCTCCATGGCGTTGGCGGGGCCATGCTGCATGTGCAGCAGAGCCAGATGATCCTGGTGTTCAATGGAAAACATAACGCCTCCTTGGGGCTTGCTGCCTACATATTGCGGCGGTACTGTCCGCCAACCTCATAGAGTGCGCCACTGATCTGGCCGAGGGAGGCAACCTTGACCGTCTCCATTAACTCGGCGAAAATATTGCCGCCGCTGACCGCAGCCTGCCGCAGACGTTGCAGAGCCGCCGGGGCTTCGGCGGCATGGGCCACTTGGAAAGCGCGCAGGTTGGTGAGCTGATGCTGTTTTTCTTCTTCGGTTGAGCGTGCCAGTTCGCCAGGGATGCGATAACCCTCTTCGTCGGCACGCGGATCGATGTAGGTGTTGACGCCGATAATCGGCAGCTCGCCGGTATGCTTGCGATGTTCGTAAAGCATGGACTCATCCTGAATTTTGGTGCGCTGGTACTGGGTTTCCATCGCCCCCAGCACGCCGCCGCGCTGGTTGATGCGTTCAAATTCACAGAGCACCGCCTCTTCGACCAGATCGGTCAACTCTTCAATGATAAAAGCGCCTTGCAGGGGATTCTCATTCCTGGCCATGCCCAGTTCCTTGTTGATGATCATCTGAATCGCCATGGCGCGGCGTACCGATTCTTCCGTCGGGGTGGTGATGGCTTCGTCGTAAGCGTTGGTGTGCAGCGAATTGCAGTTGTCGTAGATCGCCATCAGGGCCTGCAGGGTGGTGCGGATGTCGTTGAAGGCCATCTCCTGGGCGTGGAGGGAGCGGCCCGAGGTCTGGATGTGATATTTGAGCATCTGGCTGCGGGTGTTGGCGCCGTACTTGTCGCGCATCACCACCGCCCAGATCCGCCGTGCCACTCGGCCGATCACCGTATATTCGGGATCGAGGCCATTGCTGAAGAAGAAGGAGAGGTTGGGCGCGAAGTCATCAATCGCCATGCCGCGCGACAGATAATATTCCACATAGGTAAAGCCGTTGGCGAGGGTGAAGGCCAGCTGGCTGATGGGGTTGGCACCGGCTTCGGCGATGTGGTAGCCGCTGATGGACACCGAATAGTAGTTGCGCACCTTCTGGTCGATAAAATACTGCTGCACGTCCCCCATCATGCGCAGGGCGAATTCGGTGGAGAAGATGCAGGTGTTCTGGCCCTGATCCTCCTTGAGAATGTCGGCCTGCACCGTGCCACGCACGGTTTGCAGGGTGCAGCCCTGAATCCCGTCGCGCTCCACCTGCGAAGGGTCACGCCCCTTGTCGGCACGGAATTTTTCAATTTGCTGCAGAATGGCGGTGTTCAGGAACATGGCCAGCAACATGGGGGCCGGGCCGTTGATGGTCAGGGAAACGCTGGTCATGGGATCGCACAGATCGAAGCCGGCAAAAAGTTTCTGCATATCGTTCAGGGTGCAGATGGAGACGCCGCTCATGCCGACCTTGCCGTAAATGTCGGGACGCTCGTCGGGGTCTTCACCATAGAGGGTCACGCTGTCGAAAGCGGTTGACAAGCGCTTGGCGGCATCATCCTTGGTCAGATAATGGAAGCGCCGGTTGGTGCGTTCCGGTGTGCCTTCGCCGGCAAACTGGCGCTTGGGATCCTCGGCGGTGCGCTTGAAGGGGAAGAGACCGGCAGTGTAAGGGAAAAAGCCCGGCGCGTTTTCCTTCATGCACCATTTGATGATTTCGCCATAATCCTGATAATCGGGCAGACAGACTCTGGGGATGCGTGTGCCCGACAGGCTGGTGGTAAAGAGCTGGGTGCGAATTTCCTTGTCGCGCACTTTGGTGACCATGACTTCATCGCGGTAGCTCTGCTTGATCTGCGGCCAGTTGTGCAAGAGTTTGCGATTTTCGGCGCTGAGTTGACTTTCCGCACGACGCATCAAGGGCCTAAGGGGGTGATTATCGAGCTTCTCCTGTTCGAGGAGTTGGCAGGTGCCTTCGAGTTGAAAGAGTCGACGTGCGGCCGTCGCTTGCTGTTCAACCTGATGACGATAGTTGCGTGCCACCTGGGCAATTTCCCCCAGATAGGCCACCTGTTCGGGCGGAATGATCTGCTGCGCCAGGCTCTGGCCGCTGCCGACCACCAAGCGGGATTCCCAGCCGAGGGCGCATTTGTCGTTAAAACGATCTATGAGTGCCCGGTAGAGACGACTGGTGCCGAAGTCGTTGAACTGGCTGGCGATGGTGCCATAAACCGGCAGCGCCTCATCGGTTGCGTCAAACAGTTTGCGGTTGCGCCGCACCTGCTTACGGATATTCACCAAGGCGTCTTCGGCGCCGCGTTTTTCCATTTTATTGAGGGCCACCAGGTCGGCAAAATCGAGCATATCGATTTTTTCCAGCTGGGTCGGTGCGCCAAATTCGCTTGTCATCACATAAAGGGACAGATCACAAATCTCGGTGATGCCGGTATCGCCCTGACCTATGCCGCTGGTCTCGACAATGATCAGATCAAAGCGCGCCGCCTTGAGAACTTCGAGGGCTTCACGAATGGCCGCCGAAAGTTCGCTGCGCGATTCGCGGGTGGCCAGGGAGCGCATGAAGACCCGGGGCGTGTCGATGGCGTTCATCCGGATGCGATCACCCAGCAGGGCGCCGCCGGTGCGTTTGCGGGTCGGATCGACGGAGAGGATCGCCACGGTTTTGTCCGCGAAATCGGCCAGAAAGCGGCGCACCAGCTCATCGGTCAAAGAGCTTTTGCCCGCACCGCCGGTACCGGTAATGCCGAGAATGGGTGCGGACTGCGTTAGAGTGCGGATCTGCTGCTGGGTTTGGGCCAAAGGATCATCCCCCTTTGTCACCAAGGCTTCAGCTCGCGTAATTAAGCGGGCAATTGCCTGATGATCCTGGGTCGGCAGGCGCGCAAGATCTTGTTCGGGCTGGCGCGGGGGCGCAAAATCACAGACCTTGAGCTTGAAATTGATCATTCCCTGCAAGCCCATGCGGCGGCCATCTTCGGGCGAGAAGATTTTGCAGATGCCGTAGGCCTCAAGCTCGCGGATTTCTTCGGGAAGAATGACACCCCCACCACCACCGAAAATGCGGATATGGCCAGCAGATTTTTCCTGCAACAAATCGTAGATATATTTAAAATATTCCAGGTGCCCACCCTGATAAGAACTGACGGCGATTCCCTGAACATCTTCCTGAATTGCCGCCGTAACGATTTCGTGGGCCGAACGGTTGTGCCCCAGATGAACAACCTCGACCCCGGAATCCTGTAAGATGCGGCGCATGATGTTAATCGAAACATCGTGACCGTCGTAAAGACTGGTCGCCGTAACAAAGCGTACCGCATGTTGCGCGCGATAGATGTCGTCCATAGAGCTCTTCTCCTTGCGTAAGCATAAAATAGTCAGTAACATTGTTTTAGCAATCCCCGTGCCACGCTTTTTTCAAAACCAAAAAGAACGGAATTCTGCCGAACAAGCCCAGGTCAAGGCCGAAAAGTTCCAGGAATAAACGGCGCCACGGAGGCGGAATGTCTCCATTCGTTTACACTGCATATTCAGGTTATTTAGCGCGGAAATGCGCGTTTTTTTACCATAGTGACACGGGGCGGAAACCCTCACACCGGAATGAACATTTGTTTTGCATTATTTTTAAAACGCTGTATTATCGAAACGAGATGTTGTGGGGTCGCAGCTTGGCGCGGCTGTCGTTTCTGGCAGGTATTCGCTGGCGGAGAGTGTTCATGGGCTTCATCGAACAGATCGCAGAGGCCGGGTTCAGTCCGGCGGGGCTTGAACTACCGGCGGATAGCTGGCTGGTGGTTTTGGATCGCGAGCAGCGGATTACGACCTGCAACGAAGACTCTTTTGCCTTTGTCGGCAAACGCCCGGAAGAGCTGGTGGGCCAGCGGTTGGGGCAGATCGTGCGCCTGGGGTTTCTCCACTCTTTTATGGTGCAGGGGTTCTGCTTCAAGTCACAGCCCCTGTGGATCGACAGCACCAAGTATCTTTGCGACTACGCCCCCCTTGAGCAGGGGCAGCAGGCAACCGGCGGCATTTTCAGCCTGTTTCGCGCCGAACAGTTGAGCGGCCTGACCCTCGAACTGCCCGATCTGCTGCGTTCCATGAACGCCAGCGCCGATCTGGCCCGCGACAGTTTGATCCTGGTGAACACTGAAGGCATGATTACCATGATCAGCCAGCCCTTTGCCGATGTGCTGGGGATTCGCGCCGCTGAAATGATCGGCAAGCATGTTCACAAAGCCTACCCCAATTCCAGCCCTTCGCGTCTGCCCCTGGTGATGGATACCGGTCAGGCGGAAATCGCCGAGCCGCACCTGCTCAACGGCCAGCATGCCGTCGTCAGCCGCTATCCCCTGTTCAAGAACAATGAACTTATCGGCGCCTGGGGTAAAATATTGTTCAGCGATGTGCGTGAGCTGTCCCATCTAATGACCAAATGTCAGGCGTATATTCATCCCGATGAACCCCTGGCCAGTCGCAAGCGTGGCCGCCAACATGAATTCAAGTACGACTGCAACAGCATTATCGGTCACAGTCGGGCGATGAAAGAATTGAAGGAAAAGCTGCTGCGCATCGCCGCACGCCCTTCCAATATTCTGCTGCTGGGCGAAAGTGGCACCGGCAAGGAACTCTTCGCCCATGCCATTCACGCCGCCAGCAAGCGGCGCTACGCCCCCTTTGTCCGCGTGAACTGCGCCGCCATTCCCGAACATCTGCTCGAATCAGAATTGTTCGGTTATGTCGAAGGCGCCTTTACCGGCGCCCGCAAGGGCGGCATGGTCGGCAAATTTGAGCAGGCCGACGGCGGCACCATTTTCCTCGATGAAATCAGCGATATGCCCATGAGCATGCAGGCCAAATTGTTGCGCGTGTTGCAGGAACGCGAGGTCACCCCCCTGGGCAGCGCAAGCACGCGCCGCATCGATATGCGGGTAGTTGCGGCCACCAATGTTAATCTGGAGGAGAAGGTGCACCAGGGCGAATTCCGTACCGATCTTTACTACCGACTGAACGTTATCGCCATGGAGATTCCGCCCCTGCGTGAGCGCCGCGACGATATCTACTTTATTACCAAACACCTGATTGACAACTTTAACGCCGAATTCAACATGCAGGTGCAGGGTCTGGAAGAAGAGGCCTGGCGGCGGTTGCAAGACTACGATTTCCCCGGCAATATTCGCGAACTCCACAATGCCATTGAAAGTGCCTTTAACATGGTGACCGGCCACCTGATTCGTATGACTGATCTGCCCCCGCAGATTCAGCGTCTGCAACCCAAAACTGCAAAATGCCCCGCGTTTGCGGTCGAAGCAGAACCTCTGCTTGCCAATATTGGCCATAAGCCCTTGCAGGAAATTATGGAAGAGATGGAGCGTCGTTTGATTGAGGCCTCCCTTGAGCAGGTGGGGGGTAACAAGCTGAATGCCGCCAACATTCTGGGCATATCGCGCCCCGGTTTGTACAAGAAACTGCATAAATATCAGTTGCAGTAACCGCCCTTTGGGGGCTGTCTCTATCAAATAACAGTGTTAACGATTATGACAAACCTCAGCCAAAATTTCTGGACGAATTAAAAACCTGAAAGCATAAAAAAATACGTGTATTCAGCTAGTTGAAAATTTTTGCATTTTTATAATTTCAGCAAAACAATGTTTGGTACTTGCCTTGCAACCGGCATAAAGACCGGGCGCGGAGTGAAAGCGGCGCTTTGGCAATGCCCTCTAGGAGACGTTTTTATGTCCGAAACAGCTCCCCTGCTGAACGTTAATGCCGTATCCCTCTCTTTCGGTGGCGTCCATGCGCTTACCGATGTGGGTTTCCAGGTTGCCCCGGGCGAAATTTTTTCCATTATTGGCCCCAATGGCGCAGGGAAAACCTCGATGCTCAACTGCGTGTCGGGACGCTACCAGCCCAACAAGGGCTCTATCACCTTCAAGGGTCAGGAAATGATCGGCCTGCGCCCCAACGACCGCTGTTCCCTGGGGATTGGCCGCACCTTTCAAAACCTGGCACTCTTCAACCACATGACCGTGCTCGACAACATTATGGTTGGCCGACATCATCTACTGAAAAACAATTTTCTGACCGGTTCTCTCTACTGGCTCACCGGTGCGCGGCGCGAAGAACTGAAACATCGCGCGGTGGTCGAAGACATTATCGATTTTCTTGAAATTGCCCATATTCGCAAATCCATTGCCGGCACCCTGTCCTACGGCCTGCGTAAGCGGGTCGAACTGGCGCGCGCCGTGGCCCTGCGCCCCGACCTGATTCTTCTCGACGAGCCCATGGCGGGCATGAATCTCGAAGAAAAAGAAGATATGGCGCGTTATGTTATCGACCTCAACGAAGAATGGGGCATGACTGTGGTGATGATCGAACATGACATGAGCGTGGTCATGGATATTTCCCATCGCGTGATGGTGCTCGACTTCGGCCGCAAGATTGCCGCGGGCCTGCCGGATGAAGTGATGGCGAATCCGCGGGTGCGCAGCGCCTACCTGGGCGAAGAGGTACAAACCAGCGCCGAGTCGGAGGAGGTGGCCTGATGCAAGCCGAATTTGCCGACATTCAGCGCTACAACACCTTCCCCAAACTCCTCGATTACAATGCCGCCAACTGGCCGGCTGAAATTGCCCTGCGCGAGAAAGAATTCGGTATCTGGAATGCCTACACCTGGGCCGATTACCAGCGAATGGTTAAATTTTTTGCCCTGGGAATGCATCAGCTGGGCATTGGTCATGAGGATGCCGTGGGAATCATCGGCGACAATCGACCCGAATGGGTGGCGGGTGAGATTGCCTCCCACGCGCTGCGGGCGATGATCTTCGGTATTTACCAGGATTCCATGAATGAAGAGTGCGCCTATCTGATCAACTATGCCGGGGCCAAACTCATCATCGCCGAAGATGAAGAACAAGTCGACAAGGTGCTGGAAATTACCGCGCAATGTCCCGGGGTGAAACACATCGTTTATTGCGACCCACGCGGTATGCGCAAATATGATGATCCGCGTCTCATCAGCCACACCGATCTCATGGCCCTGGGGGAAGAGCTGGCGCGCAAGGAACCCCAGCTTTACGCCCAATTACTCGCCGCCGGTCAGCCCGAAGATGTCGCGATTCTCTGCCCGACCTCGGGCACCACCAGCAACCCGAAACTGGCGATGCTCCAGGCCGGGCCCATGCTGGAACATTGTCTCGCCTATCTGCACGCCGACCCCAAGTTTCCAAGCGACAACTATGTGTCGGTGCTGCCCCTGCCCTGGATCATGGAACAGGTCTACGCCGTGGCCCAGGCGCTGATCTGTCGCCAAATTGTCAATTTTGTCGAAGAACCCGAAACCATGATGGAAGATCTGCGCGAAATCGGCCCCAATTTCGTGCTCCTCGCCCCACGGGTGTGGGAGAGCGTCGCTGCCGACGTCAAGGCGAGGATGATGGACGCCACCCCCTTCAAGCAACGCATGTTCAAATGGGGGATGAAGCTCGCAGAAACAGCCGCGTCTCAGGGCAGGGCGCAGTCAAAGCTCGCTTACTGGCTGCTTTTCCGCGCTCTGAAAGACCGACTGGGGTTCAGCTTCTTACGCTCGGCCGCGACCGGCGGTGCGGCCTTGGGCCCTGACACCTTCAAATTTTTTCTCGCCATGGGCGTGCCCCTGCGCCAGCTTTACGGCCAAACCGAAATGGGCGGCGCCTACACCATCCATCAGGCCGATGATGTCGATTTCGACAGCGTCGGGATTCCCTTTGAAAACGCCGAGGTGCGCATTGCCAATCCCGATGCCAATGGCGTCGGCGAGGTGGTGGCCAAGTCCAAAGGCATGTTTCTGGGCTATTACAAGAATGACAAAGCAACCGCCGAGGCGCTGGATGACGGCTGGATGCACACCGGCGATGCCGGCTACTTCAAGCAGGAGAATGGCCATCTGGTGGTGATTGACCGCATCGCCGATCTGGCCGAAACCTCCACCGGTTCGCGTTTTTCACCGCAGTTTATCGAAAACAAGCTGAAATTTTCCCCCTTTATTGCCGAGGCGGTTATTCAGGGCGACGGCAAACCTTATCTGGCGGCAATGATCTGCATCCGTTTTGAAATTGTGGCCAAATGGGCCGAGCAGCGCGGGCTGGCCTTTACCAACTATATCAATCTGTCGGCCCAGCCCAGAATTTATGCAATGGTGCAGAAAGAGGTCGAAGAGGTCAATGCCAGCCTGCCGCCGGCGCAGAAGATCTGTAAATTTTTGCTGCTTTACAAGCAGCTCGATGCCGACGATGGCGAACTGACGCGCACGCGCAAGGTGCGCCGTGGCGTGATTAAAGAAAAATACGCCGACATCATCGCTGCGATTTATGCCGATCAACCAAGGGTTCACATTGATACGGTGATCACCTTTCAAGATGGCAATACCTCGCGCATCAAGACCGACCTGCGCGTGGTTGATCTGCGCAACGAACACGAACCCGCCATGGCCGCCGCCAGCTGAAAGGAGTCTTTTATGAATTTTGAACTGCTGACCCAGCTGGTGGTCAACGGTCTGATTGTCGGCACCCTCTACGGAGTGGTGGCCATGTGCTTCGTGCTGATTTACAAATCGACCCAGATCGTTAATTTTGCCCAGGGCGAATTCCTCCTCATCGGGGCCTGGACCTGCTGGGCCATGCTGGTCAAGTTTGAAATGCCCTTTTATCTCGGGTTTCCCTTGACTCTGGCTTTCATGGTGGTATTCGGCATTGTGCTGCAAATGGTGGTCTTGCGGCCGATGATCGGCGAGCCCATCATTTCGGTAATTATGGTCACCATCGGTTTGTCCATGTTCTTTCAGGCCCTGGTCAGCTGGATTTTTGGCGGCTATACCAAGGCCTTTCCCGCGGTGTTCGAGGCTGCTTCGGTTAATATTGCCGGTTTGCAGATCGAAACTGCCTACATTATGAGCGTGGTCATCTCCCTGGTGGTGATGAGCGCTTTTTACTTCTTCTTCAAATATTCCCGCATGGGTCTGGCCATGCGCGCCACCGCCTTTAACCAGCAGACCGCCCAGAGCCTGGGGATTTCGGTTAAGCATGTCTTTGCCGCCGCCTGGGCGAT
>Ga0210023_1001150_pt1 | contig 18908 bp, 15 predicted proteins | sample CryGeymeta201524_FD_183987 | JGI IMG/M metagenome (GOLD analysis project Ga0210023, IMG submission 183987) | Groundwater microbial communities from Crystal Geyser aquifers in Utah, USA - Crystal Geyser metaG 2015-24 (SPAdes) (version 2) | ecosystem: Environmental > Aquatic > Deep subsurface >... | reverse complement strand
CTCAACGCCGGAATACCAGCTGGAAGCTAAAGTTGAACCAGGCGATTGCGTCGACAGTATGAACGGTGAAAAATTTACCCAGCGCGTCACCCTGCACCTCAACACCCAAACCTTCTATGGTTGTGGGCGTCAGCTGAATTAATTTTGTAACTGTTCAGGAACCTTGGAGTAAAAATGACCGTTAAAAGTCAAGGGCGCCTCGCGCAGAGCCGCAAAGCCGCAGAGAAAACCCAAGGTCTTATGGCGTGAATTCAGACCACAACTTTTATTTTTCTCCCGCTTAATCGGTTCTTTGTGCCTTTACGCTAAAAGGGTTTTGCCCTTCTTTGCGGCTTTTGCGCGAGCAAGCTTTTTTGAGTGTAAGGTTTCTCGAACAGGAAAGAGCTGAAGAGTTACTTAATTTCAAACAAAGAGGAATGACATGCAAATCTGGATTGATGGCGACGCCTGCCCGCGGGTGGTTAAGGAGGTTTTGTACCGTGCCGCCGAAAAGCGCCGCGTTCCGCTGGTGCTGGTCGCCAATAAGCCCCTGAGCATACCACGCTCACCCTTCATCAGTACGCGCCAGGTTGGAGCCGGGCCCGATGTCGCCGATGCGGAAATTGTGCGTCTGATGCAACGAGGAGATCTGGTGATAACTGCCGACATTCCGCTGGCAGCCCAGGTAATTGGAAAAGAAGGCGTTGCCCTTGATCCGCGCGGTGAACTTTACACCGAAGAAACCATAGGCGCACGCCTCTCCATGCGCAACTTCATGCAGGATCTCCGCGACAACGGCGTTGAAACCGGCGGGCCCAACAGTTTCAACGCCGGTGACCGCCAACTGTTTGCCAACCGTTTAGATCAGCTGCTGACCGCCAGTTTAAAAAAATCACCCGCTTAAATCTTCTGCCCTTTGGCCTGCCGCCCGGCAGCGAGCCAATGTCCCAGGTTCACGGCAAGCGGTTGATTCCCCCGGCGCAAAAAACGATTTTGAAACAGAGCATCATCGCCAAAAACCAGTAATTCGCCCTGCCCGATGCGGTTAACCACCATCACGCCAAAGGACTGGGTAACGTCACCGGGAGTGCGCTGTTTGTCGCCGGTCAAATCAACCCAGGCTCCGGCACTGGTGTAGGCCAGGATGGCGCCGCTGGCGGACAGGGGTCGCACCGGCCAGCTGCCATACAAACAAAAACTTTTCAATCCCGCGGTTAAGGGATGGGCCTCAAGACGACTGCTGACAAAGTTGAGGGGATCCCCTGCGATAAGCTGCTCGGTTTCACGAATCACCCCGTTGGCCACATCGACCCCCAGTTCCAACAGCAAAGGCAAAACAGGCGGCCCAATATGAATCATCACCGCAACCCGCCCCCCCTGGGAAATAAACTCTTTCACCAGGGCAATTTCACGGACTGAATAAGGCTTGAACGCCCCCGAGATGATCAGAGCGTCAGTTTTGTCGAGCAATTCCGCCGTTAATGGATGCCGGGTACTGGACACTTCATAGCCCTGACTCACCAGGCTTTGCGCCAACTGTGAGAGGTGCAATTCTGACTCTTGCTCGATGACAAAAGCCTGACCGTGGGCCTGATCGAAAAGAATTCGCGGGTGATAGGCCCACGCAGGCCAACTGAAAATCAGCAGAAAGAAAAGTGTAAGAAGTGGGCGCATAACAAGCTCCAGGTGAGATATTACCAAATTTGTTATCTATCATCCTCGTGGAGGGGATGGCTGTCAAGCTGTGCGACAATTTCATCAATAATTTGTGTCATTTCACGACCATCACAGGAAATCATTACCTCGGCATAACGACGGTAAAGAGGCGTACGTTCGGCGTACAGGTCGGCAAGGCTTTGTCCGGGGGCCATCACCACCCCGCGTTGGCCACAATCATCCAGCCGACGGGCCAGTTGCTCCAGAGAAATTTCGAGATACAGGATTCGCCCGAGCTGAGCCAGATGCGCCATGCCCGCAGGGGAATAGATCACCGAACCGCCGGTGGCAATGACCGCTTGTTGACAGTCAAGGGTCAGCAGAGTCTGTTCTTCAGCGGCCCGAAAACTGTGCAACCCCTTGAGATTAATCATTTGATGCAACCTCAACCCCATGCGGCGTTGCAGCAGCAGATCGGTGTCGATAAAGTCGAGGGCCAGACGCTTGGCCAGCAGAACGCCGAGGGTGCTTTTGCCCGCTGCGGGCATGCCGATGAGAATCAGATTATTCTTCATAGGTGTGCTCTTGGCCTGACTCGCGGGTTGCCACGCCTAACAACAGCCAGCCGGCAACAAACATTAACGCAACCGAAGAAATGCCAACGCGGGTGGCGTTGGTTTCTATCAGCCCGACGTGACGCGCAAACAGCCCGGTGAGTCCAACCAACGCCGGGCCGATGATTGCGGCGAACTTGCCAACCATATTATAAAAACCAAAGAATTCCGCACTTTTTCCCACCGGAATCAGATTCGCGAAGAAGGCCCGGGAGAGCGCCTGAATGCCCCCCTGCACCAGACCGATAATAATCGCCAGCAGATAAAATTCAAAGGCGCTATCGAGAAAGGCCGCATAGATAGTCACCCCCAGATAAACCAGAATCGCCACCCGGATCATTTTCAGCGCACCGACCTTGCCCGCCAGCCAGCCGAAAGCCAAGGCGGCCGGAAAACCGACAAACTGGGTAATCAGCAGCGCGGTAATCAGGGAATTAGACCCCAGCCCCAGAGAGAGCCCGTAATCGACGGCCATCTTGATGATGGTGTGCACGCCATCAATATACATCCAGTAGGCCAACAAAAAATAAGCAACGGGCCGATAAGCCCGCACATGCCGCAGAGTTGTGCGCAGCTGACAAAAAGCCGCGCCGATAAGGACGGAGGCTTTTTCGGTTGCTGGGGGCACACGCGGGCGACACCATTGCAGGGGCAGACCAAAAATCAGCCACCAGACACCGACGGTTAGAAAAGAAATTTGCACCGCCTGAGCAGCGCTGGTTAAACCAAAGAACGCCGGTTTGAGAGTCATCAACACATTGAGGGCAAATAACAACCCCCCCCCTAAATAACCGGCAGCGTAGCCAAACGTCGAAACCAATTCACGCTGACCAGGAGGCGCAATATCAACCAGCAGGGCGTCTGAAAACAAGTTGGAACCGATAAAACCAATGGTCGCCACCACATAAACCAAGGCCGCTGACAACCAATAACCCGGTGGGACGAAACAGAGGCCGGCGGAAAATGCGGCCCCCAGCAAAGTAAAAAAGAGCAGAAAACGCAGTTTGTGAATGCCGCGATCGGAAATTGCCCCCAACAGTGGAGCCAGCAGCGCAATTATCAAGCCGGCGGCGGCGTTGGCAAAACCAAGACGCGCGGTGCTGACCGTCGCATCAGTGCCAATACTCCAATATTGTTTAAAAAAGACCGGGAAGAAACCCGCCATAATCGTGGTGGCAAAAGCAGAATTTCCCCAGTCGTACAGAGCATAGTAAATTGTTTGGCGTTTCAAGAGCACAGAGTTGCGCATGATTTATCCGACGGGAGGCAAAAAAAGGGCCAGACGCGAACGCCTGGCCCTTTTTCAGGTGGTGTTGTTCAACAGAGCCTTTTAGGCCTTGAGAACATTGGACGCCTGAGGCCCTTTACCGCCTTCTACGACGTCAAAAGTGACGCGCTCACCCTCAGCGAGAGACTTGAAGCCTTCGCTTTGAATGGCCGAGAAATGGACAAAGACATCTGGGCCCCCATCCTGCTCAATAAAACCGAACCCTTTGGAATCATTAAACCACTTTACTGTACCTTCTGCCATCTTACCACTCCTTTGTGCTCCCGTCTTTACGCGGGAAGCGGTGCCGTGCAGAACCGCCAGACATAAAACAAAACCACACTGACCTACAGGGTCGGCGTGGCATTTACCATCAGACTACCTGTGTGTTTCATTTTCAAGCACCTGCACGGAGATCTAAAGTTAGTGTTCTTTATCACGATTGGTTTTTAAAATGCAAGCAGATAAATAAAAAAATCGGTAACGGTGCATCACTTTTTTGTGGAAGCAGCTTTCAACCGCGAAAATCGCGCCTGAAGACGACTCCGACCGCATCATTAGATCGGAATTTTAGCCGCGTACCAGGGTTTGCAGGGTTGAAAATCTGGTTGCCCGACAAAAACCCCTCGGGGATGACGAACGCGGAAAATAACCAGCAAGATGTGAAAGATTAAGGGTTATAGGGTCGTCAGTCTTCCTGTTTTTCCCCGAAGGTCGCAACCAACCCCTTGACCAATTCGGCCTCCTCGGCTTTGGACAGGCGCGCTTCGGGGTGTGGCAGTAAATAAAACCAGGGCGGCATCTCCCCTTCGCGCAGGGATGCAGCGGCCTCATTCCCCTTGTTCTTGGCCTGCACGCCCCAGGCAGAAACATTGAAATGTTCACGGCCTTCAAAGGTATCATTCTGAACCAGCCAGGACACCGGCGCTATTTTGCTGTACCAGGGCCAAAGAGTCTCGTGGCTGTGGCAATCCCCGCAGGCGCGCATAAAGAGGCTGCGCGTCACCGGCGACGACCAGGCCGGTTCTTGCAAAACCGGCGGATTCTGATGATTTTTTCCATAGGGAATCACTTGAATAAAAACCACCAGCGCAACAGCAATCAGGGTTAGCTTAATTTTCACATCAAAATCCTCGGGGCATCATACCCAGACCACAAGGCTCTTCAGAGCTTGGAGCTCAGGCACAAATGAGCAACGCGAAACCGACAAAAGGCAGATTCATTGCGGCAGGAAATCCGGCAGGAAATCGCCAAAGGCTTGTTGTCTTGAGACTCTCCACTCTGCCGTGGATCATTGGCCTCACTCGAGTGCAAGTAAGGTGGATGCCGCTGGCTGACCTTCAGGCGTCCCACTCAAGGTGGGCTGGCACACCAGCCAAGCCGAACAGTTTCCGTTTTATTAAATATTCCGGGTGGACGTTCTGACCTCACGCACAGGGCAGAGAGTCAATCAAGATGTTTTGCAGTATAGGCCGGTTGCCGATGCCTGACAAGCGGCAATTCCCCCCGCCGACTATCGGTTAAGTGAGCAAAATCGGGCTTAAGGAAAAATCTTTTTGTTTTTAGCTGGTTGATGATGACACGCAGTTGCAACTGTTCTTCCGGCGACAAATTTTTTCCGGCATAGATCGCCGCACCATAAATACGACTAAAATCATGGCACAGGGGTTCATGACTGCGCTCTGCGAGCTCATACAAGCCCAGACTCTCCGGCAAATGATCCAGTTCTGCCGCTTTTTTCACCTGTTTCAGATAGGCATCAAGGACTGACTGATGGTGATGGGTCAGGCGATATTTTCGCCTGCCCCACAAGAAAACCCCACCCGCCAGCAGCGGCAGAAAAACCCACCAGCGCACCCATTGTGGCAGAGAAGGGCGGAACTGGCGGAAATTACGACTGAGGCTGAGGGCCAGGCTGAGCTGCTTCTGCAGATCATAGGTAATAACCAAACGGCTCCAGGCGGTTTCCAGATAATCAGCCGCCGATTGTGACCAGTTGAAAGGACGGCGACTCAAACCAGCGACGGCCTCACCGGCGTTAATTGCCAGGCGACTGGGATCGATGCGCCGCCAGTGGTTCTCATCGTTAAGGGCTTCGACCCAGACATGGGCCATATCTTCATCGATGAGATAATAGCCACCCAGCGCATTGTAACGACCGCCCAGATAACCGCCAACCAGACGGGCAGGCACCCCGGACATCCGCAGGAGCAAGGCAAATGATGAGGCAAAGTACTCACAATAGCCCCGCTTGCTGTCGAAGAGAAAGGTCTCGACCGGTGTATTATTCTGCGGCAGATTGCTGGTTGCATAAGCGAGTTTTTGCGCAAGGAAAAATTGTTCAACTGCGGCAATTTTCGCCTGACGATCGGGCTCAGCAGCAATGGATTCACTCACTCCTCGCAGGCGCGGAGAGAGTGAATCGGGCAGCCGCAGATAAAAATCACTTTGGCTGGGATCGCGAATCTGCAGTGAGCCCCTCGGATAAGAATAAAGGGTATAACGCACTCGGCGGTCTAGGCGCCGGAGCGCCTCGTTGACAGCGTCACTGGAAGACTGGCTGGAGATATCGGCCGGTTCAGCCGGCAGATCAAGCCCCGGCAGGTAACGATTGCTCCGCGGCTCGCTCATGAGAATCTGCTTCAGCGGGCGGGATTCATTTTTAACGGTCTGATCCGGCGGAAAATTTTTGGCGCGCGACCAGCTTTGGCCATCGGTCTGGTTCAGCACCAGGCCGCGCCAGTAAAGATCCTGGGGGGCTATGGCCGACATTTCCGCCCGAAAGGCTGGCGCGCCACTGGCATTGAGATTGGCCAGGGTGCCGGGACTAACTTCCTCGCTAAACCCCGAGGTCGGCCGGGTGCCGGGATTGAGAAAATGCCATAAGGGATATTGGGTGCGGGGCAGAATGACAAAGAAAAAGATCATCAACAGCAGGGAGCCAAGGGGTAAAATTGCCCCGGTGCGCGCCAGACTGAACCATTGCTGCCGATCAAGGCGCAGGGCTGCATCGGTGGCATAAAAACTGGTCAGCAGCAGACCGATGGCAACCAAAGCAATCAATAACATCAGGGCCAGCAGATAACCGGCACTCAGAGTTAACAGGGAAGAGGACGCCAACACAAAGGTTGAGAGCACGAAAATCTGCAACAGATTGCGGCCACTCTTTTCGGTCATCAACCGCACCGCCAGCAAAGCGACCAGCAGATTGACCAGGGGTTCAACAATGGTTGTCGGGTTCATTTGCAGCAGGTAAAAAGCGGCCACCAGCAGCGACAGCAGGGTTGCAGGCAAGGCTGACAACAGCGTTAACTGGCGGCGATCCCTAACCAAGCCAAACACCAGGCTCAGGCTGAAAATTACCTGCACCATCGGGTCAAGATAGCTAAAAGCTGGTGCTGCCCCGGTGAGTGCAACCAGGCTTGCCAGCCAATGCAGAACGCCCTCAACCGCCATGATAAACCGCCAATTTGCTCAGCAAGCGCCGCCGTTGACCGCCGCCGAGACGCGGAGGAATACGCTCGCGGCCCAACTGCAAACCGACCGGTTGTTGGCGCCGCAACTGCTCGACAACCAGGCTGGCGGCCTGGCTGATGCGTTGCTCAAGGGAGCCTTGCAGCTGATCAAGGTCAATCATCAACGGCCTGGCGCTAAAACCTTCGTGCAGCTTCACCTTGTAAGAATCGTGGCGGGCCGACAACTTCCAGTGAATCGATTTCAGCGGTTCTCCGCCCCGATAATCCTGCACACTCCGCAGGTCGGAACTGTCGCCGCGTTTACGGCTGGAGGGCAGGAATGCTTGCCCCTCTTCACCCTTGGCGGCAGACATTTTTTCACCTTGCGGCAGGGGAAAGACCAGCAATTCCTGATTTATTGACACCCTCAGGGAGCGTACAAAAAAATTAATGGGATAACAGGATTCCAGCCACAGGTCTTCGAGTTGGTGGGTGCCGCGCTGCGGCCAGCTGAGGGTCAGACTGCCTTCGCCCCAGGCGCCCGCCGCCACCCAGGGAAACAGGGGGTTTTCCGCGCCGAGATTGAGGCGGATGAGGAAGGCCGGCAATCTCGCGCGGCGATTGTACAAGCGCACTCCGACCAGAGTGGGCTGAGTGGCAAAAATTTCAGGCGGAAAGTGAAACTCGACCTCAAGCCGACGCAGATTCTGCTGCCCCAGCCAGCCGGAAACGGCCATAAAGCCCAGCAGCGCCGATACCAGCAGGTAGAGCAGATTGTTACCGGTATTCACCGCCGCAAACCCCAGCAGCAATGTCATGCCCACATAAATAACGCCCGCCCGGGTTAATTTTAAACCAAAGGCACGGCCAACTTTTGCAGCAGCGATCGAATAATCTCCTGTTTCGACTGGGATTCATATTCCGGTTTCAAAATCAAGCGGTGCGCTTCGACCTGCACCGCAATCGCCTGTACATCTTCAGGAATGACAAAATCACGTCCCTCAAGATAAGCTTCGGCGCGGGCGGCACCGGCCAGATTGATGCCACCGCGGGTCGAAATGCCCGATTGCACCATGGAATGCTCGCGGCTGGCAAGGGCCAGAGCGTGGATATACCCGGCCAGATTATCCGCCAGCTTTATGTGGCTGACTGCCGCGCGTGCTTCGAGAATCTGCTGGGGCTCTAGGCGCGGCCGAAGACCTTCCAGCTGGTGGCGAATACTGCCGTGTTGAATAATCTGCTGTTCCAGTTCGGCAGGCGGGTAGCCAATATCCGTGGTCGCTAAAAAACGATCAAGCTGCGATTCCGGCAGGGCGAAGGTACCAATCTGCTCAACCGGATTCTGGGTCGCAATCACCATAAATGGGTTGGGCAGGGGGTAGGTCACGCCCTCAACCGTGACCCGCATCTCCTCCATGGCTTCGAGCATAGCGCTTTGGGTTTTGGGCATGGCCCGATTCACTTCGTCGAGCAGTATCAGGTGGTTGAAGATCGGCCCCTGAATAAAGCGAAAATTATTGGTCTGCCGGTCGAAAATCGACAAGCCGGTAATATCGGACGGCAGCAGATCGCTGGTGCATTGCACCCGGCCAAAACTCAAGCCCAAAACACGCGACAAAGCGAGAGCCAGGCTGGTTTTTCCCAGCCCCGGTATGTCTTCAATCAGCAAATGCCCCCCTGCGAGCAGACAAACGATCGCAATTCTCAGTGCACGAATTTTCCCTTGCAAGGTGTTGTGGGCCAGCGAATCAATAACGTCAAGCATGGCTTGTCGATGCAGAAGAGACATTTCAGCTCCCGGGATAACTCAGTAAACTTAAATGTGGTCATTGAAAAAGGCGTCATTCCCGATTTAAAAGGAATGACGCCGTAATTTTTGTAGCCAAAAAACACTTATAAAAAAATTTACATTTGACCTATCACCAAGTCTCTGACCCATGGCAGCCTGCCGTATTGCAGGTAGTGCCATCGTAGCCAATACTAGTATTGATGGTCTGTTGAGGATCAAGCTCAAAAACAGCTGTCATTAATCCACTGAAGTGCGAATTACCAGCAATTCCGTTTTGCAGCACTGTTGCGTCATGGCAGGAAAGGCAGGTTATGAATGAAACGCCAAGATGTCGACTGTGTTCGCCTGACGCATAAGAATTAGTCTCGCCACTCGCTTTGTGGCACTGCCGGCAGGCTGCTGTCCCACCGCCATAAACATCAATAGACCCGTTTGTCCAGGCCGGCGTCGTCACGCCTCCATGGCAGCTGACGTTGCTGCAAGAGTTGCCCGAAAAACTTGCTGCTGCGGAAGCATTGTAAGCCGCCGGAAATTGCATGCTCGCTGGTTCCGCAGGGTCATAGTGGTTGACTGTATCTGTTCCTGCGCCAGCATGACAGGCGGAACAGTCCGTGGTATCAGCAGTTAAAGGTGTGTGGACAGCGTGAGCACCAGCGCGGTTGGGACGATCGGCAATTGCGGTCGATGCCAAATTTGGTGGCGAAGCATGGCAGGATTCACATTGAGCGCCCGCAGCCAAGGGATCCCCCGCCGTGTGACAGCTCAAACAACTGGGGCCACTGCCGCTGCCATCAGCGACGTGGCAACCAAGGCAACTGGGGGCTGCAGCGGCAACATGGCCGCTACGCAGGAGCCAATCCGGCCCAACTGCATGCGGAGCTCCTGAGCTGCCGCCCGCCGTACCAAAAGCACCCAGCGCGACCGGTAATCCTGAATCGGAAAGCTGATGACCGGTGTCATTGCCATGGCAACCCGCCGCGTCACAGCCGAAGTTGGTTTGATTGTACTGCGTATCGGAGTTCATATTGATGCTACCGTTCCAGTGGTCAGCGCTGGTATAGGCTCCACGGGTAGACAACTCACCACCATTAGTGGATTGTTCGACTCCGTGACAAACGCTGCACTCACCATGAGAAGAGATGGCGGCAACAGTGCGATGAGCAACCCCTGTTGCCGTGGCCATATCTGCGGCGCCATCGGGCGGATACGCGTGACAGGCGGTACAATCGAGAGTCAGGTTAGTAGTTTCGGCATGGCATTCGCGACAACTGATCCCGTTGCCGCCAACACCATCCAACTCTGTGCCATGGCACAGGGTGCAAGCCTGTTGAATATTGGCTGCGGTGTAGTGAAAAACATCATTTTCCGGGCCAGCCCAAACAGCTGGGTGCGCAAGGTTTGCGCCATGACAGGCCTCGCAGCCCGTGCCACCCTGGCTTTCGATACCAACATTAAAGCGGGGATTACTTCCCGGCCCGCCGGTCGGATTATCTGAATGACACGCCTGGCAGGATGTCAGATCGGCCTTGGCATCCGGGCCATGATTCGCTGGGTTCAGGTAGCTACCGTCGAGGGTGTGAGGCGCCTGCCCTGGGCCTTCGGCGTGACATCCACGACCATCGTAAGAAGCCGAAAAACAACTCGGCGCAGCACCGCTTCCTTTAAGATCAGCCCCATGACAAACGCCACAGGCGTTAATATTCGTGGTCGCCCGGTGGGCAGTAAACCAATCGGCCGGGTGGCCGCTAAGGCTTGCATTCTGGTTGCTGTCTGAGCAACCCCAGAGGCCAAGGACAGCGAGCAATAATAATCCCAAAGAATATTTCATCATTCCATTCTCCAATCATTCAGCCGTGGCAGGCCACACAGGTTTTCGTTGCTTTGGGATTACCATGGCAACGGAAACAGCTGCTCGGGTCAACTCGCCCGTCGATACGATGGCGGCTGAGGTAATCGCCGCGATGTGGTGTTTGCCGGTAAGTGTCGCTTTGATTCTTGAGGGAAGGCTTCAACTCGGTTTGAGCCGCATGGCAATCGGTGCAGAAACTGGTTTGATGGCACATGGAGCAGACCGCTTCGTTCTGGTAGGCGGTCTGGCGGTGATTGCTGCCCCAGGTTGACGTGTGAACAAAAGTACCGAAGGCCAGTTTATCACCACGAGCCTCATGGCAATCAGTGCACTTGCTGGTCGAACCACCAGCATCTTCAGACGACAAATGCCGCACAGGCAGATCTTTACCACTATCAAGCGCCGCACAGGCGACAAGCCCCAACCCGAGGATAAACAGGGCTAAAAATGTAAGAAATTTATTACGCATAATCAAACTCCCGATCGAAGTGAAAATTACAGAGATTTACCAAACTGATAACTGAGGGTCAGCATGCCGCGCAAATCCTCATCGAAATAGGGATCTTTACTGTAGTCACCCGATATTTTTACCTCCAGGGCATCGTCCATGAATTTTTGGCCGGTGCCGATCGAAGCAAACAATGAACGATCTTCGCCGTAAATATCTTGATCGTAAGCCACATAAACAAATTCGCAACTGACAAAATCCAGTGGCGCCTCGGCCAGTTGATCCCAGTAGCTGAACAAACGGGTTAGTACATAGTCATTCTGCGCCACATCGCCGAGCATATAGCCGATTTCCGCACCCAGTTGGCTTTGACCTTCCCCCGCCCAGGTTGCCAGCACAGCATAATACTGGGATTTATCATCCAGCACCTTGTAATCGTAAAATTTGGTCTTGGCGGTCAGCACCAGAGCATCAAGCGGCAAGGTAAAATCGGCACCGAAAATCGTCAGCTCTTCGCCGGTGGAGGCCAGAAAACGAAAGGGATTGGCACTGTTAGCGCTGGTGCCGAAATAATCTTCATACTGAAAAAACTCGTAGAAGGGTCGCACGGAAACCGGCCCCACAGAGGCATTGAGTTCGTAAGAATGCTCGGCAAAATTGTCGGTTTCCAGATTATAACTCGAAAAACCGCGCACCCAGATATTGGCCGGGAGATAAAGGGCTAAATCGAGGCCTGCCAGTTCCTCGGCATCCGTGCTGTCGTTGCGGATTTTTTTATAAGAAAAACCCAGGTCATACACACCGGCCAGATGGTTGGCCAAGCGCCCCCCAAAGATGCTGTCGCCGCCACGCCCGTTTTGCTTTGTCATGGCAACCTGCTGACCTGCATAGAGCGAACCCGAGAAAAAGCGCCCCAGATCAGAACTCAGCCGTAGACCGTCAAGCGCTTCGTTAGCGACCCCTTCGAAAACATATTGACGCCCGAGTCGCGCGTTAAAGGCGGCCTCTTGGCGGGTATATTCAAAATAAGCGTAAAGCAGTTCGCCTGACGACTGATCGGCAAAATATTCATTATCTGCCAAATCAGCGCGTCCCCAGCCATACAAATGAAACGCCAACCCCAGCTCATCGGGGTTTTCGATATCGACCTGCAAATATTCATAGGCCGGCAGCACCGCCGCATTTTCATCGGCAGCGGTATCGCGTTGGAACATCCGCAAAATCGTGTCTGACTGGATGTTCAATTCCGCAGCAAAAGCGCTGAACGGAAAAAACAGCAGGGCAGCAACGCCAAGGGTACAGAAATGTCGCAACGAAAATTTCATAGGTGTCTAGTCCTCCGTAACTGGCAAGCGCTTAAATGGAACGAGTGGTGGTTAAGTCAACCCTAGGTGGTGGGAGAAGTTTACAATAAAAATGAGCCGCGACAACAGCCGCGACCGCACTTCATTACAACGGTTCGCAATATAACCTAAATTTAAAATCGGCGCAATAAAAGGTTTAAAGTGGCTATTCAGGCTCTCCGGGCCAAAGACACCATACGCTCCAAGCTGAGTTTGAAATGCTTGATGACCTTCTGCTGCAAGGCCGTGTCACGCGTGTAGCCATCGAGCCCCACCGAACGATCAAGAATGGCATCAACCTCGGCGCTCAATTTATAACGTTCGCTATTTTGAGGGATCAGAAGACGGTTTGATCCCCTTTAATGCATTGTCCATGAGCGTCCAGGTGCGAGTTTTTTGCAGAAGGGCTGCCGTCGAACGCAGCAACGGCGACATCTGCTTAATCTCCCGATAGGTACGCTCTTCGAGAAATTCGTTGTGCCCGGTATAGATGATAAACAGATCCGGTTGAAACCGGATCAGCTCCTCCATCAGCTTGGCGATTCGATAGCTCGCATAGCTGATACCGCCGGCATTAATCACCTCCCAGTTTTTGCTTTTATCAATGACCGATAGTAGTGCCCTCAGCCAGCCCGAAAAAGAAGTGCTGTCATCATAGGGCCGTCCGTAGGTAGTGGAACCGCCGAGAGTGAGGATACGATAGGAGCCCGGCGTCTTTTCAGTCGGAAAACGCTGCTGGTTAAAAAAATTTTTGTTGGGGGCCGTAATCCGTTGCGGGATTTCACCCGTGCCGCGCAGGGGGACAAAAATGGGAGAGTTTGAGGCAAACCCCACAAACGGATCCTGATTCTGCGTGGCAGGCTTGACGCCAAAGAAGGCCAGTCCGCCTTCCAACAGGAGAAAAAAAGCAGACGCCTATCTAGCAAAAAACAAAGGACGATAATTTGGCGGAATCTGTCAGTTTCGTACCATAGATATGAACTATAAAGGTTTCTGAACGAAATCTCTTGAATTATCGCTGGTGGAGCACGGCATAAAAAATAGGGACGAACCAGATTGGCGCGTCCCTATAACAAAAAATTTAAATCCCGATGAAGAAACGAGGTGGGTCGAAACCCACCTCGTGGTTTCCTTTCTCAGTTAAACAGAGCCATGATGTTCGTGATAACCGTGCTGAGAACGGTATCCGCATCATCGTTTTCAATTCGGTAACCAAACTCCTTGGTGTGTTGGTTGAAGTCCACTAGCCCACCAGCATCATTGGCGTTCAGCTTCTGCGCACGGTGGCAGCCACCACAGGCCCGTGCAGCAGGACCGACGACAACCTCGGGAGAAGATGCATTGGCAATGTCCAGCCCAGGAACCTCGTCGACGGCCGAGAGGAGGCCCGGCATCGACTTGGCCTGGCTGGGTACGTTGTAGACTGCAGCGTCGGGGTTACCAGCGTCATCAACATGGCAGGCTTCGCAGTTGATGGTTGCAAAGTCCGGGAAGAGGAAGTTGACATGCTCTTCGTAGTGGGCAACTTCAACCGGATCGGTAACGTCGACCTCATCGACATCAAACGGCTGAAAGGAATGAATCGCATGAACGTAGGAGTCAATCGAACGTGACTGCCCTTGAAGGTGCGAACCGCCAGCGCGGGTAATATGGCACATCCGACAAACGGTAACGTTTCCGCCGCGGTTACCGGAGTGGAATGTTGTAGCCAGTTGGTCATGACAGGTGTTGCAATTAGCGACTTCGACGATTGGATCGAAGAAGGTCGCATCAGCAGCGTTAGCAACCAAGTCAAAGGTCAACGACGGCGCATTCAGACCAACGATATTGCCATTATCATCAGCTAATTTCGGTAAGACAGCCACTTCAATCCGCTTAACAGAATCGCCGATCATGGCAGCCCACTCGGTCATATCATAGGTGAAAATCCAAGAACCTGGTGCATTGGAAACCGCGGTAAAACGTGGGTTGGTACCACCAAATTCGAATTCACCAAGACGGTTACGGTCAGCATCTCGCTCGTGTGCGCCAACGATGTAGTCTTTGGTATCCCAACCATACTGACCGATCATTACGGTCGGAACAATATCGGTTGAAGATACGGAGCCAACGGTGGCTGCCGGGGCACTAACTTCGACAGTCAACTTGTTCGTAGTGGAGTCGAAGTCGACAGAGTCAATCTGAACGCTAAAATTGTCAGCCCAGCGCGTGCCTGCGGCATCCGAATAGATTTTAGAATTGTAACCGGTGTGAATAGCGCTGAACACCGGGGCGCCGAAAGTGTTGCCGGTTGCGTGGCAGCCGTTGCAAGTCGGTGCCGGGGAGGCATCGAGGTTCATGTTACCATGGATACTGGCGGGCAGAAGATTCGACAGGGCTATCCCGGTGGTGTCATAGGCAAATTTTCCGTCGGCATCCGCCGTATCTTTTCCACCGTCAATCGGGTGGCAGCTTTTGCAGGTTTCAAGGGAAAAGTTGGCATCCGACAGCACCTGAGTTAACTTTCCTTCATGGCAGGTGTTACAGGTGGCCATCGACTGGGGATATGGGAATTCCATGGCATGCGACATATGCACATCGTTCATAAGATTTTTCTTATAAGCATAACGAGCGGCCTGGGTGGCAGTCAATGCAGTACCAGCTGCCCAACCTTGAGGATCGTCAACCATGTACTGCCAGCCGGTATGACCACCGGAAAGGTCGTCAAGGTGGCAGGCCTTACAGGTTTGAAAATCATTGGTGCCGGTCTGGCTCTCATCGCCGATGATGTAACCATGCTTGTAATACGGGGTAGTGTGACAGTTTTCACAGCCGGTCGCATTGGCCGCCGAGGCGTAACCGACGGTGCCCACCTCCAAAATGGTGGCGAAGGGATAACGGGCCAGGTTGAGGTGGGCAACCGGATCTGCCATCACCAGTTCGTCAAAACCATAGACGATGATATTGCCGTTTAAGGTGTTGAGATCGCCTTTGGCGCCCTGGGCCTTGGTGCTGGTGCAGACGCCGGTTCCGGCATCGTAGGCAAGGGTTCCGCCGATTCCATAGTTGAAGCCGCCAGCGCCCAGCTCGAAGGTGTCAGTAGCGGTAATGTATTCAGAGAAGACGATGGATACGCTGTCGGCCTGGGTACAGTCAAAGGCGCCACCGTTTTTCTGCATTTTGAAGGTGACGATGTCGTTGGTGGTGTCGTTGGTGTAGGTAACATTCGAAACGGTTACGACACCCTGCTGGAACAGTTCGTCATAGGCAGCCTGGTGAGTGGAGCCCGCCCTGGCAACATTGCCGTTGTGGCAGGTTGCACAGGATTCAGGATCAACGTTAGCGGCGGCGGTCAATGGGTTTTTCGGATCAAGCGATGCCAGCCATTCGGCCTCGGTTCCGGTAAACCCATTAACAACGGCAAGCTCGTAAGCGCTCTGTCCAGCACTGCCATCATCACCCGAACAGCCATAAAGGCCCGTTCCTAATGCAAGTAAGGCAATCAACAATAACATTTTAAACTTCTTCATCTTTTCTTACTCCCTTCTGTTGTGGGTGTAACGTTTTTGTCACCAGACAGGTGACAAGCCTCGTCTCTAAAATACAATCCCCTTCTTGAATGCCTGGCACCTCCCTTCAAATAAAGTTGAGCGCGTTATCCGAACGGCCGAAAATTGCCGTCAATGAGCGGCTAATTTCAAGAAGAACATCATTAACGGAAAATTAACATAGGGAGAAATATACCAGCTCATGCGTTTTTTTTCAACAGAATAAAATTTTTTTTCATGATTTTTTCTAAATACGGCAAAAGTCCCAATTTTTAGTAATTCCCGGTGAGCCAGGATCGGTTAGGAGCGTGCGAAGATTCTGCCACAGTCGTGCTTCAGCCAGACACGGCGCGAACAATACGACTGAAGAGTTGCGGGGTCTGGCGAGCAGAAAAAAAGCATCATCGGCAGAGCAAACACTTCACGCAGGGGCTGTTTGCCCATTTTCCAGGGTGGTCGGAAATTTCTGGTTGATACTAGTACCCTATAACACATAATCTTTCGCATCTTGCTGGTTATTTTCCGCGTCAGCTGCGTTATGATAATCGCTGTTTAGCTATGGCTAGGCAGCGATCATCATGCCTTGCTGACACGAAAAATCCCTGCGCAATCTTACGAAATCCTATGCGTTACAGGATACTAGGTGAAATTTGCTTCGATTTAGACAAAAAAAAGGGCGGGCCTTGCGGCCCGCCCTGGAGGGGAACTAAATAAAATTTTATATTATTGGGCAGCCAAATAATCTACGACAGCCTGCGCTTCAGCAGTCGACCAGGCGTTAGCAGTAGCATGGGCAGACTGGCTTGAGGGTGCGGCTTGGAGTTGTGCTGCCGTTTTCGTGTTGATATCTGGGGCGAAGCCAGTCACTCCGTCAGCGCCATGGCAGCCAGTACAGCTACTGAACAATGTGGCACCATCAAGTGCCGGAGTCGAGCCAGCATTCAATTCCTGCTGGACGTAGGCCAGAATATCAGCCACCTCTGTGCCGCTGAGAGACCCCATATTAGTCCGGGTCATGCTGGTGCTGCCGGGGACGCCATAGTATGCTTTATGAAAGCCCTCGCTGTATTTACCGTCACCAGCAAAATAAGCGCCCAGCGCCGGGGTGGTAGCGGTTTCATCAGTGGAAGTTGCCGCCCCATGACAACCTGCGCATTTATTGGCGTAAAGAGTTTCCCCGTTAGCCGTATCGGCGCTGGTAAAGGTGTAGGCCACCGGATTGGCATTGGGGTCAATGGTCGCGTAGTCGCCGATTTTGGGGCCACTGACCAAAAACTTGAGCAGGTTGTCAGCTTGGGTATCCGTCAGACCATCGGTGGTGTCAAAGGCGGGCATGTTTTTATCTTCAACGCTGAAGGCACGACCAGTCGTGTTGTAAAAAGAGGCCAGTGTCAGCTTAGCATCAGCGGCAGTCAAATCACCCGCTAATTCCGGGTTAGGGCGGGTATCTTTCGCTGAACGACGAACATAACCACCATTCAGGCCTTTGGTATCCCAGCCATGGCAGGCCTTGCATCGCACAAAGTCCTTATTGACGGCTCCAGCGGGCAGAGCCCCCGTGCCACCGGCGTCGGCCTTTGTCCAGTTATCCCAGGCCAAGCCACCGGCAAAGGCATCACCGGGAAGGTTAAGTCGCGACTGGACATAGGCCAGGACATCAGCCACCTCTGCGCCGCTGAGAGACCCCATATTAGTCCGGGTCATGCTGGTGCTACCGGGGACGCCATAGTATGCTTTATGGAAGCCCTCGCTGTATTTACCGTCACCAGCAAAATAAACACCCAATGCTGGGCCTGAACCTTGTTGGGTCATGCTAGCAGCCTCACCGTGACAGCTTTTGCAATTGTTAGCGTAGAGGGTTGCACCATTAGACGTATCGGCGCTGGTGAAGGTATAGGCTACCGGATTTTCATTGGTGTCGATATCGGCGAAATCACCAACTTTGGGGCCATTGACGAGAAATTCAAGTACATCATTGGTCTGTTGATCGGTCAAACCATCAGCAACATTGTATTTTGGCATGTGTTTATCTTCGGTGCTAAAAGCGCGACCGGTTGCGTTGTCGATAGCGGCCAAAGACAGATTCGCTGTGGCGGTGGTCAGGTCACCGGCAAATTCAGGATTAGGACGGGTGTCTTTCGCCGAACGCCGAACATAACCACCATCCAAGCCTTTGGTATCCCAGCCATGGCAGGCCTTGCATCGCACAAAGTCCTTATTGACGGCTCCGGCGGGCAGAGTCCCCGTGCCACCGGCGTCGAGCTTAGTCCAATTGTCCCACACCAAACCACCATTGAGGGCGCTAGCAGTAGCTACTTCCGGGGTTGGAGGAAGGCCGTCATTGTTGTCCCCCCCACAGGCCGCAAGCGCGAAGCTCAAACATACAACCAGTAATAACTTCCAAATCATTGTTAAGCTTTTCATCTACACAAACCTCCGATACAGATATGCGTTCAGGTTTCCAGGCCCAAGTGCACTGCCAATCAGTCGCACCGGCCATCGAATTGAGTCAATCAAGGGACAAATGGGGTCAAAAAATAAATAAACCACGAAAACCCCGGAAGACACTCACCACATCAGGAAAATATGCAACTTCACTGGGTACCTGTTTGGAGAATGACTGCTTTGCTGTATATTTTAATTTTCCGTGTTTTTTCGTGGTTTTCGTGGTTTCAAAAGCCGTTTTTAGAACCGTTTTTAAATAAATAAAATATGCTTGAAACTTGTCACCCTCAGAAAAATTTTGCGCGGTAAGTTGACAATATTCGTAAACTATCATGCAGCAACATTTGTGTCAAATTGGTAAATTGAAAAATCTCGCGGCAGCTTGAACCCAGCAATGGGGGGGGTATCACCGACGCAGAAAAAAATCATAGATGAGGTCGCTCTTTTTAATCCAAACCCTTCTTAGCATGCAAAGACGTATAAGGAACTTGCAAATAGTTGAAAATGCGGCTGTCCCACAGGGGGCGGAGCAGTTC
>Ga0210023_1001140_pt1 | contig 18987 bp, 12 predicted proteins | sample CryGeymeta201524_FD_183987 | JGI IMG/M metagenome (GOLD analysis project Ga0210023, IMG submission 183987) | Groundwater microbial communities from Crystal Geyser aquifers in Utah, USA - Crystal Geyser metaG 2015-24 (SPAdes) (version 2) | ecosystem: Environmental > Aquatic > Deep subsurface >... | reverse complement strand
CCCAAACCTTGCATCACTTGCTGCAGCCGCTGGCAGATGCGCAGCGTGTGGCCGTCTGTTGTTGAATAAGCGAGCAGGATGCGTTCAGGAGTGGCAGCGTTCATGGGAAGACCTATCGGTTACAAAAATCAGTGATAAAACAACTACAAAGGGTGCTCAGTGTAAAACTTGCCGCCGTGGTAGAGCAGCGGCGCAATGCCGCTGCGGTGCGTGCAGTGCTCCACTTCGCCAACAAAAATCACATGGTCGCCCTCAGAATAGCGGCTGCGGTTGAAGCACTCGAAAGTGGCCACGGCACCGGCTAGCAGCGGCGCGCCACATGCCCCTTCAGCAAAATCGACATCGGCAAAACGGTCCACGCCGCGGCTTGCAAAGCGCTGGGCCAGCGCCTGCTGGTCGGCCGCCAGAATGTTGATGGCGTAGTGCGAGCCCTTGCGAAAAGCCTCCATCGACGAGGCATTCTGCGACAAGCTCCACAACACCAGCGGCGGGCTCAGCGACACCGAGTTGAACGAATTGGCGGTGAGGCCCACCAGATGGCCGTCGCGGGCACGCGCCGTCACGATCGTGACGCCGGTGGCAAACATGCCTAAGGCGGTGCGAAATTCGGTAGTGGAAAAAACGGGGGGGCGGGCGCTAAGGGCCTGTGCAGTCAACAACATCACTTGGAATTTAACCGAAATCGCTTGAGCGCTTGCGGCTGGTGGGCAATATCAGGAAAAACCCGATCATGGGTTAACGTGAAAGAACGCCGTCATTGCAAACACAGTGAAGCTATCCATGACTTCCGGACTGCATGGACTGCCGCGCTACGCTCGCAGTGACGGTCCACTTTCATCATTCGGGGTGGTTTGGCGGTCATGACAGTTAGAATGCCCCCACGCGATACCCATCATCGTTCGGTTCACCTTGACCTATGCCGACGCACCTGTTGGCCTGTTGGTCCTGTCAATTTCCATTCGTTCCTGTCGTTTCACCGCTACCCAGCCATCCCTGCCTTGGCTGTAGATAGCACCGGTGGGCGCTGTTTGCCGCTTCTGCTGCGCTTTTTTCCAGATACAACTTATGAATTCTTTCCGCCAGGACTGGCTTTCCAATATTAAAAACGACTTGCTGGCTGGCTTGGTGGTGGCGTTGGCGCTCATTCCCGAGGCTATTGCGTTTTCCATCATCGCCGGCGTTGACCCCAAGGTCGGCCTGTATGCTGCGTTTTGCATTGCCACAGTCAGCGCTTTTGTCGGCGGCCGCCCGGGCATGATTTCTGCCGCAACAGGCGCCATGGCGCTGCTGATGGTGACGCTGGTGAAAGACCACGGCCTACAGTACCTGCTGGCCACCACAGTGCTGACCGGCGTGCTGCAAATAGGGGCGGGTGCGCTGCGCCTGGGCGAGTTGATGCGCTTTGTCTCACGCTCGGTCATCACCGGTTTTGTCAACGCGCTGGCGATTCTGATTTTTCTGGCGCAACTGCCCGAGCTCACCAATGTGAGCTGGCACGTGTACGCCATGGTGGCGGCCGGGCTGGGCATCATTTACCTGCTGCCCTACGTTACCAAGGCGGTGCCCTCGCCGCTGGTCACCATCGTGGTGCTGACCGGCGTGTCGATGTGGCTGGGGCTGGACATCCGCACCGTGGGCGACATGGGCCAGTTGCCCGACAGCCTGCCATTTTTCCTGTGGCCTGAAGTGCCCTTGACGCTGGAAACGCTGCAAATCATCTTTCCAGTGGCGGCCACGCTGGCCACGGTGGGCTTGCTTGAATCCATGATGACGGCCTCCATCGTGGATGACCTCACCGACTCAACCAGCAACAAGAACCGCGAATGCGTCGGCCAGGGCATTGCCAACATCACCTCTGGTTTTCTGGGCGGCATGGCCGGTTGCGCCATGATCGGCCAGTCGGTGATCAACATCAAGTCAGGCGGGCGTGGGCGCCTGTCAACGCTGTCTGCTGGCGTTTTCTTGCTGCTGATGGTGGTGTTCATAGGTGACTGGGTGGCGCGCATCCCCATGGCAGCGCTGGTGGCGGTGATGATCATGGTGTCGATCGGCACCTTCAGCTGGACCTCGCTGCGTAACTTGCGCGTGCACCCGAAAAGCACCAGCCTGGTGATGATTGCCACCGTGGTGACGGTGGTGGCCACGCACGACCTGGCCAAAGGCGTGCTGGTGGGTGTGCTGCTGTCGGGCTTCTTCTTTGCCCACAAGGTCGGGCTCATTTTGTACATTGGCTCGCAAACCGAAGAAGAGGGCCGACTGCGCTCGTACCGCGTGGTGGGCCAGGTGTTTTTTGCCTCGGCCGAGCGTTTCATCAACTCGTTTGACTTCAAGGAAGTGATCGAAAAGGTGCGCATCGACGTCAGCCGCGCGCACTTCTGGGACATCACGGCGGTGAGCGCGCTCGACAAGGTGGTGGTGAAGTTCCGCCGCGAGGGCACCGAGGTGGAAGTGATCGGGCTCAATGAAGCCAGCGCCACCATGGTGGACCGCTTTGCCGTGCACGACAAGCCCGACGCCATCGAACAACTGATGAGCCACTGAGGGCAAATATCATGATTTTTGACAACAAAGTGCTGGCCTGTGTTGACCAGTCCCATTTCGCCGACCATGTGACCGACTACGCCGCCTGGGCGGCGCTGCGCATGGACGCGCCACTGGAACTGCTGCATAGCATCGAGCGTCACCCCGAATTGAGCGACGGTGCCGACCACAGTGGTGCCATCGGCATGAATTCGCAAGAGGTGTTGCTCACCGAATTGGTCAGCCAGGACGAGCAGCGCAGCAAAGCCGCGCGCGAACAGGGCCGGCTGTTTTTGTTGCGCTTGCGCGAACGCGCTGCGGCAGCCGGCGTGGCCTTGATCGATACCCGTCAGCGCCATGGCCGCCTGCAGGAAACCCTGATCGCCCAGGAGCCCAGCGTGCAACTGTTTGTGCTGGGGCGGCGGGGCGAATCGGCTGAGGTAACACAACGCGACCTGGGCCGCAATGTGGAGCAGGTGGTGCGCGCGCTGCACAAGCCGATCCTGACCGTGACTGAGGATTTCAAAAAACCCGAGCGCTTCATGATCGCCTTTGACGGTGGCATCGTGACCCGCCACGGTGTGCAAATGGTGGCGGGCAGCCGACTCTTCAAGGGGCTGCCGGTGCATGTGCTGATGTCCGGCAAGCCCAGCGGCGACGCCGTCAAGCAGCTTGACTGGGCGCAAGGCGTACTGGCCGCTGCCGGCTATGACGTCACACCACATTTGCTACCCGGCGACACCGAACGTGTGATTGCCAAAACCGTGACAGCGCACGGCATCGACATGCTGATCATGGGCGCCTACGCGCACTCGTCGCTGCGCGGTTGGCTGTTTGGCAGCAAAACCTCGGAGTTGCTACGCTCGGCCAAACTGCCGACCTTGCTGCTGCGCTGAGCAACATTTACGCTGAATCGGCCTTGGGCAGGCGCTGCAGCTGCAATTGCGCCAGCGCGCTGTAGAGCGGCACGCACAGCAGGCGCGACACCCCGCTGGCCACCACGGCGGTTGCCATCAGGCTCAGCACCAGTTGATGGCCTGCCACCATCTCCATGACGATGATGAACGAAGTTAGCGGCGCCTGCGTGACGGCGGCCAGAAAACCCACCATGCCCAGCGCGATCAGGGTGGGCGCGTTGGCATAGTTCATGAACTGCGCAACGTCGTTGCCCAAGGCGCCGCCGATGGACAAGGCCGGGGCAAAAATGCCACCGGGCACACCAGCCCAAGCGGTGATCCAGGTAGCCATGAACTTGAGCAGCACGTAAATGGGCGAGGTGTCGTCGTTGCCTTCGAGCATGGCGCGGCTGTGCGCGTAGCCGGTGCCAAAGGTGTCGCCGTGGCTGACCAGCCCGATAACGGCAATGACCAGCCCGCAGGCGGCGCCAAAGGCCACCGGGCTGCGCTTGCGCCAGCGGCTGAAACGGTCGCCGGAATCACCCCTGATCGACACCAGCAACACCCGCGCAAACAGACCGCCTGCCAGACCGCTGAGTACCGCCACCACCAACCCTGGCACCAGCAGTGCCGGGCTCAGGTTTTGCACCTCGATGACGCCAAAGTAAGTGGCGTTGCCGTAGATTGACACCGCCATCAGCCCACTCAGCACAATGGCCGCGAGCAGCAGGCCGCTGGAGCGCTGCTCGGGTTTGCGCGACAACTCTTCGATGGCAAACATGACACCGCCCAGCGGCGTATTAAAGGCCGCGGCAATTCCAGCGGCGCCGCCTGCCATCATCAGGCCGTGCTCTGACACCTGCGACTTGTCCGGCAACCAGCGTCGCGCGTGGTGCATCACACCGGCGGCAATTTGCACCGACGGCCCTTCGCGCCCCAGCGACAAGCCCGCCAGCAAGCCCCAGGTGGACAGAACCATTTTGGTGATTGTGAGTTTGACTGACACAAACAGGCTGCGGTCGGCCGGAGCCACGCTGCCATCAAGCGCTGCCATCACCTGCGGAATGCCCGAACCGGCACTGCCCATGGCGTAGCGGCGCATAACCCAGACGATGGCGGCGGTGCACAGCGGCGTCCACAGCAGCGGGCTCCACCAGTAGTTTTGCTGCATCTGCTCAAAGACGCCAAAAGCCAGCTCGGTCATCCAGGTAAAAGCAACCACTGTCAGCCCGGCCAGGGCGGCAAACACCATCACCAACACACGCCCGGCCCAAGCCCGCCAATCGACCGCCTCCTTGTGTATGGAGTGCAGGATTTCGTCGCTATTTACATCTGGATTCATGAACGTGCGGGGGATCGGGTGGCAAGCCTTGGCAAATGGCTTTTGATTACAGATTGTGCAGGCAAACTACATTGGCACGAACGTATTTAAGGATAATGCCCTCAACTAGAAAGCTGTGTTGGACAGTCGCCACAGTTAACCGGAAGGAAGCAATTCATGATCAAAGTGGGTTTGGTAGGTTTTGGCAAAGCCGGGCAAGCGGTGGCGCAGGTGCTGCAGGAAGACCCGCGCTATGCATTGTGCTGGATTGCGCGCCGTTCTGCTGTTACCTCGGCAAGAACTGCCCCCGACCCTGGCGTGCCCATGGTGGCCCTGGCCACGCCCGAGGAGTGGCGCCAGTGGCTTGATGCGCACCCGGTCGATGCGCTGGTGGACTTCTCTACGCCCGAGAGTCTGCACCTCTATGGCGAACAGGTTAGCGCGCGCGCGCTCATGCTGGTCAGCGCCATCTCAGCCTACAGCGAAGCCGACCTGGCGTATGCCCACACATTGGCAAAAGACGCCCGCGTGATGTGCTCGCCCAATATCACCGTAGGCATCAACTTCTTGATCATGGCAGCGCGACTGCTGCGCAAAATCGCGCCGTTTGCCGACGTGGAAATTGTCGAGCAGCACTTTCGGGAAAAACCCGAGGTGTCGGGCACGGCACGCAAGATTGCGCAAAGCATCGACGTCGACGAGGACCGCATCACCTCGCTGCGGCTGGGCGGCATCGTTGGCCACCACGAGGTGATCTTCGGCTTTCCGTACCAGACCGTGCGACTGATCCACAACTCGATTGAACGCCGCGCCTTTGGTACTGGCGCAGCCTTTGCGCTGGCCGAACTGGCGCATTGCGAGAACGGGTTTTACACCTTTGACGACCTGATGATGCGCATGGTGCGCCATGAACTACTCGTCCAATCGGACTGACGACAATTTCATTCGCAAGCGTCAGCATTCGGTCCTATGATTCCTGGTAGTTTCATTCCCAATGAGTTTTTATGCCGCGCAACATTGCCCCCACCAGCCAGTCAACCCAGTCCAGCCAGGCGCTGCGCCGCTTTCGGGTGGTCTTCAACGCCGTGCGCAGCCATTTCAAGCAGGTTGAAAAGCAGGTGGGTTTGGGCGGTGCGCAGGTCTGGGCCCTGAGCGTGATCCGCGACCAGCCCGGCATCGGCATGGGCCAGTTGGCCAAAAGCATGGACGTGCATCAGTCCACCGCCAGCAACCTGGTGCGCGTACTCGAGCACAAAGAACTGATCCGCATGAACAAGGACGAAACAGACAAGCGCCATGTGCACCTGCACGTCACACCGCAGGCGATGGCGTTGCTGACCAAAGTGCCAGGGCCTTTCGAAGGGGTGCTGCCGGCCGCGCTCGACCAGCTAAACCCGCTCACCCTACAGCGCCTGGATCAGGACCTGGCCGAACTCATTGCGCTGCTCAGGGCCGACGAGACCGCCGGACAACTGCCGCTGGCACATTTGTAAGGGTCCGTCCGGGAATAAGTTGTGCCATTGGCCGCTGGATTTGGGATGCAGAGCTAGGCGCCCAAAGTCAGCGAGACAATTGTGCAAGTTATTTCGGGACGAACCCTGAGCGCCAGCTTGCCAAAAAAACGGGCCGCAGCCCGACCGGTCAGGTTCAGAGAAAATTGTGGGCCTGCAAGGCAGCGTCTCCTGTCGTAGAAATTTGCGATCTGCCTGCTCCAAAGCGGCCGTTGCCACCTAGGGATCGACAGACAGCTATGTATAGGACCTTCCCCAAAGTGGGCACCCGAACTCGACCAGTTGCAGTCATTGGAAGCGGCCGCCTGTTACCTGTCATTGGGCAAACTAAATCCTCAATACCGGGCGTTCAATTTGCACATCACTTTGAGCGTTAGCAAATGACCATGAGTTCCCAGCCGGTTTACACCACCAGCGCTTCAAGGCGAAAACTACTGGCAGACGCTCGAATCTCTTTCATCTGACCATGGCCTGGAAGCGTCTTGGTTTCTATCGTGACGAGTCCTACTTGTGCCAACTGGTCTACATCACGTTTGACAGCGCTACGATCACGACCCAGACGACCCGAAATGACTGTGATCGAACCGGGTTCACCCTTGACACTGCGGAACACGTCAAGTCGACTGGCAGTTAGCAGGCGCAGAAGATCGGCCGGGTCTTCGAAGCTGACCGTGCGTTCCTCAGGCAGAGGTTGACCAGCGTCAGCTAATCGTGCCAACACCCGACCTCTGCGAAAGAATTCTTGTTCGTTACCTGACTTAAGGGTGATATTTTTCATAGGGTGCTCCTGAGGGAAGTCAAATCAGTCTGGAATTGTTCCTCAATGTCGTCAAAACTCGTGAACTCGACTGATGAGATAGCGCCAAAGTAGTGCCGGTGGTGAAACCCGTGCTGGTTGTCATAACCCACTACTCGTCCGTTATCGCCGCTGTGCAGCGCATGGTTGATGTACGCAAGGTTGTAACGAGTCACCTGATTCCGCGCATCAATCCAGATTTCACGACGAAGCTGGCCGTTCCCTCGCTTTTGCGTGATGTGATGCGTATCGTCGACAATTTTTCGATCAGCCATGACGTATATTATCATGGCTGACAGCTTGACATGTATTAAATTGGCGACTTACCGGCTATGTTGAAATTGGTTGCCAAATTGGCATCAATAGCTTCACGTGAGGAATGTAGCCATGTTCCTCAATGACTTTCAGCGCTTACGCCCCGGTTTAGCCCGCATCGGCACATAGATGCTTGTGACGCCTCAAGGGTGGATTGGGCCGCTCGATAGCGATGGCATCCAACACGGCTGCCAGTTGGGAAACATCATGTCGGTTTGCTCCGGTCACGACGAGTGACAACGGGACAGACCGGGCATCTTGGGGTGGCGAATAGGTCCGTAGTACCGAGGGAGCCAGGTAATGCTGGTGGAGGGAAGGGGACTTGGTTCAAGACGAACGCAACAAGTGGAAAGGGACAGGAGATTGGGCAACCTATCAACTCCAATACGCGCTGCTGACCGCCAATTGGTGAATGCGATCACGAAAATTGAATGGCTGCTCTGGCTTGTCTGGTCGAACCCGCAAACGTCAAATCTTCACGATTGTGTCCGTCCGCTTCGGGCACGTTGAAGTTGCCACGAAAGGATTCTGAAGTGCGACGAATTAGGCAACCCGTAAGCTGACTGTCGTGACCGGCTCCAACGGGTCTGAAAAGGCAATTCGCAAAGCAGCGAGGGAGTGCAATCTTTCAGGCTCGATATCCAGTGGGCTACAGCGGGTGTAAGAAGCTTTGCGCCTTTGCTGGCTCCGCACACCAAAGCCCATCTACCGGCGACTAAATCCATGACAGCGCACTCTCAAAAAATTTGTGAATGCTGGCAATGATACATAGAGAAAACAGCGGCACGCGACCCTACCGCGCGGCTCGCGTTACTGCCCGTATGCCAGCCCGGGGCCGGGCCGCCCTGCACCGCCTCAGGCAAACCCGTGCGCCACCCGGCTGGCCTGCTCCTGCGGCTTGAACTGGTTAAAGCGCGGCAGGAACTTGTCCCAGTCGATGATGTGGCTGTCAAGCTCGGGGCCGTCCACGCAGGCGTGCTTGCGCACCATCTTGCCGTCAATCGTCACCGGCACCATGCAGGCGCCGCACATGCCGGTGGCATCCACCATGATCGAGTTCAGGCTGGCGACGGTCTTGACGCCATAGGGTTTGGTCATATCACTGACGGCTCGCATCATCAGCGGCGGGCCAATGGTGACGACTTCGGCAATCTTGCGGCCCTTGCTGGTCTGACCCGCCTTGAGCATGGCTTCAAGCGGGGTGGTAACAAAGCCCTTCGCGCCAAAGCTGCCGTCGTTGCTGGTGTAGATCGCATCGAACAACTCCGGGAACTCGGCTTGCAGAGCGGCCACACGCTCGCCGTCGCCAACCCAGAACAACAGGTCTGAATTGCGAAAGCCCGCAATCAGCGTGACATGGTTCCCCAGGCGCAAATGCGCGCGCATGATCGGATAAACCGGCGGCAGCCCCAAGCCACCGGCAGTGAACACGACCGTCTGCTGGCCCTCGTAGCGGTGCAGCGCACTGGGCAGTCCCAGCGGGCCGGCAATACCGGCAAAGGCGTCGCCCACTTTCATCTTGTTGATCGCCATGCTGCTCGCGCCCATGGCCTGCACCACCAGGCAAATGGTGCCCGCTGTCGCGTCCCAGTCGGCCAGCGTGAGCGGAATCAGCTCGCCCTTGTCCCACGGCAGCACGCGCACAAATTGACCCGCCTGCGCCGCTTGAGCCACCAACGGCGAATGCACGATGAACTCGACAATGCCGTCGGCCAGATGGATTTTTTCAAGAATGGTTTGCGGCGCGCCGGCCAGCTCGGTGTAGTGGCCAGCGGCGTGCACCATGCTGCTGATCTGCTCGGCCGTGAGGTCGATGTTGCCCACAATCTCGCGCGCTGCGGCCTGGCCGTCACCGGCGGCGCGGATGGCCGTGGAGCCGCCGCGTGCGGCGTCACCGCCTGAATAAACCCCCGCCAATGAGGTCTGTTGTGACCCGGCAGCCACGTCGATGGTGCCCCACTTGGTTGTTTTCAGGCTGGGCTCGGAATCTTTGATGATCGGGTTGGGCGTGTTGCCCAGCGCCATGATGACCAGATCGACCGCCATCGACTCGGACTCGCCGGTCACCACCGGGCTGCGCCTGCCGGACGCATCGGGCGCGCCCAGCGCAATCACGTCGAGCAGCGTGTGGGTCACAAAATGGGTTTTATCGTCGCCGATGAATTCACGTGGACCGCGCAACTCTTTGAGTTCAATGCCTTCTTCAAAGGCGTGGTGCAGTTCCTCCACCCGCACCGGCATTTCAGCTTGCGTGCGGCGATAGACGATGGTCACCAAGCCACCCAGGCGTCGGGCGGTGCGCGCCGCATCCATGGCGGTGTTGCCACCACCGATGACGATGATGCGCTTGCCGCGCGTCTCGGGCAGGGGGGTCTCGTAGTCCGCGTGCAGGCCCTGCATCAAATTCACGCGCGTCAAAAATTCGTTGGCCGACATGACATTGAGCAAATGCTCGCCCGGCACGTTCATGAAGCGTGGCAAACCCGCGCCAGCAAAAATTCGTTGGCCGACATGACATTGAGCAAATGCTCGCCCGGCACGTTCATGAAGCGTGGCAAACCCGCGCCAGTGCCGACAAATATCTTCCAGAAACCGGCTTGCTTCAGGTCTTCCAGCGTCGCGGTTTTACCGACCACAAAGTTGGCAACAAACTTGCCACCGAGCAGCTTGATCTTGCCCACCACATCGTCGATCAGGTCGTTAGGCAGCCTGAATTCTGGAATGCCGTAGCGCAGCACGCCGCCCAGCGCATGAAAAGCCTCGAACACCGTGACCGGAAAGCCCTCGGACGCCAACAAATAGGCGTTGATGAGACCAGCCGGGCCGGAGCCCACCACCGCCACCGGTGGCTTCTCGGCCTTGGTCCAGGGGTTGGGCATGTTGGCAAAGCGCGCCGCAATGCCATCGGCGTTGACCATTTTTTCGCGCTGCGGCAGGTACCACTCAATCTGGCCGATCTCGATGGGCTGCTTGTTGTGCGTGCACACACCCTGGCATTGCAGCTCTTGCGGACAGACACGCCCGGTCACATTGGGCAGTGGGTTGCAGTTTTCGATCAGTTCCATCGCTTCGCGAAAGCGGCCAGTGCCCAGCAGCTCCAACATTTGCGGGATGTGAATCTTGACCGGGCAGCCGCCCTTGGGCTCGGCCTTGCCCGCCACATGCAGCCCCAGCTCGCAGGGCTTGTCTTCGCACTGCTTGTCGCGCAGCGCTTCCAGCCAGACAAACATCTCGACCTCGCGCGCGCTGTAGCCCAAACTCATGTAGCCCAGGTAACCCTGGTTCACCAGCCCGAAGTCCTGCGAGCGCTCCAGTGGGTCGCGCATGTAAGGCGGGATCGAATTCTCAGCCGGCCAGTTGTCTGACAAGCCCTTGAACATCGGGTAGCGCTCTGACAGATGCGCGTCAAGGGCGCGCACAAACTTGCGTTTGAGCTTGAGCGGCACGTTCCAGACAAAGCGCATCAGCACTTTGCTGGTGTCGTCGTCACGCAGCATCAGGGCCCACAGCGTGCGGATGAAGTCGGGGCCAAGCTCGTCCTGCTGAAACTCCCAGACCATGGCCTCGGAACCGTCAGCGATGAAGATGTCGCGAAAGGCCTGCGGCTCAATGAGCAGGCGCCTGCGCAACAGCGCCATTTGGCGATGAAAGGTCTCCACGGCTTCGGTGTGCTCCAGAGAGTCGATCTGTGAGCGCGTGGCATCCAAGGTGCGGTTGGCACTGAGGTAGCGGCCTAACTCGTCGTTTGGGGCTGGGGTTGACTCAAGCGTGCTCATTGAATGATCTCCGCGTCGCAATTGGCCGCTACCCGCTTGATGCGGCTCTGCAACTCGGGCGTGACCGTGACGCGATCCATGGCGCCCACAATCAACTGGCCCACGTCACGCGCCTCGCCATCAACGACGATGCGGGTTTTCTCGAACAGCTCGGGCAGGTCCTGGTAACAGGTTTTGCAGTCGGTGCATTTAACCTGGTCGGCAATGTCGTAGGTAACGAGCGCTTCAGCCGTCGCGCCAACTGCAGGGCTGGCCGCGGCGCCGCCGGTGCTTGCCGATTGCGCCATGATCGGTATCACACGGGCGCTGCCCACCGGCGCTTTGCTGGCAGCAGCCAGCTCCGACATGGCACGCGCAAAGGAGTCGAGCGAGCTGTCGCGCTGCGTGACCGAATCTCGGTACTGCGCTTGCAGCGCAGCCATGCCGGTGCGGTGGCTCTCGTCCATTTTGGCCACATGCTGGCCGTCCAGGAACTGCAGCAACTGCCAGTATTTGCGCCGCTCTTCCACCAGCGCGACGATCGCCTCTGCCACCGCAATTTTGATCAGGCGTTTTTTGCCATCGGTGGACCAGATGAACGCGCTCTTGCCAGCTCTTGCTTGAGCCGGCAGTTCAACAAATGCCTCCACCGGCAGCGCGTTGGCGTCGTCGGGTACTAACTTGTGAAACTGCTTCTTGAAGCGCACTTCGCCCAGCGCAAAGTGCGCCGGTGTCAGCGCCATGCTCATCAGCTTGAGTTGACCCGCATCGTCCAGGTATTCCAGCGTCGTGGTGGCCCAGGTCTGCAGCGGATCGGGGTTGCCTTCGAGCGAGAACCAGTCGTGCAGCGTGCTGCCCCGGCGCGGGTCATGCACAAACACCGGGCTCATGCGACTCTCGACCGCCAGGCGCGAGCGCTCGGAAGAAGCGCCATCGCCAATGCCCTGCTCGCCCTGGCACGGGGTATACACATCTAACAGGGCCGGTCCATTGGTGTAGCTCAGCGCCTCCAGGGTGTTCTTCAAAAAGTGGCCTTGCAGCGCGGTGCTGGTGGCACATACAAATACATTGGAATGGAAGGCTGCAATCAAAGCCAGCTCCTTGCGCGCCTCGTGCTTGCCGCTGGCGCTACTGCCAAAACGCGCCAAATCCGAGTCCTGCCCCAAAAAGCTCGACGTGGAGGCCTGGCCGCCGGTGTTGGAATAAGAGCCGGTGTTGAGCACCAGAATTTTGAGCGGTGTGCCACTCATCAAAATGCGCGACAGCGCGCCAAAGCCGATGTCATAAGTGGCGCCGTCGCCGCCGACAGTAATCACAGTGGGCATCAGGCCCAGCTCGGTCACGCTGAACTGCTCCCATGACAACATGCGCAAGGCTTTGTCGTGTACGGCTGGGTCGTAGGCATCGGCCAGCTCCAACTGAGCCAGACGCAAGGCGCGCACGTCGCCCACAGTTTGCGCTGCAATGCCCTCAAAAATACCTTTGGCCAAGGGCTGTGCGTCCTGGAACAGGCTGTTGACCCACGGGTCCTTGAAGGCATTGAACGGAAAGGTGGAGGCATAAACGCTGCTGCAACCGGTCGAATTAGCCACCACGGTGCCGGCCGGTCCGTTGCCGGTGGGGCCGCTCTCGTACAGATAAAGCCGCTTTTCCAGCGTGCTGATGAGCGCGCCCAGACGTTGCTGGCGCTGTGCGTCATCAGCAAGCGTTGCCTGCTTGTCCTGCAGGCGGCCAATCAGGCGCTCCAACTCACGGCTATGCACATGCTGGCGCCTGGTGGCCAGCGCGTGGCTGGTGGCCATGACCAGACGCGTGGCGGTGACTTCACCGCAACCCCGGCAAGCGCCGTGGCCGCCGGTGGTGCTGTAGTAGTTGGCACGGTCGAGCAGCAGGCGCTTGATCTCGCCGCCGCTCTGGATGGCCTCTGTGACAAATCGCGCCGGCGTATTGGGTGTCTTGCTCATGAAGTCAAAGCGCTGTTGCAGGCTTTGCAGCAAGGGCTCATCCTGTTCGCGGTTGATCAAGGCACCCGGGCCACAGACCTCCACACATTCCAGGCAACCGGTGCACTTCCAGGGGTCCACATTGGCGCTGTAGAGCCCGCCGCTGCCCGGCTTGGCCTTTTCCATGGCATCAAAAAAGGGCCGCGTGCGCGCCACCGGGTAAAGCGCCAAGGCGTCGATCAGCTTGCTGAAGTTACGCAGCACGGTGACGTTCTCAGTGTCCAGGGTCGAGGCGGCTTCAGCCACCAGCTCATGAAAGGGCCGGGCTTGTTTGCTTTGCAGATAAGCCTCACGCACACTGCTGGAGAGCGCGTAAACATGGCCGCGCATGGGGTCGCGCTGTGACGCTGGCAGACCCAGTTGCTCAATGCCCGTGAGCAGCAGGTCGTGAATCTCATGCACGCTGTTGGGGATGGCGCCGTCCGGGCAGACCAACGCGCACTCCATGCAACCGGTGCACAAATCGGCCTTGAACTCGGGCACGCTGCGCCGGAACAGCCCTTTGTCTTTGGCGCTGGCCGTGCCCGCGGGCATGAACAAGCCGGTGCCGGGCAGCACTGGCGCCTCGCCAATGGCGCCCGCGCGGAACGGGTCGAGCACCATGTCGTCGTAATAGCCCCGGTCAAACATGCCCGAGCAACTTGAGCTGCCTGCGCTCTGGCACATCGACGCGGACAGCGAGACATCGTGAATCACAATAGGCGCGGGCTTGGCGTCAATGCGCGCAAACGCATCGAGCGCGTAATCCACTTTTTGCGTCGCCTCAATTCCCTCGCGGATCACCGCCATGTTGCCGCCGATCACCGCGCCGCCCTTGCCGCCAAATTTCTTGGTGATTTGCTGGCGGATTTTTTCCAGGATCACCTCAGCAGCAGCACCGTTTGACACCTGGTTGACGTGACCGGCCACCGCGCCAATGAAGGCAATGCCCATCATGCGGGTCGCCAGCTCAGGGGTTGGCGCGTGCTTTTTGGCCACGGCAAAAGCGTCGATGATGAAGAAATTGATTTCTTTCTCGCGGATGGTTTTGCGCGCCTGGGCGGGCAGCTCTTGCCAGACCTCTTGCGCGCTCGCGCTCGATTGCAAGATAAAGGTGCCACCCGCCACCAGCCCGAGCAACGGGTTGGTGTGGCTGAACACCTTGTGATCCGGGGCCATGACGACCTCGACATCTTCAAGTTCGGCATTGGTGATCTTGACCGGCTCCGGGCTCAGGGTGATGTAGTAGTTGGTGGGTGCGCCGCTCTTTTCGGAACCGTATTTGGGCGCGGACTTGGAGTGCATCTCCAGCACACCGGCCAGGATGTCGGTCAGAAGTTTGCCCGAGGCAATCGTGCCGTAGCCACCCACCGAGTGAAAGCGCACCCGAAAGCCCGCCTCGGGCAGCAGCTTGGGGTTGGCCTCGGTTTGCAACGCCATTAGCTCAGTTTCAGGATAAGCCAGCTTCAGGCGCACTTGCAGTTCAGCCACTCGCGGCGTTGCTGTGTCTGAGAAAAACTGCGAGCCCAGATAGATCAAGGGCGCGACCTTGCCGTCCTGCATGTTCTTGAACGCCGCAATCAAATGGCGCGGCTGCAAGTCATGGCCGCCCAGACCAAAGATCGCCGTGGTCAGCAGCGGGCTGGCGCTCAAGGGAGGGATGCCGGAGTGGCGCACTTGCAGCGCGTTTTCACGCGCCTTGAACAGCGCCTGCGTCACCAAAGTGGTAAGGGCGGTCTGATCAGAGCGCTCCAGCACCGTGACCGCTTTTTTGCCGTGCAGCGCTGCGACGAGCTCTGCTTCCGGGAACGGTTGCAGCAGTTTGACTGCGATCGAGCCCACCTTTTGCCCCAGGCCGCGCAGGTAGCTGACCACCGCTTCAACGTCGTCGGTGACCGAGCCCAGGCCCACCATCACGCAGTCGGCGTCCTCACACATAAAGCTTTGCAACGGCGCGTAGGTGCGCCCGGTCAACGCGCTGTATTCATCCATGGAGGCCCACCATCACGCAGTCGGCGTCCTCACACATAAAGCTTTGCAACGGCGCGTAGGTGCGCCCGGTCAACGCGCTGTATTCATCCATGGTCTGACGCACGATGGCGGGCACGGCGCTGGCAAAGTGGGTGCGGTGATCGGCGACACCGGCCTGAAAGTCGGCCTGGTTTTGCACGGCGCCGGTGAGGCCCGGGTTGTTCACATCCACCAGTGCAGGCACCAGTTGGCGCGTGCCTTTCTCAAAAGCATTGACCCACTGGCGTCGCCACTGCGCGTGCAGTTCTTCAGGCAACCAGATCAGGGTCTGGGCGACCAGTTTGCCGGCGTTGTCTTGTTCTACCTTGGCTGCGTTGGCTTCAAGAAAAGCGTTCAGCTTTGACAAATCTTTGTCCGTCAAGTCAGCCCCGTGGCGCGCCAGATACTGCTGCAACTGGGCCACCCGGCCTTTGGCGCCGTAAAGCATCTCCTGCGCCAGTGTCGGCGCCTTGATGCGCCCGGCCGGGTCGCCCAGGTACTCGGCCAGCAGTTCGGGCTCGGGCATCAGTGCTTCACACAGCATGTGGCTGGTGGCAAAGCCGTCCATGGCGTTGGCCACCGGAATCAGCGACAGTGAGGCCACACGGTAAGAAATGGCGGCCAGGTCAGCGGCTTCCTGCGGGTTGGCACCAAACAAAATGGTGTAGCCTGACGACATCAGCGCATACACATCGTCATGACCGGCCATGACGTTAAGCGAATGTTTGGACACCACGCGCGCGGCAACCTGTAGTACAAAGCCGCCAACCTTCTTGCCGACGGTGACGTAATGCGATTCCAGCGCATACAAAATACCCTGGCTCGACGAGGCGTTGGAGATGAACTGCCCGCCTGTCAGCGCGGCGCCAAGCGCGCCGCTTTGCGCCGAATGCTCGCCCTCCGGGCCAAAAAAGAAGGGGTGCTTGCCCCAGACGTTGACGCCGCCTTCAGCGCGGAAGGCCTCGTAAATTTCGGCGATCTCGGTCGACGGGGTGATGGGGTAGCCGATGACACCGCCGCAAACATGGTTCATGACGTAGGCGACTGCGCCGTTGCCGTGGATAACGTTGGGGATGCCGGGGTATTTGGCTTGACTGGTTTTCATTCTGCTGTATGCGTCCGTGTTGTTTCAATGGATTTCAAATCCCGCGCCCGATGAGCTGCGCGCCATGGCGTAGCAGACCTTCATGCTGGCGCTGGAAACTAAATCAATGAGAGCTTCTGCCCGGCACCTTGGGAGCACCCGGCAGAAAACCTCGCACGGCGCTTGCCGGAGGTTTTCCGGCCGACAAACAGGCAAATGGCTTAACACCTACCCCAGAATGACAGACAAGCAGTTGAGCCGCCGGGCTGTCCGTGGGCGACAAGTATAAGGCGCTGCGTGAGGTGCTGTGGGTGGTGACCGCCTTTACCGCCGCCCATTCCATCACCCTCACCCTGGCGGCGCTGCGGGTAGTGGAACTGCCATCGCGCCTGGTGGAGTCGGCCATTGCGCTGTCGGTGGTGCTGGCTACGCCCAACAACCTGCGCCCGGTAGTGACGCAGCGGCGCTGGCTGGTGGCGTTTGGTTTTGGCCTGATTCACGGCTTTGGTTTTGCCAACGTGCTGGCCGACTTGGGGCTACCGCAAGACGCGTTGGTGTTGTCGCTGCTGGGGTTTAACCTGGGCGTTGAGACCGGGCAACTGGCGATTGTGGCGGCGTTTTTACCGCTGGCTTTTTGGCTTCGCCACAGCACTTTCTATCGCAAGGGCGTGTTCATCGGCGGATCAGTGCTGACCTTTGCGGTGGCTCTGGTCCGGCTGCTGGAGCGGCTGTTTGACCTGAAACTGATCAGCCCGTAGCCCGAATTGAGCGCAGCGGAATCCGGGATTCTCAGACCGGTGAACCCAGCATTTCCCAACGTTCCAGCGCAGTCATCAGTTCGTCGTCAATCTGCGCGCTGCGGCTGGCCAGCCTCAGAGCGCGGGCGTTGTCGATGGCGTACAGGCTGCCGTCGGCCAGCAATTCGGCAATCTCTTTTTGCTCGGTCTCCAGGGCTGCAATCAGGTCGGGCAGGCCGTCGAGTTCGCGCTGTTCCTTGAAGCTGAGCTTGCGGGCTTTGGCCGTTGCAGCAACGGCTGAAGGTGCAGTCGACGGCGCGGGCACTGGGGCGCTGACTGCCGCCGCTTGCGCCTTGACCGCCATTTCGCGCTCGTAGTGAAACGGCTGCGCGCCTTTTTGGCCTTTGCTTTTGGCGATCTCGTTGGCGCGCTTGGTCTGGGTCAACCAGTCGGTCACGCCGCCTTCGTACTCGCGCCACTTGGCTTCGCCCTCAAAAGCAATCGTGCTGGTGACCACGTTGTCGAGAAAAGTGCGGTCATGGCTGACCAGAAATACCGTGCCGTCAAAGTTTTGCAGCAGTTCCTCCAGCAGTTCCAGCGTGTCAATGTCGAGGTCGTTGGTGGGCTCGTCGAGCACCAGCACGTTGGCAGGCCGGGCGAACAGGCGCGCCAGCAGTAAGCGGTTGCGCTCGCCACCGCTCAAGGACCGCACCGGGGAATTGGCACGCGCTGGCGAAAACAAAAAGTCGCCAAGATAGCTTTTGACGTGCTGGCGCCGGTTGCCAATTTCGATCCACTCGCTGCCGGGGCTGATGAAGTCTTCCAGCGTGGCATCAAGGTCGAGCGCATTGCGCATCTGGTCGAAGTAGGCCACGGTGATGTTGGCACCCTGGCGCACGGTGCCCCAGGCGCTCTCGCCCGAGCCGGGCTTGGGCGCATTGGCGGACGCCGGGTCGGGTTTGAGCTCGCCCAGAATAAGTTTGAGCAGCGTGGTCTTGCCCGCGCCATTGGGGCCCAGCAGGCCGACCTTGTCACCGCGCAGGATGACCGTGGAAAAGTCATCGACAATTTTTCGTCCATCGAAGCTCTTGGAAACATGGGTCAGCTCCGCCACCAGCTTGCCGCTGACAGCACCGCTGGCCACGTCGAGTTTGACGCTGCCCAGCGCCTCGCGCCGCGCTTCGCGGTTGGCGCGCAGCACGGCCAACTGGTTGATGCGACCCTGCGCCTTGGTACGGCGCGCTTCCACGCCACGGCGAATCCACACCTCTTCTTGGGCGAGCAGCTTGTCGGCGCGCGCGTTGATGACGGCCTCTTGCGCCATTTGCTCTTCTTTTTGCTGCAGGTACGCGGAAAAGTTGCCAGGGTAGCTCAGCAACTTGCCCCGGTCCAGTTCGACGATGCGGGTCGCCACATTGTCCAGAAACGAGCGGTCGTGCGTCACGGTCACGATGCTGCCTTTAAAGTCGCACAGCAGACCTTCGAGCCACTCGATGCTGTCCAGGTCCAGGTGGTTGGTTGGCTCGTCGAGCAGCAGCACGTCGGGCGCAGCCACCAATGCCTGCGCCAGCGCCACGCGCTTTTTGTTGCCGCCGGACAGGGTGCTGATGCGCGCATCGGCGTCCAGGTGCAGCCGGTGCAGGGTTTCGCCCACGCGCTGCTCCCAGTTCCAGCCGTCCAGCGATTCGATCTCGCTTTGCATCGCGTCCAGGTCGCCGTGCCCTTGAGAATATTCGTCGATCAGCTCGCGCACCCGGGTCAAGCCGGCGCTGACCGCCTCGAAAACGGTAGCGTCAGAATCAAGCTGCGGCTCTTGCGCCACGTAAGAAATGCGGGTGTTGCTTTGCACCTGCAAAATGCCGTCGTCGGGCTTGTCCAGCCCGCCCAGAATTTTGAGCAGCGACGATTTGCCCGCGCCGTTGCGGCCGATCAGACCGACGCGCTCCTGCGTTTCGAGTGAAAAAGTGGTGTGATCCAGCAGCGGGACGTGTCCGAAAGCCAGTTGTGCGTCGAGGAGTGTGATAAGTGCCATGTGGCGCGCATTATCCCTTGCCGGGTGC
>Ga0210023_1001133_pt1 | contig 19029 bp, 23 predicted proteins | sample CryGeymeta201524_FD_183987 | JGI IMG/M metagenome (GOLD analysis project Ga0210023, IMG submission 183987) | Groundwater microbial communities from Crystal Geyser aquifers in Utah, USA - Crystal Geyser metaG 2015-24 (SPAdes) (version 2) | ecosystem: Environmental > Aquatic > Deep subsurface >... | reverse complement strand
CGGCGCGGGTCGCCGGTCAGGGCCATCGCGCCGGCTGTCGCCCCGTGGTAGGAGCGGTAGCGGGTCAGGATTTTGAAGCGGCCGGTGTAGCCGCGCGCCAGTTTGACGGCGTTCTCGTTGGCGTCCGCCCCGCCCAGGGTGAAAAGCACCTTGCTCAGTTTTCCGCCCGGCGAGACCTCGGCCACCAGCTTGCTGGCCAGGGCGCGGACTTTGGTTGTCATGCCGGGCGCGGCGTAAGGCAGTTGGCGCGCCTGGTTCACCATCGCCTCGATGACGCGCGCGTCGCCGTGGCCGATGTTGACGCACATGGTCATCGAGTTGAAGTCCAGGTAGCGCTTGCCGTCCGTATCCCAGAAGTAGACGCCCTTGGCGCGCTTGACCGGGATGGGGTTGACCTTGGCCTGCGCCGACCAGGTCCAGAAAACGTGTTCTTTGGAAAGGGGAAGGATTTGGTCATCGGGAAAATCGAACATGAGTGTCCTCTTGGTGATGGTTTCGTAAAACGTAAAGCGTAAAACGTAAATCCTTGCACATTACGTTTCACGTTTCACGTTTTACGTTTCTCGCTTTACGCATTATAATCCGCCTTCGCCCATTCTCGGAAAAGGAGACCGATGGCTGAACCTTTCCCCTACCGCCGCATCGCCGTGGTCGGCACGACCGGCTCGGGCAAAAGCACGCTGGCCGAAAGCATCGCTCACCGTCTGCACATCCCCCACGTCGAGCTGGACGCCCTATTCTGGCAGCCTGATTGGAAAGAAACTCCGCAGGAGGTGATGCGACCGCGCGTCGAGGCCTTTACGCGCGGCCCTGCCTGGGTCACGGACGGGAACTACAGCTTCTGCCGCGACCTCATCTGGTCGCGCGCTCAAGCGGTCATCTGGCTGGATTACACCCTGCCGTTGATCCTGTGGCGGCTTTGGCGGCGCACCTGGCAGCGCGCCCTACAGCGTGAAATCTTATGGGAGACAAATTACGAGCGACTCTGGCCGCAGTTCTTTAGCAAAGATTCCATTTTCTTGTGGGCGCTCCAGACCTATGGCCGGCGCAGGAAAAACTACGCCGCCCTCTACGCCTCGGGCACATATCCACACCTGAAGCTGTACCATTTCAAGTCGCCGCGCGAGATGGAGGCGTGGCTGAGATCGTGGGATTCCGTCAGCGGATGCTAAACGGACACCTGCACCCACCGCAGGTGCGGTGTAAGCGGATGGGGGCGAGGTGGTAAAATAAGCGGCGAAAAGGACAAATCCCACCTATGGTAGCCACCAAGCAATATGCCTACGCCCCGCCCATGTTGATTGACACGAGCAAGCAATACTTTGCCACCGTCAAGATGGCAAAAGGCGGCGAGTTCGTCATCCAGCTCTACGCGGACAAAGCCCCTATCACGGTCAACAGTTTCGTCTTTCTGGCGCGGCAGGGATATTTCGACGGCGTCACCTTCCACCGCGTGCTGGAGGGCTTCATGGCGCAGGGCGGCGACCCGACCGGCGCCGGCATGGGCGGACCGGGATACAAATTCGTCAACGAGGACAGCGACCTGACCTTTGACAAGGCCGGCGTGGTCGCCATGGCCAACGCTGGCCGCGATACCAACGGCAGCCAGTTCTTCATCACCTTTGCCCCGGTGCCGCGCTTGAACGGTGGCTATACCATCTTTGGGCAGGTCATCAGCGGCATGGAGGTGGTCAATGGCATCACCCGCCGCGATCCCAGCAAGAATCCCACTTATCCTGGGGATGCGATGGAGAGCGTAACGATTACGGAGAAGTAAGGCAGCGGTTAGCTGTTGGCAGATAGCGATTAGCAGAAGTCCCCGTCACAGGGTTATGGCGGGGACTTTCGATTCTCACAGGAAAATCAACTTATTTCGCAAAAGGATTGACGATTTCTAGTTTTTCTTCGATAACCAATCCATCTTGCATATCTTCTGTGTAAAGCGTTGCAGTTTCAGAAGCAAGAGCGCAGGCTACAATGATGCTATCCCAATAGGACAGTGTATACCGTTGGCGCAATCGTGACGCGGCCAGTAAGATGATTTTGTCAATTTCGACGACAGGATATTTGGCGTAAAACGACTCGATCAGTTGGCTAATGCGCTCTTCGGAAATATCCGTTTTCTTGAGCAAATTCACGCAAATTTCGTTGATGACCTGTGTGCTGACCACCGGCACTGACTGGAGAATCAGGGATCGCGCCGTCTCGCTTTTGGCTTTGTCCTGACCTTCAATCAACGAATAAAGCCAGACATTCGTGTCAACAAAGCATGCGTTATTTTCTGGCATGGGTTTCTTCCCGCGTCAAAGGGCGGAATCCCTTCACATTCAGGGGATGGATGAATAATTCATCCAGCAATGTAGGAGTTGCTGTTTTTCCATCGTCTGCCACGAGAATGACGCGCACGCGGTCTTTGAAATTCTCGCGGTACTGCGTGGGAATTTCGATCGCGCCGTTTTTGACTCTTGTTTTGAATTCGACAGTAACCATGTTGCACCTCGCTTACCTGCATGGATGATACCATATCTGTCAACGGATTTTAAGCGGATAAGCGGATGAGGTCGCTCATCCGCTTATCCGCTTCACATCCGCTGACAACCTCTCCACCAACTCCCGCACCGCCGCCAAATTCCCGTGTTGCAATCGCTCCCCAACGGATTGCCTTCGGCAAAGCAGATTAGCGGATAGCGCGCCCCTCATCCGCTTATCCGCTTATCCGCTACCTATCCGCTGACAATCTCTCCACCAACTCCGCCAACGGATTCTAAACGGATAAGTGGATACCGGAAACTGGGGGGCGTGGGGGTGCCCTACTTAGAGAAGATACTATTCTATCGGCCTTCTACAGGTCTGATGAGAGCCATTTTATCACACCGACCGCGTGATATAATCGCACCGGATATGTCCGATTACATTGCGCTTCCCTTCGCTAATAAAATCGCCCTGGTGACCGGCTCCGGGCGGGGCATCGGGCGCGCCATCGCCCTTCACTTCGCTCGCAACGGCGCGGACGTGATCGTCAACTTCTTCCGCAACCGCGCCCCGGCCGAGGCGACCGCCGCCGAGATCGAGAAACTGGGCCGCCGCGCCCTGGTCGTCAAAACCAATGTGGGCGACATCCAGGATATCGAGAGACTTTTCGACGAGGTCGAGAAGGCCCTCGGCGGGCTGGATATTTTTATCCACAATGCGGCATCCGGTTACAACCGTCCGGTCATGCAGCAAAAACCAAAAGGCTGGGATTGGACGATGAACATCAACGCCCGCTCACTGCTCTTTGCCGCGCAGCGCGCCGCTCCGCTGATGGCGAAACGCGGCGGCGGGTACATCGTCAGCATCACCAGCCCAGGCTCGAGGCGCGTTCTGCCGGAGTACGTGGTCGTCGGGGCGAGCAAGGCCGCCCTGGAAGCCCTCACCCGCTACCTGGCCGTCGAGCTTGCCCCACAGAACATCGTCGTCAATGCGGTCTCGCCCGGCGTAGTCGAGACGGATGCACTCAAACACTTCAATGCCGCAAAAGACAAGTCGGTGATCGCACGCGCCATCGCGGCCACGCCGGCCGGCAGGCTGGTCACGCCGGAAGACGTGGCGGACGTGGTGGCTTTTCTATGTATGCCGGCCGCCAGCATGATCCGCGGACAGGTCATTTTGGTGGATGGGGGGTATTTGCTCCCCGTTGTTTAATGCTGGGGCATACCCTTGTAGGACAAATTGCCAATTTGTCCAACAGAGTTTTGTGTTAGAATAAGCGCACTTGCAGTAGGATTTGCGCGTGTGTACTTGCCGCCAGACCTGATCGCAGGGCTGGCGGCTTTTTCGCCCGACTGCCGGATACCTTTCAAGGAAAAAGGAGCAAGGAGAGAAGGAAATGGAAAAGAAGTTGTACGTTGGTAATTTGTCCTATGCCACCACCGAGGACGAGCTGCGCACCCTGTTCGCTCAGGCGGGCACGGTCGAGTCTGTGGCGTTGATCAAAGATCGCGATACCGGCAGTTCCAAAGGTTTTGCGTTCGTGGAAATGAGCAACCAGAGCGAAGCCGAGAAGGCCATCAGCATGTTCAATGGCTACAACCTGGCCGACCGCGCCCTCAAGGTCAATATGGCGCGCCCACGCGAGGAACGCGGCGGTTATGGCGACCGGCGCGGTGGATATGGCGGGGGCGGCTATGGCGGCAATCGCAACCGACGCGATCGTAGCGGCGGCGGCCAACGCCGGTATTAGACCAATGCAGCAAGAACCCGTTTTCTCAGAGAAAACGGGTTCCTTTCCCCATTTACCCGATCAGGACGACGCGCGCTGGCGCGCCGTCAGATCTGGATAATTTCAAGGGCAGGCAATACAGGTCATAGCGTCCCGGCCGGACCTCTGACAGGTTCACCCCTTCGAGCAGCACAATTCCCCTGCGCAGCAACGTCTGGTGCGTGGCTGTCGCGTCTCCAAACGGCGCGACGGACAGGTAATCCATGCCAATCAAGCGCAGGTCGCGCTCGACCAGCCATTCCGCGCCATCCGCCGTAATGGCAACAAATCCTTCCTGGAAGGTCCGTTCACGCCCCCAGAAGGCCGAGTTGCGCGTCTTGAACAGAATGCGCTCCGCACCGTCGGGAATTTCGGCCTGGGTGAGAACCCCGGCAGTCAGCCTGTCCACCGCGTCAGGGATTTGGATCACGTAAGCCGGCCCGACCAGAGCCTCCAACGGCAAAGTCTCCACCGTCTTGCCGTCGTTCAGGAAATGATACGGCGCGTCCACGTGCGTACCGGTATGGACGCTCATGGCAACGTGCGAGATGTTGCAAGAGTCGCCTTTGGGGATAAAGGTGACTTGCTTGAGTTCTACCGATGGATCGCCCGGCCAGACAGGCAGCTCGGGGGAAATGGTTAGAGAGATGTCGTAGATGTGCATGGGGTCTCCGTAGATGGGTGATGAGTGATGAGTGATGCGTGATGCGTGACCAATCCAATCGCAATCGCAAATCGTCAATCGCCAATCGCCAATCGTAAATCGGCAATCGTAAATCGGCAATCGTAAATCGCCTCACCAGCCGCTGACCGAGAAAATATCCTGCAAGAACTGCTCTCGCTCGGCCTCGCTCATCGGGCGCGGGCGGGCGTAATCCTCCAGCATGGCGGTCAACAACTCGGTGCTGATGTACTTGCCAGCGTAGAATACGTGCCGGTCAATGAACTCGCGACGCGTCCCGGTCACAGGCGTATCCATCTGATCGAAGAAAAGGTTGCCCAGCCCATAGTGGATGAACGCGCCAATGTAGAACTCCATCGCTTGCGGCAGGTGCGCCTGGCTGCCGTTGACGATGCGCGCGCCGGCCTCTGCCATGCCGCGAAAAGTGCTTTCCTCCTGGTCGGTTGGGATCGGCGTGTAATACTCGAAATATTGAAAAGTGACAATGGGCAGGTAGCCCTCCGAGCGCAGTCGGGCGATCTCCATGTGCATCCGATCGTAATCACAGGGGGCCGCGCCGGGACGCGTCTCGGTCGCCCAGGCGCCGGGCGGGCCGACCGGGTTGCAGCCAATAAAGGCCAACTTGTTGCCGTTGTGCTCCAGCGTGATGGCCTTGGTCGCCTCCTGCAAATCCGCTCCGCCGCCATAGTATTGCCAGCCGCGCTGCTTGTACATTTCCAGCGTGTACAGGGTCGCCTCCGAGCCATAATCCTGGAAATGGTTGCCGGTCAGCTCGAGGATGTCCGCGCCGACATCCTCCAGCAGGGCGATGTAGCGCGGGTCGCTGCAGAAGATGAGCGTCAACTGGTTGGGATCCGGATACGGGCAGCCCTCGGCGAAGGGCACCTCGTTGCTGATGTGCGTCAGGTCGGCGCTGCGCAGGAGGTCGCGGATGTCCCGCGCCGGATAGGTGACACCCTTCTGCTCCATGCGGAAAGCTGTCGCCCGCACCAGCGCGGTGACGCCGGTCATGACGAGCGTGGTCAGTTTGGACGGATCGCGATTGGCCGATGGCAGATGGCTGATGGCAGATGGCAATTGGCTGATGGCTGATGGCAGGCCGCTGACGACAAAAGAAATGACCAAAGGATAGACCGCCTGATCGAAATCTTTGCGGATGGGGGATTGACCATCAATGGTCAGCACTTTCCAGCGGGGTTCGAGGGATTCGAAGGGGATGATGCTCCAGGCGGGTTGCTCTCCCCAGGCTGCATCCAACAATTGGTCGGCGGGTGCGGTGCGCACGGACCCGGGGCCTGGCGCGCCCCATTGCGCGGAGAACGCGGCCAGTGTGGATTCGGCCAACCATAACGGCCGGCCGGCAAAGGGTCCGGCCAGCTCGCCAGCCCAGGCGCGGCGCAAGTCGTCCGAAGTCATCCCATCCGTCACGGTCGGGAAGGGAGCGACGAGGGCGTAAATCCACGCTGATTGCGGATTGCTGATCGCGGATGGCTGATCACTGATGGCTGATGGCAGATTGATTTCGAGCCAGATTGTCGCGTCCTCAGGAGCAGAGGCGAGCGGCAGACCGGAGGCCAGGGCGGACTGTCGCAAGGCGTCCGGGACAGCGGGGCTGATCCACAGCGAGGCCGTCCCCGCCGGAGGGACGGATGGGGTTGCAAGGGAGAGGTTCGCAGTTGGAGACAGCGTTGGGGGAATAGACGGTGTTACGCCAAATGGCTGGAAGGGCGTGGAAGTTGCAGTCGAATCCAGCGGCGCGACGACCATCACAGTCGGCGCGTAGATGAGCGGGCCGGGAGTCCCCCACAGTGAGCCGCAGGCAGCCAGCAAAATCAAAAGAACGATCAATGTGCATGTGCGGAGAGATTGCATAACAGCCTGGCTCACCCGTTGGGGATAGGGTGAACTCGACAGGGATATATCGCCAATCAGGTGTTTCAACCCGCTCTTTGTTCAGCTTTCCTTTGGCGCGCTGTGGATACCCTCTGCCCGACAGAAACGCCAGACAAATATGGAGGTGAAACCCGCAATAGCGTTCGTTGTATTGCTTGTGGAAAATCCACAAGAACGAAGTAGTCCGCAGGATATAAATAATCTTCGCCCTCGTTATCTATCACGCGAACATAATTAGACATTGCGGCACTCTCGTCAGGCAAGATTTCATATACCGTGCGAGGCGTCAGCATGTCTGGGTCATCCGTATTGATGCAAATGGCAAATTGGGGTGTTAGCTTTTGCTTGGTCATATTCTCAGTCAGTCCAGGAAACGTTTGATTTTCATTTTTCTTCTACCGATGCCGTGTGCCTCGAACCAATGCACTTCAGCAATGCGAACCGAATTATCGAACAAACGAACAGTGGCTACCCCTTTTAGTTTTCGCCAACGGCCTGGGCCATATCGCTTGTGTAAAAGGGGCAAAATACGAATGCTGCTGCCTGCCGCGATTGTTTCGATATTGGCAATGTCACCAATGATTTCGAATTGCATCAAGTAACATTATACCTGTGCTGTGAGGTTGTGCAAGGCCTGGCTCGCTAACAAGATTTACTCTGCCACCAGTTCTATTTCTGACCGGGTAAACTTCTTCACTGCGGCCGGATCGAGCGTCACCCCCAGGCCGGGGCCAGCCGGAACGTCAATGGTGCTATCGGGATTGAGGGTGAAACGCTCGTTGGTAATATCTTGATGGTAATAACGCTCGGAAGCGGAGATGTCGCCGGGCAGGCTGAAGTCCGGCAGCGAGGCCAGCGCCAGGTTGGAGGCGCGTCCGACGCCCGTCTCCAGCATCCCGCCGCACCAGACGGGGATGCCGCGTTCCAGGCATAAATCGTGGATTTCCACCGCCTCGCTCAGGCCTCCAACGCGCCCGGCCTTGATGTTGATGATGCGGCAGGCATCCATTTCGATTGCGTAACGGGCGTGGCGGGCCGAAAGAATGCTCTCGTCCAGGCAGAGCGGCGTACGGAACTGCTGCTGGAGCTTGTGGTGCTCCCAGATGTCATCCTCGAAGAGCGGCTGCTCGATGAGCAACAGGTTCAACTGGTCTAGCGGCTGGAGAGTCTGGGCGGTTTCCAATGTGTACGCCGAGTTGGCATCCACTTGCAGCTTGAGTTCAGGGAACGCCTTACGAACAGCGGAGGCGTCGCCCACATCGCGGCCGGGTTTGATCTTGATCTTGACCCGCCGGTAGCCTTTCGCCAGGTAATTCTCCACCGCCTGAGCGAGGGCTTCGGGCAACTCCTGCAATCCCACCGAGACGCCCACCGCAACCTTCTCGCGCTGGCCGCCGAACAACGCGCGCAGCGACTTGCCTTCGCGCTTGCCGCGCAGATCCCACAACGCCATCTCGACCCCGGCCTTGGCCAGGTGATGGCCGCGAATACCCGCCGCGCGCCGCTGGAAATCCGCCGCGTCCTCGATATCCTCTCCAAGAATCAACGGCGCGATGAAATCCTTGAGGATGTGCCAGGCTGTGCCGGTGGTTTCATAGGAGTAGCCGGGATCGCGGTCGGCGACACACTCGCCGTAGCCGGTCAGCCCCTCGGATTGGAGGGTGATGAGGATGCACTCGCGGTCGGTCGTCCGCCCGAAGGAGGTCTCGAAGGGAGAGACGAGGGGCATGGAGAGGTGGGTGAGGGTAAGAGATTCTATTTTCACGGAACCTGACCTCTTCAACTAGAATTAGGGTTTGCCCGCCATCTTGCTGCGCAGGGCTTCGACCACATCGGGAGTCAGCCCTGCCTCTGGCTCAACGGTTTCGCGCTCGCCCATGGTTTCTTCGATTTCGTCGAAAGTGGCCTGCCCAAGGTTTTGCAGCAAGGCAGTGTATGCCGCGCGCTGCTCGGCAATGGCTTTTTCGGGAACGGCCTGTACTGTATAAGCCATTGTCGCCTGGCGGGTCAGTGCAAAAACGATATATTGATTGAGGGAAACTTGTTCATTGTCAGCCAGTGTTTCTAATTGTCTGTGAAGAGTTTCTGGTAAGCGCAGTGTCAAGCGGCTCATTCTCGGCTCCTTACAAGATCAAGAACAAATTCGACAGGGGTCATAACTCGTAAACCCAGTGTTTTTTCAGCCAGTCTAAAATCACGGGTGTTGTTTGTAACCACAAGCGCGCCAGCGTTCATAGCACAGTCAATAACATGATCGTCCGCTGTATCCGGCGAGATAGGTCGCCATCTGAAGTAAATTGTAACGAATTCGGCTTTCGATAATAACTTTCCAAGAACAGGTTTGATCGCTTGCCAGCGTTTCTCGGATAATTTACGTGAGAGAACGTCCACATATTCGTAAGCCAGGGCATTGGAAACAAAGGGGCGGAACAACCCTGCCAGCCAGGCATCCACCACTAGGCCAGCCGCTCCCCCTTTACGAGTGAGACCCTCGAACAAAACATTCGTATCAACGACAACGCGCTTGATATTCATTCGTATGACACTATTATAGCACCATTTATGGTGTCATTTCAAGTTTTTATTCCTCTTCAGGCTCCCCCTCTCCAATCTTCAACTCCCTCAGCGCTTCGTCCATCGTCACGCCTTCTTTTCTCATCCCAGGCGCGGGCGCGCCGCAATAGGGACAGATGTTCCAGGGCAGATCCATCAGTTTGCCGCACTGGTGACAGGGCTTCTTGAGCTTGGTCTGGCAGTTCGGGCAGACCAGCCAGTCCTCCTTGATGCGCCGCTCGCAGCCCGGACAGATGGCCTGATCCTCGATGGCCTGCAAGAGGGCTTCCTCTTCGAGGGTCTTTTGGTACTCATCTTCCAGCGTGCGCTGCGGGCGCAGGATCAGGTAGACCAGCACGCCGGGCAGCGAGAGCAGCGCCACCAACGCCGCCGCAAGGATATGCACCAGCCGGTCGCGGGCGCGGCTCTTGATGTCGCGATAAGTCCAAACGACTAACGCCACCCACAGCGCGGCGATGAAGGCGCCGCTGAAACCGGTCAACACCAGGGTGAAGTTGCTCAAGAAAGTAGGGTCGAATGTCATGAGCTTTCTCCAATAAACCCCCGATCTCTTTTGGAAACCGGGGGTTCGCTTGCTGTGCAGCCTAATCTTTGGCGCTGTAACCAGGGCCGCTCTTGAAATACTCGTAGTTGGGCTGGATGTCGGGGGTCAAGTCCACCTTCTCGCCAGCTTGCAATTGCTTGACGCAATCCAGAACAACCGGCTTGCCATGATGATTGGTACCCTCATAGTGGCCGGTCAAACCCACTTTGCTGAGATACTCGCCGCCTTTAGCGGTGTAGGCCGCAGGCACCTCGTCCTCGGGGAAGATCGCCCCGTAGGGGCATTCCGGGACGCAGGCTCCACAGTCAATGCAGGTGTCGGGGTCAATGTAATACCACGGCCACTGCTCCTGCGGTTTGCCGGGAAGGATGCACTCCACCGGGCAAACATCCACGCAGCCACTGTCGCGCAGGCACAGGCTTGTAATGATGTGAGTCATAAATGTTCCTCCTTCGGTTGGAAAAAGTAGAGACGGCTCCTCGCGAAGCACTTTCCGAGCGCGCCGTCCGGACAGGGCATGGGAGTCCTGTCTACAGGTTGTTTTTTATTCTACCTCATTTTCAGGCTGGCGGCATGTACAAGTTTGCCGGTTCATTGGGAGTTGCCGTGGCACGCCACCGTATTTGGCGGCATGTTGTAAGACAAATTGCCAATTTGTCCTACATTTGTTACTCGACCCCGGCGATTCCCAAAGAGCTAGTTTGCCAATTTTCACCCATCTTGTATAAGAATTTCGTTTATCCCTCGAAGCAGAATCTTGACAAGTTTTGTCTTTATTATTATGATGGTTTTATGCTTTGGCGAAATAAGCACAGAGCATTTGTCACACAAAATTCCGTTCATACTCAGAAGGAGGATTTCCATGTTCTACCAAATTTTCGAAGCGCTGGACAAGAAGTTCGGCGTCGAACGCGCTCAGGCGCATTGTGACATTCCCTGCGGGATTTACGATCCCATCACCGCCCAGATTGCCGCCCTGTCCGTGGTGCGCATGATGGACCTGATGGCGGAAGCGGAGGCCAAGGGTCACGACAACCACCTGGCTTTCATCAACAGCATGGCGCGCTACATCGCCGTCAAGGAAGAACATGCCGAGAAGGCCAAGCACGAGGTGCGCGTCATCTGGGGCGATTACATCAAGCCCGAACACATCGCCAAGCACCCCGAACTTCACGAACTCGTTTTCAAAATCATGAAGCTGGGTTCCAAGGTGCGCCAGACAGCCGACCGTCAAACCGGCCTGGATTTCGTCGAAGCCGTCAACAAGTTCGCCGAGATTTTCTGGGATACCAAGGGCATCGCCGTCAAAAAGGCGAAGGCTCCCTACGCCCCGGCGCTCGAGATGGTTTATCCCAACCTCTAATTCCTTCATGCTCCAACTGCTCAAAGTGACAGGCGAGAGCCTGTCACCTCTCTACAAGGAAGGGGATTTCGTGGTCATCACCACGCTCCCCTTCTTTTTGCGTCGCTTACGGCAGGGGAATATCATCGTCTTCCAGCACGGTTTGTATGGAACATTGATCAAGATCGTGGAGCGCGTCTTGCCTGATGAGGATGCGGTCTACGTCATCGGCACGAGCGAGGACAGCCTGGACAGCCGCCGGTTGGGCCCGATCAGCCACGCGGCGATTAAGGGCAGGGTGCTCTGGCACATCGCCAAACCAACCCATTGAGCACGCTATCCAAATGTCATTGCGAGCCCCGAGCGAAGCGAGTGGGCGAAACAATCTCGCGTAATCTATTGGCATGAGATTGCTTCGGGCGGGGTCTCGATATGCAAAAAGCGCTACTCGACCACCACCCTCGCAATAACAGTCGCCAGGGGATTGACGAAAATAGCCAACCGCCAGTAGCATTAGGGCATGAAAGAAGGACGCGCCCGACTGATCCTACCTTTTGCCATCCTGGGGGCCATCCTGGCGGTCTCGACCGCCTCGATCTTCATCCGTTTTGCACAACGGGAAGCCCCTTCGCTGGTCATCGCCGCGTTCCGCCTGACCTTCGCCAGCCTGATCCTGGCGCCCATCGCCCTGACCCATCACCGCGCCGAACTGCGCGCCTTGACGCGGCGCGAGTTGCTGCTTGCGCTGCTCTCCGGCGTATTCCTCGCCCTGCATTTCGCCACCTGGATCACCTCGTTGGAATACACCACTGTCGCCAGTTCGGTGGTGCTGGTCAGCACCTCGCCGCTGTGGGTCGCGCTGCTGGCGCCGCTCGTACTGCGCGAGCGGCTGACCAGGCCGGTGCTGGTCGGTATGCTCCTGGCGTTGACTGGCGGCGTGGTCATCGCCCTGAGCGACGCCTGTGTCTGGCAAAATGGACTGGCCTGTCCCTCCCTGGCGGAGTTCATGAAAGGGAAGGCATTCCTCGGCAACTTCCTGGCGCTGGCCGGGGCGTGGATGGTAGCCGGCTACCTGCTGATCGGGCGCCGGCTGCGGGAGAAGATGTCGCTCGTGCCATACATCTTCGTTGTCTACAGCATCGCTGCTATCGCGTTGATCGTCATCATGTTCGCATCCGGAGAGACGCCGCTCGGCTACTCTCCGATGACTTACGTCTGGATGCTGCTGCTGGCGCTCATTCCGCAGCTCATCGGACATTCCACCTACAACTGGGCGCTGCGCTACATGCCGGCCGCACTGGTGGCCGTGACCACGCTGGGCGAGCCCATCGGCTCGACCATCCTGGCGTACTTCATCTTGCGTGAAGCCCCCACCTGGATCAAGCTCGGCGGGGCGGGGATGATCCTGGCGGGGATTTGGCTGGCATCGAAAGCAGAAACCAAGAGCCGGTCCGAAGATTAAAGCTCTCTTTTTCCCTTATTAGCGAATATATCTCAACCTTCGCAGGTATACAGGTATAATCAGAAAGTGGAGGTAGAAATTGCCATGACAGAAGAACAACTGCTGGAACGCATCGCTATTGATCCGAAAGTAATGGTAGGCAAACCGGTTATCAAGGGGACTCGGCTAACAGTCGAATATATTTTGGGTCTGTTGGCTCACGGGGCTACATTTGACGAGATTAGGGAAGAATATCGAGGAATCACAACCGAAGATATTCAGGCTTGTCTGCTATTTGCGACCAAATCGCTGGAAAGCACCGTTTTTATGCCTCTGTCACTGGAGCCTGCCTGAATGCGGTTCTTGTTGGATGAATGTACAGGGCCGGCTGTTGCGCGCTGGCTTCGAGAACAAGGGCATGATGTCTTCGCCTTGCTGACGAACGAGCGAGCAGTAAAATAAAAGTGATCCACCACTTGTTGAGGAATTATTCAGAAAAACTGCCAGAGAATTTCATTGTGGCCACAGAGCGAAGAGTGCGGATTGCGAAAAAGCAGCGGCAGATTTGAGCCGTGACCACGCTGGGCAAGCCCATCGGTTCGACTGTGTTGGCTTATTTCATTCCACGCGAAGCGCTTAGTTCAATGAGATTTCACCAATAGCGAACACTTCGTTAATCAAAATCTAATTGATCCAGAGCTGGAGCTTAGATAAAATGTCCGACTTCTTAATCAGCATCTCAAATCGTAATATCCCATTACTGCGTAAAACGGTGAAATCGCACACCTTAAACGGTGTATGTCGCACAGCGGGGAAGGGGAACGCGCTGGCAAAGCAATTATACTTTAAGTGTTCGGCATGCTCCGCTCTGCTCTGAGTTTTCGCTGGGACTCGCCTTCGAGTTGGATGCGTTGAGCATTGTGCACGAGACGATCCAGGATGGCGTCTGCCAAAGTAGGGTCTGGGATGCGCAGGTGCCAGTCGGAGACAGGTACCTGGGAAGCGATGAGGGTGGCGGTATGCCCGAAGCGATCGTCGAGAACTTCAAGGATATCTTGGGCATTTTGAATGGTGATGGCGTCGCGCAGCCAGTCGTCGAGGATGAGCAGGTTGATCTTTGCCAGGGAGCGCAGCAGGCTGGTGTAAGAGCCATCGCTTCGACTGGGCTCAGCGCCAACCTGGCGAGCTTGGGACAGGGCATGGAGCAAGCGGGAGATGCGGTGGTAACGGACGGTAAATCCGCTGCGGGCCGCGGCCGTGCCAAAGGCGCAGGCGATGAAAGTCTTGCCGCTGCCGGTGGGGCCAAGCACCAGGATGTTGTGGCGGCTGGAGATCCAATTGCACAGGCCGAGATCGAGGAGGATGCGCCGGTCGAGGCCGCGGGCGGGGGAGAAGTCGAGATCTTCGAGAGCGGCTTGCATGGGGAAAGCGGCGGCGTGGATATTGCGGCGGATGCGGTTCTCGCGTCTCTGGGCGCACTCGTGGTTCACGAGCAAGGCTAGGCGGTCTTCGAAGGAGAGTTCGGCATATTTGGGGTTGGATTGCTGCTCGCGCAGAGCTTCGCGGAAGGCGGGCAGGCGCAGTGCGAGCAGTTGGTCGTAGAGGGCTTGCAGGGGCATGGAAAACTCCTTTGTGGTAACCATTAGTGATAGTAGGTATTGCCGCGCACGTTTTCGTGGGCGGGGATGATCCTGGCCGGGATTTATATCGCCTCGCGGGGAAAGTCCGCCCGTGGCGACGAAAAGACCTGACATGTCTCCGCGAAAGCCTCGCACTCGGAGGCCCGTATCCGCGCGAACGTCATGGTCAACAACGGCGCGAGTGAGACATGTCAGGTCTGCTCCACATCAATAGTAAAATATCTTCATGCCTACCAACCCAATCCCGCTTGCATTTGGAAATTTCTATCACATCTTCAATCGTGGCAACAACCACGAGAATGTTTTTATTCAAGAGCGGAATTACACTTATTTCATGGAACTGTGGTGGAAGCATACTTTTCAAATCGCGGAGACATACGCGTTTTGTCTTTTGAGAAATCATTTCCACGCGGTGGTTTATATAAAAAACGAAGAAGACCTGACAGGTTTCCGCGAATCCATTCCCCACTCGCGCCGCACTCCACGCGAGCGTCATAATGGAAATACGACTGGTAAAAACCTGTCAGGTCTCAAACTCAAAGAACCCAGCCAATATTTCTCGAACTTCTTCAATGCCTACACACGCGGAGTCAACAACGCAACGGGAAGAAGCGGCGCGCTGTTCGAGCGTCCCTTCGAGCGGATTCCAGTAACGGACGAGCGTTATCTCATGCGGTTGGTCGTGTATGTTCACCAGAATCCACAAAAACACAAGTTCGTGGAAGATTTTCGGGATTGGGATTATTCGTCATACCTTGAATTGATTGGGAACGTCCCCACTCGTTTACAAAGAGACAAGATGATGGAATTATTTGGAAGCAGGCAGGATTTTATGAGAATTCACCAGGAGATACAGCCTTTGGTTGACTTTTACGATGAAGATGATGCTGGTAAGACCTGACACACCGATTTCCCTACGTGGGGCTGGCGACGTAGGAATTGGCAAGTATTTTTTGGCCCAATACTTGCGGCACGGCGGCCAGCCCCTGCGGTTGCGCAGCGATCTCGACTTGCAAGATCAACCCACAGAGCCAGTGGATCGCCAAATGACGCTGGTTCAGTTTCTGGATAAACGGTTGCAAGGCTTCCGCGCCTCGGAAAGGATCCAGTTGGACAATCAGGCATCCTGCTTCCAGATAGAGCCGCCCTGGGCGCAGCAGGTAGCGGCGCACCAGGGTGGCGACTTGCAGGTGGGCATACTCCTTGCCCAGCGCCGCGCCAAAATCCTTGATCAGGTTGAAGATCAGGAACTTGATCCAGGCGACGAGTTGTACGGCCTGCTGGCTGAGGGGTGTTTCGGCGGTGCTCACCGTCTTGCGCCGTTCACCGTCGGCGTTGGGTTCGCGAAACATCTGATAGGCTTTGGGTAAACTATGGCCGACGAGAGCATGAACATACTGAGAGAACCCCAACTCGTGTTCCTGGCGTTGGCGATACTCCGCGTCAATCGTCTCGGCTTGCGGCCGACGGCCCGGCGGGTTCTTGAAGAAGAGCACGCGCCAGTGCTGTTTAGTGCCGGGGGTATCATCTCGGATCACCACCGAGGGCAGCGGATACTTGCAGTCCCGGATGGTCGTGTGCGTCCGGGCCATCTTCAAGCGCGGATTATCGTCTCCCTGGGTCTGGTAGGGTCGAAAGAGACACTCCGGCAATGCTTCCCATTGGCGGACATTGTTGGCCGTGGCCCGCGCCATGGCAATGAAGCTGACCTGGGGATCGTCCATCAAGGTTTCAAACACGCTGCCTTTGTAGGCGCCCCGGTCGATGATCAAGCGCACCTGGTCCGGGTTGGGTATCCCCGCCCGACGCCGCAGGCGCCGCACTTCCAGCACCAGCGAAAGCACCGTTTGGCTCAGCGCTTCCCGGGCTTTTCGCACGATCACCCCGACAAAGCGGCCCAGGTCCAGGTCAAAGGGGACATACAAACGAAAGGCCGGGTACGACCGACCGCGTGTGGGGACGCGCGTCTTGCCCAACCGCCGGGGCTTGAGTTTGCTAAACGAAGGCACCACATGCTCGTCCAAACTGAAGCGTCCCTGACTGCCGGGCCGGCCAGCCACTTGACTGGCGGTCGTTTGGTAAAACTCGGCCGCGCTTTCCGAGGTCAAGCCATGCACCCAGCGCCACAGGCTCGTGTCCGACCACAAGCGCAAGCTCCCGGTAAACAACGCCAAGCCCATATCGGCCCAGTGTCGAAACTCATCCACATGAAACAACCGCTGAAAGCCCAAAGCCGCCCAAGCCACCAGCGTCAAGACCACTTGCAGGGGCTGCACCCGTGTGCGCAGCCCAATCTGCAATCGCTCGGCAGCGCGGGTCAGCCCCGAATCGATCAACTGGGACGCCAGCAACCACAAGCCGGCAAAGGGGGTCGTGCATATCAACTCGCGTTCGGGCGGAGCAGACGGTTGGGGCCGTTGCCATTCGCGCAAGGCCCAGCGGTTCAAGCCCAAGACCAGCAAGCGAATGTCGCGCACGGTGCGTTCGCTGACGCCCAAGCGCTCGGCCAGATCGCGATCCGCAGGAATCGCTTGCTGAGCCAGTGCTGCCTTCACCAAGGCTTGATTGATCGAGCGGATCCGGTCGAAGGTGTGTTTGGATGGCTGCCCCGGCCCACGCGTACGCTGGGAACGATTGACAGAAATGGAAGTTTGGCATATGGTTGTCATTGGACTCTGAAACCTACGTTGAGGAATGATCGTTGGGTGGTACCAACAATCTACCTCACACGTGGCTCAGAGTCCAGTTTATGGGCTGAATACTTGCCTATTCATCGCATTATAGGGAAATCGGTGTGACATGTTTCATCCGCGCCGTTGCCTACCGTGATGCTCGCGTGGACATAGGCCATGATTAACCAGCCCCTCGCGGAAACATGTCAGGTCTGCCTCCCCCCGCACCGTTGCCTACCATGATGCTCGCGTGGACATAGGCCATGATTAACCAGCCCCTCGCGGAAACATGTCAGGTCTGCACGACGTATATCCCAAGTCCCACGTTAAGGTATCGCCCGGATACAAGGTTGCCGTTTTTGTCTCGTCGGACATGGGGGCGGTGGACCGGCTCCAACAGTAGCGGGCGATTTGGTACCCGGCAGGGGCTTGGGAACCAATCGTGTATGACCCGGGAATAAGGCTGGTAAACACAACATGCGAACTTCCGCTTTGCGTCTTGGGTGCGGGCTGGCTTGCTGAAGACGGGGTAAACTGATGCACGGTGCCGGAAACGCCGGTACTCGATGCGCGCACAGCCGTGCACGAAGTGTTGCTTGTAGAGACCTGCATCGCCCGTGCCCGAATCGTGCCGGGAGCAGACGTTGGGGTCGGTGTCGGCGTTGAGGTTGGTCCCGGCGTCGGCGTCGGCGTTGGTGTCGGGGTAGCAGTGCTAACACAAACACCACCGCTGCAGATTTGCCCAGATGGACAAAGATCACAGGAATCATCAGACGTATACGTAACTGGGTTCGTCACCGTACTACATGTCACTCCTGGCGGGTTAGTCCAACTGGCATATCTACAAGCTAAAGTAGTACTGCAGCGTCCGCAGGAGGTTGGGGTTGGGGTGGGGGTTGGGGTTGGGCCGCCGCCCGGCGTCGGCGTGGGAGTTGGACCTCCACTCTCCCAACACGTCCCGGGACTGCAACTGAAACTTGGTGCACACTGAGCATTCACAGTACCCGAATATAGAAGCTCACAGGTTAAACCATTGTCAACATCATTACTTGTACATATACCGGTACCTGTTGAACAAGTATCAAGATCGCAAGAAAAAGTACCATTTCGAAAATAGTCCCGCTTGCAACTAGCACAATTATTATACTTGTCGTAAGAGGCACAATTACACACATAATAATCTAGTTTTGTAGTACCACTACAATAGTCCGCAAAAACAACACCTGGCTTGAAAGATAGGGTAACAAAAACAAAAAGGAAAAAAAGAGCCACTATTTTAAATAAAGTTTTATAGTACATCTTTTTTAAGTGTATCATACCAAACTTTATTTAGAAATAAACATTGACAGGTTGGTTTATTAAGGGGGCCGATTATATGGAGAGACACCACCTATCCATGCTTGATCATGAGTAATTATCACCTCATTACGATCAAATAATAATGCTTTCAATTCTTCAATTGAGAGTTTAATATCTCCCGATCTCCCAATAACGAATCGCCACATTGAAGGATCCATCGATGTTGGAGCAGGAAGTGCAAGTAGTTGCTTATTTGTACATTCGCTTTCCGGCCGAATAACACTAAAAGCAACATAAAATTTCTTCCCTAGTTCAAACTTTGATATGATCTCTTGCTCTTGGGAATCAATATGCCACGATGTACCTAAATACGCAAACCAACCTCTAGTTTCAATTTTTAGTGTATGAGAAATACTATTTTTTCTGAAAGCAAAATTGAACCAGACTCTGTCATGACCCGTTTGTGCCGCTAATCCTGGATTCAAAGTAACCCTTTCATCTATAAAGTCTGTAAGCACCAAATTTTCTAAAATTATGCCCTGACTAGGGCATACATCATATGGATTATCAGTCACCTCACCAACTATTATTTCACCGGGGAGATGTATTCCGGCTTCCCAATCTGTAAGTGTTTGGGCTGTTATATCCTCTGTTTTTACTACTTCGGTTGTGACTGCCGGACCCAAAATATCGAAGTTTTCA
>Ga0210023_1001131_pt1 | contig 19055 bp, 12 predicted proteins | sample CryGeymeta201524_FD_183987 | JGI IMG/M metagenome (GOLD analysis project Ga0210023, IMG submission 183987) | Groundwater microbial communities from Crystal Geyser aquifers in Utah, USA - Crystal Geyser metaG 2015-24 (SPAdes) (version 2) | ecosystem: Environmental > Aquatic > Deep subsurface >... | reverse complement strand
GCGCCGCAGCACGGCGGCCGATCCGCAGAAGAAGGCGCCGTTCCAGCGGTCGAGGCCGCGATGGATCGCGCCGTAGAACATCTCGTTCTCCGGCGGGCAGCGTTCCGACAGGCCGAGATTGCGCTGGATCGGGTCCTTGTTGATGAAGAAATGCGGCGTCTGCACCAGAAAGAGTTTCGGGTCCTCGACGAAATACCCAACCGTGCGGGCGAGAAAATCGCGGCTGGGCACATGGTCGGCGTCGAACACCACCACCAGTTCGCCGTCGAGCCCGGTCAGCGCCGCGCTCAGGTTGCCCGCCTTGGCGTGTTCATTGCGGGCGCGGGTCACATAGGTCACGCCAAGCTCGGCGCAAAGCGCCTGCAGCGCCGCCCGCCGCGCGCGCGCGGCGCGCGCCGTTTCGGAATCGTCGGCGGCGCAGCGCTGGTCGGTGCCGCCGTCGTCGCACAGCACCACCCGGCGCCGGTCGCGGGGATAGATCATGTTCTTCGCCGCAGCCAGCGTGACCGCCAGCATGTCCGTCGGCTCGTTGAAGGACGGCACGAGGATGTCCACGGTCGGCACGCGGTCGGCGGGCACCACCGCAGGCTGCGGACGCTCGGTGGGGTCGGCGGTGATGAAGGCGTTCAGGAAAAACACCATGATCGAGTAGGTCTCGACCAGCAACAGCGCGGCGCCGCCGATGAACGCCGCGCTCAACCCCGGCTCCGGCAGGGTTTCGGTGACGCGCCACGCCCAGTAGCGCAGCACGATCAGGCTTGCGGTCGCCATCAGCAGGAAGCGGGCCGGGAGCGCCCCGGCCCAGGGCTTGAGCAGCGCCACGATCACAACGGCGGTCAGGCCCAGCACCGCCTGCCCCGCCGTGGAGAGCGGCGCGACGACAATGGCGGCGGTCGGGATCAGCGTCAGCAGCCATAGCGCCAGAATCGCGCCGTTGAACCCCGCGCCGCGCGCGCGGCCGCTCATGAGCGGGCCCCTGCGGCGGCCGAGGCGATCGCGCCGCCGGGGCGCGGCCCGGCGAGCGGCGACAGCAGCCTCGGGCGCGCCGCGTCTGGATCAGCCGGCCGCGTCGGCGCTCCTATCGCGATGCGGTCAGGCCGCAGCGGCGACATCGCCTCCTCCAGCGTTCCCTCGACGCAGTTGCGCAGCATCACATCGACCATGCTGAAGCCCTCCGGGACAAGATTGCGTTCGGCGTCCAGCCGACGCAGCCCAAGCGCGCACACCACGCCTGCGCCGATGCGCTTTTCCGTCCAGAGCACCGGGCCTGCGGCATCCTCGGAAACGCGCAGCGCGCCCAGAACATCGGCGTCGAAAGGCGCGGGCGTCCCGCCTGCATCCGCGAACAACGCCTCGGGTGAGAACGGTCCGATATGGCCTGCGCCCACCGGGCGGCCGCGCATGACGAGAAGGTTGTCGCCGGGAACAGTCGTACGGTTCGGCAACGCGACAACCTGTTCATCCCAGGCGCCTGACGCCCGCCTGAGAGCGACCAGCGCGGTGGGCTGACGAGACCAGACCGCCTCAATCGGTATCTCCGCAGGCGCCGCGCCCGATGCGGCGGTCTTTGGCTCTGGAAACGCCCCCGTCGCACATCCGGCGAGCGCCCAGATCGGCGCCATCACCGTAAGCGCCAGGCGAAGAACTTGTGGCACTGCGCCCGCTCCTTAAACAGCATATCTTCATATTGCAGTGCACTGTAAAAAATAATTATTGGTAAATATATGTTTTGCAGTTTTTTAAAATGCTATATATTTAAATATATTGATAGTGATCCGCCTGCTGTGTGTGCGATACCGCAATTGGTGTTCACCCCATGCTGGACGGCATGGCCTGCTTTGACCTCTGTCATGGTCGGCTGCAAGCATCGTCAAGAATCAGACGTACGGCGCGGCGTCACAGTTGTGAGCGTGATCCTCTTTCGTGCGATCAGCGGCGCCTCTTGCCGCTTCTTTCCAGCCAAACAGCCGGTGGTCCCGACATTCTGCGGCGCTATGGCTTCAGCCGTCGCTCAAGCGCGACGCGATGCAGCGCCGCGTGGTCGATCCCCTGCTCCCGCGCGACATCGTCGATACGCGGCAGCGTCCCCGGCGCGATCTGCTCCCAGAAGGCGAAGATCGCAGCGGCGTTCACCGCCGAGCGCCAGCCGCGCGTGCGAAAATCCTCACGGTCGATCTCGTCGGCGACACCGCTGAGAAAATGCCGGCGGTCGGCGTCGCGCTGGGTGGGGTTGCGCCGGGCCACCAGCGCCTCCACCGCGTCGAAACAGGCGGCGCGATGCGTGCGCGCCAGCGCGGCGAGCCGCTCACGGGCGCGCTCTCCCTCTCGGACAGCCTCGCGCGCGGTGTCAGCGGCGGATGTGGTCGAAGCGGCGCGCGTCGTCGCGGGGGCGCGCAGACCGAGGGCGGCTGGTCGCGCTGGCGCCGCCTCCACCCGATAATCGTCGCGCAACGCTGCGGAAAGGTAGCCCACAGTCGATCCGCGCACCGCCCCTTGCCGCGCGCGACCGGTGACATAGTCGAGTTTTTCGGCGACGTGGTCGGCGCCGTGGTCGGCGATCCACTGTCGCGCCAGCCGCTCTGCGACGCCCAGGGCGAGCAATCGCGCCCTGACTGCGGCTTCGGCGGTCTCGGCGTCGTCGGCGTGCCCGACCACCTTGCGCGGCGCCGTCTCGCGGATCAGAAAACGGATCGCGGTGACGACGCGGGACTGACGGCGCAGTTCGGCGGTCAGCTGGATGTTGGAGACCGCGTTGACCTCAGCCACCGCCGGTTTCACGATCTTGGCGTTCAGGTGCTTGAATACTGCGTAATAGGCGCTGTCCTCGACGCCCATCAACTGGCGAAACAAAGCGATGTCCCACCAGCCGGTGGAGCCTGTGCGCACAAAACGATAACAGTTTTCATACAGCGCCAGAGCATGACCCGAACTGAATTCGCGCTGGATGCTGAGGTTGATCAGCGCAAAAATCTTCGGGTCATGCAACTTTTCGGCCAGCGCAGGCGAATAGGCGTATTCGCAGACGCCCGCGCGCAGACGCGCAGACGCCAGCAGCGCCGAGACCCCCCATTCCCGCGCGCCGTCATCGCCGAGCATGTCCCACTCGGCTGTCGTCTCGACCAGCGCGCGCAGCGCGTCCTTCAGCGTGCCGATGTCGTTCGAGTTGTAGCCGATCATCACGCACAAGGTGCGCGCGTCGATCACGTGGCTCCGCCGCGTCAGCAACGTGTCATAGGCGTTCAACAGCAAGACATTGGACAGTTTGCGCTGCAAAAGACTGAGCTTGCCGCTGACATGGATGGCGGCGACATTCTTCTTGACGCTTTCGCGACGGAGGGCGCCCCGAAGCGGGGCATCGTTGGCGACGGTGGAAGCCTGGCTTTTCATGCACACGACCTTTCGCGCAATACGATGCGCATGGCAGAACAGGCATCCGCCGTCAAATGGTTTCAAAGGCGCCTGTCGCTAGGCGCCCATCTGCAGGACCCAATCCCCGTCCCGGGAACAGGCGCCTCTGTGGCGACGCGATGCGGACCTCTCGCTACCGCCCACACACAGCGCGTGGGGTCGCCACAGCGTTTCCACAGATCGGCTGATTGCTTATAAATATTTGATATAAAACAATATTTTTATACCGTTCGCCACGCCTGACGCTGGCGCGGCTTTCGCGCGCCGCATTCCCGCATCAAGGCGCCCGCAATCCCGCACCAAGGCGCCGCTCATCCCGCAGGCAGGCCCCCTTGATCCTGCAAGCAGGCGCCTTTCATCCTGAATACCGGTGCTTTAAGCATTTTTTGTCGTATTAAATCAAAAAGTTACAGCAGCTAAAGCTTTTAAAGCATATTAAAGATCCTAAACGTTTGTTGTCACAGAACATAAGATATGGCTTTAAAGTGCGGACATGATACGCTCGTCGCACATCACTGACGTCACCCTGAAATCCAGAAAAAGTATATTCCAATGGTCCAGCAGCCACCGTCCTATCACACCATCGACCCCGCACGTGCGGCTGATCGCCTTGGCGAGCCTGCGGATGTAAAACGCTTCGCCTACGCAGCGTCGCTATGTGATCGGGGCCGTAAGGATCTTGCGAAACGGGGCTATGCGCCGGATGGGCGCAAGCATCTGCGGCGGTTTTCGCTGTGGGAGATTACGCGCTATCTTATTCCGGTCGCGTCGGCGCATTTGCGTCGCACGCTGAAGGCTAACCCCGACCTGCCTCAGGGCGAGCTAGAGAGCGACCGTGGGACACGCTGGTTCACGCTCGAAGAAATCATGAGCCTGCGCCGTCATTTCGCCGCCGAAGGATCAAGAAGCAAAGGCTATATGCCCTGGAAACCAGCTGGCGCCAAAGCCAAGATCATCGCCGTCGCCAATTTCAAAGGCGGCGTGGGCAAGACCTCGACGGCGGCGCACCTCGCCATGTCGGCGGCGCTCGACGGATACCGGGTGCTTGTGGTCGATCTCGACAGCCAGGGCTCGATGACATCGATCTTCGGCGGCCAGGTCGAGGATGAGTGGCGCACCGCCTTCGCCGTGATCGCGCGCGATTTCGCGCGCGAAATCATCGCTGACGGCGACGAGACGGCGTTGAACGAGACCCTGACCGAAGCCCTCCGAATTACCGCCGATCACGTGGTGCAAAAAACGCATTGGCCGAACATCGATCTGATCGGCGCGCAGCTCAATCTGTACTGGGCGGAATTCCAAATCCCGGTCTGGCGCATGTCGCTGCGACGCTGGCGACTGTGGGACGCGCTTTCACGGTTTTTCGAGTCGGATGGCGTGCTTGAGCGCTATGACATCGTGATCCTCGATACCCCTCCCGCACTTGGGTACCTGACGATCAACGCGCTGTCGGCCGCAGATATCCTGGTGGTGCCGCTGGGCGCATCGTTTCTGGAATTCGAGAGCACCGGACGTTTTTTTGATATGCTCTACAGCACGTTCGCCTCGATCGAGGAAGGCGAGAACGACGCCAATCGCGCGCTTGGCCTTGCGGGAGTAAAGTTCGAATGGGATGCCGTGCGCGCCGTGCTGACCCGGTACGACCACAGCCAGCAAGCCGAACTCGCCAACGTCATCCAGGCATATTTTGGCGAATTCATGGCGACGCACCGACAGGAGTTCACCGCGCTGATCGGACAGGCCGGCGAGCAGATCAACGGCATTTATGAGGCCGACTATCGCGGCTTCAACCGTGACACTTATCTGCGCGGCCGCGACACCTTTGACCGCACCTATGCCGAAATCAAGGAACTGGTGCTGGGAAGCTGGTGGCGCGATACGCAATTCGCCACCGCCGTCTGACTGAACAGGAGCTTGCCCCATGGCCCGACGCCGTCGCCTTGACGCTCCCTCCACCGAAGAAATGGCGCGTATTCGCGCCGATGCAGCCAGTCGCGAACAGCATGCCGATTTCGCCACGATCAGTTCCTCCCCCATCGCCCGGGTGGCGGCCGACAGCGTTGCGGCGCAGCGAGCCGAACTGGATGCGTTACGCGCGGAGGCGACGCGCAACCGCAGCGCCGCCCAGACGCTGGCGGCGGCGGAAGCGGCGGGCGGCGTGGTGCGTGACATCGCGCTTGACGATATCGAGGTGGACTATCTGACCCGCGACCGTCTGCGGCGCATGGATGAGGACGAAGCCTGGCTTTCATTGCGCGCATCGATCCAGGCCCATGGCCAGCGCACGCCGCTGGATCTCGCCAATATCGCCCATCTTGGCGGCAGGCCCTATGGTCTGATTTCCGGCTATCGGCGCATCAGCGTGCTCAGCGCGCTGGCTGCAGAGACAGGTGAGCGACGCTGGCAGGTCGCGAAAGCGTTGGTGCGCGCGCCGACCACGCTGGGACAGGCGTTTCTCGGCATGATCGAAGAAAACGAGATCCGAGAAGGCCTGAGCTACTTCGAGCGCGGCCGCATCTGTCTCGCCGCCGTCGACCAGGGCGCTTTCGAGAATATAGGCGCCGCGCTTGAAATGCTGTTCGGCGCGGCCAGCCCCGCCAAGCGCTCCAAGATCCGCAGCTTCGTGCTTGTGGTCGAGGAGCTGGGAGACTTGCTGCGGTTTCCGAAAATGCTCGGCGAGCGACTGGGTCTGCGGCTGGCGCAGGCGATCAAGGCGGGGCAAGGCGGCGCGCTGCGGCGGCGGCTTGGTGAAGAGGGCCTTGAGACGCAGGACGCAAGCGCCGAGCAGCGCCTTCTGGAGGCTGCCCTGGCCGATGAGCGTCGCCTGATCCGTCCGCCCTCCAGCGCAAGGCGGCTTGAATGGCGTTCTGCACTGGCGGACGGTCGCATCGTCACGGCGCGGCGGGGCGTCGGCGGCGTGGTGATGCAAGTCGATGGCCGCGCGCCGACAGACGCACAGATCGAAGCTGCGCTGAAGGCGTGGGCTGCTGCGCTCGCCGTGCGCTGATCGCTTGCGTTTCGCGCGCGAAACACAGCGTGGCTAGCGTTTTGCCGATAGAGGTGTCGTTGCGATGGCGATCCGTATTCCGGGCGGCGCACAGGATGCGCGCCATGCCGGTTTCGCGCGCGAAACCGGCCCTGCAAAGAGGTGCTTTCGCCCTGGACGGACGAGAGACTGGCCCGGCAGGCGCCTGTTTTCGGGATCCCTCGACGCCAGCAGAAGATCCCTGAATGATTCCATGGCGCCATGGATTCAGCGATCGGGTAGTGCCCCATCTGGTGGTGTATGAGCGCCAACCCTCGGAGTGGCTCGGTCTCGGTCAGGCGGTGAGCTACTCCCCAACCCTTGGACAGTTTCCCGACTGGGTTAAGCTACCGCCTGCACCTGCTGATCGGTTTCGATGCTGTTGAAGTAGTTCGGCGCCAAGCCCGCCGAGATACGCCGCCTGCTGGATGGCGCTCTCGAAGCCGCCCGGACGCGGGAACTCGCGGACCTCATGCCCGCCGCCGGCCTGACGCTGTGACCACGGTCGGCCGTCGCACACCGCTGCGCCCGGTCTCGGCAATCTGCGCTGGTCGCACATAGCCTGCGCCGGGTCTCAGCCAATCCGAGCCGAAAAATGCGATGATCTCGCGCCCGGCTGCCGATGATCTCAAGCCGCTACAGCTAGGCGTCGCGCTCTACCCCCATGTCGGCGTCCAGTTCGCTCCCTCCATGACCTGCGGCGACACGGACGACGCGACCGTCCACACAATCAGCATGCTGACCTTGCAATGATGCCGGCAATCAGGTGGTCTCGCCGCGAAGCAGCACAAGCGGCAGCTGCAGCACGGCGTCTCCGGCGCCTCCGCCCGCAAGCCGCTCCAACAACAGCCGCGCCGCCTCGCGGCCCATGGCGCGGCGCGGATTGGCGATGGTGGTGAGGCGCGGCGTGAGCGCCTGGGCCAGCTCCAGCCCATTGAACCCGGCCAGCGCCAGTCGACCGGGCGTCGCGACGCCGGACTGCTGACAGTGCAGCAGCGCGCCGATCGCCAAGTCGTCGTTGGCGAAGAACAGCGCGTCGAGATCGGGATGCGCGGCCAGCATCAGCGCGCAGCACTCCTTACCGACGGCCAGCGAGGACGGGCGGTCGTCGATGTGGCGCGCGACTAGCGGCGCGCCGAGATCGCGCAGCGCGGCCTCGAAGGCCAGTCGGCGCTTGCGGGAGCGCGCGGGCCGCTCGGCCCAGGCGCCGACATAACCGATCCGCCGCCGCCCGGTCTCGAACAGGTGGCGCGCCATCAGCCGCCCGGCCTCCGCCTGCGAGGCGCCCACGCAGATGTCCACCGGCGCGCCGTCCACATCCATGATCTCGACAACCGGGCAGGCGGCGGCGGCCAGCAGGGCGCGGGCGGCGGCGGTGTGCTCAAGCCCGCCGATCACCACCGCCGCCGGGTTCCACGCCAGAATGTCGCGCAAGATCGCCTCCTCCCGCGCCAAGTCATAGTGGGTGAGGCCCAGCACGCTACGATAGCGGGTCTGGGCGAAGCCCTCGTCCAGACCGTCGACCACGGCGGCGAACACGCTGTTGCCGATCGACGGCAGGATCACTGCAATCAGGTCGGTGGTGCGGCTGCGCAGCGATCCCGCGATACGGTTCGGGGTGTAGCCGAGCTCTCGCGCCGCCGCCTCGACCCGCGCGCGCAGTCCGGGCGAAACGTTGGGCGCGCCGCGCAAGGCGCGGGAGGCTGAGATCAGGCTGACCCCGCACTCGGCGGCGATGGTCCTCAACGTGGGCCGCCCGTCGTCGCCAGCCATGCTCGCCGCCGCTCCAAACCGACCGCCTGATCCGTTCCTGCTTGCGAGCGTAACGTCCGAAAATGTCGTTGACAACGTTATCAACGCAATGACAACAATGATCCAACGGTGCAAAGCGCCATTTCCGGGGAGGAATGCATGATGATCGCCAAGGCCATTCTGGCGCTGGCGCTCGCCGTCGGCGCGACCGCCGCCGCCGCGCAGGATTTTCCGCAGCAACCGATCAACCTGATCGTGCCGTTCAACGCGGGCGGCGGGACCGATCTGCTGGTGCGCGGGTTCGCGCCGCACTTTGCGCAGGCGCTGGGCGGGGACGCTTATGTCTCGAACATGGCCGGCGGCTCGGGCACTGTGGCGGCGGGGACGCTGGCGGCGCGCGAGGCCGACGGCTATCAGCTTGGCTACTGGTCGGTCACCGTCGCCACGGTGCAGCCGCAGATCAAGGACGTGCCCTATGGGCTGGACAGCTGGTCGCCGATCTGCTCGGTCGCGGCCTCGCCGACGATACTGTTCGTGCGCGCCGACAGCCCGTTCCAGACCATCGGCGACGTCGTCGCTGCGGTTGAGGCTGAGCCGGGCCGTTATCTCTACGGCTCCTCCGGCCCCGGCGCGATCACCCATCTGACCATGGTCGCGGCGTTCGCGGGCCTGGGCCTGATCGACAAGGTGCGCCATCTGCCGTTCCAGGGCTCCGGCCCCGCGATGCAGGCGATGGCGGCGAACACCATCCAGTTCTTCGGCGATACTGAACTGCTGATGCAGAGCGGCGATTTCCGCCCGCTGATCGTTTTCGCCGACCAGCGGGCGGCGAATTTCCCCGACGTGCCGACAGCGGCGGAGATCGGCATCGCAGCGCCGCTGAATGAGCTCTATCTGTGGGGCGGCCTGTTCGCGCCCGCCGGGCTGGACGCGGCGGTGATGGAAAAGCTGTCGGCGGCCTGCGGCGCGGCCGTCGCGTCGGAGGGGTTCCAGGCGTTCGCGGCGCAGACCGGCACGACGCTGGCGTATCGCGACGCCGCGTCCTTCGATGCGTTCTACCGCGCGCAATATGACGCCAACCGGGCCCTGATCGCCGCCGCCGGGCTGTGAGCGGCGGCGGGCGGCGCGGCGCGCGGCCCTAGCGGGAGGCAGGCCGCGTGACGCGCGTGATCAACGAACGTTTTGCGGTGTCTTTCGCCCTGCTGCTGCTCGGCGCGGGCTTGAGCGCGTCGTCGTTCGGGCTGCGCTTCGCCGATCTGGGCGGCGCGTTCAGCCCGATGTTCTTTCCGCGCATCGTGCTGTTTTTCTGGGTGGCGCTGGCGACCGCCAATCTGGTCGCCGACTTCATGGCGCAGCAACCGCCCGCGCCGCTGCGACTGGTCCGCGTGACGATCATTGCGGCGGCGGCGCTGGCGCTGGCGCTGCTGATGCCGCATCTGGGGTTTTTCCTGACCGGCGCAGGCTTTGGCCTGCTGACGCTATGGCTGCTGGGGGTGCGCGACTGGCGCGGCCTGCTTCTTGTCGGCGTGGGGCTGCCGCTGGCGATGGCGGTGCTGTTCAGCCGGGTGCTGCGGATGCCGCTGCCATCCTCGCCGTTTTTGTGGTGGCTGTGAGGGCGCGCGATGCTTGAGCTTTTGCCGCAGGCGCTGGGGCTGATCCTGACGGCGCAGGGCGTCGCCGCGCTGGTGCTGGGCACGATGCTGGGGATCGTGCTGGGTGCGCTGCCGGGGATCGGCTCGACGGTCGCGGTGGCGATGATCCTGCCGTTCACGTTGACGATGGCGCAGGCGCCGGCGATCCTGCTGTTGCTGGCGGTCTATGCGGGATCGGTCTATGGCGGGTCGATCTCGGCGATCCTGATCAACACGCCGGGCACGCCGCAATCGGCGGCGACCTGTCTCGACGGCTATCCTATGGCGCTGCGCGGTGAGGCGGGGCAGGCGCTTGGCTGGGCGACGGTCGCCTCGGTGATCGGCGGGTTGACCTCCGCCGTGCTGCTGCTGCTGGCGGCGCCACAGCTGGCGGCTTTTGCACTGAACTTCGGGCCGATCGAGACCTTCGCGCTGATCCTGCTGGGGCTGACGTGCATCGTCTCGGTGTCGGAGGGATCGCTGCTCAAAGGCCTGATGGCGGGCGCGGTGGGGATATTCCTGTCCACGGTGGGCGGCGACCCGATCACCGGCGAGGCGCGCTTCACCTTTGGGCAGCACCAGTTGATCGCCGGGTTCGACCTGTTGGCGGTGGTTATTGGCGTGTTCGCGTTGTCGGAGGTGCTGCTGCGCGTCGCCGCGCCGCAGGACGGCGCGGCGCGGCTGGTCGCGTTCAACGGCGTCGTGCTGCCGAGGCTGGCGGCGTGGCGGGGGCGGGTGGGCGTGCTGGTGAAGTCGGTGCTGATCGGCAATGGCATAGGCGTGCTGCCCGGCACGGGGGCGGCGACGGCGGCGTTCATCGCCTACGCCGAGGCGCAGCGATCCTCGCCGCGCCGCGCGGATTTCGGCAAGGGGGAGCCTGACGGGCTGATCGCGTCGGAATCGGCCAACAACGCCGTCACCGGCGGCGCGCTGGTGCCGACGCTGGCGCTGGGGATACCGGGCGATGCGGTGACGGCGGTGATGCTGGCGACGCTGACGCTGCACGGGGTGACGCCGGGCATCCGGCTGATGACCGAGAACCCGGTGCTGATTGCGGCGATCTTCACCGGGTTCTTCGTCATCAACATTTTGCTGCTGCCGCTGGGCATGTTGGTGGCGCGGGCGGCGGCGCCGATCCTGCGCGTGCGCGAGGCGTTCATGCTGGTGGCGATCGTGCTGCTGTGCGTGATCGGGGTGTACTTCGTGCGCGGTAACCCCTTCGACCTGCTGGTGATGGCGGTCGCGGGGCTGATCGGCTTCGCGCTGCGGCGTCAGGGCTATCCCATGGCGCCGCTGGTGATCGGGATGGTGCTGGGCGGTACGCTGGAGATCAGCCTGCGCCAGGGGCTGATCATCACCAACGGCGACTTCGCGGCGTTCTTCGTGCAACGGCCGATCGCGGCGGGCCTGGTGATGGCGGCGGTCGCCATGCTGTGCCTGCCGCTGTGGCGGGCGTGGCGATCCAAGGCGGCGCGCATCTGAACGGGGTCACGCCATAGAACGGGCAGGAATATACGCTAAGCGGACAAAGGTGGAACACTGGCCGCGCGATGCCGGTGGACGATGGCTATGACGGTGTTTTTGCTCAGACCGAGGTCACGCGCGATCAGCCGGTAGCTGAGGCCCTGGCCGACGAGCGCCATGACGCGGACGGCGTATCGATCTGCCTTCGGACGTTGCCCCGGCTTGCGGCCGAGGATTTTGCCGCGCGCCTTCGCAGCGGCCAGTCCTGAGCGGATCCGCTCGCGCAGCAGGTCGCGCTCGAACTCCGCCAGTCCGGCGATCAGGGTCGCCATCATGCGACCAACCGAGGTCGAGAGATCGAAGGTCATGCCGTTCAGCGCGGCGAGCGACACGCCATGGGCTTCCAGATCGCGCAGCGTATGCAACAGGTCGATGGTGCTGCGCCCCCAGCGCGACAGCTCGGTCACGAGGATCACGTCGATCTCGCGCGCCTGCGCCAGCGCCATGACGCGCCGCCGCTCGGCGCGATCGTTCCGCGCGCCGGAGGCGGTCTCGCGGAAAACGCCGACGATCTCGTAGTCGCTGCGCTCGCCGAAGGCGCGCAGGTCGCGCTCCTGCCGCTCGCAGGACTGGTCGGTGGTCGAGACGCGGGCATAGAGCGCGGCGCGGCGTCCCATTTGAACCCTCCCCGTCGGATGACCCGCAAGTCGTTCTGTCATCATGCCGACGCCCGGCGTAATTGGACAGTGCTTCAACTGGGACGGATATGGCCATGCCGCGTCGCGCCACCATCGACCGGGCGCGGCTCGACGCCATGCTCGCCTTGCCAGAGGACGAGGCGAAAGTCGTCCGCCATTACACCCTGACCGCCGAGGAGCTGGCCCACGTCGCGCGGCGGCGGCGTCCGCACAATCGGTTCGGCTTCGCGCTGCAGCTGTGTGCGCTCCGCTATCCCGGCCGGGTGATCCGCCCCGGCGAGGCCGTGCCGGAGCGGATCGTCGCCCATCTGTGCGAGCAGCTCGACATCGACCCCAGTATCGCCGCAGCTTACGCAAAGCGTGCGCCTACGCGATACGAGCACCTCGACGCGATCCGCACGGCCTTCGGCATCCGCGGCTTCACCCAGCCCGATTTCCGCGAGATGTCGAGCTGGCTCCTGCCCGTCGCGCTGGCCACGACGCGCGGCGAGGCGGCAGCCGAGGCCCTGCTGTCCGAGTTGCGCCGACGCGACGTCGCGGCGCCCGGGCCGACGGTGATCGAGCGGCTCGTCTCGTCAGCGATGCCGCAGGCGGATCGCCATGTGGCGGGTCTGCTGGTCGCGGGCATGTCCGACACCCGGCTACAAGCGCTGGACGCCTTGCTCGATGTTCCGGCCGACAGCGCTGTCAGCACGCTGGCCTGGATGCGCGACGTGACCGGCGCGACCAAGGCCAAGGCGCTGGCTGATCTGATCGCACGGCTCGAAGCGACGCGGGCGCTCGGCATCGATCCGGCCGTGCTGTCCGGGATCCACGAAGAACGCATCCGGCGGCTGGCTCAGGAGGGAGCTCGATTGACCGCTCAGCATTTTCGGGCGCTGACGCCGCTGCGTCGCCGGGCGGCGCTGGTCGTCACGGTTCTCGACACCGCGGAGCGCCTGACCGACGAGATCGTCGGCCTGTTCGACCGGCTGATCGGACGCCTCTTCCGGCGCGCCGAGCGTCGGTCCGCCGCTCGGATGCAGCAGGACGCCCGCGCCGTCAACGACACCCTGCGCCTGCTGGCCGATGTCGGCGACGCGCTGCTGCAGGCGCGCGCCGCGGGCGGCGACGTGACCAAGGCTGTCGACGCCGTCATCCCGTGGGATCGCCTGCCTGACGTTCTCGCTGAGGCGCGCCGCCTGATCCGGCCCGAGGGCCCGGACTATGCGGCGGTCGCCGCGGACAGCCATGCGTTGCTGCGACGGATCGGGCCGGCGTTTCTCGCCGCTTTCACGTTCCGCGGCGTCCCCGCCGTGTCTTCTCTGCTCGACGCATCCGAGGCGCTGAAGGGGTTCTACACCGGCGACCGCCGACGCTTTCCCGAAGATCCGCCGCGCGGCTTCGTGCGGCCCGGCTGGCGCGCCGCCGTGTTCCGCGACGGCGCCGTCGATCCGCAGGGCTACGAGCTCTGCTTCTTCGCCGAGTTGCGCGACCGCCTGCGCGCAGGCGACGTCTGGGTCGAGGGCGGCCGACAGTATCGCGCAGTGGAAGACCAGCTGATCCCGAAGCCGGTCTTCGCCGCCATGAAGCAGACGGGTCGGCTGCCCGTCGCCGCGCCGCTCGAGCCCGACGCGTGGCTGGCGGAACGGCGCGCCTTGCTGGACCGCCGTCTTGCAGAGGTCGACGCCCGGGCCGTCGCCGATGCGCTGCCCGATGTGCGCATCGCCGACGGCGCAATGCGCATCGCGCCCCTCGACGCCGCTGTCCCCGATGCCGCCCAAGCGTTCGCCGACCGCGTCTACGGGCGGCTGCCCCGCGTCAGGATCACCGATCTGATGGGAGAGGTCGACGGGTGGACCGGTTTCACGGGCTGCTTCACCCATCTGCGCACTGGTCTGTCAGCGGCGTCGGCACGAACCGTCATGACCGCCATTCTGGCCGACGCCACCAACCTTGGCCTGACCCGCATGGCCGAAGCCTGCACTGTCGCCACATACAAGCAGCTGGCATGGACCGCCGGCTGGCACATCCGTGAGGAGACTTACCAGCTGGCCCTCGCTTGCATCGTCGATGCGCAGCAGACCCAGCCCCTGGCCGCAGTGTTCGGCACGGGGCGCGCGTCGAGTTCCGACGGCCAGCACTTTCCCCTCGGCGGCCCGGCCGAGGTGGTCGGCGCAGTGAACCCGCACAAGGGCGCAGGCCCAGCCGTTTCGTTCTACACCCATATCTCCGATCGCTACGCACCGTTCCACGTGCGCACGATCTCTGTCGCCGAGAGCGAGGCCGCCCATGTCGTCGACGGGCTGCTCCATCACGGTGCCGCCATCGACAGCGCCGTCCACCATGCCGATGGCGGCGGCGTCTCGGACCACGTCTTCGGCCTGCTCGCGCTGCTGGGGTTCCGCTTCGCGCCGCGCATCCCGAACCTGCGCGACCGCCGCCTCCACGCCTTCGGCCCCGCGAAAACCTGGCCGATTCTGGAGCCCTTCATCGCGGGCCGCGTCAACGTCGCGCTGATCCGCGACCACTGGGACGACCTGCTGCGTCTGGCGTCTTCGATCCGCACCGGCGTCGTCTCCGCGGCGGTGATGCTGCGCCGGCTCGGCGCCTATCCCCGCCAGAACGGCCTCGCTCTCGCGCTGAGGGAGGTCGGGCGCATCGAGCGCACGCTGTTCACCCTCGACTGGCTGGAGGACCCAGCGCTCCGCCGTCAGGCCACAGTCGAGCTAAACAAGGGCGAGGCGCGCAACGCGCTGGCCCGCGCCGTCTGCTTCCACCGCCTCGGCCGCGTACGCGACCGGACGCCCGAGGCCCTGCAGCACCGCGCAGGCGGCCTGACCCTCGTCACCGCCGCCATCGTGCTGTGGAACACGGTCCAGATCGACAGGGTCATCGACGCCATGCGCGCCGAAGGCGAGGTAATCCCGGACGCCATGCTGCCCTTCCTCTCGCCACTCGGCTGGCAGCACATCAATCTGACCGGCGACTACATCTGGGCGGCAGGATCCGCATCACCCGAAGCAGCAAACGATGCCCCGAAGAGCGAAAGCACCCCAGCTGCAGCGTGACGTTCCCCATATGTCCGCTTAGCGTATATTCCTGCCCGTTCTATGGCGTGACCCCAGAACGGTCCGGGCTTGCCCGGACGAAGCAGCCCGGTGGGTCGTGGAGCGCACCGTCGCGTGGCTCGGTCGTTGCCGCAGGCTGGCGAAGGACTGGGAGAAAACCATCGCATCGGCTATCGCCATGGCCTCCCCCCGCAAAGCTGGCGGCGGCAGCCACATGGCTGGCCAGAAGTTCCAAATGACCCGTGAAATTAAACCCTCAGGTGAAGATTGCTTTGAGGATATAAAAAATAGATTAATCTTATACAAAACTTTACAAAATAAATTAAATATAAATTTTATTAATGCTTAATGATATGAGTTAACCAAAATATTTTTAAATATAGCCTTATTAAATGCAAAAGTTGCACCATAAAATCGACACATTTGCCTTGTTATCAAAAAATCTCATTTGCAAGATTATTTCTGTTGCACCCTCTTGTCAGGATTGCTATTGGATAATTAAGCGAAGGTCCTGAAAGGAAAAAAAATGATCTTATATATTTGGCGGCGTTAATGTTTTCAAAATATATTAATATTTAATTATAACTTTCAAATATATATTATCAGATATCTCTTCTAGCCCGCAAATAGAAAGGAATAATTATGATAGGTTTCTGTCTCTATAGGAGCGCCCAGCGTTTGTCGGCGCCCATAGCAGTTGTCACATACGGAGCGTACTATGAAAAATCCACACTACGGCATCATCGAAGCTGAGACGTTCTCCCTTGATCAGAACTTCATCTTTACCTCTAATGCTGGATCATCTGGTACGGGCTATGTCCAAACTGCAGGCTCTGGCCTTGCATCGATGTCCACTACCGTTGAAGGGATTCCCGGAACTTATGATCTCGTCATGTACTATTGGGACGAGAACGACGGCCGGGCATCTTCGACCGTCAAGATCGATGGCGAAGTCGTCGACAGCTGGGTCTGGAACAAGAATCTCGGCTCGGCGAACGCGAATCCCGGCACATACACCACTCGCGTCATCAAGAACGTCACCGTTGATGAGTTGGCGACCATCACGGTCGAGGGCCGCCGCGACGGCGGCGAGCCGCTGCGGATCGACAAGATCGAGCTCCAGCCCTCCGGCGACCGCGACCTGAAGCCCGGCCTCAAGGCCTTCGACGGCGCCGAGGGCTTCGGCTCCGATACGGCGGGCGGCCGCGGCGGCTGGATTGTGAAGGTGACCAACCTCAACGACAGCGGCGAGGGCTCGCTGCGCTGGGCGTTGCAGGACTTCGACACGCCGCGCATCGTGGTGTTCGAGGTCGGCGGCCTGATCACGCTGAAGGATGCGATCTACGTCAAAGGCGACGTGACCGTCGCCGGCCAGACCGCGCCGGGGGATGGCGTCACCATCCGAGGCGCCAAGCTGCAGGTTGTCGGGGACGACGTGATCATTCGCGGCCTCAAGATCCGCCCTGGCGACGGGCCGGGGCAGGATTTTTCGCTTCGCGATGCGATCTCGGTTGGCACCAGCTCCCATGCGTCCAAGAACGTCGTGATCGACAGCAACTCCTTTTCGTGGGCCGGCGACGAGACTGTCACCGTCTGGGGCGGCGCCAGCAATGTCACCGTCTCGAACAACATCATAGCCGAGGCGCTCGACCTCAAAGATACGTTGGCGGCGGACGGCAGCTTCGGCATGCTGATCGGGGCGGATTCCCACCATGTCAGCGTGCTAAGGAACCTGTTCTCGAGCAACGAATTTCGCAACCCGACCATTTCGAGCGGCTATGCGATCGAGGTGATCAACAACCTCGTCTACAACTATGCGCAGCACGGTCTATCGGTGAACACGTCGAAGGGCGACGCGATCACCGTCAACGCCATCGGCAACGTGTTCGATAAAGGCACGACAACAGGCATCCAGAAGGCTGTGCGGATCAACGGCCTCGGCGACGGCACGAAGGTCTATCTTGAAGACAACTTCAGCCCTGATCGCACAAGTTCGACTCAGCCCGAGCGCGACATCGCGGCCGGCTCGCTCAAGGCGATCACGACCAGCCTGGCCTTTGCGCCCAGCGACGCCAGCGCGATGGCGGCGACCGCCGTGCGCGATCATGTGCTGACCAACGTAGGCGCGCGCGCCAATGGTCTGGACGCGACCGACGCGCGTATCATCAACGACGTGCTGACCGGCCGGGGCGGGATCATCACCTCGCAGTCCGAGGTGGGCGGCTACAAGGCGCCGACAGTCCGCAGCACGCTCGCCGACACTGACGGCGATGGCATCCCGGACTTCTACGAAAGCCTGATTGGCAGCGACCCGACGCGGTTCGATCCGCACGGCGATGTCGATCGTGACGGCTACAGCAACATCGAGAACTACATCAACGGCCTGATCTCAGGCGCATTTGGCAATCCCGGCGGCCCCGCCGCGCCGATATTCGTCGAGGCCGAGGCGTTCCGGGCGATACGGGGCTTCGTTGTGGAATCCAGCGTTAACGCCTCCGGCGGCGCGGTCCTCAAGGGCGGGACGAGCGGGACGGCCGAAGCACGCTATGGCTTTACCGGCGGCGCTGGACGCTACGACATCGTCGTGCGCTACGTCGACGAGAACGATGGCGTCTCGACGCTGGCGCTGGCCGTCGACGGCGTGGTGGTCGATCAATGGGACTGGAACGCCCAGCTCGGCTCCGCCATCGCCACACCGGGCGCGTTCACTGAGCGTCTGATCGACGACGTGTCGCTGGCGCCGGGGCAGACGGTGACGCTGATCGGCCGCGGCGATGCGGGCGAGCCGCTTCGCGTCGATTCGGTGTCGTTCACGCCGAGGGAATCGACAGACGCGTCGTTGGCCGGGGCGGAGGAGAACAACCAGGAAAGCGCCGACGACGGAGCGGATCAGCCATTCCGCATCGAGGCGGAGGCGCTGACGCTGGTGTCGGGGTTTGTCGTCGATTCCAGCAAACACGCGTCCGGCGGCTCCCTGATCAAGGGTGGAACGGCGGTGGAGGCGCGCGCCGAGATATCCTTCGCGGGCGCGACAGGTCTCTACGACGTCACCGTTCGCTATGTTGACGAGACGGACGGCGTCTCGCGTCTCGCCGTCCTGCGCGACGACATGGTGTTGGACCAGTGGCTGTGGAACGCCCAGCTCGGTTCAGCGATCGTGACTCCTGGCGCCTTCGCTGAGCGGGTGATAACGGGCGTCTCGCTCACAACCGGCCAGACGATCGCACTCACCGGCATGGGCGACGCCGGAGAGCCTCTGCGGGTGGATTCGCTGCTGTTCACGCCAACCGCCACGCCAAGCGCCCCGACCGGCATACGGATCGAGGCCGAGTCAATGTCGCTGCTCTCGGGATTCTCTGTCTCCCAGCATACGATCGCATCGAACAATATGATGATCGGCGCCGGTCCCGGCGACGGCTTGGCGCACGCGCAGACCCTGCTCAATGTCGCCGCCGGGCGCTATGATCTCGCGATACGGCATTCGGACGAGAACGACGCCGTTGCGTCGCTGTCGGTTCTGCTGAACGGAGACGTCATTGACGCGTGGGACTGGGACCAGAACCTCGGCGGTCCGCTGATGTCGCCGTCGACGCTCACCGACCGCATCATTCTCGGGGTGGACATCAATCCCGGCGACGTGCTTGAACTCCGCGGGTCCGGCGTCGCCCAGGAACCGCTGCGCATAGACTATGTGGACCTCGTTCCGGAAGGCTGGGTCTAGTCGTCTAGCGCCAAGACCCGAACCGGGAGGAGCAACGACCATGGCGCGCGGTGCAACCGGGATCTCGTTCTCGCAGCGCGCGCCAGCGCTGGCGGTGTTCACCGTGGCGGTGCTGCTGGCGATGTTCGTCGGCATAGGCGTCGGACGAGACGATCCGCCGGTGATGATTCTGCTCGGTCTGGTCGGTTTCGGGGCGGCGATCCTTGCGGCGCGGCTGCCGCAACTCGCCCTTGTCGGCGTCGTGGTGGTGACGTTCGCCAATCTTTCAGACGTTCTGATCAGGTATCACGGGCTGCCATCGCTGAA
>Ga0210023_1001125_pt1 | contig 19117 bp, 13 predicted proteins | sample CryGeymeta201524_FD_183987 | JGI IMG/M metagenome (GOLD analysis project Ga0210023, IMG submission 183987) | Groundwater microbial communities from Crystal Geyser aquifers in Utah, USA - Crystal Geyser metaG 2015-24 (SPAdes) (version 2) | ecosystem: Environmental > Aquatic > Deep subsurface >... | reverse complement strand
GGATTGAAAGAAGAATTGTATGCCCAAAGTGGTCGCCTAATAAAAGAGACTAAAATAAACGAAATAAATAAAATAGAAGAACGTTGGATCCCCATTGATTCAGTTATGGAAGATAAATTAAGAAAAGATACCTTTACCGAATTTAAAATTACCCAGATAGATTTCAATCCGGAAATACCTGAAGAGACATTTAGTTTACAAAGCTTGAAATAACTTCAAGAAAGATAAGCACCGGGTGTTTCATAAATAAACCAATTTAAAAATTGTAGGGGCTCGATTCCTGTCTGCCGTGCCGGCACAGGCAGGCATCGAGCCCGTAAAGACCCGGGGCGGATGAATCCGCCCCCTACTAAAATACCAAAAAAATAGTTTTGAATTTTAAATTAATTAAGGAAATCAAATTAATTATGAAAAAATATTTTAATATTACCATTCTATTTATAATTATTTTTTTGTTAGTCTTAATTCCAGTTTCTGCTAAGATTGATATTGGTGGAGAAGTTAACACTTCTCTGGTAGGCATATTAGATAACCAAGGGAACATTTCCGGTTATCTTCAGGAAAGTTTGGATTTAGAATTATTCTTACCCTCTTTTGACGATACTCAGGCAAAATATGAAATATACCTTTATAACCATCCTCTTAGCGGTGGATTTGATTACCTGCTTAAAAAACTTTATCTTAAACATAAATTTGAAAAATTTCACCTGACCGTAGGTCGTCAGCCCATATCCTGGTCTTTCGGCTCCATGCTTAACCCGGTTGATTTTAGTCTGGGGGCGATGGTAATGGACGAAGAGACCGGTTCAAAATATCAGAATGCAATAGAAGCCTATTACCCCATAAATTGGAATTCAAGTATTACCGCAATTGCTGCGTTTCCCAATGGTTTTGAAAATATGAAGTGGGGATTAAGAGGACGGACGATGTTGGAGGGATACGATCTTACCCTGAATTATGTCCGGGAACCAGAAGAAAATAGCGCAGAAACAATGATTCCGGTCAGCCAAAGAATAGGTATTAGTGCCAAAGGAGACCTGGGTCCTTTCGGGATATATGGAGCCCTGGGATATTATTTTAAAGATAATGATGATGGTGATTTAGCTTATCTAATCGGGGGTGATTATAGTTATTTCTTCGAAGCGGGAAATAAGATATATTTTCAGTTAGAATATTTATCTATAAAAAAAGATAATCTGTTTTCTATTTTGGGCTCTTTTTTTTCAGGGAATATTACCAATAATTTGGATAACCAGGTAGGATTACTTTTAGGATTGTTAAATTATGAAATTAATGAATTTTCTCAGGTTAGCTTAATGGCTATTTCCAGCTTAAATGACGGTAGTATGATTATTATGCCGGGGTACCATAATCAATTGAACAATAATCTAAGTTTTAATCTTAATATGGCCATTTATTCAGGGAAGGAAGGTACTCTTTTTGGTTCAACTGTATCAGAAGTAGCTCAGCAAATGCCTAAAGGAATGATTGAGGTAGGTTTAAGTTATTCTTTTTAAAATAAATTATTGTATTTAATTGACTTTCAAACCCCCTTCAGGAATGACCTTAAAACGCACAAAAAGTGCCTTTTTTAATTTCCGTCATTGCGAACGCAGGGAGCGCGCGGTAATCTCATACTTCTCCCCTCTGAAATTTAATTGTTCAATTAATCATTCGGCGAATTATAAACCCTTGCACCTTTTAATTTATTTTTATAAAAAAGCAGGATCCCCTCAAGCTTTTATCGTAGTATTGTTGTTTAACTATATCTATAAGTAATTAACGCATGATTTTTAATGAGCAAAATTGCGATAATAGTAAATTATAAAGGATTTGAAAAATTTTGCATGTACTGATAAAATGATTTCATGAAAGAAAAAAATAAGGAAAATATTTTAGAAAATGTTATATCTAAATTTAGATTCCCTCTTAATATGAAAAGAATTGGGATAGATATTGGTTCTGATAATTTAAAAGCAGTGGTGATAGATGGAAAAGATATCACCACTTATATAAAAAAGATCAATGGAAAACCAATATATGCTTTAAAAGAAACATTAGATGAAATTATAACAAAAAACGGTAATGAGGCTTATCTTGGTGTAACCGGGGTAAATTCAATTTCTTTATCAGATGTTCTAAATGAAAAACAAGTGCTAAGTGAATCAATTACAACTAAAGGGGGCATTGCTTTTCTTGATTTAGACATTAAGGAAAATGAAGAATTTGCAGTAATTGATATTGGAGCCTCCAATCAGAGATATTATGAATTTGGAAAAGATAAAAATAGTGGAAAATTAATTTTAGAACATAATTGTTTACAGGATAAATGTGGTGCTGGTTCAGGTTTATTGCTTGAGCATATGGCTAAAAGATTTGAATATGGTTCAATAGAGGAGCTGTCTAATGTTGCTAATCAAACTGAAAAAACCATAAAGCTCTCTGCTAAATGTGGTGTTTTTCGTGAATCTGATGTGGTGCACCAGCAACAAAAGGGAACACCAAAAGAGGTATTGGCTGCTTCACTTTATAGAGCCTCTGCAGATAGTTTTAAAACCATTCTCTCCAATGGAATGATACCTGAAGGAAGGATTATTCTTATTGGTGGTCTCTCACTTAGTAAAGCCTTTGTTAAACATCTAATAGATGTTTGCAAGATCTCTTCTGAAAGAGTTATTATTCCAAAACAAGGATTACATATAGTTGCAATTGGTGCAGCAATCTATGGTCAACAGGTTTATTTAAATAATATAATAAAAAAATTAGAGCAAAAATTGACCAAACCCTTTAACTATGAATCACAGGGTCCTCTAATCCTCAAAAAATCCATAATTATGAAGCCAAAAGAAGATTGGCCTTATGGTGCAGATGTTCCTTTAGCTGGCTTAGGAATTGACATAGGCTCTGTTAGTACAAAGGCTGCATTAATAGCAAAAATTAATGGTAAGTTTAGATTGCTTGCTTATCACTACAGGAGAACAGAGATAGACCCTGTTGGGGCTGCAATAGATGTGATAAACAAAGTATATAATCAGGTTATAGAAAGGGGCTATAAAATTGAGAAAGTTGTTGCAGGAACAACTGGGAGTGGAAGGCAGCTTACTGGTTTCATAGTTGGGGCTTCTAAAGAACATATTGTTGATGAAATCACTGCACAGGCTGCAGGCATAACAACAGTCTATCCTCAAAAAGAGTTTAGTATTATTGAGTTTGGTGGTCAGGATTCAAAATTTATTAATATCAGCCAGGGCGTGGTTGTTGATTTTGCAATGAATAATGCATGTGCTGCTGGGACCGGAGCATTGCTTGAAAAATATGCCATGCGCAGAGGCATTAAAATAGAGGATTTTGGAGATATTGCATTAAGAGCAAAGAATCCCCCTGATATAGATAGCACTTGTGCGGTTTTATCAGAGCAATCAATAATGAAATATGAGCAAAACAATGTATCTTTAGAGGATTTATGTGCTGCCATTACCTTGGCAACTGCAAGAAACTATTTAGCCAAGGTAGTTAGCGGCAGTGAAATAAAAGAAAAGGTTGTTTTTCAGGGTGCAACTGCATTTAATCTTGGACAGGTTGCTGCTCTTGAAACTGTTCTTGGAAAAGGAATAATTGTACCTCCTTGGCCGCATATAACTGGAGCAATAGGTGCAGCAAAATATGCCTATGATACCTCTAATTTAGGTGGTTTTAGGGAATTTAAAAAAATATTAAATCTAAAATACAATGTAGGGCCTTATGAATGTATAAATAAAGGGTGTGGAAATGACTGCAACATAACCATGGCTAAAATCGGAGATGAAGAGTTTTATATAGGTGACAGATGCCAGAGATATAGTGCAAAAAAAGATGAGAAAAAAATAAAGCCACCCAATTTATTTAAAGAGAGGCAGAAAATAATGGAGGATGCATGCCAATGAAAGTTGGAATTCCAAGGGGCTTATTATTTAATGATTTCTCGCCCTTGTTTATTCCTTTTTTTAAGTATTTAGGAATAAAAACTGTTATTTCAGATGAAACTAATAGGAAGATAATAAATCGTGGTCTAGAGATAGTACCAGCAGAATATTGTTTTCCAACAAAGGTTGCCTATGGTCATGTTGACAATCTACTAAAAAAACTAAAAAAAGATGATTTTATTTTTATTCCCCATATTGCAAGTACAGGAGAACCAACTGGCAGCTATAAGTATTCTGTTACCTGTCCATGGACACAATCTGCACCAGATCTCATGAAATCTGCACTAAAGCTTACTAAAGAAGGCCTTAATCTAGAAAACCTTGTTTCTCCTTCACTGTTTTTTGATTGGGGATTAAATCACATTGAGGATCAGATGAAGAAAGCTGTAGCAAAGATGGGTTATAGCACGAAAAATGTTAGGGCTGCACTTCAAGAAGGATTAGTAAACAAAAAAAAGTTTGATAAGAAAATTGAGGAAAAAACAAAAGAAGTCTTTGATTCTATTAAAAAATATAAAAAAAACGAACCTGCTTTTTTGGTGATGGCAAGACCATACACAGCTTATGATGCAAATGTTAATAATAATATTGTCAATAAAATTTTAGATGCTGGTTATCTTGCTATACCCCTTGAATTTGCTCCCATAGGATCAATAGATATTTCTAAACAAATGCCAAAAATGTACTGGATACAGGGCCAAAAGAAGTTGGCTGCAATAGAATTATTAAATAAAAATAAAAACCTGTTTGGAATTGATATAACCTATTTTGCCTGCGGTCCTGATACCCAGATAAACCAGCAAATGAGATGCAGAACACAAAAGCCATTTTTAACAGTGGAAATGGATGAACATACTGGAGATGCTGGAATTGATACTAGATTGCAGGCATTCTTCAATACAGTTAAATCTTACTTAGGGATAGAAGCAAAGCAAACCGGTAAGGTTTTTAGTGTCAAACTAAAAGGTCTTGATAAGATTAAAGACAAAAAAATTCTTGTTTTTCCTCCAATGTCAAAACATAATTATGCATTATCTGCTGTTTTCAATGCCTATAGAATTCAGTCAAGGGTTTTAGAAGTAAGCCCTGATGAAACCATGGAAAGAGCGAGAAGCTGTACCTACGGCTTAGTATGCACACCCTATCTACATACTACCGAGGCTATGCTTAATTTTATGCAAAAACCAGGGTTTGACCAGGAGAAATTTGCCTTTTTTCAGGCAACATCCGATTGTGGCCCATGTAGACTGGGGCAGTATGCAAGCCTGGAATCTCTTTTATTCCAGAAAAAGGGAACAGATGTTGATATAATAACCGGGGGTGAAGTAGGAAGTGAATTTAGTCTTGGCATGCCCTTATTAATCAAGGCATGGTCTGGTATAACTGCAGTTGACCAGCTTGAAAAAATGAGAATGCACACCAGACCCTATGAGGTTAATAAAGGAACCTCAGATCAGATTTATGAGAAATATATGAAAAGGCTTCTTGATCATTTAGCAGACCCAAAAACTAATCTTGGAAAAATGAAAACCTATTTAACTATTGGGAAGGTATTTTTCTCTAATTTATTTGATGGAAACTCATCCCCTATTGAAGAAATCCTAAGAAAAGCTCAAGGTGAATTTTCTCAGGTTAAAAGAACTAGTGAAGAAAAACCAAAGATAGGCATGATTGGTGAGTTCTTTGTAAGACTTCATGAGCCAGCAAACCAAAACATTCTAAGAAAGCTTGAGGAAAAGGGAGCAGAAACTTGGTTAGCTTCAGCAGCAGAATACCTTACTTATTCTTATTATCTTAGTTCTGTTTTTGCAAGAGAAAAATTCAGCTTAAACAGAAAAAAAGAGAATTTAAGGGAATGGATCTTGAAATCAATATTATATAGATTTATGATTGGTTATGAGCATATGTTGTTTAAAGCAACCCTACCATATATGCAAGGCTTTGATGATATATCTGCACAAGAAATAGTTTCAAATGGTGAGAAATATATTAGACATTATATTGGCGGAGAGGCCATAGTAAGCATGGGAAAGGCAGTAGATTATGTAAAAAGGGGCTTGGATGGCATTATTAGTGTTATTCCATTTAACTGCATGCCAGGACTGACTGTAGCTGGTTTTATTCCTAAATTCAGAAAAGATAATAATAATATTCCCTTTGTGTCTATAGAGTATGATGGTTTTCAGGATAGTACCAGAGAAATGAGAATTGATACCTTTGTTGCACAAGTAAAAGAGAGATATGAGAATAAAAAATATACAAAATTTCATTAAAAACAAAAAAATTTAAATTTAAAACACCCTACAAAAATATCTAAACAAAATGAAAGGTTCATTAAATCATATTTAAAAAGATACCATTAGCACAAATATTTATTTAAATATACTAAATATCAGCAACAATTTTAATTCTTTTCTCATAACAGGTAAAATGTCTTTTTGTTTTAATTATATTTAATTAAGGAGCGAATGAGACTATGGTTCTAAAAGTAGTGGGAATGGTAAGTAGTCCCAGGAAAGAGATGAACACTGATACTTTTGTAACGAAAGCTCTGGTGCAAATATTTTGCCAATGTTGAGTTAGTAGATACTTTAGTTATTACGGACTCTGACCGTGGAAAAGGTGCCAGAAAGCGAGAAGAACTGCTCCACAAAGCTTTTGAACTCGGGATATCATTGGGACGAGGATAGAATCATAAAAATTAAAAAGATAATACGTTCAAAGAGAAAAAGCATTGCTATGTATATAAATGAAGACGCTGCATTAATAGTAAATGCACCTTTTAATACCAGTGAAGAAGTTATAAATAAAGTTGTATTAAAATATATGGATCGATTGCAGAAAACGCAAAAAGAAATACAATTAAGAAATTTAAAATTTAAGAAAAAAGAATTTATAAATGGAGAAAGATTTCTTTATCTGGGTAATTATTACAATTTAAAGTTAGTGGATAATCGAGAAATTTTACTGGATTTTAAAGATGAATTTTTACTTTCAAAAAAATATTTATCCTACGCGAAGAATATTTTTATTTATGGCACCTTTACCTATCGTAGATTCCGTCGTTGTTCATGAGCTCACCCACCTGGAAGTGAAAAATCATTCAAAAGCATTTTGGAATGAAGTGGGAATCTTGGACCCCAAATATAAAGAACATAAAGATTGGCTAAAAAATAATGCTTATTTATTGAAGTTAGAATAAGAAGAAAATGAGGTTAGGAATGCCCTTTAAACGCACGTAGAGTGTCTTTTTTGTATAAGATGGGGACAGACTTCTTTTTATCTTCCCGCATTTATTGTCAAATAAAAAGTAAAGCCTGTCCCCATCTTATTAGATAATTACGACCCCTGTTTAAAGTTTTTTTAAAAAGAAGGATTTCATAAGACTTTTGTTGTATTATAAAAAGGATAGCATAAACCAGATCTTCCACTTTAAAAATGATTAAAAGGGATTAATTAATATGCCAAAAGAAGCCAAAGCGCGTATACGAATAAATAAACTTCTTGAAGAAGCAGGATGGAGATTTTTCGATACCGCTGAAGGAAGAGCAAATATATGCCTTGAAACTAACCTAAAAATTACTGAACAAAAATTAAATGATCTTGGAGAAGATTTTGAAAAGACTAAAAACGGTTATGTTGATTTTTTACTGCTCGATGAACAAGGATTCCCTCTGGTTGTTTTAGAAGCAAAGAAGGAAGGTAGAAATCCTTTAGATGGAAAAGAGCAAGCTCGTAAATACGCCAGGGCCCTTAATGTTCGATTTGTAATTCTGTCCAATGGCAATCTCCATTATTTTTGGGATATTGAATTTGGTAATCCAAACCTTATTATAACATTCCCCACAAGTGGTTCTATAAAGTACAAAAAATCTTTCAAACCAAATCCAAATAGTTTGATTAATGAACCTATCGAATCAGGGTACATTGCTATTTCTCAAAAACCTGATTATAAAAATGATCCCAGTTGGATTTATGAACAAACAAGAAATTCATTTATCAAAGAAAATAAGCTAAAATTTTTGCGAGATTACCAAATAAGAGCCATACAGTCTTTGCAAGATGCAGTTAAAGAAGGTAAAAGCAGATTTTTATTTGAAATGGCAACCGGTACCGGAAAAACCTTGGTTGCAGCAGGAATCATTAAACTTTTTATAAGAACGGGTAATGCCAAAAGAGTTCTTTTTCTTGTAGATAGATTAGAATTAGAAGATCAAGCACAAAAAAATTTTGTGATATATTTAAAGAACGATTATAAGTGTGTGATTTATAAAGAAAATAAGGATGACTGGAAACATGCAGAAATCGTAGTTTCAACAGTCCAAACCCTCCTCTTTAATAATAAATACAAAGACTTATTTTCACCTACCGATTTTGATTTAGTCATATCCGATGAGGCACACCGATCTATCAATGGTAACAGTCGTGCGGTATTTGAATATTTTACCGGTTATAAATTGGGGCTCACCGCAACACCAAAAGATTATTTGAAAAAAATTGATGAAAAAGAATTAGCAGAAAAAGACCCACGTAAATTAGAAAGACGTCAATTACTGGATACCTATATTACTTTTGGCTGTGAATCGAGTAATCCCACCTTTCGATATACCCTTTTAGAAGGGGTAAGGGATGGTTTTCTGGTCAATCCCATTGTGATAGATGCTAGAACAGAGATCACCACAGAACTTCTATCAGATATGGGCTATTCTGTAATTATAGAGAATGAAGAAGGCGAAGAAGAAAAAAAGACATACTTTCAAAGGGATTTTGAAAGAAAATTTTACTCAGAAAAAACGAATATAACCTTATGTAAGACTTTTTTTGAAAATGCCTTAAAAGATCCTCTTACTGGGGAAATTGGAAAAAGTATTGTCTTTTGTGTTAGTCAGAAACATGCCTCTAAAGTAGCACAAATCTTAAATGAATTTGCTCATAGATTTTATCCCGGCAAATATAATTCCGATTTTGCGGTCCAAATTACTTCCAATGTTTCTGATGCTCAGCAAATGACCATTAATTTTGCAAATAATAATCTTAACGGACATACCTCCTTTAAAGAAGGTTACAAATCCAGCAAAACGAGAGTATGTGTTACTGTAGGAATGATGACCACCGGATATGATTGTGAGGATATTTTAAATTTATGCTTGATGAGACCTATATTTTCACCATCCTACTTTGTTCAAATGAAAGGTAGAGGGACGCGTAATTATGAGTTTGTGTATAAAGAAAAAAATGAATTAAGCGGTATAGAAAAAACTACTGCTCAGAAGAAAAATTTCAAGCTTTTTGATTTTTTTGCTGTCTGCGAATATTTTGAAGAAAAATTTAATTATGATGAAGTAATCCCATTACCACCGGGAACCGGTAAAGATGGAGGAGGGGACACTCCACCCACCGTCCTAAAAGATTATGAGAGTATAATTCCTGATCCTCTCAAGGGTATTGCAGAAACTGCAATCGGCTTTGAAGGAATGAAAATCGATCGTAAGCTTTTTGAGAGATTTGAGGAAACAGTCAAAGCTGATGATTATATAAAACAAAAGATAGATGAGGGTAGATTTAATGAAGTTGAGGAGCATATAAAGCAAGCAATTTTTAACAAACCGGAAGATTACTTCGATCTTGATAAATTAAGAAAATCTTTAAAACTTGATCGTCGATTGAGTTTGCGGGAAATATTAGAGAAAATATTTGGGAAAATAAAGAAATTTAAAACCAAAGATGAACTTCTGGAAGAAGAAGTAAATAAATTTATTTCTATTTACCATCCAGAAAATAAATTCATCTATATTATAAGGGAATTTATAAAAGCCTATATTTTAGATACAGAATTAAGAAAAATTATTGATTCTAAAGAATTTGCAAGTCTTGCTACTAACCCAAGATTCAATATAAAAGATTTAAAAGAATTAGATGGCTGGAAAGACCCGGTTGTTGAATATGTCAGAGATTATGTTCCTCTAAATACTTTTGCCGCCTAAAGGAGATTAAAATATGTTGGATACTCTTACTAAAAGAAGAATAGATACCGCAAGAGATATTCTCGTCGGAAAATTACCCGACCCCAAATCACAGGTGGAACAGATTACCATTGCCTTGATTTACAAATTTATGGATGATATGGACAAGCAATCGGAAGAATTAGGGGGTAAAACAAAATTCTTTACCGGTGAATATGAAAAATATTCCTGGAGCAAAATCTTTGATCCTCGTGTGAGCGGATATGAACTTGTCGGTTTATACGGAGAAGCTATCCAGAAAATGAATCATAACCCCAATATCCCTCAGTTATTTAGGAATATTTTTAAAAATGCCTATTTGCCCTATCGTGATCCGGAAACATTAAAAATGTTTCTTAAAGTTATAGGAGAATTTGAATACGATTACAGCGAAAAATTAGGAGACGCTTTTGAATATCTGCTTTCTATTATGGGCTCCCAGGGTGATGCGGGTCAGTTTAGGACACCAAGACATATTATTGATTTTATGGTGAAAGTTGTTGACCCATCTAAAAACGAAACCATCTTAGATCCTGCCTGTGGAACGGCCGGATTTTTAATTTCTTCATTTAATCATATCCAGAATAAAAATAAAAAAGACGGTAGAATTAATTTAACGCCTGACGAAAGGGCGAGATTGATAGAAAATCTTTCTGGCTACGATATTTCTCCCGATATGGTGAGATTGTCTTTAGTTAATATGTATCTGCATGGATTCCAAAGTCCAAAAATTTACGAATATGATACCTTGGCCTCGGAAGAAAAATGGAATGAGTTCTATGACATCATTCTAGCCAATCCTCCCTTTATGTCACCAAAGGGTGGAATTAAACCCCATAAGAGATTTAGTGTACAGGCAAACCGCTCTGAAGTCCTTTTTGTTGATTACATCGAAGAACATTTGAATCCCAATGGTCGGGCAGGTGTGATTGTGCCGGAAGGTATTATTTTTAAATCTGAAATTGCTTATAAAAAACTTCGAAAAATGTTGATAGAAAATTCACTTTATGCAGTGGTTTCTTTGCCTGCCGGGGTCTTTAATCCTTATGCCGGCGTGAAAACATCCATACTATTTTTAAATAAAAATTTGGCTAAAAAAACCGATAAAATTTTATTTGTAAAAGTAGATAACGATGGATTTGGTTTAGGTGCCCAACGAAGAGAAATCAAAGAAAATGACTTACCGATGGCATTGGAAATTATTAAAAAATATAAACAGTGCATCATGGAAGAGAAAGAAATAGAATTTAATTTAACTGAAACAAAACTTGCACATTTAGTGAAAAAAGAAAAGATTGCCGAGAGCGGTGATTATAACTTGAGTGGCGATAGATATAAAGAAGCAGTTACTTATAATGGAAAATGGGATTTTGTAGAACTTGGAGAAGTTTGTGAAATCGTTAAGGACAAACCTTCTTCGTTTGAGGGGGTAAAAAGATATTTTTCAACAGGAGCAATTTCTTATAAATATCACATTGAAGATTATGAAATGGTTACTTTTGAAAAAAAACCAAGTCGGGCAGATATATTTCCTTCAATAAATGATATTGGTTTTGCCGTAATGAAAAACACGAATAAAGTAGTTTTTATTGATGATTATTATTACGACTCTATTTTTTCGACAGGATTTACTTTTTTAAGATGTAAAAAACAAGTTAATTTTAAATATTTATATTATTTGATTAAAGATGATTTATTTCAAAGTATAAAAGATAGAGAAGCAGTTGATGGAATAATGGGTGGGATTAGAAAATCTGATGTATTAAAAATTAAAATCCCTCTTCTCCCTCTTGAAATACAGGAACAGATTGTTGCCGAATTGAACAGCTATCAAAAAATAATCGATGGTGCAAAACAAGTTGTGGAAAATTATAAACCAACCTTCAAAATCGATCCAAATTGGGAGACTGTAGAATTAGGGGAGGTAGCAGAAATTATTTCTGGACAATCTCCAGAAGGGAAACACTATAATCAAAATGGAAATGGATTTCCGTTTTATCAAGGTAAAAAAGAATTTAGCGATATATATATTAGTAAGCCGAACATATGGACAACGCAAATTACAAAAATAGCTAAAAAAGGTGATATTCTTATGTCTGTTAGGGCACCTGTTGGTCCAGTAAATTTCGCAACTCAAGAAATTTGTATTGGGCGAGGCTTAGCTGCGATAAGACCTAATAATAAAATTGAGTCAATGTATTTGTTTATTTATTTAAAATTTATAGAAGCTAATATTTACGGTAATGGTGGTTCTGTTTTTGATTCGATAGTAAGAGATCAAATTAAAAAAATAAAGATTCCACTTCCTTCAATTGAAGTTCAACGAAAAATTGTTGCTCAAATCGAAAAAGAACAAAAAACTATTAATGCCAACAAAGAATTAATTACCATTTTTGAAAATAAAATTAAAGAAAAAATAGCAGAAGTATGGGGTGAATAATGAACGAAGATTTCTTACAAATATTAAATTATCTACTTAAATTTTAATATTTAATTGTACTACTTTTAAGGAGAAAAATATGAGTAAAACGGTATTTATATTGGGTGCTGGGGCTTCAAAAGATTCAGGTGCTCCCTTAATGAATGAATTTTTAGACAGATCGAGAAAATTATATGGTAGCGGTGAGTGTGGTGAAAAATATAAAGAAGACTTTGAAAGAGTAATTGGTGCAGTTTCTGATTTACAAAAAATCCATTCAAAGTCAGAGTTAGATATTTACAATATAGAAGAAATATTTGCTGCATTTGAAATGGCTAAATTAATTAACAAATTTCCAGGAGACCGGATTAAAAAAGAAGAAGATATTGACCTTCTGATAAAATCATTAAAGCGAGTAATTTATGTTACTTTAGATAGAAGCACTCCTTTGGTAACAAAAAATACAGAATCACTTCCTCCTGCGAGTGGTTCATATGGAGAATTTGCTGGATTAATTAAAACTATTAAGGAAAAAGAACTTGAAGTACCTACTATTATTACTTTTAATTATGATTTAGCGATTGATTATGCCCTGTTTAGGCATGATTTCCCAATAAATTATTGCTTTACTTCAAATGAAGAAAGTCGAGTAGGGGTGATTAATCTTATAAAATTGCATGGGTCACTAAATTGGTTCGAATGTAAGGATAAAAAAAATATTATTCCGTATGAAATTGAACAAAAAGAAATGTTTATATCTGAATTTCAAAGAAATCACAGAGGAGAAAAATATTATTTTAATATTTTTGATAGAATAAAAGATAACAAAATATCATATAAAGGAATCGATTATAATGTTAAACTTGATCCATTTATTATACCGCCTACTTGGGATAAATCAATCTATCATCAGGAATTGTCAAAAATCTGGAGTCAAGCAGCACTTGATTTATCAATTGCTGAAAATATTTATATAATTGGTTATTCTCTTCCGGTTACAGATAGTTTTTTTAGATATTTATATGCATTAGGAAGCGAAGGGATAAAAATAATTGAACGTTTTTGGGTCTTTAATCCTGATGAAAAAAATGTAAAGCCAAGATTTGAAGAATTTATAGGAATAGGGATAAAAGATAGATTTAGATTTAAATCGATTACATTTAACCAGACTGTTAACTGTTTAAGAGATATATATAGAAAATATGATGACCCAAATTTTGATTATAAAGAAATATTGGATAGATATTAAGTTACCTATTTTATACTAAGTATTTAACTTTTTTGAAGTTGTTTTGCTTTTATTTCATATTTTATATTGATCTACGCCCATTTGTTGTTATAAAAACATCTAATCAAATGGATTTAACAGAGTGTTTTTAGTTAAGAGAATAAAGCAAAAAAGAGGCTATATATGAATCAAGAAGAAAAAAGCTTCAACAAATGCCCTATTTGTGGGAGACAAACCCATAAAGAATTAAAATATTGTATTTTTCATGCAGGAGTAAGGGAGAAAACTGAGGAAGAATTCAAAAAAGCCTTAAAAGGTTATATTGATAGAATTATACGAGAATCAAGAATATTTAATTTTGAAAAATTTATCTTTACAGGGGACTTAGATTTTTCAAAAGATTTTAATTTAAGAAAAATACATAAATGTAATTTTGAAGGCGCTGAATTTTATGATGGTACGATTAGGTTTGATCATATTAAATTTTCTAAAGAAACGAAATTTATTGATTGTAAATTTGGAAGTAAAGTATCTTTTATAGGTAGTGAATTTAGAGATAACTTATATATTGGAAATGTTCATTTTTTTGACCAAGTCAACTTCAATAAGACCAGGTTTCATTCTATTGAAATCAAGGGCACTACTTTTGAAGGAGGAATGAATTCTTTTAATGAGGCGCATTTTGGTGGTGATTTACTTATTGAATCATGTAGATTTGTGCATGATATTGACTTTAGTCATTCAGAATTTCATGGCAATGTAAAAATGGGAGGAAAAGAGTTTAATAATAGCATTTTTAATTTTGAAGGAGCAAATATTAATTTTAATTTTGAGATATTTTTTAATTCGATAGAAAAAATACAGATTAAATTAAATAATATCACTATATATCCAAGTTTTACTAAAATAACAATAGCTGCCAATAATGCAGGAATTTATTTCAATAATGCAAATTTAGAAAAAACCGAGCTTTGTTTTGAGTTATATAATGATTCGTTTATCGATTTTCAGAAAGCAAGAATGAAAGATACATATTTAAAATATGACCAAATTGAACACTTCATTATCCAAGAAAATATGAAGAATTACGAAGAGGCAAGAGAAGTTTATTTAACGTTGAAAAATAATTTTCATAGCATAGGAAGGTATAATGACGAAAGTTTAACTTATAAAAAGGAAATGGATATGGAAAGAGCATCTCATTGGATTCTTAATATGAAATATAATAGACATAATTTAAAAGAGTGGTTATTTAGCGGACATTTCAAGAATTGGTTTTCTTCTGCTTTTTTTAATATGATTTATGGTTATGGAGAAAGACCTTGGAATGTTGTAAGAACAGCAGTTGCAATAATAATATTTTTTGCTTTGTCTTTTAGTGTAATTGGTATTGGTAATCCCGAAATAATTGAATTGAAAGGAACTGCTATTTATCAAAATACTGGAAATATTGTTGATTTGGCTTCCAAAGGATTATTGAAAAATAATGTAACAAGAAATTTTCCTGATAGTTTATATTTTAGTTTGATTACTTTTACCACTTTAGGTTATGGGGATTTTCGACCACTTGAAGGATGGGGAAGAATTTTAGCAGGTTCAGAAGCGTTTATCGGTGCTTTTACGATGGCACTTTTCGTTTATGCATTTGCGAGGAGAACAGGAGGAAGATAGATATTTAAATTTATCAATTCTTTAAAATTAAGAATTTACTTTATATATTTGAATACTGAATAGAGCGAAAACAAAACCATATCATATTTTTTATACGACAAGGTTAAATTTAAGTGTCATAGATATACTTATTTTAAGAGGATATTTTACCTTAAAAAACGAATAAAACATTGAGGAGAAAGATGACACAATCGGGGTATGCCAAATTTAACAGTATTATCAATCAACTTGAGAAAATTTGTAATCAATCAATTCAAAATAGAGAAACTATCAAAGGGATTTATTCAAGGGTTAATCCGAAAAAGGACGTCCGTATTACAACTTTTTCCAAGATGATAAATATTTTTAACTCATTACGGTTGTCATTAGCCTTTGTGCAAAAAGGTTTTAATTTAGATTGGTGGAAGGGAATATTATGCGAAGAAAGACTTCCCAAGTCTACTATATTATATTACGTTGGAGTATTTATGAATATCTCTAAAATCGGATTTGATCAATTACTGTTTTCAAATACTGAAAGTTCATTACGTATCTTCTTGCGTGCGTTAGACCCTAATGCATGTAATGAAGGAATGGGAAAATTTAAATCTGTATATACTTGCTTGTTCAAATCGAAACTCTCTATTTGCCCTTCTGAGGGCATTGAACTTCTTGATCTTCTTAGGTTAGTTCGGAATACATGTCATAATAATGGCGTATACTTCGATCCCAGTAGAAGAGATAGAACCATTAATTGGAGAGGAAAATCATATAAATTTAAACATTCTACTCCCATTGACTTTGTAAACTGGCCATTTATTATGGAAATATCAGATGCAGTACGTTCTTTAATGTATGCTGTAGTTATAGACAAAAATTTGCAGCTTGTTACCCATGAAATCAAAGATCCATATGAATTTGTAAGTGAATCATTAAAGTAATCTTTTAAAAACCAATAAAAATAGGAACATAAAAATAGAGGAGGTGTCCTATCTCAATAATTCGGTAACTTTTTCTGACTTTTAAGAAATAATAGGGACAGACACCTATTTTTTTAAGAAAAAAATAGACAAAAAGAATATTTCTTTTGGAAAGCATGTGAAGTTGTGAAGCCTGCCCCCCTTGGAATCTTACGGGCTTATTAACCATGCTATAATTTAAATTAAAAATTCGAAACGTATCCAAAAAGGGGAACCAGATATTTATAGTCCTTTGCATTTTGCCGAAGGGCTTTTTTATTTAAAAAAAAGATTTATAAAAGATTTGTAGTATAATAAATATAGAAAAATTATATTATATTGAAATAAAGTACTTGAAAAATATACCAGGTTGAACGCATAAACAAAGTAGTCCGGCTATTTTAAGTTGTGCGAAAGTCAGGGGGCTGAACATCAGATATCCTGAAACGTTATGTGCAATGTAATATAATTAATATCTATATTTTAAGGAGGCATAAATGAAATTTTGTTGGGTAACTATCAATGTAAAGGACATGGAAAAATCATTGCATTTTTATCAAGAGATCATTGGTCTTAATATTAATAGGAGAATGAAGCCAAACTCTGATATGGAAATTATTTTTCTGGGATCTAGTGAAACACAAATAGAATTGATTTACAATACAAAAGTTGATGATATTGCTATTGGAAAAGATATTTCTCTGGGTTTTGTAGTTGATTCAATTGAACAAATTAGTGAGATATTGAAGAAAAAAAATATCCCAATACATTCAGGACCATTCCAACCAAATCCTTCTATTAAGTTTATATATATACTCGACCCAAATGGAATAAAAATTCAATTTATTGAAAATATAAAATAAAATATAATGGGGTCAAGTCTTGCAATATCACTTTTCATCTTCCTTCTCAATTTTTTTAATTGCTCTGCTCAGGGATTTACTTTTGCCGCGGCTGATGAGCGGCGAGATTGAGGTATAAAATTATGAAAAAGAATAAACAGATTGCTAAACAAAACAGTTTTACAGAATTTCTGCTCTACACTACGCCAAACGGTAAGGTGAAAGTGGAGATATTTTTGCGCGATGAAAATGTCTGGCTTACACAAGCAAAGATTGCTGAATTATTCGAGATAGATTGCTCCGTTATCACCAAATAACTAAAAAACATCTTTGAAAGTGGAGAATTGCAAGAAAATTCAGTTAGTTCCATTTTGGAACATACTGCCGATGATGGAAAAAAATATCAAACAAAGTTTTATAACCTTGATGCTATTATTTCCTTTAGCTATCGCGTCAATTTGATTGGGAACAGGTGACGGTTTTCCTAGCTCAATAAATTCGATAACTTTTTCAAACTTTTTTTAATGGATATGATAATCTAATCCCCCATTTTTCATATAAATAATTATATTTATATGACAGAAGGACTTGGTCTTTTGGTGCAAAGAAATACCTGGATTCCCGCTTGCGCGGGAATGACAGAGAAGGGCAAGGATGACAACGAGATTGCTTCCCCTGCTTTCGCAGGGGCAGGTTTACTTCGTTCCTCGCAATGACAAATAATCGCAATGACAGATAAGCCTTTATTTACAAGGGTTTTAGAACCCCTTCAGGGATGCCCTAAATATGCACGTAGAGTGCCTTTTTTTGCGTCTCAATTTTCGAAAAATTGGCAATTACGACCCCTATTTTTAGCCTATTTTTACCTCCCCAAAATCACGAAACCATTATAAATAACCACTTTCAGATTTTGAAGGGGTGATAATTTAGCTAAAAAAAGCCATTTTTGAGGGGTAAAACCATAGCTCGACTTAAAATAATGCGCCACAAGCGATATCTCGCATTCTGCCTCTTGAAACCCTTATAACATATAGGGTAGTGTAAAAATTACACTACCCCTCTACTTTAGAATCTACTAAAATAAGGACATATGAAATTGTTTTCAAGCTTCATTCCAATGACAGACATCTCTCCTGTTCTATTTTTTTAATAGAGCTTGTGCAGGGAAGGTCTGCTTCGCTTCTCGTAATTTTGTAATTTAATTTAAATAAAAAACTACAAATTACAAATTTATTTGACATTGATATAAAATATGATATAATTTTTTTCGTTTGAAAGCTATTAACAAAAAACTGATAGCTTTTTCATTTTTTAATACCTCCTAAAAGACTCGCCCTGCAAATAACAAGGCGAGTCTTTTTTGTATCAGTACCCACAAATTTTCAAAATAGTTAATATTTTTTACCTCCTCTATATCCAAAGAGCTTTTTTCTTATCTTTAAATATAGAGAAGATTAGGTTATAATTAAAATAATTTCATTGTTTTAACTGAGATTTATAAATTTTTCAGTTTTAAAATTATTTTAATGGTTTATATAAAAGGAGAGAAATCCAATGTCTATTCTAGATTCTAAGACCGGAAAAACAAGAAGAGATTATACAGTTGAGGAATTAATAGAAAAAGCCCGGGAGATGAGAGCCTACAATATGATAGCCATTACGGCTGCTGGCTCCGGCCATACCGGAGGGACTTTATCTATTATGGATATAGCTGCTGCCTTGTATCTCAAAAAGATAAGACATGACCCAGAAAATCCTACCTGGGAAGAAAGAGATAGAATCTTCTGGTCAGTAGGCCATAAGGCCCCCGCCCTTTATGTAGCCTTAGCTGAGGCCGGTTACTTTCCCCTTGATGATACCGTAAAGCTAAGAAAACTATGGTCTGGTTTTGAGGGCCACCCGAATAGATTAAAACTACCCGGCATTGAACTTTCTGCTGGCTCCTTAGGCCAGGGTTTAGGAGTAGCCCTAGGCTGTGCCCTAAATGCTAAATTAGAGAAGAAAGACTATCGGGTTTATACTATCTTAGGAGATGGAGAACTGGATGAAGGTTCT
>Ga0210023_1001110_pt1 | contig 19264 bp, 17 predicted proteins | sample CryGeymeta201524_FD_183987 | JGI IMG/M metagenome (GOLD analysis project Ga0210023, IMG submission 183987) | Groundwater microbial communities from Crystal Geyser aquifers in Utah, USA - Crystal Geyser metaG 2015-24 (SPAdes) (version 2) | ecosystem: Environmental > Aquatic > Deep subsurface >... | reverse complement strand
CCTTGCGCTCGTTTGACTACGTATGTTACGAGTATTTCATACGGTGAACTCCTTTCAGTCCACTAGACCAACCAGGCTTATCCTGGCGCACCGAAGTACACAAAGGATTTCTGAAAGGCTCGATTGAAAATCTTGAGTTTTGACGCGCAATTGTTTGAAAAAACTTCGTGACCTTTGTGTCCTTCGTGGTGAGAAAAGGGTTTTGCAGTGGAGTCTACTATAAATAAGGAAATCAATTATTGGAGTAAACATGGAAACGAAAAAAGTTGCGCTGGCGCTTGTGGATATCAGCGGCTACACCCAGTTTATCCGCTCTGAGAAAATGAGCGCGGTCCATGCTGAGGAGATTATTTTTGAATTGCTCGAAGCGGTGATTGACCGCGCCGCCTATCCCCTGACCTTGAACAAACTGGAAGGCGACGCGGCTTTTCTCTATGCCGAGATGACCGAGGAAAACCAGTCCGCTGTTGCGCGCGATGTCGCCCGCCAGGCGCAGGCCTTTTTCGATGTCTTTTACGAACGCGCCCGCGCCTTGTCCACGGAAAGGGCAGATTGTGATTGCGACGCCTGCCAGCGCATCCTCGACCTGCGATTGAAAGCCTTCCTACATTGCGGCGAGGCCGTGTTCAAGAAAATTCGACAGTTCGAAGAGATGGCAGGCGAGGATGTCATCATCGCGCATCGCCTGATCAAGAACTCGATCCCCTCCAATGAATATATCTTGATGAGCGAGTCGTTTTATGAACTGGCAGGCGATTTGCCAAACATGAACGTGGAGACGCGCCAGGAAACCTACGAGGATTTAGGCTCGCTCACCGTCAGGGTTTTTCATCCAAAAAAGAAAAACAAAACCGAACCCGATCAACCCATTTACGGCCAGAATTTTTAAGGAGCGAAAAATTATTATGAACCAGATAAACTCAATCCCCGAAATCACCGTCTACGGCGCGGACTGGTGTCCCGATTGCCGCCGCGCGAAACGATTGCTGGATGAACGCCAGGTTCAATATTCCTGGGTGGACATTGACAAAGACCGCGCAGGCGCGAAGTTTGTTGTCGCAACCAACCGCGGCAATCGCAGTATTCCCACCATCGTTTTTGGCGACGGCTCGATTCTGGTGGAGCCATCCAATGAGCAATTATCCGCCAAATTGTTCAAAACCCGCCTGGAGTAAAAAAATCCCAAACGAAGTTCGCCAATGGGTAAATTCCTATCGTTGTGTTTTACCAAAAGCATCGTCCAGCGCGCCAGCGCCACTGCGCTGATTGTAGGCGCGATATTGATTTTGATTAATCACGGCGACGCGTTATTAAGCGGATAAGTGGATACCAGCCGCTTTTTCAAAATTATTCAGCCTCTGCATTTGCCTCGCTCGAACCCATCACGTTGGATTACATCAACATGCACGATCGGATTGTGGCAAGCTCTTTCAAATCCTGGCACAACTTCAAACTTTGGAATGTGTACGAAGTGCTCTGGCTGCTCGGCGCGTATCTTGAATATTTAAGCCTCGTCACGAATCGCTACCGCGCCAGTAACAGGGATGAATATATCCAACTCATGCAGGGACACAAACTGGCAGGCGGCGGCTTCCCGCTCTTCTTTGAAATCCAGGAAAAGATTGACGCATTGATGGATCAGGTCAACCCTGAGGATGAAGCGGATGTGGATCGCATCGTAACAGAAATCAAACAACTATTCGAACAGTTCCCGTGGATGTCCTCCGCTTTCAAAGATTTGCTCAACGGCAAAAACCATTTACCCGATAATAAACTCCGCCTCAACCTGCTCAATCGCCGCGTCGGTTTTATGGGTAGCGGCGAATACCGTAAACATTTCTTCGGCGAAAAAGATTACATCGCGCAGATGATGTTCAACAGCCCGCCCGGACTTTCCGACGCGATGGACCTGGCGAAGATGTTGACGGTCATGGATATGATCCAACCGCTTGCAAATGGCAATTTTAGAATTTGGAAACAAACGCGCATCGGCCTGCTTTCGCATCCGCTCGACCCCGACGCGGCGCGCGGACATCTCGCCGCGGCCACCTACCTGCAAATGGCTCTCCGTCCGCACATCTATCACATCGTCGGCCACACCGAGGCGCATCACGCCGCCACCGCGGGGGATGTGATCGAAGCCAGCCAGATCGCCCGCCGCGCCATCCAGAACGCCATGGGCGCGCCCGACATGACATCCGACCCCGCCATCCAAAAACGACGCGCCGAACTGGCCGAAGAAGCCACCGCGCTCCTCGACGCCATCCGCTCCCTCGCGGGACCCGAAGCAGGTAACCCGTTTACGGACGCGTCCGTCCTCGCCCGCGCGGTGACCTCGGGCATCCTCGACGCGCCGCAACTGCTCAACAACAAATTTGGGCGCGGACAGGCGAGGACACGCATCGTAAACGGCGCGTGCGTCTCTGTGGATTCCGAGGGCAAGTCCATTTCGGAATCGCGGCGCATCGAGGCGCTTTTTGCCAAAGGAGGAATCTCATGATCTCGTGGTTGAATCTGGCGATCCTTGTCTTTGCATCCCTGTTCTTTTTGTATTTCTACGTGTTGAGCGTTAGCCCGGTCGCGCTGGAGAAAGTGATTGGGATGCAGGCCTATCAAAAATGCGGACGATACCGCATCGTCGCGATGATTTTCGAGATCATCACGGCTCTGGGCTACATCGCATATCGTTTTTACCCACTCTCAAATCCCTTACCAGAGCGCTTCCCATGGAATTGGGGATTCTCCGCGCTCCTGGCCGCGATGATCGGCCTGCCCACTCTGGCATTGATGTTCATCGGCATGAAGGATGCTGGCAGTGAAACCATCGCTCCGAAGAAAGAGCATGGCTTGTATGGCGGAATTTACCAGAAAATCCGCCATCCACAGGCCGTGGGCGAAGTGTTCAGTTGGCTGTGGATCGCTCTCCTGCTGAACTCGCCCTTCCTGGCCGTTTTCTCTCTCGTGTGCTTTCCCATCTTTCTGGTCATGTGCCACGCGGAGGAACAGGATTTGCTGATGCGCTTCGGCGATTCGTACGCAGAGTACATGCGACGCACCGCCGCGTTCATTCCACAAAGGAAGGCCTCATGACTATCGCCAATTCCCACATCCATCCGCCGCGCGGCCTCAGCCGCCTGCTGTGGCGCTTGCCCATCGGGTTGTATCGCGCCCACCTGGGATGGCTAATCACCAGCCACTTCCTGCTCCTGGAACACGTTGGCCGCAAAAGCGGACAGGTCCGTCAAGCGGTGATTGAAGTGGTTCAGCGCGACAAGGTCAACGATGTGTATTACATCGCCGCGGGTTTCGGCCAGTCTTCGGATTGGTATCAGAACCTGTTGAAAACCCCGCGCGCAAAAATCCAATCAGGATTTCGCAAAGCGGATGTGCTGGCCGAGGTATTACCCATCGAACAGGCAGGCAACATCATCATGGATTACGCCCGCCGCTATCCGACCGCCATCCGCACGCTGGCGAGGATCATCGGTTACGAGGCCGGGAAGGGGGAAGTGGATTATCGCACGTTCGCCAAGGTAGTCCCGATCGTGGCGCTGAAAGTCTGTGCGAAAGCGCAGGGAGTCCAACGTCGCCTGACGTTGCCTGCATCGTCTCATCCAAAGTCGGGAGACTTTGGAGTCCGAATCAAACGGAGTCCAACGTCTCCTGACGTTGCCTGCCATCGTCCCATCCAAAGTCGGGAGACTTTGGAGTCCGAATCAAACGGAGTCCAACGTCTCCTGACGTTGGTTGCCATCGTCTCATCCAAAGTCGGGAGACTTTGGAGTCCGAATCGAATAATCAAACATGGAGGTTAACATGACCAGAAAACATACCGTGATCGGCGCGGGGCATGGCGGCAAGGCCATGGCCGCGCACCTGGCGCTGATGGGATTTTCCGTTACGCTTTTCAACCGCACTGCCGCCCATATCGAGATCATCAAAAAGCGCGGCGGCATCGAACTGGATAGTACTGAAGAGGGCGGCCCGCACGGCTTCGGCAAACTGGCAAAAGTCACCTCGGATATTGGCGAGGCGATCAAGCACGCCGAGATTATTCAGGTCGTCCTGCCCTCCTCCGCCCACGCGGACATCGCCGCGGCGGCCGCGCCTCACCTGAAGGACGGGCAGACCGTGCTCTTGCATCCGGGCCGCACCTGCGGCGCGCTCGAATTCGCCAAGGTGATGCGCGACCACGGATGCAAAGCGGATGTGACCGTCGCCGAGGCGGAAACCTTCATCTACGCCTCCCGCTCCGACGGGCCCGCGCAGGCGCGCATCTTCCGCATCAAGGAGGCAGTGCCACTGGCCGCGCTCCCCGCCGTCCATACGCAAAAAGTGCTGGATGTTATTTGCGAAGCCTACCCCCAGTTCATTGATGGGGTGAACGTGCTCAACACGGGCTTGAATAATATGGGCGCCATCTTTCATCCCGCGCTGACCCTGCTCAACATGGGCTGGATCGAGGCTACGCACGGCGACTATCAGTTCTACATTGACGGCGTCACACCCTCGGTGGCGCGCGTGCTCGAAGTGTTGGACCGCGAGCGCGTGACGGTGGCTTCGTCACTGGGCATCCGCGCCCGCACGTCACTGGAATGGTTGAAACTCGCCTATGATACCGAAGGCGAAGATTTGCATGAAGCCATCCACAACCAGCCCGGCTACTATGGCATCAAGGCCCCGCCGACCTTGCATCACCGTTACATTTTCGAAGATGTCCCGGTCGGCGTCAGTTTGAGCGGCGGACTGGATAGCAGTATCGTTTCCCTGCTGGCTTGCGAGGGGGCGGATCAACTCCACTCCTTCGTGGTCGGTGTGGAGGGCAGTGAAGACCTGGCCGCGTCGCGCAAGATGGCAAACATTCTGCAAACGCAACATCACGAACTGATCTACAACGCTGAAGACATGGCGCGGGCGCTCCCCGATGTGCTCTACTACCTGGAGACCTTTGATCCCGCGCTGGTGCGCAGCGCCATCCCCAATTATTTCCTTGCCAAACTCGCTTCACAGTACGTGAAAGTCTTCCTCACCGGTGAAGGCGCAGACGAGGTCTACGCGGGCTACGATTATCTTGGCGGGTACGATTCTCCCGAGACTTTGCAGGAGGAGATGATCCACATCACCGAAGCCTTGCACAACACCAACCTGCAACGCGCCGATCGCATGTCCATGGCCTTTGGATTGGAAGCCCGCGTCCCGTTCCTGGATGTGAGATCGATCGCGCTGGCTCTGAGTTTTCCTCCCGAATGGAAACTACACCGCGGCCGCGTCCCGAAGGCGTTGCTTCGCAAAGCATTCGCCGCCGACCTGCCCGCGGAGATCGTCAACCGTCCCAAGCAGAAATTTTCCAAAGGCGCGGGGTCATCCGACCTGATCGCACAACGGGCCGAGGCCGAGATCCCCGATGACGAATTCCAGCGCGAATCTCATCGGCTGAAAGATGAGTGGGATTACTCCCTGCAAAACAAGGAAGCGCTATACTACTACAAGACCCTGCGTACTTTCTTTGACGATAAGTGGATCCTTCCCACCACGGGAAAGAGTCGCAGTCTATAGGAGGCCGTCATGGAGCCGCTTCCCTTTGACTGGTACGCGTGGATCATCCTGCCCATGCTGGTGTTCCTGGCCCGCATGGTGGACGTGACCCTGGGCGCCATCCGTATCATCTTTACCTCGCGCGGCAAACGCCACATCGCGCCTCTGCTTGGCTTCGTGGAAGTCTTCATCTGGGTCAGCGTCATCGCCGAGATCACAAGGGGCGCGCATAACATCGCCGCCTAAACGCCCGCAGGCTGAAGTTTGGGTTCATTGGGATTTGCCGTGACGCACCGCCGGTTCTGGCGGCAGTCCCACAGGGATGCTGCGCGATTGCGCTGCCGCCCCCCAGCAGTGCAACTGCTGGCGCAACTACCACGGCAAATCCCAGGGAGCTGAAGTTTGCAATTAACCTGCGGGGCGTTTTGTATGAGGCGGCAGGAAGGCAGGTTGCTCTAATCTCCGAAGACTACTTGCCCATCAAAGATGGTCATCGCCACCTGCACCTGGGCTATCTCCATCGGTTCGATCTCGAAGATGTCGCGCTCCAGAACGACCAGGTCAGCCAATTTTCCAGGGGTGAGGCTGCCTAATTCTGCCTCACGACCACAGACCAAGGCTGCTCCCATGGTGAAACCCCAGACCGCTTCAGCCACGCTCAACCGTTGATCTGGATACCAACCGCCAGTGGGCGTGCCATCCCGCATTTGGCGGGTGACAGCGGCGTGGATGCCCCAAAGCGGGTTGGGATCAGCCACCGGGCAATCCGAGCCAAAAGCCAGGGGCACACCCGAAGCCAGCAAATCCCGGAAAGCATAAGTCCAATGCCCACACGGCCCCACTGATTTCTCGATCATCGGGAAGTCATCGGGAACATGAATGGGCTGCACCGAAGCGACAACGCCCAATCGCCCCAGGCGGAGTATGTCTTCCGGGCGAATGTTTTGTACGTGCTCGATGCGATGCGGGGCCTTGGGCGCGGCGGCTTGCTCGTTATTCAACACTTGCTCGAAGACAGTTATTAGTTCGCGGTTCGCCCGGTCGCCGATGGCATGGATGGCTACCGCTAAACCTGCCGCGTGGGCGCGGCGCACAGCCTCGGCGATCTCGTCCATCGGCGTGAGCGGCATGCCGCAACTGTCGGTATCTGCATACGGTTCCAGCATCCAGGCTGTACGAGCGCCCTGCCCCCCGTCCGAGAAGAACTTGACATGCCCCACGCGCAGGGTGTCGTTGCCGAAGCCGGTACGCAGACCCAACGCAATCGCCTGATCCAATCGTTCGCCGGGGAGCAGCATCCACATCCGCATGGATAACTCACCAGTGGAATGCAGATGTTGGTAAGCGCGGAAAGCCTGCGGGCCATCCGCGCCGCCCATGATGCGGTAGTCATGTACGCCGGTCAATCCCAGGCGGTGTAATGCGGCGAACCCGTCGCGTATGGCCGCAACCGCTTCATCCTCTGTTGGTGGGGGGATGACCTCCCGCACCAGATTGATGGCCAGTTCTCTCAGCACGCCGGTTGGCCGGCCGGAGGCGCCGCGGTCAATCACGCCCTGGGGCGGATCCGGTGTTTCATTGTTTATGCCCGCCGCTTGCAAGGCGCGTGAATTGGCTACAGCCAGGTGCATGTCGCTGCGCCAGAGGATGGCGGGATGGGTTGGGGTCAGATCATCCAGGTCGGCGCGGGTGAGCAGGCGCGGGTCGGGCCAGCGCGTCTCGTTCCAGCCCTGACCGAGGATCCAGCCGCCGGGCGGCGTTTTGGCTGTCACCTTTGCGACCTGTGCGCGCACATCCGCCAGCGAAGCCGTGTCGGCAAGCTCCAACCGCCGCCGATTGAGCGCCCAGTCGTAGTAGTGGAAGTGGGAGTCGGTCAGGCCCGGCAAAACCCGACGGCCGCCCAGGTTAATCCGCCGGGTGCGCGGGCCAGCCAGAGACTGCATCTCGGTATCCGTTCCAACAGCAAGAATTCGACCATCTCGAATAGCAACAGCTGTGGCTTGGGGATAGTTTGAGTCTTGGGTATGCAACTTACCGTTATACAGGATCATGTCTGGCATGTGCGCCTCGCTCTCGACCAAGTATTGAATTGTAACTGTTCAGCCGTCATTGCGAGGAGCGAACGCTTCGACTGCGCTCAGCGCAGGCTCCGTGAGCGACGACTGCGAAGCGTGCCTGTGGCAAGCAATCCCCGCGTCGACGAGGAGATTGCTTCGCATCCTTCGACTTCGCTACGCTCCGCTCAGGACGCTCGCACATAGTCCCGATGCTCTTTCGGGAATGACGGATGGCTGAGCAGTTACGTCTGATGGTAGTGAAGTGAATTCCAATCCTTTCTTTCCGCGTTCCGCGTGGATGGTCTCGCCCTCATGGAACTCACCATTCAGGATCTTGACCGCCAGCGGGTCTTGCAGTTCGCGTTGGATGGCGCGTTTGAGGGGACGTGCGCCATAATCGGCATCGTAACCGACCTCCGCCAGATAGGCGCGCGCCTCAGGACTGATCTCCAGCCGATAGCCGCGCTCCTTTAGCAGTGCAGAAACATGCCGTAGTTGGATCTCGACCACATGCACCAGGTCTTCGCGGCTGAGCGCATGGAAGATGATGATCTCGTCAATGCGGTTCAGAAATTCAGGTTTGAAATGCGCCTGCAAAACGTGCGTGATCGAATCGCGCATTACATTGACTTCCCTGCCGCCCATCCATAGCTCACCGCCCAGGTTGGAGGTCATGACCACCAGCGTGTTGCGAAAATCCACTGTGCGCCCCTGACCATCCGTCAGCCGCCCATCATCAAGCAATTGAAGCAACACGTTGAAGACATCCGGGTGCGCCTTCTCGATTTCATCGAACAGCACCACGCTGTACGGGCGGCGTCGCACCAACTCGGTCAACTGTCCACCTTCCTCGTAGCCGATGTATCCAGGCGGCGCGCCGATCAAACGGCTGACGGTGTGCTTCTCCTGGTATTCGCTCATGTCAATGCGGATCATGGCTCGCTCATCATCAAACATGAATTCAGCCAGCGCGCGCGCCAGTTCGGTCTTGCCGACGCCAGTGGGTCCCAGAAAAATAAATGATCCCAGCGGACGATTCGAGTCTTGCAGACCCGCCCGCGCACGACGCAAAGCATTCGAGACGGCTTTCAGCGCATCCTCCTGCCCGACGACTCTTTCACGCAGGCGGTCTTCCATGTGCAAAAGTTTTTGGGTTTCGCCTTCGAGCAGTTTCGCAATCGGAATGTGAGTCCAGCGCGAGACAATTTGGGCGATCTCTTCGGCATCCACTTCCTCTTTGAGTAGCGCCCCGCCCTGAGCCTGTACCTCTTTCATGCGGCGTTCACCATCCGCCAATTTCTTTTCCGACTCAGGCAGAGTACCGTACCGCAGGCGGGCAACCTTTTCCAAATCAGACTGCCGTTCAGAGCGTTCGATCTCCTGACGTGTTTGCTCAATCTTCTCTTTGGTCGTGCGCAGTTCGGCGATGGCTTGTTTCTCGGTCTGCCAGCGCGCTTGAAGTTCGTGAGACTTTTCCTTCAAGTTCGCCAGTTCTTTTTCGATATTTCCGAGCCGCTCTTTGGAAGCCTTATCCTTTTCCTTCTTAAGCGCCTGACGCTCGATCTCCAGTTGCATCACCTGACGGTCAACTGTATCCAACGCCTGCGGCTTGGAATCGATCTCGGTACGTAGACGTGCGGCGGCTTCGTCAATCAGGTCAATGGCTTTATCGGGCAGGAAGCGGTCGCTGATGTAACGCTGTGAAAGCGTCGCGGCAGCAAGAACCGCAGCATCTGTGATCCGTACGCCGTGGTGGACTTCATAGCGCTCTTTTAATCCGCGCAGAATGCTGACCGTATCTTCGACAGTCGGCTCTTCCACCACTACTGGCTGGAAGCGGCGCTCCAGAGCGGGGTCTTTCTCGATGTGCTTGTGATATTCGTCGAGCGTGGTCGCACCGATCAAATGCAACTCGCCGCGAGCCAGCATCGGCTTGAGCATGTTGCTGGCGTCCATCGCGCCTTCAGCCGCGCCCGCTCCAATGATCGTGTGCATTTCATCCAGAAACAGGATAATTTCCCCTTCAGACTCTGTGATCTCTTTCAACACGGCTTTCAGGCGTTCTTCGAACTCGCCGCGATATTTAGCGCCTGCCACCAGAGCGCTCATATCCAACTGGACCAGGCGTTTGTGTTTGAGCCCCTCAGGCACATCCCCATTGATGATCCGCTGCGCCAGCCCCTCAACAATGGCAGTCTTGCCGACGCCAGGTTCGCCAATCAGCGCGGGATTGTTCTTGGTGCGGCGGGATAGGATTTGTATCGTGCGGCGAATCTCTTCGTCACGTCCGATGACTGGATCAAGTTTTCCCTGACGTGCCATGGCAGTCAGGTCGCGTCCATATTTTTCCAACGATTGGAAAGTTCCTTCGGGATTCTGCGATGTGACACGCTGGGAACCGCGTACCTGTTTCAAGGCAGAGAGGATCGCATCCTTGGTCAGACCGAATTGAATCAGCCGTTTGCTTTCATTGCTATCTGCCAGTCCCAGCAAAATATGCTCGGTGGAAACGTAATCATCCTGCATCCCTTTGGCGTAGCGTTCGGCGGCAGACAACACATCCGCTGTTTGGCGCGACATGCTGACTTCCAAATTTGCGCCCTGAACCTTTGGCTTTTTATTCAGTTCATTGCTCAGTTCGTCCTGAATGGCTTGTGTCCCGCCCGATGCCTTGGTGATGATCGCGCGCACGATCCCATCCTGTTGTTGAACCAGCGCCAGCAGCAAGTGAATCGGTTCGACCACCTGATGCTGGTGATCCTGCGCAAGATGTTGGGCGGCGAGCAAAGCCTCCTGCGATTTTTGTGTGTATTTTTCTAAGTTCATGGAATTTTTCTCCGTACCATCATTCAGATGTAACCGTCCCGAAGGGTTGACCTTAAAACCTTCGCAACTTTCTTTCTCTCTCTAAAATATCATTCCTGAATTTCCAGTTCGATCCAAGTGGCTTCGTAATAAACTTCACGGTAATGAGCGAGACGCAACTGCTGGCTTTCAACTTGAGCGGTCAGTTCGGCTTCCAATTGGCGGATATGCGACTGTAATTCAACAACCTGATTCCGCAAGCGCAAGATCGTTTCGGCGGCAGCCTGATCAACGCCCAAATCTTTTTGAAGACGACGCTGACAGCGCAACTCGTAACCTTCATAAGTTCCATACCAATATTTTTTGGGAGATGGGTTTTCGGGAATCATAATTTGACCTCACTTGGGTCTGCGTGTTTCTGACGGGCGGAAGCCAATGCTGTAATGCCCTCAACTTCCTGATCGGTCAACGCGACAGGCAGAACCAGTTTGACTCGGGCAAACATGTCGCCGCGTTTGTTGGGTTCGCGCAGATAGGGCATGCCTTTGCCGCGCAAGCGGAAAGTCTGGTTGGCGTTGGTGCGCGGCGGAATCGTCAAAGTCAGCGGCTTCTCCAACGCGGGGATGCGGATCTCGCCGCCGGCAATCGCCGTGAAGATGTCAACCACCGCATCCATGTGCAGGTCATCCCCATCGCGCTCAAAAACATCATTGGGCACAACTTTGATGATTAAATACAGATCCCCAGCCGCGCCGCCGTTCCTGCCCGACTCGCCGCGACCAGCCAGACGAACCCGCGTTCCAGTGCGTACGCCAAGCGGAATACTTGCCTGAACGCGATGTCCATTTATTTCCAACGCGCGTTGTGTGCCGCGAAAAGCCTCTTCCAGCGTCAGATCAACTTCGTATTCCACATCCCGCCCACGGCGCGGACTGGGTGACGCGCCTCGTCCGCGGCTGGTTCTGCTCCCGCCAAAGATATTGGCGAAGAAGTCGGAGTACGGCGAGTCGGTTCCAAACAAGTCTTCCAAGTCTTCGGCATTGGCGTATTGGGCGCGCGCCCCTTGACCGGGTTGAGTTGACCAGTTTTGCCAGTTAAAATCCTGCTGGCGACCGCCCATCTGCTGCCATTGCTGGTATTGTGTCCGCAACTCATCATACTTCTTGCGCTGTTTTGCATCCGATAAAACCTGGTAGGCCTCGTTGATCGTCTTGAATTTTTCTTCGGCGTCTTTGTTGCCTGGGTTTACATCCGGGTGATGTTTACGCGCCAACTGACGGAAGGTTTGCTGAATCACCTTCTTGTCGGCAGTTGGCGCTACGCCTAAGATTTCGTAATAATCCTTGAAGTCCATTGGATACCGTTTTATTTATCTTCCTGTTTATCATCCGATTCTTTTTCGTTCCTGGACTGCCATCTTTTATAAGCAGACTCAATTTCCCCGGCTGTGTGGGTATCGCAGGCGACCAGCGGTTGATGTTCATCCGGCGCGATGTAGCCGCCGGGGCTGGTCACGGTACAACCCAACAGCCTGCCGTCCGGGAAATACACGGCCAGAATATTGAAGAGTTTGGCGCATACGATGCAGCCATGTATCTCGACTGCATTTTTATTTTCAGAAGTGTTCATAACTATTCATCTCCCTTTTGGAGCCAGCCTTTCTGTTGCCAGGAATCCAAATATCTGGGCTCCGGCCAGAATTTCCCGGGAATGAAGTCAGAACATTCAACGGGAAATATGCCCCCGCCGCGGTTGGATCGCGACCAGCCAAATTCGATCTCGCGGTCACAACTTGCGCAATTCACATAAAACTTGTCGTTTCCGGGGTTGTTATGCGGCTCAAATATTTCATAATCTTCTGGTTTGGAAGAGGAATTATGGCACGGTTTAGAAAAGCCCAATTTGCGGCAAAAACACCTTTACAATTTTGGCTACACTTGTGGGGCGGGAGGCAAGGGAAAAGAACGCCTTTGAAGAAGGCGTTGGGCTAAAACGTTCGATTACCCCAGGGGATTGCTGCCCGTGGATGCCTCACAGTGTAACATAATCGTCCAGAATTTGTAAACCAGTTTTTTCGCGCTTGTGAACCGTGTCCAAAATACCTTTGCACCTCGGATGCCATCCAGCCCACCGCTTTCATCACGCCGATTTCACGGCGGCGCTCGGATACACTTGCATAGAGCGCCAGGCCCGTCAGCGCCAACCCGCCCAGCAAGGCGACAACGGACGAGACTCCCGCGAAGCGCTGCGAGACTAGCGCGATGCCGCCCATCACCTGCACGATGCTCTGTTCAGTCGTCGCGCTGACCTCGCCCAACGTGGCGCGGCTCTGTCGCACCACCTCATCCACCGTCGAGGCTTGCGCGACGCGCACGTAGATCTGGTTGATCGCGTCCGTTTTCAGGTGAGAGAGCATTTGCGCGTCCGCGAGTGGAATGTAGAAATTTGCCGCGGCCGCCTGACCTCCCTCCTGCGCCTCAACGATCCCAACGATTTGAAATGGCTCGCCGCCGATTTTCACTTCATCGTCAGGCTTGAGACCGAAGAACGCCGCATAGTGCTTGTCTACCACCGCCATGCGTGTGTCGTTCAATTGTAGAAAGCGTCCTGCCACGACCCATTGGCTGGCCCTGGCGGGACCGATTGTGGGCTGATTCACGTCCACACCCAGAACCGTCTGGTAGCTCGTCGCGCCGAAGTCCCACAACAAAAGCGCACGCATGACCGCCACCTCGCGCCGCCGTTCCCAAACACTCGCGGCAATGACGCGAAGCAAGAGCGCGGTGGCGAAGAGGAATGCGATTAAACCAACGAGCAACCCGAAGCGGTCAATCAGTGCGAACAGCGCGCCGAGTTCCGCGGCGAATGACTGTCCCGAAGAGACGATGGCTTTATCGCCCAGGATCGTCTTGACGCGCGACGCGACTTCCTCCACGCGCCTCTGGTCGGTCTTGAGAAAGAGCAGATTGGCATCATCAGGACGAATGTCGAACACTGAGCGGACCTGCGGCGCAATGTTTGCCAAGGCGCGCGCGTCCGCCAGTGGAATGTACAGGTTTGCGTTTGCCAATTGCCCCGCGCGCGAGGTATCAACCAGACCGACGATGGTGAACAATTGACCATCCAGTTCCCGGCTCAACTTCTGTGTCACCACCAGTTCCTCCAGATGGACGCGGCCGCCTTTCAAATCCCGCTTGGCGCGCGCCACCAGGTTCAGCACATCCGGCAGGCATTCTGCCAGTTCCTGCGCGGTATCCGCCTTTGCGAGAATTTCCAGCACAACCAGTTGGATCCTTCGCACCCACAGGGTTGTATCGCGCCGTCGTAATTCGATCCCGCGAAATTTCAAGGTCCCATCCTCGAAGGCCCCAAAGTATTGATTGGGAACCGGCACACGAGCGTCCCTTTTGGAGGACAGGAAAGCCAGCCATTTGTAGACACCTTCCAGTGCGATGGGGATGCCCGTTTGAGTCAGGATGGCATCCAATAACGGGGTGAAATCTGAAGCCCGCTCGAACCCTTCCTGCTGGACAAACAGGCAGTCCACGTACATGTGCAAGACTGTGAAGCCCATGTCTTCGGCCACCTCCTTGGCCTGCAACATCAGTTCGCGGCTGGTGGCAGTCACGGCCTCATGCGACTCGGAACCATTGGTCAAAAAACAGCCAAAGGTGGTATCCATGCCAAACAACTTCAAGCCGCTTGGAACGAAGATTACCTACTCAAGGTGCTCGCCTCAGGAATTTAGATGCGATTGCCCTGCCTGTTGTACGTGTGTACTTTTAGTAACAGGTATAATCCAGGCAATGATTCCTCTCAAACTTCGCATCTTTGGATTCCTGTCCTATCGTGAGCCTGTCGAATTGGATTTCACGGGTTTCGACCTGGCCTGCATTTCGGGACAAAACGGCGCGGGCAAATCGTCCCTGCTCGACGCGCTGACCTGGGCGCTGTTCGGCGAGGCGCGCAGCAAGGACAAGGACGCGCTGATCAACCTGGGATCGAAGGCCGCCGAGGTCGCGCTGACCTTCGAATATGAAGAGAACATTTACCGCGTCCAACGCACGACGCCGCGCGGCAAAAGCACGGTGTTGGAGTTCCAAATCAGGGATGGCGAGGATTGGCGTCCGCTCACCGAAAAATCCGCGCGCGAAACGCAGGCGCGCATCGAGCAAACCTTGCGCCTCGATTACGACACCTTCGTCAACGCCTCGTTCTTTTTGCAGGGCAAGGCCGACGAGTTTACGCAGAAAAAAGCCGGCGAGCGCAAGGCTGTGCTGGGCAACATCCTCGGCCTCGAAGTCTGGGAGATCTACAAGGAACGCGCCGCCGAACGCCGCAAGGAAATCGAAAAGGAAACCGCAGGCATTGATCGAAGCATTGCCGATATTGACGCCGAACTTGCGGAAGAGGAACCGCGCAAACGAAGACTCAAGGAACTCGAATCGGATTTGAAGCGGTTGAGCGAGGCGCGTAGAACGCAGGAGACCGCGCTGGAAAGCCTCAGGCGGGCCGCGGCTTCGCTGAATCAGCGTCTCGCTGAGGAAAAAGCAAGGCTGGAGGAGGAACGGCGCGGTTTGAAGGAACAGGAGAAAGGTATCAGTGATCAGTTATCAGTGACCAGTGCATTGACTGCTCAGATCGAAAGCGCCAAGAAATCACTGGCGGAGACCGAGGAACGAATCGCGGAACGAAGCAAATTGGAGGAAAATCGGAACGCGGCGCGCGAACAATTCGCCACTTTAAAGGCTGAGAACGAGTTGCGAAAAATCGAGATGGACGAACTGAAAGCGCGTATCAACCAGCTCAAAGCGGCGGGGGGCGCGGCCTGTCCGCTTTGCGGACAGGTGTTGAGCGAGGAACATCGCCGCTCCACACTGGAACAACTCCAGAATGAAGGAAAAGAAAAAGGCGACCGTTTCCGCGCCAACAAATCCAGCATGGACGCTCTCGCCAAACAAATCGCGAATTACGAATCGCAGGCTGCGAAGATGGGAAGCGCGGAGAGGGAGCGGTTGAACTTGTCCACTTCGATCACCCAGTGGACGGAACGCATCGAAACGATCGGGAATTCGGCGAAGAATTGGGAAACCATTGGCGCGAGGCGGCTGAAAGAAGTCGAAGCGATCCTTGCAAGCGAAAAATATGCGGTCGAAATAAAAAAGCCGACCGTCAGCCTGGATGAAGCCGAGCGCGCCCTGTTCCGGCTGCAGGAACAGGAAAACAACAAGAACCAGGAGGTTGGCGGGGCGCGCCAGCTGGTGGATGTGCTGGTTTCATTACGCCAGCGGAAGGTAGGCTGCGCCGCCGAGCGCGAAGAGAAACAGCAACTCATTGTTCAACACAAAACACTCGAACGCGCTTTTGGCAAGGACGGCGTCCCCGCGCTGCTGATCGAGCAGGCGCTTCCGCAGATCGAGACGAAAGCCAACGACCTGCTCGACCGCTTGAGCGACGGCAGGATGTCCATCCGCTTTGCGACGCAGGCCGAGTACAAAGATAAGAAGCGCGACGACCTGAAAGAGACGCTCGATATCCAGATCAGCGACGGGGCGGGGTTGCGCGATTATGAAATGTTTAGCGGGGGAGAAAGATTCCGCGTGGATTTCGCCATCCGCCTCGCGCTCTCGGAAGTTCTCGCCCAGCGCAAAGGCGCGCGCCTGCAAACCCTGGTCATTGACGAAGGCTTCGGCTCGCAGGACACGCAAGGAAGGCAAAGACTCATCGAAGCCATCAACACCGTGCGCGGCGATTTTGCGAAGATTCTGGTCATCACGCATTTGGATGAGTTGAAAGACGCGTTCCCGACGCGGATCGAGGTGGAGAAGACGGAGCGCGGTTCCAGCGTGCGCGTCATTTAGTCGAAGGTCGAAAGTCAAACGTCGCGCGACTTTTGACCTTCGACTTTCGACTCCTTTCCCATGCCCTACTTCCTCACCTCCACCCTGCTCTTCCTGCTCGGCCTCGGCATCATCGTCTGGGTGCACTCGCAGTACCAGATGGACATCGTGGTCACGCCCGCCGAGGCGCCCGCGTCCGCGCCGCTCATCAGCATCTGCGTGCCGGCGCGGGACGAGGAGCAGAACATCCGCCGCTGCGTCGAATCCCTGCTGGCGCAGACCTATCCCAATTTCGAGATCATTGTTTTGGACGACCGTTCGACGGATTCCACACCGCGGATTCTGGAAGAACTACTCCAAACGACTAAAGTCGCCACTACATGGCAACCACGTAGTGACGACTTTAGTCGTCTGCGCGTGATTCACGGTTCGGACCTACCCGCGGGCTGGGCCGGAAAACCCCACGCGTTGACCCAGGCCTCAGCCTCCGCGCGCGGCGACTGGTTGTGCTTCGTGGATGCGGACACTTTCGCCGCACCCGAAGCGCTCGCCTCCTGTTACATCAAAGCCATCGAGACCAAGGCCGATATGTTCACCATCATGACCTTCCAGGAACTCGACTCATTCTGGGAAAAAGTGTTGATGCCGCTGGTGCTGACCGCGATGTCGGTGGGATTCTCGCCGCGCAAGGTCAACGACCCGAAACGCCGCGACGCGGTCGCCAACGGACAGTTCATCCTCATCCGGCGCGCGGTCTACGACGCGGTGGGCGGACACGAAAGAATCAAAGACCAGATCGTCGAGGATAAGGCGCTTTCGGAGCAGGTGAAGTGGAACGGGTATCGCCTCGTCATCGCGGACGGATACCAGATGGCGCGCACGCGCATGTACACGTCCCTGCCCCAAATGTGGGAGGGCTGGACGAAGAACATCTACCTCGGCCTGCGCGACACGCCGTCCATGCTCCTGCTGGGCGCGTTCGGCGCGACGCTGGCGCTGATCGCGGCGCTGTTCCTGCCCGCCTGGCCGTTGCTGGGATTTCTTTGGCTGCTCAAAGGCGGAGGCGCGCTCGCGCTGGGAGTCATTGCCAAGTCGCTGATCGTGTGGGCGGCGCTGTTGTGGGCGCGCGCGGCCGTCAGCCATGGACTCGGCATCTCGAGACTGTACGCGCTCACGATCCCGCTTGGGGCGGGTTTGTTCGCGGCGATCATGCTCACGTCCGCGTGGAAAGTCCTTTCGGGGCAGGGAGTCACCTGGCGCGGGCGCGTCTATCGTCCAAAATAATTGTACGCACGCCAAAGCGATGGGATATACCGCCGGTTCGGGCGGCAGTTCAACTGCCGCCCCAGCGGTTTGGCGCGCTAACAAACAAATAATTCAAACGAAAGGAGAAAAAAAATGAAACACATTCTGATGATCGTCACATTGGGGGCTTTGCTGGTGGGAGCCTGCGCGCCCGCGGCAACGGAGGTTGAGGCGTCCGCAGTCTGGGCGCGCACGGGGATGTCGGGCGGAACCGGCGCCGCCTACCTGACGCTCGTCAACGGCACGCCCGCGGACGATGAACTGCTTTCCGCCTCGTCGGATGTGGCCGAGGCGGTGGAAATACACCTGAGCCAGGCGGGCGCAAACGGCGAGATGCAGATGATCCCGCAAGAGTCCGTGCCGCTGGCCGCGGGCGCGAAAGTGGAGTTCAAGCCGGGCGGACTGCACGTCATGCTGATCGGCCTCAAACAGGACCTGAAGGTTGGCGACCAGTTCGAGTTGACCCTGCACTTCAAGAACCACGCCGACATTGTTTTGAAGGTGATCGTCAAAGAAGAGGCGACGGATATGTAAACCGGCTGGCTCAAAGGTTACAAGCGCGCAAAATGACAGTCGCTTTCGAAAAGACTGTCATTTTGTTTTTTGGAACTCTTTTCTCCCTGAATCGTCTACTGTCCGAAGGAGATACCAAATGAAAAAGCGAACTTTATTGATTGCCTTGCTCATCCTAACCCTGACCCTCTCCGCCTGCAAAGGAACATCGGAACTCAACGAAAACCGCGCCAAATGGGATTCTCTGGGAGTCACTCATTACCGCTTCGAACTAACGATTGGCTGCTTCTGCTCCTTCAGGGACGTCATGCCCGTCACGGTGGAGGTGAAGGACGGGCAGATCGTCTCGCTGACCGACGTGAACGGCCAGCCCCTGACCGAGGAATTCCGCGCCACGTTTGAAAAGGCCGCCACGGTGGATGGGCTGTTCGCCGTCGCCGAGGAAAACCTGTCGAACGCGGACCAGGTCGAGGTCACGTATGACGCGCAGTACGGTTTCCCCGCCTCCATCGTCGCGGACCGAATCAAGATGGCAGTTGACGATGAAATTGCTTATTACGTTGGCGCGTTCAAAGCGTTGCCGTAACTAAAAATCCAGGCTTCTCGCCTTCGGCGGAAGCCTGGATTTTACGCGCCGCTACCCCGAAAGCAGGACCGCTTCCCCGCCGCGGTCAATCTCCCAGGGGTAGATGATAAAAGCGTCCGTGACGGCGGCATAATAATCGGGACGCGCGCCGCCGAAGAGATTGCGATACGGGTTGAAGTGCAGTACACAGGTTTCGGGGAAGCCGCCCGCCGAGGAGACGCGGTTCTTCACCGCCGCCATTGTCCGCCCCGAACCCCAAACATCGTCCACGATCAGGGTCGGGCGGCCGCGCAGTAACTCGTCCGCGGGAAATTGCAGGAAGTCGGGCCAGGCCATTATGTTTGTCTTTTCGCTGGCGATCTGCGCCGGGAAGTTGACCGCCGCGGTCAGCACGTGCGTAACATCCATGGCCTGCGCCAGCAGGCCGCCAGGAATGATCCCGCCGCGCGTAATCATCACCATCGCGGTAAATTCGCGGCGGAATTGCGGGAGCAGGTGGTCAATCAGGCGATCCACATCCTCCCAGGTAACCAGTTCGCGGCGGGAATCGGGAAAAGTCATGTTTATTAATTCAGCCTTTTGGCGACTCGAAGTCGCACCAACATCTGCAAAGCCGACCTTCG
>Ga0210023_1001091_pt1 | contig 19498 bp, 15 predicted proteins | sample CryGeymeta201524_FD_183987 | JGI IMG/M metagenome (GOLD analysis project Ga0210023, IMG submission 183987) | Groundwater microbial communities from Crystal Geyser aquifers in Utah, USA - Crystal Geyser metaG 2015-24 (SPAdes) (version 2) | ecosystem: Environmental > Aquatic > Deep subsurface >... | reverse complement strand
TGGATTGGCAAAACTGTCTTACATCCGCCGTTACATCGCAACAAAAGAAAAAGGGTTTGCTACTTTTTTGATAGTAACAAACCCTTGAGTCTATTGGGGTGGCTGATGGGGCTCGAACCCACGACAACAGGAATCACAATCCTGGACTCTACCAACTGAGCTACAGCCACCGCGATGATGAGATTATAGACCACGCAAGCTTTGGCCCGAATCGCGCTGAACTCCTGCTACTCGCATCGCCTATTTGTTCGTTGTCGGCGCATCAGCAAGCGCCGACGCAGTCACCAGCGTTTGCGCTTTGAAGCGCTCTCTGAGCGTGGCGTAATAGGCTTGCACCTCAGCCGCACCCCATAGTTGGGCGTATTGGTCGCGATCGCGTTGTTGCACCGCCTGCGGGGCCTCGCCCCTCGGCAACACCTTGTTGACCCTAACCACAGCATAACCACCCTGCCCCAGATCCACACCCACCCAGGCTGGCAGGGTTGACGCGTCGGCATGCAACGCGGCCAGCACAACTTGCGACGCCACGCCCTGTGCCTGGTCGCGCGACACCACCAGCGCCGCAGGCAACGCGGCCTTGGCGGCGTCTTGTTTCCACTGCGCCAACTTGTCGGTGCCTTCACGGCGCGCCAGCTCCTGCGTGCCAACGGCCACCAAGCGCTCACGCACCTGCGCGCGCACTTCTGCGAGTGGCTGTGTGCGCACCGGGCTGTAGGCCAGGACGCGGCCAGCAACCAACTGGTTGGGCGCCGTCTCCACCGCCTCGGTGTTGCGTTTATTGGTCACACTGTCGGCGGCAAACAAGGCGGCCAGAAAACGCTGGCTGGCCAGCACGCCCTTGGCACCGGGCTGCGGCTGGCGAGTCACCTGATCAGCCGTCATCATCTGCAGGCCCAGCTTGTCAGCCACCGGTTTGAGACTGTCAGACTGCTCGTACACCGTGTTGGTGAACAGCTCGGCCACCTCGGCAAACTTGCGCTGTGCCTGTTGCGCCTTCAAGTCGGCTTCAATACTGGCGCGCAGTTCCTCAAAGCTACGCTGCACGGGCAGCTTGACGTCGGTCAGACGAACGATGTGGTAGCCAAAATCAGACTCCACCACGTCGCTGATGTCGCCTTTTTTCATGGCGAAGACCGCGTCTTCAAACGGCTTGACCATCGCTCCACGGGAAAAAAACTCCAAGTCGCCGCCCTTGGCAGCAGAACCTGGGTCTTGCGAGTTTTTCTTGGCCAGTTCGGCAAAACTGTCGGGATTGGCGCGCACGGCCTTGAGCAGGCTCTCGGCCTGCACCTTGGCCTTTTGCCGCGCTTCAGGCGCGGCCTCCTTGGGCGCGCTGATCAGAATGTGGCTGGCGCGGCGCTCTTCCTTGCCGCTCAGGCGCGCTGCATTCTGCTCGTAATAGGACTTGGCGTCAGCCTCCGACACGGTGATGGTCTTCTTGACGGCGTCCATGTCAAGCACCACGTATTCCACCTTGGCCTGCTCGAGGGCCTTGAACATCGCCTCGTTGGCCTTGTAAAAAGCCTCCAGCTGGGCGTCCGTCGGGTTTACCTTGGCGACGTAGTCCTTGGCAGCAAAATTGACAAACTGAATCTCGCGCCGCTCAAAATACGCATTCAACGCCACATCGGCTGGCGCCGGCGTCACAAAGCCCGATGCCCGCACGCCTGCTTCGACCTGCTGGCGCGAAATATCGCCCCGCACCGACGCCTCAAACCCCTCGGGTGTCAGACCCTGGCTGGCCGCCAACTGGCGGTAACGATCCATGTCGAGCTTGCCGTCTGCAGTGCGCAGCGACGCGATGGTGGGGTCTTCTTGCAGAAAACGCGCCAGACGCGCGTCACTGGTGAGCAAATGCGCGTCTTGTGCGGCCAACGCCAGCACCTGGTCGCGCACCATGCGCTCCAGCGTGGCCAGGCGCGCCTCGGCCGAATCGAGCAATTTGGCGTCCAGCTCGGGCCGGGCAGCACGCAGACGGTCGACCTCGTTCTTGTGCGCCGCTTCCCACTGTGCTTTGGTGATCTCCTGGCTGCCGATCTTGGCGACCACCTCCTTGGCATCTTGCGAGCGGTTGTAACCATCAACTCCCAACAAAACAAACGAAGGAATCACCAGCAAAAACAGCAAAACCATCATGATCTTGGTGTGCTTACGAAAAACATCAAACATGCGCAAACGCTCCTGGCGGAAAACAAAAAAGGCGAACCACGCGTTCGCCTTTCTCAATGGGGTGGTGGGTGATGACGGGCTCGAACCGCCGACCTACGCCTTGTAAGGGCGCCGCTCTACCAACTGAGCTAATCACCCGACCGAAAAACCGAACATCAATTCAAGGCGTCTTTGAGCGCTTTGCCGGGCCGGAACTTGGGCACCTTGGCCGATTTGATCTTGATCGACGCGCCGGTGCGTGGGTTGCGGCCGATGCGGGCGGCGCGCTTGCCAACAGCGAAGGTACCAAAACCAACCAGCGACACGGAGCCGCCCTTTTTGAGGGTGACCTTGACCGCAGAAATGGTGGCTTCCAGCGCGCGGGCGGCGACTGCCTTGGGGACATCCGCGTTGGCGGCGACGTAGTCAATGAGTTCTGTTTTGTTCACAACTTACCTCTGTGGGAAAAAGGGCTAAAAAATTCTTGTCAGCAGGCACCATGTCACTTCAATTGAAACCCGTTGGCAACCTGGCGACGGCATGCGCGCTAGGGCTGGCCGACCGCGAAGCCGCGATTCTAAGCGGATTTCAGCGCCTCACGGGGCAGGAATTTCACCCAAGCCAGTGCGTAAAGTCAGCAACAGCGACGCGGGGTGTGTGAAAACTGTTGACTGGATCGGTTTCGTCTGCATAACCCAGCGACATACCACAAACCAGCATTTCATCAGGGCCAGCACCAATGTGCGGCATGACGATCTTGTAAAACCCGTTCCAGGCGGCTTGCGGGCAGCTGTGCAAACCGTGGGCGCGGGCAGCGACCATCAGGCTCTGCAAAAACATGCCATAGTCCACCAGCGAGCCGCGGCCCATGACCCGGTCGAGGGTAAACATCAGCCCAACGGGTGCGTCAAAAAAACGGAAGTTACGTTGTTGCTGCTGGTGCATTTTGTCTTTGTCGCCCTTGCCAATACCGAGCAGGCCGTACAGGCTCCAGCCGTTTTCCCGTCGGCGGTCAATATAAGGACTGACCCATTTTTCAGGGTAGTAGTCGTATTCCTCAGTGTATTGCGCGGCCAGGGTGGGGTCGGCGCGCATGGCATCGTGCGCGGCGCAGACCTTGGCCACCAGGCTGTCACGGCTGGCACCTTGCAACACATAGACCTTCCAGGGCTGGGTGTTGGTGCCCGAGGGGGCCCGGCTGGCCACCTGCAGCAGATGTTCAAGCGTCTCGCGCAGCACCGGCTGGTTGGTGAACGCGCGGGCTGACATGCGCGAAGTGATAGCGGCATCAACGGCAGCAGCGGCCGGGTTGCAAGGGGCTTGGGTCATAGCAATTGTTCCAGTACGTATTTGAAATTGGCGGGCAAAGGGGTTGGCCGGCGCGTTTGCCGGTCCACGTAGACGTGAATGAAATGGCCTTTGGCGGCTGTGAGCGGCTCGCCCTGGGCAAACAGGCCGACCTCGTAGCGCACGCTGCTGTTGCCCAGGCGGGCGACGCGGATGCCCGCTTCGATCGTCTGCGGAAACGCCAGCGGCGCGAAGTAGTTGCATTGGGTTTCGATCACCAGGCCGATGGTCTGGCCATGATGAATGTCGAGCACGCCGCGCTCGATCAGGTGGGCATTGACGGCGCTGTCAAACCAGCTGTAGTAGACGACGTTGTTGACGTGGCCGTAAATGTCGTTGTCCATCCAGCGGGTACCGATCGACCGGAATGCACGGTAGTTGGCGCGCGGCTCGGGCTGGTTTTGGCGCTCTGGTGGCTTTGTCATGCACCCGATTTTGCCAGCACTAGATGAAACCAAAACAGTGCTTCAGCTTTTACTTTTGCTGGTGCGCTCACGGATCAGGTCACGCAGGCGCTTGGGCGCGGGCACCAACGGCGTGCGGCTGCGTGTCCAGGCGCCCTGGTCGCTGGGGGATAGCGCCCTGCCCCGGCTCATGAACCACGAAGCGAGCTTGTACAGCCCCGACTTGCTGTACACCTGTGACCACACCCCCCAGACGGTTGACGCGGCCAGGCTACGTGCAGCGCCGCTGCCGCGCAAGGTTGCGTCCTCGGTGTCGGGGCGCGCTTGCGCCTCGTTGCGCAGGCGCACCAGCAGATCGGTGATCGGGATTTTGACCGGGCAGACCTCGGCACAGGCACCGCACAGCGTGGAGGCAAACGCCAGCGGGTAAGTGGTTTCCAGGCCCAGCAAGTGTGGCGAAATGATGGCACCAATGGGACCAGGATAGGTGGTGCCATAGGCGTGCCCACCCACACGCGCGTAAACCGGGCAGTGGTTCATGCAGGCACCGCAGCGGATGCATTTGAGCGTCTCGCGCAGCTCCAGGTCAGCGTAGGCTTGCGTGCGGCCGTTGTCGAGCAGGATCAGGTGCACCTCGCGTGGGCCATCTTTTTCGTCGGGTTGCCGCGGACGGCTGATCATGTTGACGTAGGTTGTAACCGACTGGCCGGTGGCCGAGCGCGTCAGCAGGCTCAGGATCGGCGGCACGTGTTCGAGCTTTTCAACGACTTTTTCAATGCCGGTAATGGCAATGTGAATCTTGGGCACGGTGGTGCACATGCGGCCGTTGCCTTCGTTTTCGACCAGGCACAAGGTGCCGGTTTCGGCTACGGCCACATTCACGCCCGACAGCCCAATGTCGGCCTCTGCAAACTTGTGGCGCAGCACGCGTCGGCCGATCTGGATCAGCGCGTCGACGTCTTCGGTGTAGGTGACGCCGGGCACTTCTTCGGCAAACAGCTTGGCAATGTCTTGTTTGGTTTTGTGGATCGCCGGCATGATGATGTGCGACGGCGCTTCACCGGCGAGCTGCACGATGTATTCACCCATGTCGGATTCGAACGCCTCAATGCCCGCGGCCTCCATGGCATGGTTGAAGCCGATTTCTTCGCTCACCATCGACTTGCCCTTGATGATGCGCTTGGCCTCTACCCGGCGGGCAATCGCCAGCGCAATGGCGTTGGCTTCATCAGGCGTCTGTGCCCAATGCACCTGGATACCGTTGGCGGTGAGCTTGGTCTCAAGCTGTTCGAGCAGACGGGGAAGGTTGGACAAGCTGTAGCGACGGATTTGCGAACCGAGTTCACGCAGGCCTTGCAGTTCGTCTGCATCGGGGAACTGCGCCCGCCGTTTGCCCTGCAAGAAATCCATGGCGCCGCGAAAGTTCCGCCGCTGGCCGGGGTCGTTGAGCACATGACGGGTGCGGTCCTTGAAATCCTGTGTCGGATTGATGGCGATGACCTTGCTCATGCTGGCACTCCCCTGGATAGACGGATCAAGACGACCAGTTCGCGCGGTCCGTGCGCCCCGTAGGCCAGCGTTTGCTGAATGTCGGCGGTTTTCGACGGACCGCAGATCAATAGAGCGTTGGTCGGCATGCCCGTGTGCCAGCCTTCGGCGCTCAGGGCGGAGAACAGGTTGACATGAATTGTGTCGGCGTCCAGCAGCACGAAATGCAGGGAAGGCACCAGCGACATCAGCCGTGGCTCGGCTGGCGTGGGCCAGAGGATCAGGCTGCCGATCTCGGCGATGGCGCCGCGCGCCAGCGTCAAGGCTGCGTCAACGCCATCAAACAGCAGCTCTTGCCAGGTGTCAACGGGTTGCGCGTAACGCAGGATCTGCAGGCCAGCGGGCGCCAGCGCCGCCACCGCTTCACCGTGGGTGGCGTCGGCACCAATCAGCAGCTGGCGCAGGCCTTTGGCTGCTGCAATCTCCAGCAACACCGTGGTCCAGTTGGCGTCGGTGACCTCGTGCACCTCGGTTTTGACCGCCTCAAGTGCCTTGCGAAGGGCGGCAACGCGCTGGGCAGTGTCCAACACCGCCGTGTGCTGGGCATACCAGCCTGAAACGTCGGGGACGACCGATGCTGGGCCAGCCGGTGCCGAGCGCAATTTGTCCAGAATGCGATCGCGCGCGCTCATGATGTGACTCCGGTTTGCGGTTGGGTACGCTGCCAGACAAAGCTGGCGAGGTGTTCACCGCGCAATGACAAGCTGGTGTTGCCCGCGAGTTCGTCCTGCTTGGCCGCCCTGCCAGTGATGTTGAGCAGGCAGCCACAGTCGGCGCTGACGACGCAGTTGACGCCGGTGGCCTTGATGCTGGCAACCTTGTCGGTGACGATGGCCTCGGAGATCTCAGGGTGCAAAAGCGAAAACGTGCCGCCGAAACCGCAGCATTCGTCAATGCGCGCCTGCTCAACAACCTTGACGTGTGCCAGTGTACCCAGCAAGGCCACGCTGGTGTCGTGCACGCCCATTTGGCGGCGGGCATGGCACGATGTGTGCAGCGCCACGGTGCAATCGGGACCGAGATCGTCGCGCTGGAACTTGACCACATGCACTAAAAATTCGGTCAACTCAAAGACCCGCTCAGAGAGTTCAACGGCCCGTGCGTGAAGCACCGGGTCGTCAGCGAACAAATGCGGGTAGTGCGTGCGTATCATGCCGCCGCATGAACCCGAGGGCACCACCACTGGCCACGGCTGGGTAAACAGGTTGAGCTGCTGCAACGCCACGGCGCGCGATTCATCCGGGTAGCCGCTGCTGTGCGCGGGTTGGCCGCAGCAGGTCTGCGCCTCGGGGTAATGCACGCGGATACCTTCGCGTTCGAGCAACAGCAAGGTGTCAAGCCCGGCCTGCGGGCTGAACTGATCGATCAGGCAGGTAGCAAACAGATAAACATCACTGGGTTTGGCAGGGTAGGTTCGAATCGCCGGCAGGCTGGAGCTTTGCAAATGGGTCTCCTGGTTGTCATTTTTTGAGCAGTGCAAATTTTCGAGTGGCGCGGGTACGTCTGCATTGAAGTTTGACATCAGCGCGCTGAATTTATTTCATCGCTACAAATACCCATTCATTGCAGACTGGGAATGGATCCGCTGCCAATGCGACAACGCAGCGCGATAGGTGGAAAGTTGCAACTGCACCGTTTCTTGCACTTCGCTGGCGTAACCGCCGGCCATGACCAGTACCACCGGGCATTGATATGCCCAGCACCAGTCCAGCACCCGTTGGTCGCGCGCGGCCAGGCCAGCCGCACTCAACTTCAAGCGACCAAGCCGATCCTTTTCATATGGGTCAACACCGGCCAGATAGAACACCAGGTTGGGCCGTACACGCTGTTCGAGCGTCTGCAGCGCTGCATCAAGTGCAGCCAGGTAGGCCTGGTCAGCGCAACCGTCGGGCAAGCCAACGTCGAGGTCACTGACCTCCTTGCGAAACGGGAAATTTTTTTCACCGTGCAGCGACAGTGTAAAAACGCTGGGGTCATTCTGAAAAATTCGTGCAGTGCCGTTGCCCTGATGCACATCGAGGTCAACCACCGCGATCTGCAGTTGGCCGCGCCTTGCGGCATGAAACGTGCGCTGCGCCACACGGGCGGCGACCGCGACATCGTTGAAAACACAAAAACCACCGCCCTTGTCTGCGTACGCGTGGTGGGTGCCACCGGCCAGATTGGCGGCCACACCGGTTCGCAAAGCACTGCGCATCGCCGCCACAGTGGCACCGACCGAGCGGCGTGCCCGCTGCGCCAGCAAAGCACTCCATGGGAAACCGATTTCGCGCATGGCGGCCGGAGCAATCGAACCGGCTTCAATCGCATCTACATAGTCCACCGTGTGCACCAGTTGCAACTGCGCAACAGTGGCCAAAGGTGCGGGCAGCAGGTTCACCTGTGGCAGATCACGCGCCAGCGCTTGTCGCAGCAAGGCGTATTTACGCATGGGAAAGCGGTGTCCATCGGGCAAAGGCAAAACAAACTGATCCGAGTAAAAAGCGTCCATGAAGCGGCTGGATTCGAAAAATCACCCGAAAAAATAGTGTCAGTCATCTAATTTGCTGCGATGCAACACAAAAATCTTGCAGACCTCGGGTTTATCCCTATAATTCGACCCATGCTGCACTGCAACATTAGTTCAGTTCAGACGCCACGATGGTAAAGCCATCTTTTAATCACCACTTGGAGAATGCAATTATGTTGACCGTAGAACAAGTTCTGGCCTCGCAAAAGGCTAATGTTGAAACCCTGTTAGGCCTGACCGCCAAAGCCTTCGAAGGCGTGGAAAAGATCGTCGAACTCAATATGAGCGCCTCCAAAGCCGCCCTGGCCGAATCAAGCGAAAACGCCAAAGCCATGCTCAGTGTCAAGGATGCCCAAGAGCTTCTGGCCTTGCAATCGAGCCTGTTGCAACCGCTGGCTGAAAAGACCGCCGCTTACAGCCGTCACTTGTATGAAATCGCCACCGGCACGACCAGCGAATTCACCAAGGCCGTCGAAAGCCAAGCCACTGAAGCCCAACAAAAGTTCGCTGGTATGCTGGAATCGGCTGCCCAAAACGCGCCCGCCGGCTCCGAAGCCGCTGTGGCCGTGATGAAGAGTGCCGTTGCTGCCGCCAACAACGCTCTGGAATCGGTGCAAAAAGCTGTTAAACAAGCCACTGATGTGGCCGAAGCCAACTTCAACGCGGTTGCCACCAGCGCCACTGCGACGGCCAAATCGGCCGCCAAGAAGCGTTAATTTTTAAGTCGCGTCAAAAAGTAATCTTTCGTTAACAATTTAGCGTAGGAACTCTAATTAACAAGGGAAAACCCTGAGATACTCGGTGCTATTGAGAACCGGATATGCTGAGTTTGTGCAAGTTGTCTCCTCGGGTCCTTTCGAAACCATCAGGTTCAGGGATCCCTTAAGGGTTGGTCGCAAGACCAACCCTTTTTTTTTCGGAAAATCTGGTTCAATGCAGGTCATGCCTGAACAGCTTACCGCCCTGGAAACCTTGAACACCACTTTTTTTGCAACACTGTCGCGGCGGCACCTGCTTGGCACGGGGCTGGCAGCAACGCTAGGGCCAAGTTTGGCGTTGACACAAGGCGTTCCTGTAGCGGCACCCTTGCTTGCCAAGCGTGCTTTGCAATTTCCACGTGACCTTGGCAGTCACCCTAATACCGCCATCGAATGGTGGTATGTCACCGGTGCATTGCAGGCACAAGAGCGGCAATATGGCTTTCAGCTGACGTTTTTCAGGTCACGTATACCGTCAACCCAAACGATGCGGTCCGCTTTTGCGGCAAAACAATTGATTTTTGCCCACGCTGCCGTGACCGATGTGGCAAGCAAGCGCCTGCTGCACGACCAGCGTATTGACCGTAATTCTGGCACTACGACCCGGGCCAGCGTCGACCTGGCGCACGCCAGCGAAGCCGATACCGATGTCAGCCTGCGGGACTGGTCGCTGCGGCGCAACAGTCGGTCTTATTTGGCGACAGTCAAAACTTCAGAATTTGCTTTCAATTTGACGTTTACAGAAACACAGCCGCTGCTGCTGCAGGGCGACCTGGGGCTCTCCAGCAAGGGGCCACAGGCCGAGCACGCCAGCTTTTACTACAGCCTGCCGCAGTTGCAGGTGGCGGGCGACTTGGCCTTGGACACCAGGTTCATGCAGGTGACAGGCAGCGCCTGGCTGGACCACGAGTGGAGCCACTCGGTCATGCCGCCGCAGGCCGTCGGCTGGGACTGGATTGGTATGAATTTGACCGACGGCAGCGCCCTCACCGCCTTCAGACTGCGTGATAGCACCGGTACGGCGGTGTGGGCGGGCGGCTCCTGGCGGGCGGCGCCTGGCACCGGGCAGCCCGAAATTTTTGTGCCAGAGCACGTTGTTTTCAAGCCCCTGCGTTACTGGCAGAGCCCGGCCACCGCTGCCCGCTACCCGGTCGAGTGGGAAGTGCTGACAGGGCAGCGCCGCCACACGGTACGCGCGCTCGTCGACAACCAAGAGCTTGACAGCAGCGGCTCAACCGGCGCTGTCTATTGGGAAGGTCTGAGCGAACTACTGGATTCAGAAAGTCAGGTTGTGGGCCACGGTTACCTGGAAATGACGGGCTATGCCAAACCGCTGAAATTGTGAACATGTCATCCCCGTTACATACCATTCAAAACCCCAAGTCACTCTCTGGCTTGCTGCCGTTTTTGCGCCCTTACCGCGCCCGCATTGGCCTGGCGCTGGCGTTTTTGGTACTGGCCGCGATGGCCACGCTGGCGCTCCCGCTGGCGCTGCGCAGCCTGATTGACGGCGGCATGGCGCAAGCAAAGCCAGGCGAGCGGCTGATGGCGCTGCGCGAGCACTTTGTGGCGCTGTTCGGCGTGGCCGTGGCACTGGGCGTGTTTTCAGCGGCGCGCTTTTACCTGGTGAGCTGGCTCGGTGAGCGTGTCAGTGCCGACTTGCGCAACGCCGTCTACGCCCATGTGCTGCGACAAAGCCCCGAGTTTTTCGAGACCACACAAACCGGCGAAGTGCTGTCGCGCCTGTCGGCCGACACCACGCTGGTGCAAACGGTGGTGGGCTCGTCGCTGAGCATGGGGCTGCGCAACCTGGTGATGGGCATCGGTGCGCTGGCCATGCTGGTGTGGACCAACCCGCTGGTGATGGCGCAGGTGCTGCTGATCTTGTTGCTGGTGGTGCTGCCTGCGGCGGCGTTTGGGCGGCGCGTGCGCAAGCTCTCACGCGCCAGCCAGGACCGCGCGGCCGACTCCAACGCGATTGCCGCCGAGGTGCTCAACGCCATTCCCGTAGTGCAGAGCTACACCGCCGAGGCGCGTGAAACCGGCCGCTTCAGCGCTGCCACCGAAGCGGCTTTTGATGTCGCAGCGCGGCGCTCGCGGGCGCGGTCGCTGCTGGTGGCGTTCATCATCATTGCCACGTCGGCGGCGCTGCTGTGGGGCTTGTACCAAGGCACGCAAGCGGTGCTGGCCGGGCGCATCAGCGCCGGGCACCTGGGGCAAACGGTGATTTACGTGATCATTCTGGCCGGGGCGTTTGCCGTGCTGGGCGAGGTCTATGGCGACCTGTTGCGCGCGGCCGGTGCCACCGAGCGACTGATGGAGCTGCTGGCCAGCCAGTCACCCATTGTTTCACCATCAAATCCGGCTCTAGCCCATACAGAACAAGCGGGAAGCGCTATTGAATTTGATAGTGTTACGTTTCGCTATCCGTCGCGCCCCAAGCAGGCCGCGTTGCACGATTTCACACTCAAGGTGGCCGCGGGCCAGACGGTGGCGCTGGTGGGGCCCAGCGGTGCTGGCAAAAGCACGGTGTTTCAACTGCTGCTGCGCTTTTACGACGCGCAGGCCGGGCGCATCGTGATTGACGGTGTGCCCACGCGTGACCTGGACTTGAGTGACCTGCGCCAGCGCATTGGCATCGTGCCGCAAGACGCGGTGGTGTTCTCCAGCAGCGCGCTGGAGAACATCCGCTACGGCCGCCCGGATGCCAGCGATGCGCAAGTCAAAGCTGCCGCCCAGGCCGCGTTTGCCGACGGCTTTATCAACGCCTTGCCGCACAGCTACAACACGTTTCTGGGCGAGCGCGGCGTGCGTCTGTCGGGTGGCCAACGTCAGCGCATTGCGATTGCCCGCGCCATCCTGAAAAACCCGCCACTGTTGCTGCTGGACGAGGCCACCAGCGCGCTCGATGCCGAGAGTGAGCGCATGGTGCAGGCGGCGCTGGAATCGGCCATGCGCGGGCGTACTACGCTGGTGATTGCGCACCGGCTGGCCACCGTGCAAAAGGCCGACCGCATTGTGGTGATTGACCAGGGCAAGCTGGTAGAACAAGGCACGCACGCCGAACTGGTGGCGCTGGGCGGTGTTTATGCCGGACTGGCGGCGCTACAGTTCAACGCCTGAAGCGGCCGTTTGTTACAGTTTGACCGGGTAAGTATTGATGATCCCGTGCAAGGCGCGTAAACTGACAACAGACTGGTAAAGGAGCTTGTGATGGACGTTTCAAAGACCCAGACTGCCGCCGTGCAGTCGACCCAGAAGCCGACAGAATTGCAAAAGACGCAGGCGCAGGAGCGGTCGCAGCGTCCACCAGTGGTTGAAAAGTCGCCCCCGCCGCCGCCCAAACCCGTCGTCAACACGCAAGGCCAGACGACCGGGCGCTTGGTCAACGTCACCGCTTAGCGTTAGCCATCATGGCTACCCTGGCCGCAATCAACAGTGCTACGTCGTCGCTGCAGTCGATGTTGGTTCGCTCGCGGGTCGAACAAGCGCGGCGCGAGGCGGACCAAGCGGAGGCCTATGCGCAAACGCTGCGCCAACAGGCCGATGAACAGGAGCGAGTCGGACAACAGGCGCGGGGTCGGGCCCAAACGCTGGAGCAAACCGCGCGCGTACCAAGAAACGCCTCGCAGACCGGCAACAGCGCCGACGGGACCCTGGCACCAACGTCAACAGCTACCCAAGTCCGGCCCGTCGAGCCAACCTATCTGCATACCTTGAGTGATGTTTTCAGAGCCGCCAAGCCGATCCTGGCGATGGACTTGTCAACGACGCAAAAAAACGCCGTCAAGTCCAGCCTCTTCGACGCCGCCAGCAGCGCGACGGGACGCCTGCTCAACACCGCTGTCTGATCCGACTGGTTTGTGCCACTCAGGCCAGGTGGCGCAATTCGCGCAGCGCCACCGAAATCGGTGCGAGGTCGGCATTTTGTGTGCTGATGCTCTCCAGCAGCTTGCACAAGCGGGTAATCTGTACCGCGTTCTGGCTCGACCAGTCGGCCACACCCTGGTACCGTGTCAGCACGGCCTGCGTGATGTGGCTGGCAATGGCGTACACGTCGTCACGCGCGCTGCCGCGGGCCTGGGTTTGCCACAAGGTGTCGGTCGGCAACCGATTGATCTGCGCTCGCCAGGCCAACAAACCCAGCGCGCTGTCGACCTCAAAATAAGCGCGCGCTGCCGCCTCCAGCGTGGTTTGAACAGTTTCGCTCAGATCAACCAAATCGAGTACCGGGAAAATAAATTCGAGTGCACACAACTTCTGTGCCAGATCGACAGCGACGCCGCCGTCAACCAATTTTTGCGTTGCTTGCTGCCAATTGCCCTGCGCATGCGCGGGCAACCAATCGGCCAGATGCGCACGCAAGTCACGCGCACCCGGCTGGTACCTCGCGATCAAGGTCGGCAAATCAGACTCTTTGCTGCGACGACGCAACATCCAACGCGAAGCGCGTTGGGCAATCGCCATGAGTTTGCTCAGCAAATCGAGTTGCAAGACGCTGGCGACGCTGTGGTCCAGTGTGTCGATTTGATCCCACAAAGGTTCCAGGTCAAAAATCTCACGCGCCAGCGTGTAGGCCCGTACTACGTCGGCCGTCTTGGCAACGGCTTCAGCGGCCAAAAAATTGACAAAGGTCGCACCCATGCGGTTGACCAGCGTGTTGGCCACCACAGTCGCCACGATTTCACGTTTGAGCGGGTGACGGCCAATCGCGGTGGCAAAGTTCTCTGACAACACCTTGGGGAAATACGCACTGAGCGACCGGTTGAAATACGGGTCGTCAGGCAGGTCGCTGGCAACCAGATCGTCAAATACCGAAATTTTGGCGTAAGCCAGTAGTACGGCGTTTTCGGGCGCAGTCAACCCTGTTTTTTGCCCCCGCCTGCGACTCATCTCGTCGTCGGTCGGCAAAAATTCGATTGCGCGGTGCAGTCGCCCTGCCCCTTCAAGCCACTGCATGAGCCGTTGTTGCCCATCAAGAAAGTACAAGGGTCGGTGACAGGCAACGTCGAGCGCTTGCGTCTGGTAGTAGTTGTCGGTCAGCACCAGGTGCCCGACTTCGTCGGTCATCGACGCCAACAGATCATTGCGCTGCTTGAGCGTCATGTCGCCGGCCTCGACAACGCGGTCGAGTAGTATCTTGATGTTGACTTCGTGGTCGGAACAATCAACACCCGCCGAGTTGTCAATGGCATCGGTATAAATCAATCCGCCATCTTGTGCGAACTCGATGCGACCGTTTTGCGTGCAACCCAAGTTGCCACCTTCGACCAGCACCCGACAGCGTAGCTCATTGCCGTTGACACGAAAGGCGTCTCCGGCCTTGTCACCGACTTGGGCGTTGGATTCAAAGTCTGCCTTGACGTAGGTGCCGATGCCCCCGTTGTAGATCAAATCTACTGGCGCTTTCAGGATGGCGTTGAGCAATTCATTGGGCGCCAGTTCAGCTACCTCGATACCCAAAACCTGCTGCGCGGCGGCAGACAACTTGATCGACTTGGCCGAGCGGGGATAAACCCCGCCGCCGTCAGAGATCAGCGCTTTGGCATAGTCGTCCCAACTCGAGCGTGGCAGTGCGAACAACCGCTTGCGTTCGGCAAAGCTGACCGCTGTTTCGGGCGTAGGGTCGATGAGGATGTGCCGGTGGTCAAAGGCGGCGACCAGTCGGATGTGCTCGGACAGCAGCATGCCGTTGCCAAAGACGTCGCCCGACATGTCACCAATGCCCACCACAGTGAATGGGGTAGTCTGGGTGTTGACACCCAGCGCCCGGAAATGCCGCTTGGCGGACTCCCACGCGCCACGCGCGGTGATGCCCATTTTTTTATGATCGTAACCAACGGAGCCACCCGAGGCAAAGGCATCGCCCAGCCAAAAACCATAGTCGGCCGACACGCTGTTGGCAATGTCTGAAAAGCTGGCGGTGCCCTTGTCTGCGGCAACCACCAGGTAGGGATCATCCGGGTCGTGTCGCACCACGTTGACCGGGGCGACCACGTCGCCGTGCACCAGGTTATCGGTCAAATCAAGCATGCCTGACAAAAACAACTTGTAGCAGGCGATGCCTTCTGCCAAGAAGGCATCGCGGTCAGCAGGGTTGGGCGCCGTCTTCAACACAAAACCGCCCTTCGAGCCCACAGGCACGATGACCGTATTCTTGACGTGCTGCGCCTTGACCAGTCCGAGAATTTCGGTGCGGAAGTCTTCGCACCGATCGGACCAGCGGATGCCACCGCGCGCCACTTTGCCGTTGCGCAGGTGAACCGCCTCAAAACGAGGCGAATAGACCCAGATTTCAAACATCGGTTTAGGCTCGGGTATACCGGGCATGCGGCGCGGGTCGAACTTGAAGCTGAGATACGGCTTGAAGCCGCCGCTGACCGTGGTCTGCCAGACGTTGGTGCGCACGGTAGCCAGAATACCTTGGTAAAACTGGCGTAGCACGTGGTCTTCTTCCAGACTGGCGACAGCACTGAGCAAGGCGTCAATGCGCTGCGACAGTTGCTGCTGGGCTTGCTGCCGGTCATCGGCAAATGCCGGATTGAACCGGACGTCAAACAGCGCAGCCACCTGCTGGGTGATCTCGGCGTTTTTACGCAAGGTCGATTCAATGTAGCTTTGACTGAAGGCAAAGCCGATCTGCTTGAAATAGCGGGTGTAGGCCCGCAGCACGGAGATGGAGCGCGCGTCAAGCTCGGTCACCAAAACCAACTGATTCAAATCATCGCTGTCGACCTCGTTGCGCCAGACCTGAAGAAACAGCGCTTCAAAACGGGCCTTGATCGACGAAAAGACGGTCTTCTGCGGCAGTTGCAGGCCCAGGTCGTGAATCCACAAACTTGGCCCGTCTGAAGGCGTGACCTTGTAAGGTTGTTCATCCAGCACCCTCGCACCCATGCGTTCCAGCACTGGCAAAGAGTCAGACAACGCCACTTTGGCGGTGTTATATATCTTCAGGCGCGTCTGTCCGGCACTGCCATTGAGCGGTCGGTACAACCTGACAGCCATGCCGGCCAGCGGGGCCAAGGTGGACAAAACATGTGCATCGTCCGCCGCCGCGGCACCGGGAAAATCATCGCGATAGACAGAAGAAAATGCCTGGGCAAAACTGTTGGTCAGCGACAGTCCGACGCTTTCGCCGTAACTTTGCATCAGCGCCTGCTTGCAGTCGTCTTCCCAGCGCCGCGCCAAGCTGGCAATGCTTGCTTCAAGCGCTGCAACATCCGGATTGCGCGGCGCCTCTTGCAAGGCCCTGACCAGGTAGTGAATGCGCGCCAGCGGTTGGTCGGTGAGCATCGGCGTGTACTCGACCGATTGGCCATCGAGCGAGCGCATCAGCTCATCACCAATGCGGCTGCGCAACTCGGTGTTGTAGCGGTCGCGGGGCACAAACACCAGCGCCGACGTGAAGCGCCCAAACGGGTCGCGACGCAAGAAAACACGGGTTCGCTGGCGCTCTTGCAAGCGCAGAATGCCAACAGCATGGGCGATCAACGTTGGTGCATCGACCTGCATCAACTCGTCGCGCGGGTAGGCGTCCAGTATGGCCTGCAATGACTTGGCCGCATGGCTGTCTGGGACGACATCGGCAGCCGCCATCACAGCGGCTGCACGCCGTCGCACCTGCGGGATCTCGGAAACCGATGCGGCATAAGCCTTGGAGGTGTACAAACCCAGAAAACGCGTTTCGCCAACAACCTGACCGCTCTCGTCAAAGCGCTTGACCGCCAGGTAATCAAGCCACGCCGGACGGTGTACCGTCGCGCGCGTCATGGCCTTGGTCACCAGCACCAATTGGTCTGATTCAACAAAGTCCAATGCATCCTTGGGCAAAAAACTGACTGGGGTTTGGGCCTCACCACGCAAAATGCCAAGGCCACTTTGCGCAACGGCCTCGAGACGCACTTCGTCACCCGAGCGGCTCAGAGTGTAGTCGCGCGCACCAAGGAAAGTGAAGTGTTGCTCTCGCAACCAGCGCAGAAATGCAACACCCTCCTGCTGACCCGCGGAAGGACTTGGCCTGCGTTCGCTTTCGTCGCAGACGCGCTGCAAATGCGCCAGCATGGCAGGCCAATCGGTGACCGCCGCAGCGACATCTTCCAACACACGTGAGATCTCCGCAGCCAACGCTTCGCACTCTTGCGCACGCACGATCCGATCGCATTCGAGCAAGATAAAAGACTGCGTGTGCGCCTGGTCGTGCGCACGCGAATTTGCGGCAACCGTACGGTACAAGTCGCCATGCGTGTCGCGCTCGATCGTCAGCAAGGGATGCACGATCCAATGGGCAATGCGACCGCTTCGATTGATGGCCATGGTGACGGAGTCGACGAGAAACGGCATGTCCTTATGCACGATCTGGATCACCGTGTGTTCGCTGCTGAAGCCATCCTCGGCCAGGGTCGGATTGAAAACGCGAATACGGGCATCAAAAGCATCGGCCGGCCTATCCAGCAGGCGCCAGTGCGCGCTGGCCATCGCCATCAGTTTGGCGGGGCCACGAAGCTGCAACTCGTCGGGATCAGCGCTATCAAAATAGGCACAAACAAACTCAGCCAGGGGCTGCGCGTTATTTTCAGCGTTGTTGAGTGTGTATTGACGCAATGCAGCCAAGGTGGCAGTCGACATGGAGGTTTCCTTTACGGCGCTTGAATGCCGTAATTCTAGGCAGCGAGCCGTGTTGCAACCGCCACGTCCCGGGGGATTCATTGGGTTATGCAAATTTCACATGCCCCACGCCTTCGCACTCCCGCTGCGGCGCGGACGCCGCCCAGAGCAATCCTCAAGCCGATGGCTCAAACCAGTCGAGCGGCCAAAGACCACGCTGCAGTTGATCCAGCCACAGAGCCGCAGTCAACGTTTTGCCGTCGGTGACCACACCGGTACGGCACCAGGCCATCAGTTCATCAGGTGTTGCCGTAAACACATCCAGAAACTCACCTTCGTCCAGATGCCGTGCCCCGGCAGTCAGGTCACGGGCGAACCAGATGTCAATGAATTCTGTGGAGTAAGCAATCAACGGATGGACCACGCCAGCATGCGCCCATGAGCGCGCCTCATAGCCTGTTTCTTCGGCCAATTCGCGTTGCGCGCAGGCCAAACATGCTTCACCGGGGTCGAGCTTTCCCGCCGGAAACTCGATCATGACCCGGTTCACCGGATAGCGGAACTGGCGCTCCAGCACCACACGCTTTTGACCAGATGCATCAACCAGCAGGGGAACCACCATCACCGCCCCTGGGTGAATGACGTATTCGCGGGTAGCAAGGGCACCACCCGGGAGCGCGACCGTATCGCTGACGACATGAAGCAACTTGCCACGGAAACACTCGGCGCTGCTGATCTGAACTTCCCTGAGATGGCTGTCGTCTGTGCCCGAAGCCCCCATCGGCAACTGTTGAAGTGAAAAGTCAGTCAATGCGCCAACATTTTGACAATGGCATCGGCACACAAGGCCATCAAACCACCGGGCAGCAAACCAACCAATAACAGCAAAGCACCATTGAGGCTGAGTACTGCGCGCACATCCAGCGGTGCTGTCAGACGTGCGGTCGAAGTCGGGGCGTCAAAGTACATGACTTTGACGACTCGCAAGTAATAGAAAGCGCCAATCAGCGACATCATGACCGCATAAACAGCCAATGCAATGTGGAAAGTGTCACCTGGGGCCACCAAAGCCTGCAACACGGCTAGCTTGGCGTAAAAGCCGACCATGGGCGGGATACCGGCTAGCGAAAACATGCACAGCGCCATGACGCCGGCATACAGCGGACTGCGTTGGTTCAAACCGGCAAAATCCGCGATTTCTTCACTTTCAAAACCATCACGCGACAGCAACAAGATGACACCAAAACTGGCCAAGGTGGTGAGCACGTAGGAGACGACATAGAACATCGACGAGCTATACCCGTTGCCTGCAGCCAAGGTATTGGCGCCGACCACACCCGAGAGCATGCCAACCAAGACAAAACCCATGTGCGAAATAGTGGAAAAAGCCAACATCCGCTTGAGGTTGGTTTGGGCGATCGCCGCCAGGTTACCGACGGCAAGCGAGGCCACCGACAACAACATCAACATCTGCTGCCAGTCAATGGCCAGTGGCAACAATCCCTCAACCAGCAACCGAATCATGACGGCAAAAGCAGCCAGCTTAGGCGCACCGCCGACCATCAACGTCACCACCGTCGGCGCCCCTTGGTACACGTCGGGGATCCACATGTGAAACGGCACAACGCCCAACTTGAAAGCCAGCCCTGCAACGATGAACACCAGACCAAAAATCAGCACCTGGTGATTAACTTGGCCCGAACTGATGGACTTGAAAACTTCTTGCAGGTCAAGAGAGCCGGTTGCGCCATACAACATGGACATGCCGTACAGTAAAAAGCCCGACGCCAGGGCCCCCAACACAAAATACTTCATCGCGGCCTCGGTCGAAACGGTGTGATCCCGGCGCAATGCCACCAGTGCGTAGCTGGAGAGCGTGAGCAACTCGATGCCCATGTAGATGACAAGGAAGTTGTTGCCAGAGATCATGACAAACATGCCCAGCAACGCAAACAAGCTCAGCGTAAACAACTCACCGCCGCGCAGCATGTCACGGCACGTCGCATAAGCGCGCCCATAGACCAGCGTAGCCATTAGCGCCAGAGCAGCGAAGCATTTGAGCCAATTGCCCATGGGGTCGCTAACGACCATGTTGCCAAACGCGTATACGGTATCGCCCGTTGCCGCATATTTGGCCTGAATCCAAGCGACAACGCCCAGCGCCACCAGCGTCAAAA
>Ga0210023_1001078_pt1 | contig 19626 bp, 19 predicted proteins | sample CryGeymeta201524_FD_183987 | JGI IMG/M metagenome (GOLD analysis project Ga0210023, IMG submission 183987) | Groundwater microbial communities from Crystal Geyser aquifers in Utah, USA - Crystal Geyser metaG 2015-24 (SPAdes) (version 2) | ecosystem: Environmental > Aquatic > Deep subsurface >... | reverse complement strand
AGTTGCGAATACATTCGGTATTGGTATTATTCAAAATTCCCTGAGGTAAAACGATTGCCATCCTACCACCAGGTTTCAAAAAATCTAAACATCGCTCAATAAAGAGGATATGCCGTTCTACTTTATCCTTTAGATGCCCTTTTTTATTTTTACTAAAAAAGTATTGGCGCAGCATTGCCTGGTCTCTAATCTCTCCGGCAAAAGGGGGATTAGTTAAAAGTAAATTAAAATTGAAATGGCGAAAAGTTTTTTGATTCTCTTTGCTCTCTTCAGAATTTCTGAAGTGAGTTAAAAGTGAACGAAGTTCTGAGCGAGCTTTTTCTTTTTCCTCCTCATCTCCTTGCCAATCCCGAGCATCCAGAGAATTTAGCTTAAAGATATGAGAGCGACCATCGCCGGCAATAAGCATTAAGGCCTGGGAAATCTTTTTCATTTTATCATCAAAGTCTAAACCAAAGAGATATTTGCTAGCATAGGAATATTTGGCTTTCCAAGTAGCATTTTTATAATCTCTTCCCCAAACTCGATACATAGCATGAATTAAAAATCCGCCAGAGCCACAGGCAGGGTCAATGATGTATTCCTTATCTTCAGAATTGAGCATCTTCACACACATTCTAATTATATGGCGAGGTGTGAAATATTGTCCTTTTTTAGTTTTAGCGGCTTCAGGCATCAAATACTCAAAAGCCGCATCAATTACCTCCAAGTCAGAACCAAAAAGTTTTATATTTTCTAAAAGCCCGATGCAAACTTGAAGATGCTCAGAAGAAAGGTCTATCTTCTCTATTTTATTGAATGTACCTGGCCACTCCTCAATTGAATTCTTGAAAAGATCGTTGATAATATCATAAGTTTTTTGAGGATCTTTATATTTTCTAAATTTCACCTCTCCCTGTCTACACTCTTTGGCTTCCTTCTCATCGTAAAGTTTGGCATAGATTAATTTAAAAACTTCATTGAATACATCTATGCCAGCATTGGCCAGAACTAACTCTTCTAATCTTTGAATTATCCATTTTAAATCAAATCCCCCTTCTTCCTTTACTTTTTTCTCAACATCTTCGAGAGTTTTTCTAACAGCAAAGAGGTCGTCAATAGTTTGGCTTGCCTTGGGAATATCAGGAAGGGTATCACTGAATTCTTTAGGATAAGGACGGTATAGAATTACTTTATCAACACCATTTGACCAAATACCAATTTCACATCCTTCGGCATTTAGATAACCTTTCAATTGTTCAATAGCGCGTTTTTCGTTAGGATTTTTTAATTCAAAGATGATATAGGGAGTAATCCTGTCCTTCTTGTAGATTACAATATCGGCTGCCTTTGTACGGATTTCTCGACCAAACTGCACAGATTTCTCCACTTCTATTCTTTCTAATGAATAGCCATATTCTTCCGTTAATTTTCTAAGCCAGAGTTGGCGAATAATTTCTTCAGGTTTAGCAATATTTTTCTTCCTGTCATAAATAAAAACATCTTTATTCCGTTTGATACATTGAATATAAAACTTATCTGGCTCTTTTTGGAAAGGCGTAAGGTATTTTAGACATTGAGGTGAAAATTCTCCCAATCTATCTTTGATTGAGGCATCTCTAAAAATCCAACCCAAAAGTTTTTCTACGGTTATTGCTTCTTTTGGCTTTTCTCCAGTAATTAAGGGTTTCTCTTCGATTCTATACTTACTATTTGACATTACTCTGTCTCCCTAAATTAATTTTCTGTCTTTTAAACTTATGTATTTATCTTTGCCGATGATGATGTGGTCTAAGATTTCGATGTTCATTATTTTGCTGACTTCTATCAGTTGCTTGGTAATTTTGATGTCATCTCCAGAGGGTTCAGGGTCGCCGGAAGGATGATTGTGGGAAAGAATGATAGCGGCGGCAAGATATTCTATGGCTGGTTGAAAGACCTCCCGAGGGTGGATTAAATTGGCAGTTAATGTACCAATGGAGATAACTTCGTCATGGATTAATTTATTTCTTGAGTTAAGGTAAAGACCGCGAAATTGTTCTTTCTTTAATTTCCTCATATCCTCTAAATATTTATAGGCATCTTCCGGTGACCTGATGGTGGGCATCTTGCCAGTTTCTTCCTGAAAGAATCTTCTTCCCAATTCAAAACAGGCAATTATCTGACAGGCCTTTACTTTAGGAATACCTAATTCCTCCATCAGTCGTTGCACGCTTTTTATTTTAGTGATGGCTTTGGAGCCGTACTCTTGAAGAATCCTATTGGCAAGTTCCAAAACGCTTTCATCCCGATAGCCGGTACCCAGAATAATGGCTAAAAGTTCTGCATTTTTTAGGGCATCTGGTCCTTTATCAATAAGACGTTCTCTCGGTCTTTTTTCGAATGGTAATTCTGGAATTTTATATTTATTTTCTGCCATAACTTTTTTAATTTAAATTAACACAAAGGGTCATTGCGAGACCGAAGGTCGTGGCAATTTTGAGATTGCTTCGTCAGCCATTGGCTTCCTCGCAATGACAACTATGCTGTCATCTATGGTTAATTTTTTCATTCCTCCGAGAAGACCTGGGCCTGAAAAGTATAGAGTTCGGTGGTCTTCTCCTGATAGGCATCTTCAGGAAGTCCAGCCTTATGCGCACAGAGATTCCCCAAAAATTCTTCCCTGCCCCAGCGAGTTTCAGTAGCTACCTGGGGCAGAAAAACTCCCTGCCGAAATCCTCTTTTAACAATAACTCCGTCCCGGCCAAGTTCTATTTCCTGGTAATCCTCTACTCTTTTGGGAACGGTGAGGACAGAGATTTCAATTTTAATTTCTTTTAATTCCTCCAAGGATACGGCAGGAAAGCGCGGGTCAGCTGTGGCAGATTCAATAGCCATATTAACCACACTCTCGGCTAATGGTTGCTCAGGCAAAATCATTCCGATACAACCCCGTAATTGCTCATTCTTTTTTAAAGTAACAAAGATGCCCCTTTTTTCCCGCAACAAGGAATCTATTCCCGGTAATTTTAATTTTTCCTTTTTTTCAAGCCAGATTTTTATGGTTTCCCGGGCGATCGTGAGCAGTTGTTTTTGTTGCTTTTCATTTAGCATTTTTACGAATGAATAAGAACAACAACTTTAGGAAAAATGAAAAAACAAGGGGGAAAGGGGGAAATACCCCGTCCCTTCGGGACACCCCTTTTGAGAAAAAAGGGGAATGAAATATTAATTAATCTTTATTTCCCATCTTCCTACTTTCCCCTTTTTCCTTGTTGTTGATTAATTATTTATTACTCTAGATAGTAGCGGTGCGGGGATTCGGCGCCTCCGCTTCGCTCCGGTCGGCCCCCCGCCTATTCACTGCTCCTATTCGTCGCAGTTCATAAACAGGGTCTCCTTATCCGCCATTGGCGGATTCGTCGGTCAGGGTGCTCACTGAACTCGCACCCGACGCTATCTCGTGCTCCTTATTCGTCGCACAGCGTCCCTTTCGAATCCCTAATGCCTGTTTCAAAGTAGCGGTGCGGGGATTCGAACCCTGGACATAGCGGGTATGAGCCGCCTGCTCTACCAACTGAGCTACACCGCCAAAATTTTTTTTGCTTTTTTTAAAGCTTTCGCACGATGGCTAATTCTATTCTTCAGCTCTGGAGATAATTCCGCAAATGTTTTTTTAAACCTGGGAGCGACAAAGACCGGGTCATAACCAAAGCCAAATTTACCCTTTGCTTTAAAGTTAATCCAACCCCGATAAGCGCCAGAGACAACGGTAGTCTTTCCGTCCAAAAAAGTAATGGCGATAACGGATTTAAAAGTTGCTTTTCTTTTTTTCTCCGGAACATTTTTTAATAGTTTTAGAAGTTTCTTAATGTTTTTTTTGTCATCCTGTTCTTTTCCCGCAAATCGAGCCGAATAAACCCCCGGGTCTCCATCAAGAGCATCAACCTGAAGTCCGGAATCTTCAGCAAGAACAAGTTTTTTAGTTAATCTCTGGTAGGTTTTGCTTTTCTTGACGGCATTCCCCCGAAATGTCTTGCAATCTTCTTTAACCAAAGGAATCCCGGGAAAATCCTTTAAGCTAAGGAATTTTAAATTGAGATGTTTTAATATTTCCTTGATTTCCTTCGCCTTTCCTTTATTCCTACTGGCTAAAACCAACTCTTTCATTAACCTTCAAAAGTTTTTTCAATTCCAATTACATTTTTAGGAAATGCAGTGAGGTAAAAAGTAAGAAAAACCGATCTTTGGGTAGAATCACGATAAAAAGAAATAGAAGACTTCCAACAGTGTAAATCCCGGTAAAGAACAATCTCTCTGCTTTCAAAATCTTTTTCCTCAAGACGATAGGAAGTGGTAAATTTTGCCTGCCATTTAGGGCTAATTTCCCAATAAAAACTGGGAACAAGACTGTTGCTTCCTTCATTTTGGTAATAGTGGGAGAGATTAAAACTATGTTTCTTTTTCCACCAGGAAAAATTAGAGGTAGAAGTTTTCCAGAATTTCCCGGGGATATCATAATGGCTTTCGTTGCAAAAAGACCAATTTGCTCTCGGATTAAGGTTAAAAATTAAAGATGTATCTTTAAATCGGCTTTCCGATAAAGAATAATTAGTTTTAAGGGAAGCGCGTAAAAGATCCAATTTTTCTTCTTTTGGGCAAATGCGATTGATCAATTGTGCGGTAATATATTTATCAGAATGAAGATTATCAATAGAATCAAAATTCAGAAGTTTCTCCGGGGGAAGAGAAACTTCCTGGTAGTCAAAAGAAAGTCTCGGCTCCACAATATGCAAAAAATTAGCGTTTTTCATATTGAAATGTTTTTGAAATTTAGTGCCTAAATCCAGCCCCGCCTCTTCCAGAGAACGAAAAGCTTCTTTCCCTTCTTTATTTTTAGTATAGGATGTGAGTCTGAGACCGGTATGCGGTCTGACATTTAGCCATCCTTTATACCTCCGGGAAGCGGTAAGTTCATTAAAAGTATCCAGTCGTACTGAAGTCTTGGTTTCTCCTTCAATCTCCTTTCTTAGATTTGCCAGATTCGTCTCTGAGCGAAAATAAAGATTCTTTCCGAAATTTTGAAGAGGAAAGGAAAGGTTCACTTCAGGAAGCCGTTCAGTAACCGAATAAAAATCGTTAATTTTCTTTCTTACCAAAAAATTCAGGAAACGCTGTGGTTTTCTCTCGGTAAGAGAAAGATAAGTTCTTGGTTGCCTTTCCTCTAAATAATCATTATAAAAATAATCTTTTAAAAATTCTCGATCAGCTAATTTGTGCGCTTCGGAGAGAAGAACCATCTCTCTCTCGTCCTCTTCCCATGCATCCCTATATTTGTAATTGAACTGATAGCGCTCTTTATCGGTATCCTTTTCTTTGATATAGTAAGTTTTTAAAATCCCTTCTTCTCCATCCTTGGGCTTTTTCTTAAGATCAAATCCCACCCCTACTCCTTTTTTTTCCCGAAGGTCAAAATGATAAGAGGCGCTATATCCTTTTAAAGGAAAAGTAAAAGCGTTGAGAAGATACAGCCCCCAGTCGGTATCCTGACCAAGAACAAAGCCAAAAAAACTCTCTGCGCCCTCCTTTAAATTCTGGTTATAGTAAGGAAGATAAAGGACCGGGACTTTTCCTGCATATAAAGTTAAATTCTTTGCTTCCAGTTTATCTTTTACCGAAACCTTGATCTTCTTCGCTTTCAAACGGTAGTGAGGAGGAAAAAACTCGCAAGTCGTAATATAACCATTTTTGATGAGATATTGACCTTTCTTCTCAATTTTTAGTTCCTCCCCTTTTCCATACCAGGGAGGATTAACAAAACTAACTTCTTTTAAGGAACCTGATTCCTCCTTAAGATTGTAAAGCAAATCTTTGCCCTCAATTCTAATTTTCCCTTCAAGCAAAAGGGCGCTCCCGGGAATAAGAATCTGGTTCTTTTGCCGATTATACTCAATCTCTTCGCCTTTAATAAGAAGAGAATCTTTTTTTACTTCTGCATTACCTTTCAAAATTACTTTTGTAATTTTGTCATTTTCCATATAACTTTCTGCTTTATCCGCTTCCCAACTTATCGGTATTTCCTCAGCGAAAAGAGAGGAGAAAACCGCCAGTAGAATAATTGACAGTATAGCTGTCATTGCGAACGAAGTGAAGCAATCTCGCTTTTGGATTGCCACGTCGCTAACGCTCCTCGCAATGACCCACAAACTTTAGAGTTTTCTTTAGTGATTTTATCCCTTCAGTAGCGCCAAAGGATGTGGTAGATAACGCCCCAACGGCATTAGCAAATCTGCCAATTTTTTTCAAATCCCACCCTTTGATAAAACCGGTCAGGAAACCCGCAACCCAGGCATCGCCAGCGCCGGTGGTATCCAACGTCTTCACCGAAAAAGCAGGAAGATAAATTCCCGGTTTCCCTTGTTTCTGAAGAAAACAACCCTTCTTTCCCATTTTCAAGCCAACAATTTTCATCCCATATTTAAGAAGAAAAGAAGAAATGCTCTCGGGTGTCTTTTTCCCGGTAATCATCCTTGCCTCTTCTATGCTGGGCAGGAAAATATCCAGATGAGCAAGGGTTGGCTCTAAAAGTTTCATCCAGCTACCTTTCGCATCCCAGGCCGTATCCAAAGAAGTTACTATCCCCGAAGACCTTGCTTTTCTCAAGAGGGAAGCAATTGGCTTTCCATCAAGTTTTGGCATAAGAAAACCCCCGGCATAATGTAAGATTTTGTATTTTTTAATGAGATTAAAATTTATATCATTCAGATTAAACTCTGCATTTGCCCCTAAAGAATGGAGGAATGATCTCTCGCCATCTTTGGATACCATTACGATCGTAGATGAGGTATTGCTTTTCCTATCCTGAATAAGACCGGTAGTATCAGTTCCAATAAATTGGCTCTGGCGAAAAATAAAATCTCCCAAAGCATCTTTGCCTATCTTGCCGAGAATAGATACCTTCAACCCAAGTTTGGCCAGGGCAAAACCGGTATTGGTAGCACATCCACCGGTATGCAACTGAATATTTTTTACTAAGGAAAGTTTGCCTTTCTCCGGCAGACTTTCTACTGGATTAGTAACCAAATCCGCAACGATAATTCCCAAACAAGCTACATCTCCTTTCATATTTTCATATTTTAACGTCAAATAGTTTCACTGTCAAAATTGCGCTACTCGGATAGTTAGTCTATCCTCAGTAGCAATATGCGGAGAGGTCGGTTTTCTGTGAATCATTCACAGCAACTTGACATTTCTTTTTTTATGTATTAGACTTAAAAATTATGGTTAATAAAAAAGTAAAGGAGAAAAAGAAAAAGGGGAAAGTCCCCTCTGCTTTCTTGCGAAAGCAAGAAGAGGGGAAAGATTCAAAAACTGCATCTTCTGAAGTTGTGAATGCTCAAACAGTTAAAAGCAAAGTCGTTAATGGAGTGCATAAAAATATCCGCTGTAGAAATTGCTTGATTACTGACGGCTATTTAGAAGAAGAACAAAATTGCAGATACTGCGGAGCAAGGCTTTTTGTTAATGGTTAATAGGAGGTGACTCTTACTTGAGAAATTTTACCGGAAGGCCAAGTTTTGAAAAAATTTTTCGCACCTTTAAAAAAGAGGTGGAAAAGGAAAGGATTATGCAAGAACTAAGGAAGCATGAATATTACGAAAAGCCAAGCAAAACCCGGCGGAGAAAAAAAGGCAGAAGAATATATCCTGAAAGTCCAGAGTGAAAAAGAGAACAACCATCTATAGCCTTTCCCTGAATCCCTCCTTAGACAAAAGCATCATTATTAAACAAATCCTCTTTGATGATATCAACCGAATTGACCATTTTCGTGAAGACCCGGGAGGAAAAGGAATCAATATTTCCCGGGTTCTCTCTTTCCTGGGCGCTTCTACTTTAGCTCTGGGGTTTTCCGGAGGTATCACCGGAAAAAGAATAGAAGAACTCCTGGCTAAGAAAAGGGTTCCCTTTTCTTTCACCAAAATCAATAAAGAAACCCGGCTTATCTTAAACATCTTTGAAGAACAAACCAAGAAAACAATCCGCCTTAACGAAAGAGGTCCAAAGGCAGAAAAAAAAGAAATTAAAGAACTTCTCTCTCATATCTTTTCCCTTCCCTGTCAAAGAAACGACTACTTTGTTTGTTCCGGAAGTCTCCTCCCCGGAATTCCTACAAATACCTACCAGAAAATTATCAGAAGATTAAAAAAAATCGGAGTAAGGATGGTTCTTGACTCTGACGAGGAAGCCTTCTCGCTGGGAATTCAAGCATCTCCATTTCTCATCAAACCAAACCTCTGGGAACTCTCGCGTCTATGCAAAAAAAAGGTGAAAACGATTCCTGAAATTATTATTCTTTCCAAAAATCTCGTTAAAAAAGGAATCAGAATGGTACTTACTTCTTTAGGAGAGAAAGGAGCAATATTAGTAACCGCAAGAGAGGTTTTCTCCGCTGCTCCTCCGCAAATAAAAGTGAAAAGCACGATTGGCTCCGGGGACGCATTACTGGCCGGCTTTCTCTTCTCGCTTACAAAAGAAAATAAATTACACCCCCACCTATCTCCTCCCCCCTTGAGGGGGAGGAATGAGGAGAGGGGGAACTTTGAAATTCCATACAAGAATTTAGAAGACGCGCTGAGATTTGGAGTTACTCTTGGCACCGCCACTTGTTTACAGCCTGGGACGGCAATCTGCCAAAAGGAAGATATTGCTGAGATATTAACAAAAGTAAAAATAAAGAAATATTAACTTTTTCTTACATGCCAATCCCGGCAATTTTTGTTCCACAATTTGGACACTTTCCCTGCTTGAGCCGATTCTCCAGAGTTTGAAACCCATAGCGCTTAATCACCATTTTCCCACAATCAGGACAGAAAGTATTCTCCCCTTCATCACCGGGAACGTTTCCCGAATAGACATATTTTAAATCTGCGCTCTTCCCAATCTCTCTTGCTTGATGCAGAGTTTCAACAGGCGTGGGGGGTAAGTCGGCCAGTTTATAATGGGGATAGAAACGGGAAAGATGCCAGGGAGTTTCTTTGCCTAAACTAAAAACAAAGTTAGCAATCTCTTTTAATTCATCCTCAGAATCATTTAAGCCGGGAATAATCAGGGTCGTCACCTCCACCCAGATTCCCAGATTTTTCATTAATTTCAAACTATTTAAAACCGGCTGCAACTTTGCTCCACAGAATTTCTGGTAAAAGTCCTGCTTAAAACTTTTTAAGTCAACATTTGCCGCATCCAGATAAGGACTGATTAATTTTAAAGCTTCTTCGCTAATATAACCGTTAGTGACAAAATTGTTTTTTATTCCTTCTTTTTTCGCAATCTTTGCCGTTTCATAAGCATACTCAAAGAAAACGGTGGGCTCAGTGTAGGTATAAGAGATGGACTTGCAGTTATTTTTTTTGGCAGAAGAGACAATCTTTTCGGGAGATAAAACTTCCCCGATAATTTCTCGTTTTTCCCGTGGAAACTGAGAGATGTCATCGTTCTGGCAGAAAGAACATCGGAAATTACAGCCAATGGTAGCAATGGAGAAAGCAAAAGAACCAGGAAAGAAATGGAAGAAGGGTTTCTTTTCAATCGGGTCAATATTGTTAGCAACTGCTCTTTCGTAAACAAGAGAGCAAAGCATTCCGCCTCTGTTCTCCCTGACCCCGCAAATTCCTCTTTTCCCTTCCTCAATTAGACAATGATGGGAACAGAGATTGCACTTCACTCTTTTCTCTTTTATTTTTTCATATAGAAAAGCCTCTTTCACTTTAATATCCACAACGAAAGATGTTGGTATCCTAACCTTAACCCTTTTTTTCTTTTCTCTCCGCTGAAAACCGGGTCTTCGTGCTCAATAGCAATATCTCCCGGATAATCAATATCATACAAAGTTGCAATAAATCTTTGCCAGTCTATCTCCCCCAGACCAGGAAGCCGATATCTCCACCAACCAGTTCCGTAAATGGTCTCTTGGGATAATTTTTCCTCCAAAATTTCAGTATCTTTGGCATGGATATGAAAGATTTTATCTTTATAATCTTTAGCCGCCTGGATATAATCTATTCCCAACCAATAAAGATGGGAAGGGTCAAACTCCAAACCGAGGTTTTTTGCCGGAATCGCTTCAAACATTAAATCCCATATTTTAGGGGCAAAGGCAATATTAATCCCTCTGAAGGGATGCCCGCACATCATCGGACAGTTTTCTATCGCTATTTTTACTCCATTATCCTCTGCTTTCTTCACTAAAGGATTAAATACTTTGTTAAAAAGAGGGATGTTATCCTCCATACTTTTCTCCGGGTTTCTGCCGGCAAAGGTGCAGAGAACCTTTACGTTAAGTTTTGGCGCTATGTCCAAAAGTTTCAAAAAACCCTTTTTTTGCCAATCTTCCGGCTGAATTTGATTAAAATAAAAACCCAAAGCAGAAATTGCTAAATCGTTTTTCTCCATCTTTTCTTTAATCTTCTCTGCCCCATTTTTCTCTGATATTACCTTCCAAAAATTGGCCTCTTTGTTATTACAATTAATCTCCAGACTATCAAACCCTGTCTCTTTAGCAAATCTTACTTCCTCCTCGCTAAAATCCGTTAAATATCCTAATCTCATTTTTTCTCCTAAATTAATTTACGAACATCATAATAGTCTGTCATTGCGAGGATTCCGAAGGATGACGAAGCAATCTCATGAAGTAAGGGATTGCCACGCTCATTTCATTCGCTCGCAATGACATCCGCCTCCTCATCCAATCCGCACTCCCTGATTTCCATACTTTAGTTTTTCATTTCTTTCTTAATATATTGCGCAAGATTTTTTGCTATCTCTTCCATACCCTCCGGCGAAGGATGAACAAGGTCTCCCGCCATCAGCCCTGAAGCATTTTTCAGGATTTCTCTCCCGTCAATATGGATAACTTTGGGCATATTTAATTTTTCAACCGTCTCTTTGACTACTTTTCTGAATTCATTTTGTTTGGTTGAAGCCGGGTCAAAATCGCCATAAAAAGTGAAAATATCAATACAGAAAATCCACTTATCAGGATGAGTGCTTGCAATTTTTTTGATAAAATAATCTACTCTTTTTTTAAATTCCTCTGTTTCAAAACGTCCTATCATATTAATTCCTAATTCCAGGGTTGCAAAATCCCAGTCATTTCTTTCTGCAATGTAATCTGCCACCTGGCTTTCACAATGCGCTCCTCCTCCGAATCCTAAATTGATTAAGTCAACTCCCAGAAGTTGTGCAGTCCTCATTGCATAGGTTCCCGTGGGTCTTACAGCGTAGCTTCCGTGAGTAATTGAAGAACCATAGGCAATATAGCCTGTTTGCGGAGTTTGTTCTTTTGCAGGAGGAGAAAAATCACCCTCAATCTTTGGTATTTCTATAGCCGCAGAATACGGTAGCATTATACGGAAAAGACGGGAATCAAAAGGAAAATTTTTCTCTTTGCTAATCTTATCCAGAAGTTCTATGTTTTGGGGAAGAGTGATGGGAATCTCCGTTGGCTTTGCACCAAGACTATAGGACATTGCCTTAAAAGCCCCCTGATAGACTTCAACAACAGGGAAAAATACCCCGAGCTCACCTTTTAATTTTAAAATAATCTTTCCTGTTTCTGTTTTTAGATTAAATCTGATTTCGCAGCCAGCAGGATAAAGAGCTCTTAATTTAGCGTTCTCGTTCAAAGCAACTCTTAATTTATCGGGAATTCTGGTAAGTAAATTTTCTCCATTTATCTCCGCGATATTATACAACTCTACATTTTCATAAAACATTTTTCTATCTCAGCTTCTGAGAGCCACTTTAATTTCGGAGGTGAATTTCTCAACCTCCTTTATAAGACCTCTCTTATTTTTATACCTCTCAACGATATTCAAAAGGGCACTGCCAATGATAATCCCATCGCTATACTTTCCAATCTCCCTCGCTTGAGATGGCTTGGAGATGCCAAAACCGACACAGATTGGTTTTTTAGTGAACCTGTAAATTTTATGCAAGGAAGATTTAATCGTTCCGGACAATTTCTCCCTGGCTCCGGTAACCCCGGTGAGAGAAACATAATAGATAAAGCCCTGGCTTTCTTTACTAATCATTCTCATCCTTTCCTGTGGACTAGTCGGGGCAATCAGAAAGATAAGATTAACATTATCTTGCTTTAAAATATTTTTTAAAGGGGTTGCTTCCTCAGGGGGAAGGTCGGGAATAATAACTCCGCTGATACCGGTTTTTTTGCAATCATGGGCAAATTTTTGCAAACCGTAATGATAGATGGGATTGTAGTAACTCATAAAAACAAGTGGGATATTACTCTTTTTGGATAATTCTTTTGCCAATAAAAAAGATTTTTTTAAATTAATCTTTTGCTTTAACGCTACCTCGGAGGTTCTCTGAATGGTAAGACCATCGGCTACCGGGTCGGAAAAAGGAACTCCCAGTTCAATCAAATCCGCCCCAAAATTTTCTAAAGCAGTAACCAACTTCATAAAGGTAACCATATCAGGATAACCAACCGTGAGATAAAAAATCAACGCTTTTCTCCCCCCTTTTTTTAATTCCTGAAATTTTTCGTCAATCCGGTTAATCATAGTCTTTTATCACTTCTCCAAGGTCCTTGTCTCCCCGGCCAGAAAGGCAGAGAACGATAATTTCATTACTGGATAATTTTGGGGCAAATTTAGCCAGATAAGCAAGAGCATGGGCAGACTCCAAAGCAGGAATGATTCCTTCTATCTCCGATAAAAGATGAAATGCTTTTAATGCCTCTCGGTCGGTAACCGCAACATATTTCGCCCGGCCAATACTTTTGTAATAGGAATGTTCCGGACCAACGCCAGGATAATCGAGACCAGCCGCCACTGAATGAGTAGGATGAACCTGGCCATTCTCATCCTGCAAGAGTTCGCTAAAACTTCCGTGTAAGACTCCCTTTTTTCCTGCTACCAAGGTAGCGGCATGCTTACCGGTTTTGAGGCCTCTCCCTGCCGCCTCTACACCAATAAATTTTACATTTTGATGATGAAAAAAAGGATGGAAAAGACCAATACTATTGCTTCCTCCGCCAACACAGGCAACCAGAGCATCAGGAAATTTCCCTTCTTTTCGGAGAATCTGTTGCTTGGTTTCTCGGCCAATTACGGATTGGAAATTCCGCACCATCAGGGGATAGGGATGAGGGCCAACAACCGAGCCAAGAACATAATAGGTATTCTTCACATTAGTCACCCAATCCCGAAAGGTTTCGTTAACGGCATCTTTTAAGGTTCTGGTACCACTTTTTACCGGAATAACCTTGGTCCCCAGAAGTCGCATCCTCTCAACATTCAACCTCTGCCGGAGCATATCCACCTCTCCCATATAGACTTCACACTTAAATCCTAAAAGAGCGGCGGCAGTTGCCGTGGCTACTCCATGCTGACCGGCACCGGTCTCGGCAATAATTCTTTTTTTGTTCATCCTTTTTGCCAAGAGAACCTGACCCAGAGTATTGTTAATTTTATGGGCTCCGGTGTGCAAAAGATCCTCCCGCTTAAGGTAGATTCTGGCCCCTTTAAAATGTTCGGTAAGTCTTTTTGCATAATATAAAGCGGTTGGTCTACCGGCATAATCGGAAAGATAGCCGTTAAGTTCCTTTTGAAAAGTTTTATCTTTTTGAACCTTTCGATAGGCAGTTTCTAATTCAGAGAGAGCTGCCATCAAGGTCTCCGGAGCAAATCTCCCTCCAAAAATCCCAAAACGACCTTTTTTATTTGGATACATTCTTCGCTTTTTCTACAAATAATTTCATCTTTTCCAGATTCTTTTTTCCCGAATAACTCTCCACTCCGCTGGCAACGTCAACGCAAAATGGCTGCACTTTTTTAACCGCCTCTTCTACATTCTCCGGGGTTAACCCTCCTGATAAAAAAATAGGTTTTCCCATCTTCTTGATCTGGCAGGCCAAATTCCAGGAGAATGTTCTTCCGGTACCTCCAAACTTATCCATATTATAAGTATCTAAAAGATAATAATCAACAACCTTCCCGAATTTTGGAATAGCTTGCAAATTTTGTTCATTATCAATACGAAATACCTTAATCATCTTACAGTCAGGGAATTTATCTTTTAGTTCCTCGCAAAAGAAAACCGTCTCATTTCCGTGCAATTGAAGAAAATCAAGAGAACAATCTTCCGCGATCTGCCCAATAGTTGAAATCTCCTCATCAACAAAGACTCCTACCTTCGCGATCTTGATAAAGGCTCGATCAATAATCTCTTTTGCTTTCCCCGAAGTAATAAACCTGGGGCTTCTCGAATAAAAATTAAACCCGAGGAAATCAACTCCCAGGTCAAGAGCATTTTTAGCATCTTCCTTATTAGTAATTCCGCAGATTTTAATTTTAGCCATAGCAATCTTATCTAAATTACGACTCTTGCCCTTTATGCTTCTTCAGTGAGTAATCTGGAGAGCCTATACTTTCACTTGATTCGCTCCCAAATTTAATTAACGCTTCCAATTTTTTCAGGGCTCTTCCAGAGTCAATAATTTCTTCGGCAAGTCTTATTCCTTCAGGAATATCCTTCGCCTTCTCGGCGGCTACAAAAAGCGCGGCGCTGTTTAAAAGAACTATATCTCTTTTGGCTCCTTTCTTGCCTTTTAAAATATCCAAAATAATCTGAGTATTTTCCTTCAGGGTCCCGGCTTTAATTTCCTCGGAGCTTTTTCTCTCTAAACCAAAATCCTCAGGTTGAATATAGTAAGTCTTTATTTCACCATTTTTTAATTGGCTAACTCTTGTTTTTCCCGTAATAGATATCTCATCAAAATTTCCCTCTCCGTAAACAACAAATGCGTTTCTTGTACCTAAATTTCTAAGCACATTTGCTAAAATATCGGTCAGTTCTTCTTTATAGACACCTAATAATTGAACATTAGCTTTAGCGGGATTGGTTAAAGGTCCCAAAATATTAAAGATTGTTCGGATGCCAATTTCTTTTCGTGCCGGCATGGCATATTTCATTGCCAAATGAAAGAGAGGCGCATAGAGGAAACCAATCCCAACCTTCTTAATGCATTCAGCTACCTTCTCGGGAGGAATTTCAAGGTTAAGACCCAATGCTTCCATCACATCTGCACTCCCGCAAAAACTGGAAACAGACCGATTGCCGTGTTTAGCTACTAAAAGTTCTCCTCCGGCGGCGATAAGAGCAACGACGGTAGAAATATTAAATGTTCCGCTTCCATCTCCTCCGGTCCCGCAGGTATCAACAATCATCTCCTGACCCAGATTAAGAGCAGTTACTTTTTCCCGCATTACCTTAGCCGCTCCGGTGATTTCCTCCACGGTCTCCCCTTTCATCCGCAGAGCAGTAATAAAAGCTGCAATCTGAGCCGAAGTGCTTTTCCCGCTCATAATCTCATTCATTGCAGAAATAGATTCCTCTTCGGTCAGATTTTTTTTATCAACCACTTTCCCAATCAATTCCTTAATCATCATTTTCCTCAACCACGAATTACACGAATTTATCTAATTAAGAACTTTTAAAACATTATCTCGTTTCTTATTACTTTTTAATAATTCGTGCAATTCGAGAAATTCGTGGTTACATTCTTAGAAAATTGCTTAATAATTTCTTTCCCTCTTTGGTCAAGATTGATTCGGGGTGAAACTGAACCCCATAGAGAGGGAATTTTTTATGTTCAATCCCCATTATTTCTCCACTTATAGTCCGGGCGGTGATCTTTAAGACATCGGGGACACTTTCCTCTTCAATAATTAAGGAATGGTATCGGGTTGCCTCAAAAGGATTCTTTAATCCCCGGTAGATTCCTTTTCCATTATGGTAGATTAAAGAAATTTTCCCATGCATTAATTTTTTGGCAGAGACAATTTTTGCTCCCAGGGAATAACCAATGCATTGATGTCCCAGACAAACTCCTAAAATAGGAATTTTACCCACAAATTTTTTGATTATTCCGTTACAAATCCCGGCATTTTCCGGTCTCCCCGGACCAGGGGAAATGACAATTCTTTTTGGTTCGAGCGTTTTTATCCGGGAAAGAGAAATTTTATCATTTCTAAAAATCTCTACTTTTTTCTCTCCTAATTCTCCCAGATACTGAACAAGATTATAGACAAAAGAATCGTAATTATCGATTACCAAAATCATTATAACCCTTCCTCAGCTAATTTAATTGCCTCCATCAATGCTTTAGCTTTATTTTTTGTTTCTGTGTATTCCCTCTCCGGGACAGAATCGGCAACAATTCCTGCTCCCGCCTGAAGATAAACTGTTACTCCTTTGACAATTAAGGTTCTGATGGTAATGCAAGCATCAAGATTTCCTGAGAAAGCAAAATAACCTACCGCTCCCGCATAAGGACCCCGCCTCACTGGCTCCAACTCTTCAATAATTTCCATCGCCCTGATTTTTGGCGCTCCGGTCACCGTTCCTGCAGGAAAAGAAGCTTTCAAAAGGTCAAATTGGTCTTTATCCTTTTTGATTTTCCCGCTTATGTTGGAAACAAGATGCATCACATGTGAGTATCTTTCTACCTTCATTAGTTCATCAACTTTTATTGAGCTATGCCGGCAAACCCTTCCGGCATCATTTCTTCCTAAATCAACCAGCATAATATGCTCTGCTCTTTCCTTTTTATCGTTAATTAATTCCCTCTCTAAAGATTTGTCCTCTTTTTCATCCTTTCCTCTACGCCTGGTGCCGGCAATAGGTCTTATGGTCACCTTATCTCCTTCTAATCTCACCAGGATTTCCGGGGAGGAACCAATAATTTTTAAATCTTTAAATTTTAAATAATACATATACGGCGAAGGATTGATGGAGCGTAAAGCGCGATAGAGATCAAAAGATTCTGCTCTTCTAATTTTCGTCTCAAAACGCTGGGAAATTACTACCTGAATAATCTCGCCGGATTTAATGTACTCCTTGGCGCACTTTACCTTTTTAATGAAAGAGGACCGAGAAAAATTAGATGAAAAAGAAATTTTTTGCTCTTTTGAAAAAGAGGATTTAGCGAGAGGAATCAGCGGAGATTTTAATTTAGCAATAATATTGTCAATTTTATTAACCGCCTTTTGGTAACATTCTGAGAGATTTCCGTCATTGATATGGCTATTAGAGATAATCTTTATCCTATGCTTAAAATGGTCAAAAATAAGAAGGGTATCGGTAAAAACCAGATAGGTTTCAGGCAATTTTAAATCGTCAGGATTTTTCTCCGGTAGTTCTTCAAAAAAACGAACCAGGTCATAACCCAGATATCCTACCGCCCCCCCGGAAAATCTCGGAAGTCTCGGAATCTCCACCACCTTAAATTTGTGCATCAAGCGCTTTAAAACATCAAGCGGTTCTCCGGTAATTCTCTGGATTTTACCTTCTTCTCTAATCTCAATATTTCTCCCTCTACTTTTAAAGATGAGGAAAGGGTTATCACCTAAAAATGAGTAGCGGGCAAATCTTTCTTCTCCCTCTACGCTCTCCAAAAGGTAGATATAATCACTTCTCCCTAATTTCTTGAAGGCGGATACCGGGGTTTCCAAATCGGCTAAAATTTCCCGGCTGACCGGAACAAGATTCCCCTTCTTTGCTAATTTCTTAAATTCTTTTAAATCAGGATAGTACATTATTTTGAACCACGAATTAACACGAATGAGTACAAAAAAACAGTTTAGAGTTAAAAATTAATTTATGTTCTTTATTCGTGTGCATTCGTGGCTGAATAAATTTTTCTTTCACTTTCATTCGGAAAGAGTAAGGGCCTCATTGGGACAGGCTTCAACACAGCTATTACAGCCATCGCACTTCTCTGGATGAGCAACTTTCACTACATCATCCGCCATCTCCAGGACACTTTTCTCACAGGTATCTACACAAATTCCGCAACCGACACACTTCTCCACATCCAATTTTACCTTTTCTTCTGCCATTAATTCTCCTTTCTTAACAAAATTGGGACGCAGATTTACGCAGATAGCACATTTTGTCATTCTGAGGTCATAGACCGAAGAATCTTTGGGATTCTTCACTTTGTTCAGAATGACTTTATTATTTCTTTTTCAGAATCTTGATTTTATCCTGAAGTTATCTGCGTCCGATTAATATTTTATCTCTTCTGGCAATATTTATCAATGGCCCGGGCCGCTTTTTTACCGGCTCCCATAGCCGAGATAACGGTGGCGGCTCCAGTAGTGATATCGCCACCGGCAAACAGACCCTTTATATTGGTTTCTCCGGTTTCTTCATTGACCATAATATTGCCAATTCTGCCGATTTTCAGTTCAGCAGTGCTCTCCGGTATTAAGGGGTTGGGCCTTTGTCCAATAGCAATTACCACGGTGTCAAAATTAAGGGAGAACCGGGAATTCTTAATAGGAATGGGCCGAGGTCTACCCGAACTATCGGGAGGGCCCAATTTCATCTTAATAAGTTCCATCCCCTTTACCCAATTGTTTTTATCTCCCAAAATTTTAACCGGGGCTACTAAAAAATAGAATTTTATTCCTTCTTCTCTCGCATTTTCATACTCTTCTTTTCTCGCCGGCATCTCCTCTTCACTGCGGCGATAGATTACCGTCACCTTACTACCCATCCGCAGAGCCACTCTGGCCGAGTCCATCGCTACATTACCCCCGCCAATCACCGCCACATTCCTGCCAACATTAAGCGGGGTTTCATATTCAGGAAAGAGATATGACTTCATAAGATTTGCCCGAATTAAAAATTCATTAGCGGAATAAACCCGATTGAGCCATTCTCCTTCTATCCCCAAGAATTGAGGCAATCCCGCCCCAACGCCAACAAAAATAGCCGTAAATCCCTGCGAAAAAAGTTCTTTGACCGAGAAAAGTTTTCCGACGACCATACCTGTTTTAATCTCCACACCCAAATCCTTAATCGAGGCAATTTCTTCTTTTACTATATTTTTAGGTAATCTAAATTCAGGGATACCGTAGGCAAGCACTCCTCCGGGAGAATGAAGAGATTCAAAAATGGTCACGGCATAACCCAACTTAGCTAAATCTGCAGCACAGGTTAGTCCAGCCGGTCCCGAGCCAATTACCGCTATTTTTTGCTTTAATTTTGCTGTCATTGCGAGGAGTCCCCCCTTCTTGCTGTTCTCCCCCCCCCGCTTTGCTTCGCAAAGCGAAGCAGGGGGGATGAAGCAAGAAAGCAGGGGGGACGACGTGGCAATCTCTTTGAGATTCCTCGCTTCACTCGGAATGACAGTTCGTGTCAGATTGCTTCGCTTCGCTCGCAATGACAAGCGAGAAACTTCGCTCGCAACGACTTCGTCGTTTTTCATTTCCCAATCGGCAGCAAATCGTTCTAATCTTCCAATACTTATTGGTTGCCCTTTTTTTGCCAGAATGCAAAGTTTTTCACACTGACTCTCCTGGGGACAGACCCGACCGCAGACGCCAGGAAGATTATTCTTCTCCTTTAAGGTGGCAATAGCTTGACTAAAGTTAGAATTTTTGATTTCTTTAATAAATTTTGGAATATCAATCTCCACCGGGCAACCTTCAATGCAAAAAGGTTTTTTACATTGAAGGCAGCGGCTCGCTTCCCGAACGGCCTGTTCTCTGCTATACCCGAGAGCCACCTCATTGAAATTCTTGATACGAACCTTCGGATCCTGCCTGGGCATCACTTCTCTTTCAATCATATTTAAAT
>Ga0210023_1001069_pt1 | contig 19778 bp, 21 predicted proteins | sample CryGeymeta201524_FD_183987 | JGI IMG/M metagenome (GOLD analysis project Ga0210023, IMG submission 183987) | Groundwater microbial communities from Crystal Geyser aquifers in Utah, USA - Crystal Geyser metaG 2015-24 (SPAdes) (version 2) | ecosystem: Environmental > Aquatic > Deep subsurface >... | reverse complement strand
GGCGAACCTGACTGAGGCTGAAATAATCAAGGTTCTTATGCACTTATTGAAGAAAACAAGCGGTCAACTGAGGAATCTAGGTTCATGGATAAACATCTACAAGATGCTCTGCTTGACAAAGCGGCGCACTGGTTTTCTGCGGTCATCATGGAAAACCACAAATCCAACACCGCCAAGCTATCAACCCCCAAAGCTTTTGACATCAACCCATTTCTGGTGACCTACCTGGCTGCCTTTCACAGTGGCGCGATCAGTCCAGAAACTGTTGCGCGAGCCCTTGTTTTGCCACGCGTGCTCGGCACATCCATCACCACCAGTTTTGGCACCAACATTCAAAAATTCACAACCGAGGTGCTCAAAGAAGTCTTTGGCAGCACCACGGATGGCATTGACATCGAATTCAACGATGCCGTCACCGGGCAGAAAACCTATGCACAAGTCAAACTCGGCCCAAACACCATCAACAAAGACGATGTGCAAACCATCCACGGGCATTTCACCAAAGCACTGCGATTAGCCAAAACGAACAATTCCAAAATGGGAACATCTGCTTTGGTCGTTGGTGTTTTGTATGGGGAAGAGCAAAATTTGAGCGGTCACTACAAAGCGTTGCGTGACGATCACCGTTACCCAGTTTTGGTCGGCGCTGATTTTTGGCAGCACCTCACGGGTGCGCCTGATTTTTATAAACGTCTGATTGACACCATCGCGCAAGTCGCCGTTCAAGCCAATGGCAAACAGCTTATTGATGAAACCATCGCCGCACTCGCGGCCACAACAGAACTCCAAAAATTCCAGCCATGAATTTGGCTGGAATTTTGAGATTGCAAGGTTTGAAGTCGACCGGGAAGAGGTTCATTTACCCTCGCAGATCAGGTAATGGAACTCCACGATTGCATGGATATTTACTTGCCACCCATGAATCAACCATGGTCTAACGTTCATGTTCAACAAGGACACCCCAAAGCATGAAACACGCGTGTCCTGCGTAGGGCGGGTTTCAACCCGCCATTCTTGTCAGCTGTGGGCGTTGTTTCACGTTAACTGGGACAGCTTCTGGTTCGATGTGTTTCGCCAGCCGCTGCGCCTGCTTCAAGCCCTACTCAATGCCCTGCTGGCGCAGGAACGTGCCTCCTGACCCTGGCGCATGGGGCGCATGCTAAAGCTCCGGCTCCAATAGCGTTGGCAGCGGTTGCGCGCCAGGTTTAACACCACACCATAGGTCAATTTTGCATCCTATTAGCTATATATTACATAGCTTACTCGGCATGTATTACAAGGGCTACAGCCTGATTTTATATATAAAATACAATCTGTTAAAAGTCCCCAATAAATCCTGCCCTGCATCTCAAGCACGCCACACGCTATGCCCAAAAAGCCCTCACGCCTCAACGACAGCTCGCAACCGCAACACGCCCAAGAAGCCTCAAAGCACAAGCTGGCTGTGTCGGCGCTGCAATTTGGCAATGGTGTCGTGTCGCCTGCACAAAAGCGCTTTAACCAGTTGCTCAAGCAAACCGAAGCCTTGGCGCAAAAGATAGAAGACACCCGCCAGCTGGCTGATGCCCACCGCCAGATTGCTGCGCAAACACTGGCTCCCCTGCAGAAACAACAGAACGACTTGATGCGGCAGATGGTATTGTGGCTTGACAGCCGACTGCAACGCAAAGGCTTGAGCGCCAAACAAAAGATCATTGCCACCGACGTCCTGAGTCAGATGGCCGCGGCACTGGCTCATGACGGCGACCAGGCCATGGCCGACCTGTTTGACAAATACAACGACATCTCCGAAGAGGAAGACGAAAAAGAAGCCGCGTCGGACATGAAGATGTTCATGGAAAACATGCTGGGCGAGTCCATCGATGACGTTGAATACGAAAGCATCGAAGACCTGATGCGTGCCGCCACCGCCAAGATGAATGCCAAAATGGCTGAGGAGGCCGCCGCACGCGAGCACAAACAGAGCACGCGCAAAAAATCGGCCACCCAACGCAAAGCCGAGGCTGCTGCCAAAGCGCAAACCGAAGATGCCACTGGGGCGTTGCGCACCATTTACCGCCAGTTGGTCAGCGCGCTTCACCCCGACCGGGAACCCAATCCACAAGAGCAGCTGCGCAAAACCGCGCTGATGAAAGAGGCCAACACGGCCTATGAAAAGCGCGACCTGTTGGCTTTGCTGCAATTGCAACTGCGCGCCGAACTCACCGACGCATCGCAAATGGTCAACATGGCCAAAGAAAAAATGGCGGCATTGACCACGCTCCTGAAAGACCGGGTCAAAGTGCTCACCGACGAGCTCTACGCGCTTGAACGGCAAATGATCATTGAACTGGATTTGCCCATGTTCAGCACCCTGAGCCCCGGCGCGCTGCGCCGCCACTTGAAGGATGCCGAACAAGAGTTGCGTGAAGACATCGCCTCAATGCAGCAAGACCTGCTGGCAGTGCAAGACGACGCCTTCTTCAAACGCTGGCTGCGCCAACAACAGCAGGATGCTGCAGATGCATTTGACTTTCCTTTTTGAGCGCCTAACCCATCAGGCCAGCGCCTTTAGCTGGTCAACAATTGCTACTTTAAAATGAGCACCTAACCCTTTTTTAACAGGGGCTAGAAGTCTATTTGGTTGAAAAAACCGTGAGCACGCCGGTGTAGCCATAGAGATGATGTCGGGCGATTTCACCGGCGGCAAAAAAACCGACCAGCGGTACGTCACCCAAGGCGCGGCGGATGATCTGCAGCTCGGCGCTTGGCGCTCCAAAATGCGCGCCACCACGACCGGTGCAGCTCACGTAAATGGCACCTGCAATGCCACGCGCTTCATGCGGGGCAGCCTCTGCCTCTGACGCAGCCAGCGCGGCAGCGGTTTCCAGGGCTTGTTCCTGCGGCTCCAGCTCTTCTCGAATTTCAGCGCAAACGCGCATCAAATCAGCCCGTGCGGCTTGCACGTTACGCTGACAAAAGGCCAGCTCCATGCCTTCGGTGACCACATCGGCCACGGCCACCCCCGCGCGTGCCGGGTCCAGGCCAATGATGTGGCGCACCAGCACGTCGGGGCCAAAGTTCCCGGTGCGCAGCACGGTGGGTGCAGTCTCTGACATGGTGGTGGAATCTGTCATGCCCACCAGCGTGGCGCGCACCGCCTGCAGGGCTTCGCGCGGCTCGTCCAGCGTCACATTCAACTCGTGCAGCATGACTTCCAGCGCTGGTGCGCCGTCCAGCGTCAGGATCACGTTGCGGTCTGCGCCGGTGACCTGGTGCGCCCGGCTGATCGGCTGGCAGCCCTGCGTGACGCGAGACACCAGCACCACCCCAGGACCAAACGCCACACCACTCAACCCACCGCTGAACACGCCGCTGGCCGCGCCCTGGCCTTTGACGTTGCCGTCTGCAGCCACGGCAAACTGCACGGCCTGGCCCCGGCTGCTCGACAACCCTCCAAACACGTAACCCGAGTCGGTGCGCTGAGCCAGTTCTTCGATCAGTTCCGCCACCTCAGATGTCCTGGGGTCGGCATGCACCAGCGCGGTGTGGGCTTCAAACGTCAGCCCCAGCGGAGCCACGCCCGAGAACACGCGGTACTGGTCGCTGGGTAATTCAAGCAGCATCACGGCCAGCGCGGGCTCGTCAAAATACTCCACATTATTGGCGGCAATGCCGATGCCTACCGTGCCCGCCCAGTCGGTGACCTCGGGCAGTTCGGCGCTGAGGTGTTCCAGAATTTCCTGGGCGTTCGCCGCGTAGTGGTCGGTGATGTAGAGCAACGCCAGCGTCGGGTTGCTGGCATAACCGTGCAGCACCATCTGGGCACGCAACTGCGCCAGCACCAGGTTGGCGGCCATGCCCCACTGCGGATGCGTGGCGTGGGCGTAAGGAAAAAGTTTCACACGAGGCAATGCAAAAGTGGTTCAGCTGCGGCTGCGTGTATTCGGTTTGGCCACAGGTTTATTAGTTGTTTTTTTGGCTGTAGCCCTTTTGGATACTGTGCTAGCTGCTCCTTTTTTAGCTGCTTTTAAGGTTTCTTTGGCTGCCGCCTTGACCAGGTTCTTGCCCATGTCCATGCTGCTGGCCTTGGCCGCCTCTTTCATGGCTCCTGCGGCAATGTGCTGAAACTGCTGGGTCAGTGATGTCCACAACTGCATCGGATCGACCAAGCCGGCGGCGGCTGAAGCGGCCGGCTTGGCGGCGTTGCCCACCTTTTTTGCCACCGCCTCGGCTGCAGCTTCGGTTTGCCCGGCCACATCAGCCACGGTTTTAACGGTGGCGGCGGCTTTTTCGGTGACCTTTTGCATGCCTGCGGCCATGGTGTCAGCCGCCTTGAGCTTAAAGGCGTTGGCGACATCACCCATGTTGAAGTTCATGCCTTTGAGGGTCGCCAGCGTCATCTTCTGCACTTCCAGCGCCTGCACCGTGGCCCCCAATGCCTTGGAGTTTTGGTCTAACCAGAAATGCACCGCCTTGAGCTCGTTGATGCGCTTTTCAAGCTCTTCTTCATTGAGCGTGGGCGCAATCCAGTTGCTCAGGTTGGGCATTTGCGGCACGGCTTGAGATGCGCCTTTGGCCAGGTTCTGCAAAAAATCAAAGCCGGGTACAAATTTGCCAAAACCACTGTTTTGTGTATCGCTCATGAAGGTCTCCTGTGTAAAGCCTGAAAGTGGCTACAGCTTACCCCAATGCGACAAAAAATTCACCAATTTGCTTCTCGGTCTGGCGAAGCGCTGATTTTGTGGATTGATAAGTCCGCGCCGTCGTATTCATCTTCCTGGCTCAGACGCAAACCCAGGGTGAGCTTGACCACGCCATACACCAGCAAGCCACCCACCGCCGCCCAGGCCACGCCCATGCCGGTACCGATCAGTTGCGCGCCAATGCTCACGCCACCCAGGCCACCGAGCGCCTGGCTACCAAAAATGCCGGCCGCGATGCCGCCCCAGGTGCCGCACAGGCCATGCAGCGGCCAGACCCCCAGCACGTCGTCAATCTTCCACTTGTTTTGCGTCAGGGTGAACATGTATACAAAAAGTGCACCGGCCACCGCGCCCACCACCAGCGCGCCGATGGGGTGCATCACATCCGAGCCAGCGCACACCGCCACCAACCCAGCCAGCGGGCCGTTGTGCACAAAGCCAGGGTCGTTTTTACCGGCCACCAGCGCCGCCAGCGTACCGCCGACCATCGCCATGAGCGAATTCACTGCCACCAGGCCCGACATTTTGTCCAGCGTTTGCGCACTCATCACATTGAAGCCAAACCAGCCCACGGTCAAAATCCAGGCCCCCAGTGCCAGAAACGGAATGCTGCTGGGCGGGTGTGCCGACATGGCGCCGTCTTTGCGGTAGCGGTTGCTGCGTGCGCCCAGCAGCAGCACGGCTGGCAAAGCTATCCAACCGCCCACTGCATGCACCACCACGCTGCCCGCAAAGTCATGAAATTCCTGACCGGTCAGGCTCTTGAGCCAAGCCTGCACCCCAAAATGCTGGTTCCAGGCGATACCCTCAAAAAACGGATAAATAAACCCAACGATGACAGCAGTGGCCAACAGCATCGGCCAAAAGCGCGCGCGCTCAGCCACACCGCCAGAAATGATGGCGGGAATGGCCGCAGCGAAGGTCAGCAAAAAGAAAAACTTCACCAACTCGTAGCCATTTTTGGCGGCCAGTTGTTCAGCGCCCACAAAAAAATGCGTGCCATAGGCTACGCCATAGCCGACCAAAAAATACACCACGGTGGACACTGAAAAATCCACCAGAATTTTGACTAGCGCGTTGACCTGGTTCTTGCGCCGCACGGTGCCAAGCTCCAAAAACGCAAAACCCGCATGCATGGCCAGCACCATGATGCCGCCGAGAAGGATGAACAAGGCATCCGTGCCCTGTTTTAGTGCTTCCATGAGAACCTCTTTGTTTGAATTGAATTGAGTTGCTATTTATTGGTGCGTTTTCAGATGACTGCTTGAAAACGCACCAAATTAAAGCAATAAACGCGCCAGTTTGGCACAAATGCGTGTTCTGACGGCAAATTGGGCGCGAATTCAAGCGGAGGGGGCACTTTAAAGACACAAGGCTTCGGTTCAAACCCGGCGCGACGACCGGGTCATGCGCATGCGGTTTTGGCGGCAAAACACGCGCGAAAGTTAAAGAACAGTTCGCAATCGACAGCCTACGCGCGCCTTTGCCCCCAAAGCCCGGTCGCATGACCCGATCACCGCGCCTGATCGCTTGTGGGTGAATCCGAATTCGCAAAATCAATTGGCCTGGATTTGCGCCATCACTAGACCACGCCAACCTTGAATTTCCCCGGCCAGCCACGCCAACACTGCGTCGAATCAGTCGGGCGATGCGCTTTGCGGAGGTAAAGGAGGAGGCCACAGGCCGGGGGACACGTAGCAAAGCGCATCGCCCGACTGATTCATCAACCACAGCAACGATTGGGCAGCAATCATCCACCCAATATTTCGCCCACCTCACGCTGCTTCGCACCCCAACTTACAAACTAGCGCAGCGCCTCGGTTAGCATCCTCTTATGGAAGCTTTTTTGATCTCTACTGGCATCGTTGCACTGGCCGAAATGGGTGACAAAACCCAGCTGCTGGCCTTGATTTTGGCGGCACGGTTTGGCCAACCCTGGCCGATTGTGCTGGGCATTTTTGTTGCAACCATTGCCAACCACGCCCTGGCCGGCGCGGCAGGCGCTTGGGTGACCACCGTGCTGGGGCCAGACGTGTTGCGCTGGGTGCTGGGCGCGTCGTTCATTGCCATGGCGCTGTGGATGCTGATCCCCGACCAGATGGACGATGACGACACCCCCGCCAAGCCGCGTTTTGGCGTGTTTGGCACCACCGTGGTGGCGTTTTTTCTGGCCGAGATGGGCGACAAAACCCAGGTCGCTACCGTGATGCTGGCGGCCAAATACCACGCGTATTACTGGGTCATTGCCGGCACCACGCTGGGCATGATGCTGGCCAACGCGCCGGTGGTCTGGCTGGGTGAACGCATGACCCGCCTGGTGCCGCTGCGCGTGGTGCACATCGTCTCGGCGCTGATCTTCATGGGCTTGGGGCTGTGGGCGCTGGTGGGGCAGTTTTGACTTGCAGGTGCCAAATGAAACTGCATTGATATACTGCATCCGCGCCGATTTGCCAAAGCTTGCGGGCGCGTAACAAGTTCCGCTAAAGATGCCAGTCCACCCGGTACTGAAAGCTTGCGAAACCCATGCCCGGCAAGCCGCGTGCAACTCAAGCAGCCCTTAGCCCACTGATGAAGATGTGCCCAAGATGATCGTCACCCCACAGTCCATGCACTTTGATGCACCGTTGCCATTGCAAAGCGGTGCCTTGCTGCGTGATTACAACCTGAGCTATGAAACCTACGGCATGCTCAACACCAGTCGCTCCAACGCAGTGCTGATTTGCCACGCCCTGAACGCCTCGCACCATGTGGCCGGCGTGTATGCTGGGCAGGACAAATCCGAGGGCTGGTGGCACAACATGATTGGCCCGGGCAAACCCTTAGATACAAACAAATTTTTTGTCATTGGTGTGAACAACCTGGGCTCGTGCTTTGGCTCCACCGGCCCGATGCACGCCCACCCCGACACCGGCCAAATTTACGGCGCAGACTTCCCCGTGGTCACCGTCGAAGACTGGGTCAACGCCCAGGCCCGGCTGCTGGATGCGCTGGGCATTGAGACGCTGGCCGCCGTGATGGGCGGCAGCTTGGGCGGCATGCAAACCCTGAGCTGGACGCTGCAGTACCCGAGCCGTGTGCGCCATGCCGTGGTGATTGCCAGTGCGCCCAATTTGACCGCCGAGAACATTGCCTTCAATGAAGTGGCTCGACGCGCCATCACCACCGACCCCGACTTTCATGGTGGCCATTTTTACGCCCATGGCACGGTGCCCAAACGCGGCCTGCGCATCGCCCGCATGATTGGCCACATCACCTACCTTTCCGATGACGTGATGAACGAAAAATTTGGCAGAAAGCTGATTTCCGCCAGCCAAAGTGCCCAAGAACGCGACTACTTTTATTCCACCTTAGAGGCCGAATTCCAGATTGAGGGCTACCTGCGCTACCAAGGCGACAAGTTTGCCGAATATTTTGATGCCAACACCTACCTGCTGATCACCCGGGCGCTGGACTACTTTGACCCGGCGCGCGCCTTTGGCGGCAACCTGAGCCTGGCTCTGGCGCGGGCCACCGCCAAATTTTTGCTGGTGAGCTTCACCACCGACTGGCGTTTTGCCCCCAAGCGCAGCCGCGAGATCGTCAAGGCGCTGCTCGACAACCAGCGCGACGTCAGCTACGCCGAGATCAACGCACCCCATGGGCATGATGCCTTTTTGCTTGATGACCCGCGTTATACAAGCGTAGTGCGCTCTTATTTTGAAAGCATGGAGGTGACCGCATGAGCGACCCGCACCTGATGCATGCCCTGGCCCAATTAGTGCCAGAAGGCGCTCGTGTGCTCGATTTGGGCTGTGGCGACGGGGCTATGCTGGCGCACCTCAAAACCAGCCGCCGCTGCACCGGATACGGCATCGAGATTGACGATGCCAACGTGCTGGCCTGTGTGAAACGCGGTGTCAATGTGATCCAGCTCAACCTGGACGAAGGTCTGTCGATGTTTGAAGATGCCAGCTTTGATGTGGTGCTCCAAATCGACACCCTGCAACACCTGCGCAACGCCGAAGTGATGCTGCGCGAGACGGTGCGCGTGGGGCGCGTGGGCATCGTCGCCTTTCCCAACTTTGCCCACTGGCCCAACCGCCTGAGCGTGCTGCAAGGTCGCATGCCGGTGACCAAGCGCCTACCCTACCAGTGGTTTGACACGCCCAACATACGGGTCGGCACCCATGCCGATCTGGGCGTGCTGGCGGCGCGCAACGGCCTGACGGTGCAGGACAGTTTTGGCCTGCAAAACGGCCAGGTGGTGCGCCTACTGCCCAATCTGCTGGCGGGGACTTCGGTCTACAAACTTGCAAGGTGAAGTCATGCTGAACCCGGCCGTGCGCTGGCTGCTGTTGCTGGCGCTGAGCGGCCTGTTTGGCGGGCTGCTGCAGGTGCTGCACTTTCCTGCCGGGGTGCTGCTGGGCTGCATGGTCGCGGCCATTTTGCTGTCAATTCAATGGGGGCAACTGAGTTTGTCGCCACCGCTGTTTGTGTTGGCGCAAGCGGTGCTGGGTTGCCTGATGGCGCAAAGCATGCGGCCCCCGGCGCTGTCCAATGTGCTGGCGCACTGGCCGCTGTTTGTGGGCATCAATCTGCTGGTCATCGTCGCGGGTGGCTTGCTGGGCTGGGTGCTGGTGCGTCGCAAGGTGCTGCCAGGCACCACCGCGCTGTGGGGCATTGCGCCGGGGGCGGCCTCGGCCATGGTGCTGATGTCTGAGAGCTATGGGGCCGACATGCGCCTGGTGGCCTTCATGCAATACACCCGGGTGGTGATCGTCACGGCAGTGGCCGCCTGGGTGGCGCATCTGGCCATGTCGGTCCAGGCACCGCCTGCCGCGCCACATCAGGCTCTAGCAGTGCATCAGCTGCGCCATGTGGCAGCGACGTTGACGCTGATGCTTGGCGCTGCCGGGGTGGCGCACCGTTTGAAAATCCCAGCCGGTGGCATGGTGCTGGCGTTGCTGGCAGGCACGGCCTTGCAAGCCACGGGTTGGCTGGTGATTGAGCTCCCCCCGGTGTTGCTGACCTTGGCCTACGCCGCCATCGGTTGGAGCGTGGGTCTGCGCTTTACCCGCGCCATTTTGATGCACGCCTGGCAAGCCTTGCCGATGGTGTTGGCCGCCATTGCCGCTCTGATGGGGCTGGGCCTGCTGTTGGCACTGCTGCTGGTACTGCTGGCCGGTGTGGCCCCGCTGACTGCCTACCTGGCCACCAGCCCGGGCGGCGCCGACTCGGTGGTGGTGATTGCCGCCACCAGCGCGGTCGATGTGGGCTTTGTCATGGCCATGCAGCTGGTGCGTTTTTTGATGGTGCTGCTGGTAGGGCCACGCATCACGGCCTGGCTGGCACAACGATCGCCAGAACTTAAAAAGCCCAAGTCTTAAACTGCGATCGCCCTCCACCCTTCTCACATTCACCATGCGCATCCTCCTGGCCGAAGACGAACACGCACTGGCCAACTGGCTGGTGCAGGCGCTGCAGCAAAGCCAGTTTCAGGTCGACTGGGTCAACGACGGCCGCCTGGTGCGGCAAAGCCTCAAGGCCACGCGCTATGACGCGCTGATTCTGGACCTGGGTCTGCCCGGACGTGACGGCCACGATGTGCACTCTGACTTGCGTGATGCCGACTTGCGCCTGCCGGTGCTGATCTTGACGACGCCTCGCACCAACTGCGCACCCCTTTAACCACGCTCGCCACACAGGTCGGTTTTGCAATAAGAGAAACCGACCAAGCCCAAATAAAACAAGCGCTAGCTGCTATCAAATTACAAGTAGAAGACACCATTCGTCAAACCAACCAGATGCTGTCTCTGGCACGCGCCGACGCACTGGAGAGGCGCATTGAACCGTGCGACCTGGTGGCTCTGGCGCAGGACGTGACCCGTGCAGCCTGGCCGACCGCGCGCGCTCGACAGATTGACCTGGGTTTTGAGCCCCTGGATGAAAGCCAAGGCGAGGTTTGGGTGATGGGACACGCTGCGTTGCTCAAAGAAGCGCTGAGCAATTTGCTGCACAACGCCTTGCACCACACACCGCTAGGTGCCAAGGTGACCGTGCAAGCGGGCATCGAAACCTGGCACGGGTAAACCACAGCCATCCCGCACGCGGTGTTGCGCGTCATAGACAACGGCCTTGGCATGACAGATGAGGAGCTGGCGCGTGCGGGTGAGCGTTTCTTCAGGGGCCGCGCCCAGACCAACGGCTCCGGGCTGGGGCTGGCCATTGCCAAAGCCATTGCCCAGCGCCATGGGGGGCACTTGGACCTGAGCGTCGGCGTCGACGACACAACGGCTCCCGGACTGACCGTCACCCTGCATTGGCCTACTTCAGTACAAGGGTTTCCAATGACTTTTTAGCCCTCTGCTTGAAAGCTGCCTGACAGCCGGTTTTTTCTACAGTCTGCCCCATGCCGCAGCCACTGGTTCACAAACATGCGGCATGTTCAACACACTTAAAGGAGATTTTTCATGCGTCTGCACCATGTATCGGTGGCCGCTGTGGCCTGCGCTGGTTTGATGGCTTTGTCCGCCTGGGCCGGCCCCTTGGACAAAACCGAATGTGTGGCACCGGCCAAACCGGGCGGTGGTTTTGACTTGACTTGCAAGCTGGCACAAAGTGCGCTGCTGGATGGCAAATACACCGCCGACCCGATGCGTGTGAGTTACATGCCCGGCGGCATTGGCGCGGTGGCTTACAACGCCATCGTGGCGCAGCGCTCGGTTGAAAACAACACCATCGTGGCCTTCTCGGGCGGCTCGTTGCTGAACCTGGCGCAAGGCAAGTTTGGCCGCTATGGTGAAAACGACGTGCGCTGGCTGGCAGCAGTGGGCAGTGATTTTGGCGCAGTGATCGTGGCTGACAACTCACCCCTCAAATCCATGAAGGATTTGGTGACCGCCATCAAGGCCAACCCAGGCAAAGTGGTGTTTGGCGCTGGCGGTAGCGTGGGCAGCCAAGACTGGATGAAGGCCGCACTAACGCCCATGTTCAACAAGGACACCCCAAAGCATGAAACATGCGTGCCCTGCGTAGGGCGGGCTTCAACCCGCCATGGCCGACTGAAGTAGGCCCTACGACACGCCATTCTTGTCGGCTGTGGGCGCTGTTTCACGTTAACCGCACGCGCCGCCGGTCTGGACCCAAAATCAATGCGTTTTGTGGTGTTTGAAGGCGGTGGTGAAGCCATCACCGCGCTGCAAGGTGGTCATGTGCAGGTGTATTCGGGCGATGCCTCTGAGGCGCAAGAGCAAATGAAAGCCGGTGCCAAGATTCGCGTGCTGGCCGTCATGTCACCGATCCGCCTGGACGGCAAACTGGTCGCAGTGCCCACCATGAAAGAACAAGGCTATGACGTGCAGTGGCCCATCATCCGCGGCTTCTACATGGGGCCCCAAGGTGAGCGATGCCGACTTTGCCGTCTGGAGCGACACCTTCAAGAAAATGATGGCCACCCCAGCTTACGACAAGCTGCGCGCCGAACGTGGCCTGTTCAAATTTGCCATGACCGGCAAGGAACTCGATGGCTTCATCAAAGAGCGCATGGGCACCTACCGCCAACTGGCCAAAGACTTTGGCCTGAAGGTGGTTCAGTAATTTAAGCAAAATAGGCTTCTAGCCCTTATTTATAAAGGGCTAGAAGATATCTTTTTAAGAGTGCATCATGCCTTAATGTTCATTGGCAACGTGCTGCTGCTGATCAACATTCCGCTGGTGGGCTTGTTTACCCGCATTTTGTTGATGCCTAACTGGTTGCTGGTGCCGGGCATTCTGGCCATCAGCGCAGTCGGGGTGTATTCGGTGCATGCCACCACCTTTGACCTGATGCTGATGGCGGGCCTGGGCATTGCGGGCTACCTGCTGCGCAAGCAAGGCATTCCGATGGCACCGCTGATTCTGGGCTTTGTGCTGGGCGACCTGATGGAGCAAAACCTGCGCCGCGCCTTGTCGATCACCAATGGCGAGTTGGGTATTTTGGGGGAAAGCCCCATCTCCAAAGGCTTGTGGATGGGCGTGGTGACCATGCTGCTGGTGCCGCCGCTGTACCGGCGCTGTACCGGCGCTGGACTCGCCGCGCCGCGGCGCGCTGAGCATCGCTTGGCATGCCAGGCCTGCCACCCTCGGGGTAGGCAGGCCTTTTTTTGCTACAACCTTTGCGCGTTGAGCATCCAAGGCTCCAAGAACCTTAAACTCAGTCAAATAGTTATGTCGTTGATGAACTGAGACCCCAACATGCCACACCGCACTGCCACCCTGTTTGATCCCGTGCACGCGGGCGAGCTTGCCCTTGCCAACCGCATCGTCATGGCGCCGCTGACGCGCAACCGCGCACCACTGGCCATGCCCACCGCCTTGATGGCCGAGTACTACCGCCAGCGTGCCAGCGCCGGCTTGATCATCACTGAGGCCACCGCCATCAGCCAGCAAGGCCAGGGCTATGCCGATGTGCCCGGCCTGTACGCCGAGGAACAGGTTGAAGCCTGGAAACCCGTTACACACGGGGTGCACCAGGCTGGAGGCAAAATCGTCTGCCAGCTCTGGCACGTGGGCCGCGTGTCACACACCAGCCTGCAGCCGCACGGGGGCCAGCCGGTAGCGCCCTCGGCCATCACCGCCAACACCAAAACCGTGCTGCTCAAAGACGGTGTGCCCGAGTTTGTCGACGTGTCCGCGCCCCGCGCGCTGCAGGCCTACGAGCTGCCCGACATCGTGCATGCCTATGCCGCTGCGGCACGCAACGCGGTGCAAACCGCTGGCTTTGACGGGGTGGAAATCCACGCCGCCAACGGCTACCTGCTGGATCAGTTTTTAAAAGCAGGCTCCAACCAGCGCCGTGACGACTTTGGCGGCAGCATCGAGAACCGCGCCCGTTTCGTCCTTGAAGTGGTGCGCGCCGTGACCGATGCGGTGGGCGCGGGCAAGGTCGGCATTCGCCTGTCACCCGTCACCCCGGCCAACGATGCCTTTGACCCCGACCCGCAGCCGCTGTTTGATTACTTGGTGCGTGAGCTGGCCATCTACAAATTGGCCTACATCCACGTCATTGAAGGCGCCACGGGTGGCCCGCGTGCGTTGCCAGATCGCCCGTTTGACTACACCGGCCTGCGCCGCGCCTACCGTGCGGCAGCCGGCAAAGGCGCCTGGATGGTGAACAACGGCCTGGACAAAACCCTGGCGCAAGTTGCCGTGTTGGACGGTGCAGACCTGGTGGCCTTTGGGCGGCCTTTCATTGCCAACCCCGACCTGGCCGAACGCCTGCGCAAGGGCAAGCCCCTGGCTGAAGGTGACCGCAACACCTGGTACGGTGGCGGAGCCAAAGGCTACACCGACTACCCGACACTCAAGGGCTAAATCAGCCCCTAGGAGGCTGTCGGACTTTCGGCATCGAAGCGTTCTCGAAGAGCGGCGTAGCCAAATTCGACCCCAGCGAGGGCAGTTTTTGCCGGATTTACTGGCTCATAGCCGTAGCTATGGGCCAAAAAGACGGTAAAAAATGAACCGCTGCGGTCGGATTACAGCCGATGTACCGAAAGTCCGACAGCCTCCTAGCCCTTTTAAAACCTGCCTAAGCTGCTATTGAAATAATGGCAGTTAGGGTGTGGGATGCGCCTGGTGCCAAGGTGATCTCATCGGGCCCCGCGTTGCAGGTTTCCACGCACACCATGCCTTTGTGTTCGCCAGCAGCCATGTCGGCAAAGGCTTTTTCGCGTTCGCTGCCCGGATTCCAAACCACGGTGCTGGTGCTGCCTGCTTTGGCCACCTGAATGCGCCTGTGGCCCGCCGTGTCGTCAATCACACAGCTGGCCGTGGTGCCCAGATAAACCCGGTCGGTCTCTGCGCTGAAACTCACCGCGCCGGTTTGTTGGCACGGGGCAAAGTTTTGCAGCTTGTCCAGGTAACTCGTCCCGTCCAGGCCCAACACCTGCGTTTGGCCGATATTGGACACAGAAAAATAGCTGTGCAGCGCTTGGCTGATGTTGAAAGCCACCAAGCCGGTGTTGCGGGTGGTCAGCGCCAGAGACAAGGTGCTGCCCACGGTGACCACCAGCTCCAGGTCAAACGCAAAGTCCCACAGCGCGTGGCTGGCAGCATCATCCCCGACCCCCAAGCGCAGCACCACCTCACCGCTTGCATTCACCCGGGTTTGGCGCACCGCCCAGAGACGGGTACGCACAAAACCATGGGCCGGCAAACCGTCGCGCGCGCCAAACCAGGGCCAGCACACCGGCACGCCACCGCGCACCGCTTTGCCTGGCTCAAACACCGCCGCCCTGGAAACCCACAGCACCGGTTGCTGCCCGGCTGGTTGCCATGCCAGCACCTGCGCACCTTGCAGGGCGATGCGGGCCTGCGCCAGAGGTGTGTCCACGTCCACCACCGGCAGGCCACCCGGCCCGGGTGTGAAACGCAGCGCGTGCGTCAGCCCAAAGCGTTGGTTCCAGGTATCCAGTTCATCGGTCATGGGTCGGCTCCAGATTATTTAATTGCTATTTAATAAATAGCTGCTTGCCCTTGTTATAAAAGGGCTAGAGGCATATTTCTTACATAAAAAAACAAAACCACACCCCGCAGCTGTGCGACACTTTACCCTCAGCATTCAGACCCACACCCCACCCCACCATGCCCCGCTTTGCCGCCAACCTGAGTTTTCTGTACCCCGAGCTGCCGTTTCTGGAACGGTTTGAAGCTGCCGCACGGGATGGCTTTACCGCCGTGGAGTATTTGTTTCCCTATGCCTGGCCCCAGCACGAGCTGGCCGCACGCCTGCAAGGCAACGGGCTGCAGCAGGTGTTGTTCAACGCGCCCCCTGGCGGTGCCAACCTGGCCACTGCGGCGGCGGCGTGGGACGCTGGTGCGCGTGGCTTGCTGTGCCTGGCCGAGCGCACGGCCGAGTTCCGGCAAGGGCTGCACTTGGCGCTGGATTACGCCCACAGCTTGCAGTGCCCCCGCATCCATGTCATGGCAGGCCGGGTTCCAGAAGGGGTGATGCGTGAAAGCCTGCTGAACGTGGTGGCCGACCATCTGCGCTGGGCCTGCGCCCAGGCCGCAGCACAAGGCGTGACCCTGCTGATTGAACCCATCAACCTGCGCGACATGCCGGACTATTTTTTGAACCGTCAAGACCATGCCCACGAGCTGCTGGACGCGGTGGTCGCGCCCAATTTGCAGGTTCAGATGGATCTGTACCACTGCCAGGTGCAAGAGGGCGACGTGGCCACCAAGCTGCGCCGCTACCTACCCACCGGACGCGTCGGCCACATCCAGATTGCCAGCGTGCCCGAACGCCAGGAGCCCGACGGTGGCGAGCTGGCTTACCCCTACCTGTTCAATTTGCTCGATGAACTGGGCTACCGAGGCTGGGTGGGGTGCGAATACCGCCCCCGTCTGGGCGCGGTAGCAGGTGGCACTCATGCCGGTTTGGCCTGGCGGTATTGGGGTAAACCGGCTCCTGTAGCCTGATTTTTCAGGCACATAATCCAATCTTGTAAAAACTCTGCCAGGAGAGAACATGAAGTTGGAAACCACAAAAAATCAATCGGTGGCGCGGCGCTTGTCCTTGCTGGCTCTGAGCGGCTTGACCTTGGTGCTGGTGCTGGTGGCTGTGGCCATCGGGGTGATTGAATGGCGCAGCGTGCATGGCCTGATGGTCATGTCGGTGGATGAACGGCTGCAGGGCATTGTGAGTGTGGCCGATGCCGCCGACCGCACCAATTTGCAGCTGACCGCCGCCAACTACCTTAAGTTCCGCAAAGAGTTCGACCCCGCACCGAGCTACAACAAGGACACCGGTGAGGTGCTCAGCTTTGGGGTATCGGTGAATGGCGACTTCGGTTCGGTGGACAAATTCAACCGCGACACCGGCGGCGTGGCCACGGTATTTGCACGCAAGGGTGACGACTTTGAGCGTGTCACCACCTCACTTAAAAAGCAGGACGGTGAACGCGACATGGGCACGCAGCTGGATCGCAACCACCCGGCCTACAAGCTGATGCTGGCCGGTCAAACCTACACCGGCCCAGCGGTACTGTTTGGCACGCCTTACATGACGCATTACGACCCCATCAAGGACAGCAGCGGGGAGGTGATCGGTATTTTCTTCATTGGCCAGGACATTGGCTTGCAGCAGGTCGCGCTTGAAAAACAAATCAACGACTCGCACTTTTTTGCAACCGGCGGGGTCTACATGCTTGAGGTGGCAGACCAAGCCGAAAGTGCGCGTTTTGCGGTGCACCCCACCTCCAAGGGCAAGAAAGTGCAGGAGGTATATCCCAACGCTGGCGCGTTTGTAGCCCAACTGATGGCTCCGCATGAAGGCGAGATTGCATCGGCATTGCCCTTGCTCAGCGGTATGGCGGGTCAGCGGTGGGCGTTGGCACACCAAGTGGGCAACAGCAAACACTGGCTGGTAGCAGAGGTCAGCGAGTCTGAGGCCATGGCGCAATTTTGGATCAACCTGAGCATCATCGGAGCCTTGCTGGCCGCCACCGCCGTGCTATTGGGCGTGGGCTTGTATGCCCTGATCCGCCGCGCGGTGAGCCAACCACTAGGTGAACTCACCGGGGCCATCACCGCAGTGGCACGGGGAGATTTGACACAAACTTTCCACTCTGATCGACGTGACGAAATTGGCGCGTTGGTATCAGAAACCGAGGCCATGCGCTCACGCTATTTCAGTGCCATGCAGCAAGTACGCCAGGCCGCTGAGAGCATCAGCACCGCCAGTGCCGAAATTGCCGCCGGCAACCAGGACCTGAGCGACCGCACCGAACAAACCGCCAGCAACTTGCAAAGCACAGCGTCCAGCATGGCGCAGCTCACCGGCACGGTGCAGCAGTCGGCCGACTCGGCGCGCCAGGCCAACCAGCTCGCCGCCAGTGCCGCCGAAGTGGCCGCACGCGGTGGCGTGGTGGTGGGCGAGGTGGTGGCCACCATGAACGACATCAACCAGAGTTCACGCAAGATTGCCGACATCATCCAGGTGATTGACGGCATTGCCTTCCAGACCAACATCCTGGCGCTGAACGCGGCGGTAGAAGCCGCCCGCGCGGGCGAACATGGACGTGGCTTTGCGGTGGTGGCCAGCGAAGTCCGCTTATTGGCCGGGCGCAGTGCCGAGGCCGCGCGCGAGATCAAGGCACTCATCCAGGCCTCGGTGAGCAAGGTCGAAGACGGCTCCCGACTGGTAGAAAACGCCGGCGTGACCATGACCGAGATCGTCAGCTCGGTGCGCCGGGTGAGCGACATCATTGGCGAGATCAGCGCCGCTGCCGCCGAACAATCCTCTGGCATCAGCAACGTCAACCACGCGGTGGGTGAACTCGACCAAATGACCCAGCAAAACGCGGCGCTGGTCGAACAGTCTGCCGCTGCCGCGCAAAGCCTGCGTGAGCAAGCGCAGCGGCTGGAACAAGCGGTGTCAGTGTTTCGCCTGTCGGCCACCGGGATCAGCCACCAAACCCACCAGCAACTGCCAGCACCCCACAGCGTCAAAACGCCTGCGCCGCGCCTGACTGCACGCGCACCTGCACCCCGGCTGGCACAAAAGAAGGTGCAAGCCCTTGGCCACCGCCGCGCCTGATACCTGAAAGCACGCCATGAACGCACGCCTGCCACAAGCCCTTTTGAACACCCACCAAGCCTTGAACCAGGTCAGCCAAGCCTGGGACAGCGACCTGGTTGGGCGCTTGACCGACTACATTGCCATCCCCGCCAAGTCCCCCATGTTTGACGCAGATTGGGCTGCCCATGGCCTGATCGACACCGTGGTGCAACACGCCTTTGACTGGGTACAGGCACAAAAAGTAGACGGTTTGACGCTTGAGATCATTCGCCTGCCCGGACGCACACCAGTGCTGTTTTTTGAGTTGGCGGCCTCGCAAGGCACCTCTGAAACCATAGCATCAAGCGCAGATAAATCAAGGTCTAGCAGCCAAACTGTCTTGATGTACGGGCACTTGGACAAGCAACCCGAGTTCACCGGTTGGCGCGCCGACCTGGGGCCCTGGACACCCAAGTACGAGCAGGGCAAGTTGTATGGCCGGGGCGGTGCTGACGACGGCTATGCCATCTACGCTGCCATCACTGCCATCCAGGCACTCAAAACCCAGGGCGCAGCCCATCCACGCGTGGTCGGCCTGGTGGAAACCTGCGAAGAAAGCGGCTCTTATGACCTGCTGCCCTACATCGACGCGCTGCGCACGCGTTTGGGCGACGTGGGTCTGGTGATTTGCCTGGACTCGGGCGCGGGCAATTACGACCAGCTGTGGCTCACCAACAGCCTGCGCGGCATGGCCAGCGGCACGCTCAAGGTGCAGGTGCTGACCGAAGGCATCCACTCGGGCGATGCCAGCGGCCTGGTGCCCTCTAGCTTTCGTATCCTGCGCCACCTGCTCGACCGCCTGGAAGACAGCGCCACCGGCCGACTGCTGCCGGGCAGCTTCCACTGCGAAGTGCCCGCTGACCGTCTAGCCCAAGCGCAAACCACGGCCGCCATCCTGGGTGACGAGTTGTACAAACGCTTTCCTTGGGCCAATTCCTCTTGTGTTTCGGACTGCGGCGGCAGCAGCCAAGCCATGCTGCCCACCACCACCGACCCGCTGCAGGCGCTGCTGGCGCGCACCTGGACCCCCACACTGAGCGTGACCGGAGCCGAAGGCCTGCCCGAGATGAAGAATGCCGGCAACGTGCTGCGCCCCTACACCGCCTTCAAACTCTCCTTGCGCCTGCCGCCGCTGATCGATGCCGCCCGCGCTGTAGCCGAACTCAAAACCCTGCTCGAAGACAACGCCCCGTACCAGGCCAAGGTCACATTTGAGAGCGCCGGCGGAGCCACCGGCTGGAACGCCCCCAACACCGCACCCTGGTTTGAACAGGCGCTGAACCAGGCCTCTAAAGACTACTTTGGCGCCCCCTGCGGCTACATCGGCCAGGGCGGCACGATTCCGCTGATGAACATGCTCTCAACCGGCTTCCCCAAAGCGCAAATGATGGTCTGCGGCGTGCTCGGCCCCAAAAGCAACGCCCACGGCCCCAACGAGTTCCTGCATGTGCCCTACGCCAAAAAACTCACCGCAGCGGTGGCGCAGGTGATTGCGGCTGCGGCCTGGGTTTGAG
>Ga0210023_1001065_pt1 | contig 19793 bp, 15 predicted proteins | sample CryGeymeta201524_FD_183987 | JGI IMG/M metagenome (GOLD analysis project Ga0210023, IMG submission 183987) | Groundwater microbial communities from Crystal Geyser aquifers in Utah, USA - Crystal Geyser metaG 2015-24 (SPAdes) (version 2) | ecosystem: Environmental > Aquatic > Deep subsurface >... | reverse complement strand
CGGGAATCTCAATTTACCGCGCGTCATTGCCGGAGTCGAAAAAGTTGCCGCTCACGACAGCTGGGATCGCAGTGCGCGAGAAGCCCTGCTGGCAAGTTTGCACCGGGTTGCCTTTGCGCTGGTCGAAAAAATTGCGGTGGAAAGCAACGCCGACAGCCGTCACTATTTTCAACAGCGCAGCCAGAAAATGCGCACTTATCGCGATCTGTTTGAGCGCCTGAACGCGACCGCTGCTACGAATTTTCATCCCTATACCGTGTTGTTGCGCACCCTGGAGTCTTTGCTGAATACGTAATTGGGCCTCAACCCTCTCGGGACGGTATTTTATGGGCGACGTCACTTTGCCCATAAAATTTTGCGTAAAAAAAAACGTGTGAGCCTCGACAGCTATTCTCCACTGTGATATGGATAGAACGCTTTTTTGTTTAATTGTTGCGACAGCAGACTGCCTGGATCCAGCGTGACCGGGACGGAGCCGCGATAGCCCTTTTTCAGTCGGTTCGTTTTACGGCTGGAGTTTACGCGCCTTCCGTAAAGGAAGGCTTTTTTATGACCGCATGCCAGGTGTAACTCTTGTGAAAAAACGAAAAACAATTCTTGATATTGCCGCCATGAAGGCAGCGGGGGCGAAGATCGCCGTTCTGACTGCTTATGATTACCCCTTTGCCCAGCTGATGGATGAGGTTGGTATCGATATTATTCTGGTGGGTGATTCCGTTGGTTCGGTTTTCAGTGGCTACGAAAATACCCTGCCCGTGACCATGGACGAAATGATCTACCATACCCGCCCAGTGGTGCGCGCTTCGCATCAGGCCTTGGTGGTGACCGACATGCCCTTCATGTCCTACCAGACGGATGTGGCTCAAGCGCGCCGCAATGCCGGACGCTTGATCAAGGAAGCCGGTGCCCAGGCGGTCAAACTCGAAGGGGGCGAAAACATGGCAGAAACCATCGCCGCTTTGACGCGCATCGATATCCCGGTGATGGCGCATATCGGGCTGACCCCGCAATCGATCCACCGGATGGGCGGTTTCAAGGTACAGGGACGTGAAGATATCCAGGCGCGACAAATTCTGGCCGACGCCAAGGCGGTGGAGGCCGCAGGGGCCTTTGCGGTGGTTCTTGAAGGCATACCGGCGGGCTTGGCAGCCGAAGTCACGACGGCTCTGAATATTCCAACGATTGGGATTGGTGCCGGCCCCGAGTGTGACGGGCAGGTGCTGGTGATTCACGATATTCTCGGGCTATGCGATAAATACTCGCCCCGCTTTGTCAAGCGTTTTGCCGATGTCCGCCAGACCATCAGCACTGGTATCGCCGCCTACATCACCGAGGTTAAGAATGGCGAATTCCCAACCGCGCAACATTCCTTCAAATAACTATCCCCAGGATCAGTGCAACAATGCTCATTCTTGATTCCGTAGCGGCCATGCAGCAGTGGAGCCAGGCGCGCAGACAGGCGGGGCAAGACATCGCCTTTGTCCCCACCATGGGTTTTCTGCATCAGGGGCATGTTTCATTACTTGATGCGGCACGTAAGGCTGCCGATCTGCTGGTGTTGTCGATTTTTGTCAACCCGACCCAGTTTGGCGCCGGTGAAGATTTTGACACCTATCCTCAAGACTTGGCTAAGGATACCCACCTGGCCAAAAAGGCCGGGGTCGATGTAGTTTTTGTGCCCCCCGCGGCCCAAATGTATCCCCAGGGCTACAATAGCTGGGTCGAAGTTGCCGGGATCACCGAGGTGCTCTGTGGTGCCAGCCGTCCGGGGCATTTTCGCGGCGTGACCACGGTGGTTAACAAGCTTTTCAATATTATCGCCCCCAGGGTCGCATTTTTCGGTAACAAAGATTTCCAACAGTTGGCGGTGATTCGCCGCATGGTGAAAGATCTCAACCTGCCGGTGGATATTGTCGGGCTGCCCATTGTTCGCGAGGCCGATGGCTTAGCCATGAGTTCGCGCAACAGCTATCTCGCGCAGGAAGAACGTCAACAGGCTCTGTGCCTCTCCCAGGCGATCGCGCAGGCACAACAGCTGGCAAAAAACGGTGAGCTGCGGGTGACGGAAATTTTGCATCGGTTGCGGATGTCGATCGAAAGCCATCTCCTGGTAAAAATTGATTATCTGAAAATTTGTCATCAGGACAGCCTGCAAGAACAGATGCTGGTTGATGAAAATTCGGTGCTGTTGCTGGCGGTTTTTATTGGGCGTACCCGTTTGATCGATAACGCTTTTGTGTTGGAACCTGTGGCAAAAATCCCCCTGTGAAGGCGAACAACTAAAACTATGCCGAAATCGAAAGACGCCGCTCGCGCCACCCTGCAAAACCTGTATCGAATCTTTACTGTCCCCGAGGCTCCCGACTCGACCCTGGGGGTCATAGATCAAGAAATTAGCGGCGATGTCGCCGGTTTTCTGCGCACGCACATTGTTGCCCTCGAACGCCCGATCGAAGAGATTGAGGCCGACTTTCTTACCACCGAAATTCCTGAGGAACCGACCTTCGTTTCTGAGTACACCGAATTTGTGCAGCAAAAGCTGGTCGCCCAGTCAGTTCACACCGCCGCACCCGGTTTTATCGGGCACATGACCTCGGCGTTACCCTATTTTATGCTGCCCCTGTCGCGCATCATGACCGCCCTCAATCAGAATCTGGTCAAGGTTGAAACCTCCAAGGCCTTCACCCCGATGGAGCGTCAGGTGCTGGCCATGCTGCATCGTTTGATTTATCGCTGCGAAAGCGATTTTTACCCCCAATGGATTCACAACAGCCGTCATGCCCTGGGGGCCTTTTGTTCAGGAGGCACCATTGCCAATATCACGGCCCTGTGGGTGGCACGTAATCGCTTGTTTGCCCCGCAGGAAAATTTTCGGGGAATTGCGCGTGAAGGCCTGAGCCGCGCCCTCAACTTTCATGGCGTCAGCGGCCTGGCGGTGCTGGTGTCAGCGCGCGGCCACTATTCCCTGGGCAAGGCGACCGATCTTCTCGGCATCGGCCGTGATCAGCTGCGCTTGATCGAAATTGATGATCATAACCGCATAGATCTGAAGCTTCTGGCGCACGAATTCAAACAACTCGCCGCCGAAAATATACGCCCCCTGGCATTGGTTGGCATCGCGGGTACCACCGAAACCGGCAATGTTGACCCCCTGCATGCCATGGCCGATCTGGCGGCCGAACACCGATGTCATTTCCATGTAGACGCCGCCTGGGGCGGGCCGACGCTCTTCTCGACGCGTTACCGTCATTTGCTTGACGGCATCGAACGTGCCGATTCGGTGACCCTCGATGCGCACAAACAATTGTACGTGCCCATGGGGGCGGGGATGGTTCTGTTTAAAGACCCGGCTGCCCTTTCGGCCATCGAACATCATGCCGCGTACATTTTGCGTGAAGGATCCAAGGACTTGGGGAGTCACACCCTGGAAGGTTCACGCCCCGGCAAAGCGATGCTGGTGCATGCCGGCTTGTCGATTATCGGCCGTAAGGGCTATGAATTATTGATTGACACCGGCATTGAACGGGCGCGCAGCTTTGCCGCCCTGATTGATGCGCACCCCGATTTTGAATTGACCAGCGCGCCGGAATTAAACATTTTAACCTATCGCTATTGCCCCGCTCGCGTGCAACACGCCTTCAAGCGTTGCCATGAGCAGGAATCTGCCCAGATTAACGCCCTCCTCGATCAGGTGACCCAACTGATGCAAAAGATGCAGCGCGCAGCCGGCAAAACCTTTGTTTCCCGTACCCGCTTGCGTTCTCCCGCCTATGGCCCGGAATTGCTCACCGTGTTACGGGTGGTGCTGGCCAATCCCTTGACGACAAATGAAATTTTCAGTGAAGTTCTGGCTGAACAGCTTGAGCTGGCACAGCACCCCGATATTGCTGATTTGTTGATGCAGATTGACTCTTTACTTTTGCCTGACGCTGCCCTGTAAACCCCCATGGCTAAAATCTACACCGCCAGATATCTGTTGCAGGCCGATGGCAGGCTGCTCGAAAATGCGGCCCTGCTTGAAGACCAGGGACGGATCCTGCGGATTGATCAACCCGCAGGGTTGCAACGCGAGGCGCCCAGCGCAAACTGGGTTGATTATCCCGATGCGCTGATTCTGCCGACTTTTATCAATGCTCACACGCATCTTGAGCTAAGTTTTTATCCGCAATGGGCCAGCGCGGCAGGGGTGGGCAATGCTTCCTGCAATTTTGTTGACTGGATACTGCGTCTGGTCAAGGTCAAACGCAGCCTCAAACCCGCCCAGCTCGACGAGGCGGTCAGCCATGGCCTGCAACTGAGCCTGCAAGGGGGAACCGCTGCCCTGGGAGATATTCTTTCGCGCTTCGAAGCCAGTAGCTGTTATGCGGCCTCACCCTTGTGTGGGCGGGTGTTTCTCGAAACCCTGGGCCAAGATCGCGACCTGACCCAGCAGCTTTACAAAAAACTGGATAAACAACTTAAAACGGGCAAAGCCGGGCGCTTTGAACAGGGTGTCAGCCCTCATAGTCCCTATACGATACGCCCCCATTATATGCGCCAGCTTTACGAGCGCTGTCGTGCTGACGGGCTGGCCTGTTGTACCCATATTGCTGAATCTGCGGCAGAAGTTGATTTTCTTGATACGGGTAGGGGGGAACTGGTTGAACGCTTCTACACCGCGATCAACTGGCATCAACATCGCCCTGCGGCCAGGAATATCCGTCCCGTGGATTTTCTGCAACAACAGGAGGGGCTTTTCGCCAACCATCTGCTGGTGCATGGCGTGCAGTTGACCTTGCCGGAAATAAAACTCATTGCCAACCGGGGAGCAACCCTGGTTTTATGTCCGCGTTCCAACGCCCATTTACAGGTGGGAACCGCACCCGTCGCCGCCTTGAAAAAAGCCGGGGTCAAGCTGGCACTGGGCACCGACAGTCTGGCGAGCAACCAAAGCCTTTCCCTGTGGGACGAAATGGCTTTTGCGGCACAGGTTTACGAAGATGCGCTCAGCCCTCTGGAACTCTTGGCCCTTGCAACCACAGAAGGCGCAGCGGCCCTTGGTTTAAAGGGTCAGCTGGGTGATTTGCAACCCGGATTCCGTTGCAGCTTTCAAGTCGTGCGACCGACATCCTTTGCGCCCGCCCATTTGTTCCTCGAACAACTCATCCGGGCAGGGCAGGGCCTGCGGCCCGAAGCTGTCGTTCTTGATGGTCAAGAAGTTTTATCGCAGGTTTGTGCTTAAAACAGGGAGAAACCGTGATTGTTGAAACCGGAACCGTCGTCGAATTAAAAAGCGCACAAATTGCGCTGGTACGTTGCCAAAAAAACAGTGCCTGCGACCACTGTCCCAGCAGCAACAGTTGTCATACCGAACAAGCAAGCAGCAGCGCAATGGTTGTTGAAGTTTATAATCCCTTGGAAGCCAAAATCGGCGACCAGGTGAAGGTGGAAACCAGCACACGCCATTTTCTTCAGTCATCATTTGTGTTATATATCATCCCCGTTTTCGGGTTGCTCGTTGGAGCATTTGCCGGGCAATTGATTGGTGAGCATACTGACGTGGGGCTGGAGCCGGCCCTCTTGTCGGCCTTGATGGGAGTCGCTTTTATGGTGGGTACTTTTTTATGTATTCGCGTCGGCACCCGCGCCTTGCCACGGGAACTTTTCATGCCGAAAATTGTTGCAATAATCCCGCATTCCCGTCATCGCGAAAAAGATAAAAATCATGGGCATTAAGGTTATCGCCACCAACAAAAAGGCCTATCACGATTACTTTATCGAAGAGACCTACGAAGCCGGGCTGGTGCTTACCGGAACCGAAGTTAAATCCATTCGCGCCGGCAAGGTCAACTTGAAGGAATCCTTCTGTCGCATCAAGGATGGTGAAGCCTTTATCAACAATATGAATATCAGCCCTTACGATTTTGGTAACCGGGAAAATCACGATCCGACCCGTATGCGGAAGCTGCTGCTGCACCACGCCGAAATTGACAAACTGATCCGCGTCACCGAACAGAAGGGTCTGGCGCTGGTTCCAACGCGCATCTACTTCAAAGACAACCACGCCAAGCTCGAAATCGGGGTCGGTCGCGGCAAAAAACTCCACGACAAACGCCAAACCCTGAAACAAAAAGAAGCCAATCGCGAAATGGACCGCGCCATAAAGAATGTGAATCGATAATTTAAGAAATCACTTGAAGAAATAACCCTTATCGTGTGATAATGGCAGCATTCATAGTTCAGTAAAAGCACTACTAACCTCAACCAGTTTAAGGGGGTGTCAAGGTTTCGACGGGGGACGGAAACGAAGGTCGCATGCCGGAGTGGGCTGGCTCCGAAACAAGCCCAACTTAACTAAACGCAGACACTGACGTTAGTTACGCACTAGCAGCTTAATGCTGCTACGTCTTTTCATTCATCGCCTGTGTGGGTGCCGAGACGTTAATTGAGCAGGCTAGTTTCAGCGAAAGTCTGTGGCGCTGATGCGAAATCAAAGCAGAATCGCCTGGTGAATATCCTGTCTGTAGGAGCTTCATCCGGTTAAATTAAAATGCAGACTAAGCATGTAGAAGCCTGTCGCGGAAAGCTTTCGGACGCGGGTTCGATTCCCGCCACCTCCACCATTTCAAAAGGACGGTCTCATTCGGGGCCGTCCTTTTGTACATTTTGGGAGAGGGAATCGAAGCGCAGCGAGCGCTGACTTGATGTCAGACGAGCGGGCAGGGATGCCCGCGTCAGCGAGCGGAGGGGAGCCTACGCAGGGAAGGGCAGGACGCCCTGACCGTAGTAGGCCCCGCCACCTCCACCATTAACAAAAGACAAACCCGTCTCTCTGGGGTCATTCTCCGGGGTGACGGGTTTTCTTTTTCCCCTTGTTTCTAAAGGGTTTGCGCCCGTTTCACATCTTTCCAAAGCACCTCTGTGCACCATAGATTCTCCCCATCCTCCAGCCATTCATTCTCTGTTTGACCCCTGATTCTCTGGCATCGAAAAACCATGTCCGAAGCTCGTCTGGAAAGCTACATCCTTGTGGGTCACCGCCGACCCACTGGCCGATGCTCGCAAGCAACAGGGAATCGGCACGCCACGCTTCGGCCGCCCGACCAGCGACTGGGATCTGATCCATGGGGATCGTTCGCCGGGAAAACGATTCACTGGATCGTTTTCTGATCCGGCTCACCCTTCACCGACCCGCAGCGCGACCTGCCGCCCATCGACCGGCTGGAAGGATTTCGGTTCGGGGGGCACAGCATGTATCAGCGGGTGATGGTGGCGGTGCTGTGCGGGCGCACCTCGATTCCAGCCTGGACCTACTGGATGCCATGCCCGTCTTACGCGGAGAGAGTCGCCAACGGCCAGTGGTTACGCCAGTGAGCAGACATTTACGGCCTTATCCGGACGAAAGCGTTTGACAATCGGCCCCTGCCTAAATATATTAGAGAGCATTTTAAGTTGGGGAAGCTGCGCCCAGCATCCCCGTTACCGCCTCTGGCGTGGCAAGAAAACCAATCGCCCTTGAGGAGTTGGAGATATGGCCGAGATAGAAGACCGCTGGTTATCAGTAGACGAGATAGGCAAGTACCTCGGTGTCAGCAGTGACACCGTTTACCGCTGGATCGACAAACACACAATGCCCGCCCATCGCATGGGCCGTCTTTGGAAGTTCAAGAAGAACGAAGTGGACGAGTGGGTGAAGGCTGGCGGCGCGGCAGACCGCAACAAGAAGGGTTCTGACGAATGAAGATCATCGACAACATCAATTCTTTGCTGGGCGACGATCTGAAGGCTTCCATCCACCCCAAGGCCAAATTGAAGATCGCGGCATCGTGCTTTTCGATCTATGCCTATGAAGCTTTAAAGTCCGAACTCGCAAAGATTGAGTCGCTGGAATTCATCTTCACGGCACCGACCTTCGTTCCCAACGAAGTAACCGACAAACTCAGAAAAGAACGCCGAGAGTTTTTTATCCCCAAGGCCAACCGGGAACGCAATCTCTACGGCTCCGAATTTGAAATCCAGCTTCGCAATAAACTCACCCAGCGTGCCATTGCCCGCGAGTGCGCCGAATGGATGCGCCGCAAAGCCAGATTCCGCTCCAACAAAACCAAATCCCCGATGCAGCAGTTTGCCTGCATTCAAGGACCGGAGCAGGAGGCGGCCTATATGCCTTTACATGGCTTCACCGCCGTTGATCTGGGATATCAGCAGGGCGATGCCGTTTCCAACATCGTCAACCGGGTAGATGAGACGGCTTTTACGTCGACATACCTTCAGCTCTTTGACCAGATCTGGAGTGATCCAACAAAACTTGAAGATGTGACCACCGCGATCTGTGATCATATCGCGTCGGTTTATCAGGAAAATTCACCCGAGCGCATCTACTTCCTGATGCTCTACAATATTTTCAGTGATTTCCTCGATGATATCGATGAAGACGTGTTGCCCAACGACCGCACGGGTTATCAGGATACGCTGGTCTGGAACAAGCTTTTCAACTTTCAGCGGGATGCCGCCATAGGCATTATCAATAAGCTGGAAACATACAACGGATGCATCCTGGCAGACAGCGTGGGACTTGGTAAAACTTTCACGGCCCTGGCTGTTGTGAAATATTACGAACTGCGGAACCGTTCGGTACTTGTTCTATGCCCCAAGAAGCTCGCGGACAACTGGCTGAATTACAACAGCAACCTAACGACCAATATCTTCTCCAAGGATCGGTTCAATTATGACGTTCTATGCCACACCGACCTTTCCCGCACCTCGGGTGAGTCGTTTGGCATTCCTCTGAATCGAATCAATTGGGGCAACTATGATCTTGTCGTCATCGATGAATCCCATAACTTCCGCAATAACGATGCCGTTAAAGACAGAGAAACCCGATATCAGAAGCTGATGAACCAAGTCGTCCGCCAAGGCGTTAAAACCAAGGTCCTGATGCTGTCTGCCACCCCGGTCAACAATCGATTCAATGACCTTCGCAATCAACTGGCCCTGGCCTACGAAGGCGACTCCGAAAATCTCAGCAAGAAGCTGCGCACGGGCAGAACGGTAGAAGAAATCTTCCGCAATGCCCAGACGGTATTCAATCAGTGGTCAAGACTGGCCCCGGAGGATCGTACGGCGCGAGCTATCTTGGATTCCCTTGATTTTGACTTCTTTGAGTTGCTGGATAGCGTTACCATCGCCCGTTCGCGAAAGCACATCCAGACCTTTTACGACACCAGTGACATAGGCCAGTTTCCCGAGCGCCGCAAACCCCTGTCGTTTCATTCTCCACTGACCGGGCGCACGGATGTCATGAGCTTCAATGAAATATTCGAACAGCTCTCGCTGCTCAAGCTGGCCGTCTACGCCCCGATCAGCTACATCCTTCCCAGTCGTCTCAAAAAGTATGAAGACCTGTACGACACGCAGGTGGAAGGCGGCAAAGGAAAGCTCAAGCAGGCAGACCGCGAACGAAGTTTGCAGGCATTGATGACGACCAATCTGCTCAAGCGCCTGGAAAGCTCGGTCGAAGCCTTTCGACTTACACTGCAAAGCCTGCATAACAACCACACCCGCACCCTGAACAAAATTGATTCATTCAAGGTCGCAGGCCGTGCTGACAGCATTTCCGACTGGACCGGTAGCTTGGCAAATCTTGAAGCCGAGGAAGATGATATCCCCGTTTTGGAGGACTCAGAAATCGGAGGTAAGGTCAAAATCAACCTGGTCGACATGGATCTTCCCTCATGGGAACATGACCTGAAGGTTGATCTGGAAGTTATTAACGCCTTGCTAAGCTCCATGGCAAAAGTCACCCCCGAGGACGATGCCAAGCTGCAACACCTGAAAGCCCTGATTCTCAGCAAGATTGAAAATCCCATCAATGACGGCAACAAAAAAGTCCTTATTTTTACAGCGTTTGCCGACACGGCCAATTACCTTTACAACAACCTGGCGGATACCCTACTGGCAACACAGGGACTGCACACCGGAAAAGTAACCGGCAAGGATGCGCCGAAATCAACCCTCAAGAAGAACTATGATTTCCAGTCGCTGTTGACGCTTTTCTCTCCTCGCGCCAAAGAGAAGGCTCAGGTGCTGCCAAATGAACCAGCTGAATTGGACCTGCTGATCGGCACCGACTGTATCTCCGAAGGGCAGAACCTTCAGGACTGCGATTACCTGGTCAACTATGACATCCACTGGAATCCGGTTCGCATCATTCAGCGATTCGGCCGGATCGACCGCATCGGCTCCATCAACAAGACCATCCAGCTGGTGAACTATTGGCCCGACATTTCCTTGGATGAATACATCAATCTCAAGGAACGGGTCGAAAACCGGATGGTCATTGCCGACGTGACGGCCACCGGCGACGACAACGTCCTCACGGCAAAAAGCAGCGAGATTTCGTATCGAAAGGAGCAACTCCGGCGCTTGCAGGAAGAGGTGATCGAACTGGAAGACCTTAAAACGGGTGTTTCCATCACCGATCTCGGCCTGAACGACTTCCGGATGGATCTGCTGAACTATGTCAAAACCAATAGCGACCTTGCCAACGTGCCTAATGGCATGCATGCGGTTGTCCCCGCCAGGCCCGCAATGGGATTGCACCCCGGGGTCATCTTTGCCCTGCGCAACCGCAATCATGAGGTCAACATCAATCAGCAGAACCGGCTGCATCCTTACTACCTGATCTATATCTCTGGCGACGGCCAGGTCATCGCCAACCACACCGAGGTCAAAACACTGCTCGATCTGGTGCGATCCAGCTGCAAGGGACAACCAGAACCCATTCAGGCGGTCTGCCGCCTCTTCAATCAGAAGACCGACGAAGGCCGGAACATGAAGGCTTGTTCCGACCTGCTGAGTACCGCCATTCGTTCGATGATCGACGTCAAGGAGGAAAAGGATCTGGACAGCTTGTTCTCCAGCGGCAGGACCACCGCCCTGGTGAACATCATCGCCGGGCTCGATGACTTTGAGCTCGTCGCCTTTCTCGTGGTGCAGGAGGAAGGATGACTGCCGTGCTCTTCGACTATCCAAAGAACGCCGCCTTCGGACGCGTGCTGCCCAAGAGCAAAATCTACGAGCACGGAAGCGTAAGTAGCGCCGTCAGACAGTTATTTGTCCGGCAGGTGGAACAGATCGTCTGGCAGCACAAGCTTGCCCCAGAGACCGTCAACCTGAAGGCATCAAAGGCTGTGCCTGAAATCCAGATCTTCAGTATCGCGCTCAAGGGGGACGAACTCAAACCCGAGGTGCTGCGCTGCATTGACCTGGCCATTCCCTTTCCGATCATTTTTGAGCTTCGGTTCGACGGGAAAGTAAAACCTGTCGCCGCCTTTAAGCGGCCGAGTGAATCGGATGCCAGCAAGTGGGTCATCAGCGAATATTTCGATGGCGATTTGACAGCCACCGATACGCCACGCAAGCCCCTGCCGATGGTTTTCGACCTTGAGGCGCTTTACGGCCATTTGCTGACGCCCCTGATCCCGTACCCGGCACGACCGGATGAAGGCTTGCAGGCGCGGGTGGAACGGATGGAGCTCATTCGCCTCAAGCAGCGGGAGCTGGAGCGCTGTGAGGCTCGCCTGCGCAAGGAAAAACAATTCAATCGCAAAGTGGCGATCAACGCCGAGCTGCGTGACCTGCAACAAGAGCTGGAAGGGCTGATTTCATGAACCACGAAACACACGAAAAGCACGAAAAAATTCTTTATAAAGAAGAAGTGTTCGCCATTCAGGGCGCGATTTTCGATGTGTATCGTGAAATGGGGTGTGGTTTCTTGGAAGCAGTTTATCAAGAGTGCCTTGAAAAAGAGCTGAGGCAACGAGGTATTCCATTTAAGCCGCAAAAAGAGTTAATCCTGACCTACAAAGGGCAGGCTCTGGAACAGCGATATAAACCTGATTTTATATGCTTCGATAAAATCATCGTTGAGCTGAAAGCGGTTTCAGAGTTGGGCAAAGAACACAAGGCCCAACTGTTCAATTACCTGAAGGCAACCGACTTGAAACTCGGTCTACTGGTTAACTTTGGTCACTATCCCAAAGTACAAATTGAAAGAATAATTTTATGAACCACGAAACACACGAAATACACGAAAAAACATTTTTGATTTTTCACTTTCGAGTATTTCGTGTGTTTCGTGGTTAAAGAAAGAGGTTTTATATGGAAAAGATGAAAATGCACTCCCCGAACCTGACCCAGGAGAACATAGCCCGCATTCGTGAGATGTTTCCCGGTTGCGTGACCGAGGCCCAGAGCGAAGACGGCAAGCTGAGGTTTGCGGTCGATTTCGACCAGCTGCGGCAGGAGTTATCCGAGTCCATCGTGGAAGGTCCGCAGGAACGCTACCACCTCAACTGGCCGGGGAAGCGTGAGTCATTGCTGACGGCTAATGCGCCGATTGCCAAGACGCTTCGGCCGTGTCGTGAAGAGAGTGTGGATTTTGATACGACAAAGAACTTGTTCATTGAGGGGGATAATCTGGAGGCGCTGAAGCTGCTTCAGGAGACATATCTTGGCAAGGTCAAGTTGATTTACATCGATCCACCATATAACACAGGTAGTGATTTTATTTATGATGATGACTTTGCTGAAAGTTCAGAGGAGTTTTTGAGAAAATCGAATCAAAAAGATGTGGCTGGTAATCGGCTAGTTACAAATACTGAAGCCAATGGACGGTTTCATTCAGACTGGCTTTCACTTATGTACGGAAGGCTGAAATTGGTGAGAAACATACTCGCAGAAGATGGAGTCATGTTTATAAGCATAGATGATGGAGAGGCTGCTAATCTTCTAAAGCTCTGCGATGAAGTTTTTGGAGAGAAGAACTTCATGGCCAATATCATATGGCAAAAACGTACATCCCCTGACATGAGAACAGCTATCAGCCAGGCGCATGAGTATTTTTTAGTTTATGCCAAAAATTCAGATTATGCGAAGTCAACTTTCAAGAAATTGCCTCTATCTGATGAGCAAAAATCAAACTATAAAAACCCTGACAATGATCCGAGAGGGCCATGGGTGTCTTCAGATTTTACAGCTCAAGGCTTTCGTCCGAATCAGATGTACAAAATTATCACTTCAGGTGGTGCCGAATATTCTCCACCTGAAGGCCGCTGTTGGAAGAATGTAGAAGAAGTGTTTAAGCAACAAGTGGCTGAAGGTCGTTTCTGGTTTGGAGCAGACGGGAAAGGTGTCCCGCGCAGAAAAACATATTTGTCAGAAACAGAAGGATATGTTCCTTGGACATGGTGGACTAATAAAGAAGTTGGTCACTCGCAGCAAGCAAAGAAAGAGGTGAATTCCCTCTTTGGGAAAGCAGAAGTGTTCTCAACGCCAAAACCTGTCGCTGCGTTAAAACGCATGCTTCAGATTGCATCTGATTCCGATTCTATAGTTTTGGACTTTTTCGCCGGGTCATCATCAACTGCGCATGCTGTTATGGAACTTAACGCTGAAGACGGTGGCAACCGCAAATTCATTATGGTACAGCTCCCTGAACCGTGCGACGAAAAGTCTGAGGCCTTCAAGGCAGGCTACAAAACTATCGCTGAAATTAGCAAGGAACGCATCCGTCGAGCAGGCAAGAAAACTCTGAAAGATGAATGCCACGAGGGATGGAACAAGGACATCGGCTTCCGCGTCCTCAAGATCGATTCATCCAACATGGCCGACGTCTACTATACGCCGGACTTCATCGAGCAAGGTCAGCTGAAGATTTTCACCGACAACATCAAGCTGGACCGTAAGCCCGAAGACCTGCTCTTCCAGGTATTGTTGGACTGGGGCGTGGATCTGTCGCTGCCCATCCGCAAGGAAACTATTCAGGGCAAGACCGTTTTCTTTGTCGACGAAAACGCCCTGGTCGCCTGCTTCGATACCGGCGTGAACGAGGACTTGGTCAAGGAACTGGCCGGGTTCGAGCCTTTGCGCGTGGTCTTCCGCGATAGTGGTTTTGTGTCCGACGCCGTCAAGATCAACGTGGAACAAATCTTCAAACAGATGTCTCCGGGCACTGATGTGAAATCGATATAGAGGGCGTTATGGGAACTTCTTTGGATAAATTGACGATAAAAGGTTTTAAGTCGATCCGCTCGCTCGTCGATTTTGAACTGACGAATCTTAACGTGGTGGTCGGAGGCAATGGGGCCGGGAAAAGCAATCTCATTTCGTTTTTCAGAATGCTGCGAGCACTGATCGACGGCAATCTGAACCGTTATGTCAGGGATAACGGCGGAGCAGGCGATATTCTTTTTAACGGACGCAAGGTGACGGAAAAAATGGAGTTTGAAACGAGGTTCGGAGTTCGGGGATTTCGTTTCAAACTGGTGCCTACACCAGATAATTCTTGTGCCATCGAAGACGAGGCACGGTATTACGAGCGCGGAACCACTGGGTGGTGGGTGTTGGGAGATAGCGATGATGGCGCTTCGCGCATGGTTGCAGAGGCAAAGAAAAAAAGATCGGATGCCAAATTCAGCCAACCTGTTTTTGATGCCATTTCATCGTGGCAGATCTATCACTTTCACGATACCAGTTCCACTGCGGCAATGCGGAACTATGAGATTATTGAGGACAACAAGGTGCTTCGCACCGATGCATCGAACATTGGCCCTTTCCTGTACAAGCTTAAGGAAAAACATTCTAAAGAGTACAAGGATATTCTGAATGCCGTCCGCCTGGTGACCCCGTTCTTTGATGACTTCATTCTTGAGCCTCGGGAGAGCGGCCCCAAAAAAGAGGTCAACATCAGCTGGATGCAAAAGGGCTCGGATTATCCCCTTCAGCCCTATCATCTTTCCGACGGTTCCATTCGATTTATTTGCCTTGTCACGGCGCTGCTGCAACCGAATCCACCCTCCACCATTATTATTGACGAACCTGAATTGGGGCTGCATCCCGCTGCCATCGTCATCCTGGCGGAACTTATTCAGGTTGCTTCCAAGCGAACACAGGTCATTGTGGCAACCCAGTCACCGGCTTTAATCGATCAGTTCGGCATTGACGATATTATCGTGGTAAACCGTGAAGATGGCGCCTCAACATTCAAACGGCTTGATGAAAAAGATTATTCTGAATGGCTCAAGAGTTACTCGGTTGGTGAACTCTGGATGAAAAACGTCATCTCCGGAGGGCCGGTCTATGAGTGAATTTATCGAAGTAATAGCCATTGTTGAAGGTAAAACCGAAGAGATTTTTATCAATTCATTGTTGCAGCCCTATCTTGCGCAGAAGATGGTTTTCATGACGGCAACTCAGGTGACCAAGCCGGGGCAAAAAGGTGGAGATGTCCGATTTGAGCGGGTCAGGAAAGATCTTGAAATCCATCTCAAGCAACGCGCTGATACCTATGTGACAACGCTTGTGGACTTTTATGGGGTGCGTGAATGGCCGGGGGTTGATCTGGTTCCCGCGAATGCACCCCCCGCAAAGATTGCCGAGATTGTCAACGACGCAACCCAGGCTGCCGTGGTTGATCTTTTCGCCGAGCAACAGGCGAAGAGGAGATTCATCCCCCACATGGCCATTCACGAATTTGAAGCACTGCTCTTCAGTGACAGCGCAAGCCTTGCAGCTGAGCTAGACATAGCAGAAGAAAAGATCGCGGCGGTCCTGGCTGAGTGCGGAGAACCTGAGGCAATCAACAACAGCCCGGTAACAGCCCCTTCAAAGCGGCTTGACGGGTGGTCGAGGAATGGTGAATTCCCCAAGACGACAACGGGAATTGCTGTGGCACGCAGTATCGGCATACAGAAAATGCGAGAGCAATGTCCACTTTTCGATGCTTGGCTGCAACGTTTTGAAGCAATCGTCGGGGGGCAAGCATGACAAATTTGAACGGATACAAATTGGCACGCACGCCAGTGCGCCCGAAGGATTGGACACAGGGAGGTGTCCAATGAAACTGAAGTTTAAGATCCAGCCCTATCAGACCAGCGCGGTTGAATCGGTCGTTGACTGTTTCGCCGGTCAGGTGAATACCTCCGGAATTACCTATCGGATTGACCCCGGGAGAGGACGTCTCCCTTTTGAACAATCCGGCTTCAAGAATGCCGATGTCCAACTGACCGATGGCCAGCTTCTTGAAAATATTCACGCCGTGCAGCGTCGGCAGAACCTGCCGTTGTCCGACAAGCTGGTGATGAGCGCTGGCTGCAAGGTCAACCTCGACGTCGAGATGGAGACCGGTACCGGCAAGACCTATTGTTATGTCAAGAGTATCTTCGAGATGAATAAGCGCTACGGCTGGTCGAAGTTCATCGTCGTGGTCCCCAGTATCGCCATTCGTGAGGGTGTGCTTAAATCGCTGGAAATTACCGCCGAGCACTTCACGGAGAGTTACAGCAAAAAAGCCCGATTTTTCATCTACAACTCCAAGCAACTGCACCACCTGGAGAGCTTTGCGTCGGATGCGGGCATCAACGTCATGGTCATCAATATCCAGGCGTTCAATGCCACGGGCAAGGACAACCGCCGCATCTATGATGAGCTGGACGATTTTCAGTCACGCCGCCCTATTGATGTGATCAGCAGCAACCGCCCCATCCTGATTCTGGATGAGCCACAGAAAATGGAAGGCGCAAAAACCCTGGAGGCGCTCTCCAAGTTCAAACCGCTGATGATCCTGCGCTATTCGGCGACTCATCGCACCACCCACAATAAGATCCACCGCCTCGATGCTCTGGATGCCTATAACCAGAAGCTGGTGAAAAAGATTGCGGTACGCGGCATCGCCGTGAAAGGCCTGGCCGGGACCAATGCCTACCTCTATCTGGAATCCATCGAGATTTCCAAGAAGGCACCGGTCGCCCGTATTGAGCTGGAGGTGCGCCAGGGAAATGGGATTAAGCGCATTGTGAAACGCCTGGAACGCGGCAAGGACCTGTTCGTTGAATCGAATGAGCTCGATCAATATCGCGGCTTCGTCATTGCCCAAATCGATGCCAATAACGACACGGTCGAATTTACCAATGGCCACGTTCTGTCTGCGGGTGATGCGACCGGAGATGTAACCGAGTTGACGATGCGGCGGATTCAAATTCGTGAAGCCATCAAAGCGCATCTTGAGAAGGAGCAGCGCCTCTTCGCTCAAAACATCAAGGTGCTGTCACTTTTCTTCATCGATGAAGTCGCCAAATATCGCGATTACAGTCAGGCGGATGATCAGGGAGAATATGCCCGTATTTTTGAGGAGGAGTACGAACAGCTCAAGTCTGAATATTTAGGGGAGCTCGCACTCGATAACGAGGATTACCGCAAATACCTGACCGATATTCGGGTTGGCCGGACGCACAACGGTTACTTCGCCATCGACAAGAAAACGAAAAAGCTCACTGATCCAAGTTTTAAGACACGGGGTGAAGAGGCGGGACTCTCGGATGATGTCGATGCCTATGATCTGATATTGAAGAACAAAGAGCGGCTTTTATCCTTCGAAGAACCGGTCCGTTTTATCTTTTCTCACTCGGCCCTGCGTGAAGGTTGGGACAACCCCAATGTCTTCGTCATGTGCATGCTCAAGCACAGCGACAACACGATCTCGCGCCGCCAGGAAGTTGGTCGGGGGTTGCGGATTAGTGTCAACCAGCACGGTGACCGCATGGATCACCCGGCCACAGTTCACGATGTGAATATCCTGACCGTTGTGGCCAGCGAAAGTTATAAGGACTTTGTAGCCAACCTGCAGCGTGAAATTAGTGATTCGCTGTCGGCTCGCCCCCGCAAGGCGGACGAGGCCTACTTCACAGGAAAGGTGATTACCACTGAAACCGGGACGCTGGAAATCACCCCGGTTATGGCCAAGCAGATCTACAAATATTTGCTCAAGAATGATTATACGGATGACGCCACGGACCAGGTTGCCGAGACCTATCACCAAGCAAAAGCCGCTGGAACCCTGGCGGCGCTCCCTCCTGAGCTTGCTCCTCATGCGGAGCAGATTTTCGCGCTGATCGACAGCGTCTTCAGTGAGACCCAGTTGCCCGACGTGGGTGATGACCGCAAACCGAAGACCAACCCGCTGAATGCCAACTTCGAGAAGAAAGAATTTAAGGCCCTGTGGAACCGTATTAATCAGAAGGCCGTGTACCGCGTTGAGTTTGAGTCAAGTGAACTCATACAAAATTGTATTCGGACGTTCGACAAGGAACTCCGGGTTACTCCTCTGCAGTATACTATCCAGGGCGGCGAACAGGTCTCTCAGGCAACCTACGATCAAGTAAAGGCGGGTCAGTCATTCGAAGTTCGTGAAACCGCTACGGAAGAATATAACGCCTCGATTCATACAATGGTCACCTACGATCTGCTCGGAAAGATCGCTGAAAACACCCAGCTCACTCGGAAAACAATAGCGGATATATTGAGCAACGTTCAACCCGCAGTTTTCAAGCAATTCAAACAGAACCCCGAGCACTTCATTGCTGAGGGGTCGCGGCTGATCAATGAGCAGAAGGCCACGATCATCATTGAGCGGCTGAGCTACGATAACATCACCGAAACCCATGATATCGATATTTTCACCACAGGCCAAAGCAAGCAGGACTTCACCAAAGCCAGCGAGAAGCTGAAGAACCATATCTACGACTATGTGATTACCGACTCCAAGGTTGAGCGGGAGTTTGTGAAAGAGCTGGACACCAGCACCGAGGTGGTCGTCTATGCAAAGCTCCCCAGAGGCTTCCTGATCCCAACTCCCGTAGGCGACTACAACCCGGACTGGGCCATTTCCTTTAAGGAAGGCTCGGTCAAGCACATCTATTTCGTCGCCGAGACCAAAGGCTCCATGTCCAGCATGGAACTGCGGGCAATCGAACAAACCAAAATTGAATGCGCCCGCAAGTTCTTCGCAGAGGTCAACCGCAAGATTGATCCCGAACACGTCAAGTACGACGTGGTGACCAGCTACGGGAAGTTAATGGAGATTGTAGGCATGGGAGGGGCAAGCAATTGAACGTCCAAGCTGCCGCATTGGAGATTTTGAGGGGAGCTGGCAAACCTCTTCATGCAAAAGAGATAGCCGAGCAGATCATGGCAGCCGGTCTCTGGCAGTCCGGAGGGAAAACACCAGATGCCACGGTCAGCGCCCGGCTCTACTCCGACATCAAGAACAACGGGGACAAGTCGCCCTTTGTAAAAGTCGGCCCTCAGACCTTCGCGCTTCGGGATTCCACAGAAACAGAGGGTGACACTGCACCGCTTCTTGCATCTGTCGAAAAGACCCCAAAACCTCATCCCACCAACGCGGGATTTTCCTTCACCGATTGCGCTCAGAAAGTGCTTGAGGAGTTCGGCGGCAAGAAGCCGATGCACTACAAGGAGATCACCGAGAAGGCCCTGCAAAAAGGTTGGCTGGTGACTGGTGGCAAAACGCCCGAGGCCACCATGTACGCCCAGGTGATCACCGAGATCAAGCGCCAGCAGAAACGCGGTGAGCGGCCCCGCTTCGTTCAGCACGGCCGTGGCTATGTGGGCCTGAGCCAATGGATGGGACGCGGTCTCGCATTTCAAATCGAGCAGCACAACCACCAGGTTCGGAAGGTCTTGCGCGAACGACTGCTGGCCATGAAGCCCGGCGAGTTCGAGGAGCTTATTTCGCAGTTGCTGGCTGAGATGGGCTTCGAGATGGTCGAGGTGACCAAGCTCAGCGGCGACGGCGGCATCGATGTCAGGGGCACCCTGGTGGTTGGTGACGTGGTCCGCATCAAGATGGCCGTCCAGGTCAAGAAATGGAAGCTCAAGAACAACATCCAGGCTCCGGTTGTGCAGCAGGTGCGCGGCAGCCTGGGAGCGCACGAGCAAGGCCTGATCATCACCAC
>Ga0210023_1001062_pt1 | contig 19836 bp, 21 predicted proteins | sample CryGeymeta201524_FD_183987 | JGI IMG/M metagenome (GOLD analysis project Ga0210023, IMG submission 183987) | Groundwater microbial communities from Crystal Geyser aquifers in Utah, USA - Crystal Geyser metaG 2015-24 (SPAdes) (version 2) | ecosystem: Environmental > Aquatic > Deep subsurface >... | reverse complement strand
GAAGTTGACAAGAGAGAGGAAAGAAATTATACTGTTAAAAGGTCAAGAAAATAGGGGCTTCAAAATCCCTGTAATATTAACCACGAAGACACGAAGGCACGAAGAATAACCAAGAAAAGATTTATTTATAATTCTTGGTGAACTCTGTGTTCTCTGTGCCTCTGTGGTGAATATCTATTTTTTCGTGTCTTCTTTATTTCGTGGTAGTACGTTTAATCTGCTGTTGTTCTGCGTCCGATTAATTTCTTGGTGGTTCTCTGTGTCTCCGTGACTCTGTGGTTATGAAGTTTTTTTAGTCTCTTGAAAAAACGTTATCGTCTTCTTCAAACCCTCTCCCAATTTTACTTTTGCCTGCCAATCTAATTCCTTTTCCGCTTTACTCGTTTTCAGATAGATTTTTCTGAGTTCTCCCGCTCGAGGACGATCATAAATGACTTTTTTTTGAAATGAAAGAATCTTTTTTAATTGTGCAAAAATGGAATTAACCGAAGTACCAACTCCGGTGCCAATATTGTAAATAGCACTCTCTCGCCTTTTCATCGCTAAAACATTTGCCTCTACAACATCACCAACATAAATATAATCTCTGATGCTCTCCCCATCCCCGAAAATTACCGGCGTCTCGCCTTTAAGCATTTTACCAATAAAGATGGCAATAACCCCGGCCTCCCCTTTCGAGTCCTGGCGCGGACCATAGACGTTACCGTAGCGTAAAATCGTGTAATTAATTTCAAAACTTCGCTGATATACTTTAAGGTGTAATTCCGCGATTGATTTAGAGATGCCGTAGGGACTCTCCGGAAAAATCGAATGGTTTTCATCCACCGGAAGATATTTCGGCTCTCCGTAAACTGCTCCGCCAGAGGAGGCAAAAATAAATTTTTTTACCGAAAATTCCCGGCAGCATTCTAAAAGATTAAGCGTCCCCTGGATATTAATTTCATAGTCAAGGATTGGTTCTTTTGTTGATTTAACCACCTGAATCTGAGCGGCGTGGTGATTAATCAGAGTAAAATTATTTTTCGCAAAGAGGTCCCTTAAAGAAGTTTTATCTCTAATATCAAGTTGGCAGAACTTGGCGCGCTGATTAATATTGGACCTTTTCCCGGTAGAAAGGTCATCAATAATTGTTACCTGGTGACCTTCATTGATTAAGCGGTCAACGACAGCCGAACCAATAAACCCTGCCCCTCCCGTCACCAGAATGTTCATTTATTTTTTAACCACGAATTACACGAATTTCTCTAATTAAGAATTTAAAAATCTAAAATATTTATTTATTCTCTTTGTTGTTCTCTAATAATTCGTATAATTCGATAAATTCGTGGTTACATTATTTTTTTTAAGCAGTTTTAAACCAATTAATTGTTTTCTTTAATCCTTGTTCCAGATTTACTTTTGGTTGCCAGTTTAATAATTCCTTTGCTCTTTTAATCTCCGGACAGCGACATTTTGGGTCATCAACAGGCAAAGGTTTATAAATAATTTTGCTTTTAGCTCCGGTCATCTTTATAATTAACTTTGCTAAATCAAACACTTTCATTTCCCTGGGATTCCCTAAATTTATTGGACCAATCTCTTTTGATTTCAGAAGTCTATAGAGTCCCTCAACCAGATCAGAAACATAGCAGAAGCTTCTGGTCTGATCTCCCCTGCCAAAGATAGTTAATGGTTCATTTTTTAAAGTTTGTCCAATAAATGCCGGAACAACCCTTCCGTCATCCCTTTTCATCTTTGGTCCATAGGTGTTAAAGATTCTGGCAATTTTTACGGATAGATTATATTTGCGATAAAAGGCCATCACCAGAGCCTCAGAAAATCTCTTGGCTTCATCATAACAATTGCCGCAAAATACAGCTTTTCCATTTCTTCGCACATAAATAATATGATTAGGCACATTAACGCAGTAAACAAAGCCGTTGTAATTTTGAATACATCTATTACTGTACGTTGGCGTTCTATATTTATTATTAAATCTGTTCAGAATATGGATACGGTAAAGTGGTTTTGATTTTCCCTTATCGTGAATTGCTATATTACCAGCGTATCCTATTCTTAAAAGAAGTTCCTGAAAGTCACTAATCAATCTGAAAGAGCTGCTATAATATTTATTGCCTTCTTTATTGCCATCGCCCAACATCATAGCTTCAAACAATATCTTCAATTGTCTTTTAGAAATATTTAATAATTCACGGGGTATATACTTTTCGTCGGATTTACCAAATCTTATTAAATAATTAGCTAATTGTTTGTTTGTTATACAAAACTGATGGTCATAGCTATTAACAAAATTAAAGGGTAATCTTTCTAGGCAGCTTTTTATTCTATTATAATTTTGTGTGTTCTTGTGTTTATCTTGAGCAATCAAAACACGATAGTTATAACTAATATATTTTTTGTTATTAATTATTCTTCGTCTTCGCTGAATAGAAACACATCCTTCTGTGATATAATAACCGAAAAATTCTAGCCAATCATCCATTTTTACTTTTTTAACGAATGGTGTTTTACTATTTTTTCTATCTACATTTTCTGGAAAGAAAAAGTATTTTATGTTTTTATTCTCGTAATTGGCAACTTTGAGCATATGGGTCCTAGACCAATTAATCGACTTAAACGCTTCTATAAATTTAAATTCGCGATTATTTCTTTTCTTAACATACATTTTGTGGTTCGGCGTTACAAGTAAGTCGCACTGATAATTTTTAAATCTGATGAGCTGACCCTTATACTCTTCTTTAATAATTTCTTGGGGCTGATGATATTCTATTTTATGGTCTTTACTTAAAGTTAAAATGTAATCATTTTTATTTAGTTTATAAAAAAATTTCCATCCGCTTTTAGTTAAAATTTCGGTATCAGACGAATAACAACTCCGGGGTCCGATAGAATTAACATTGCCCCAATAAGTCTCTTTTTGCGGAGAAACTTTTGGGTCGCCATAAATTTCAGAAGTGGAAGCAAATAGAAAAATTGCTCTTTTCTTCCTCGCCAACTCAAGAAGATTAAGCGTTCCCAGAGAGCCAGCCTTCAAAGTCTCCAGGGGAAATTTTAAATAATCCTTAGGAGCCGCCGGAGAAGCAAGATGGCAGATTGCATCCAATTTACCGGGAAAAGTTCGCCAAAGGTTCAATGACGGATTAGTAACATCCTGCCGGATAAATTTGAAATTTTTATTCTTAAAGAGATGAATAATATTTTCTTTTCTGCCGGTAAGCAGATTGTCAAGGCAGATTATTGAAAAACCTTTCTTTAAAAGATTATCGCAAAAATGCGAGCCAATAAACCCTGCCCCTCCGGTGATTAATATTTGCTGTGAGTAATTCATAGAAAGCTGACCTCCCCGCATATTCCTACTGAAGAAAGTTGATAGTCCTGTAGCGGAATTTTCATTATTTTTTTAACGATAGTTCAGCTTCAATAAATGGCTCTATTTTCCCATCCATCACCCTCTGCACATCCCCTATTTCTACATCGGTGCGATGGTCTTTGACCATCTGATAGGGCTGAAAAACATAACTGCGAATCTGGCTTCCCCAGGCAATGTCCTTTTCCTTTCCTCTCTTTTCCTCATCCTTTTTTCTCCGCTCTTGCTGGTAATGCTGATAAATTCTTGATCTTAAGACTTTTAGGGCAGTTTCCTTATTCTTATATTGGCTTCGGTCATTCTGGCAGCAGACTACAATTCCGGTAGGAAGATGGGTAATTCTCACCGCAGATTCAACCTTATTGACATTTTGCCCCCCATGGCCGCCGGCTCTAAACGTATCAATTTTTAGGTCAATCTCCTTTATTTCAACCTTAATTGTTTCAGCAATTTCGGGAATAACCTGAACCGAGGCAAAACTGGTGTGGCGTCGTTTATTCGCATCAAAGGGCGAAATTCTAACCAGCCGATGCACTCCCTCCTCTCCTTTTAAGTAACCATAGGCAAAAGCGCCGTTGATAATCGTGGTAACCCTTCTTATTCCGGCTTCATCTCCGGGAAAGAGCTCAACGTTCTTTATTCTATAGCCCTGGTCCTCAGCCCATTTGAGATACATCCGCAAAAGCATAGCTACCCAGTCGCAAGACTCAGTCCCTCCTGCACCCGAATGAATCGTCAAGATAGCGTTATTGCAATCGTTTTCTCCGGATAGCTTGCTCTTTAAAAGTTCCTTTTTTAATTCTTTTTCTATTTTTAGGTAGAGTCCCTCGGCTTCATTCAGAAGTTTGGCATCCTTCTCTTCTTTCAGTAATTCTAACATTGTTTCCAATTCCGCCTTTTTGTTTTTCAGTTCCTGAAATTTTGATATTTCATTCTTCAGCCGATTTAATTCGGCTACTTTCTCTTGACAATCGGGTTTCTTCCAGAAATCCGGGGCGCTTTGCTCATTTTCTAATTCTTTAATGCGGTCTTCTTTTTCAGAAACCGAAACTCTTGCCTCTAAATCTTTTAATGAGACTGAGATTCTTCCTAATTTTCTCTCTGGTTCATTTAACATTTTTGTAAATTAACAACAAGGAAAAAGGGGAAAAGATGGAAAGATGGGAAAGAAAGACTAATTAATAATTAATATTTTATTATAGTTTCCCTTTCCCTCCTGTTTCCCATTTTTCCTTGAAGTAGTAGTTTTTATTCGTGTTCATTTGCGGTTACAATTTGTTGTATTTTACTCTCTTTTCTAAGGTTCTGTCAAAATCGTTTTTTGGGAAGGGGTTGGCAAATTGTGATTTCTGGAGTATGATAATAAGAAAGATTGCGGGAAGGATACTCTTTGCGTTACGTCACCCTGCTCTGCTGCCAAATATATTTTGGGATAACTTAATTACTACAAAAATGGAATTAATGACTTCCCGGGAAAGGTTTTTACGCACATTAAAGGGAGAAAAGGTGGACAGAATCCCTGTCTCTTTATATGAATTTGATGGAGGTTATGACAATTGGATTTATCATTATCCGGAATATGTCAAGATACTTGATTATAGCGAGAATAAGACTGATAAAATGTATTTCTGGTCTCCAAAAAATAATAAACCAAATTTATTCTACGGGGAGATAGAGGAAAAGGATATTGAAACAAAAATCTGGAAAAAAGAAAAATCAACTTATACAAAAACAATAATCAAAACGCCAAAAGGAGAATTATCTTCTCTGCAGAGGCAAGATGAAGGGGTTCATACGACCTGGAGCCTTGAAAATTTATGCAAAAATGAAGAGGGTGCAGAAAAAATTCTTTCTTTGGCTTATATCCCTTATCGTCCCGCAATAGATTCCTTCTTTGAGTTGGATAAAAAAATAGGAGATACTGGCATTATTTTGGGAGATATTCCGGATGCTCTTTGTTTGACGGTAGAAGTTTTTGGATTTAGCAAATTCCTGATGATGTTTATTGACCACCGGGAACTTATCTCTAAATTGATGGATTTCTTTCAGGAAAGAATTTATAATTACTTAAAATACCTTTTGGAGAAAGGTGCAGTTACCATATATCGCATTTGCGGACCAGAGTATGCCACCCCGCCCTATCTTCACCCGGAAGAATTTAACCGGTTAGTAACCCCTTACGATAAAGAATTGATTAAACTTCTTCATCAATATAAGGGTTTTGCCCGACTTCATTCCCACGGAAAAATTAAGAAGGTGTTAAAATCGTTTATTGAAATGGAAATCGACGCTACCGACCCTGTAGAACCTCCGCCGGATGGAGATATTGAATTGAAAGAGGCCAGAGAAATATTAGGAGACAAGGTTACTCTAATTGGCAACATTGAAGAAAGGGTTTTAGAGACTGCTACTAAAGATGAAATAGAGAATCAGGTTAAAAAAGCAATTGATGAAGGAAAAACACCTCAAGGGGGTTTTATCCTTTGTCCTACCGCAATGCCCCTAACCACCCCTTTAAATAAAAAAATTCAGGAAAACATTATCCATTACATAGATTGTGGAATCAAATATGGAAAAATTGATTAAGGAAAGAAAAGGAATAGCGATTAAAGCAGCGCAACAGGTCGGCGAGATACTGATTAACAATTTCAAAAAGCCGATTAAGATTAAATCCAAGAAGGATAAAAGTTTAGTTACTGAGATTGATTTAGCGGCGGAAAGAAAAATTGTAGAATTAATTAAAAGTAAATATCCTCAGGATAATATTTTATCGGAAGAGAATAAATTCAAAACTTCCGATTCGGATTTTAGGTGGATTATTGACCCTCTTGACGGAACGCATAACTATATCCGCAGAATAGAGATTTTTGGAACGTCTATTGCTCTGGAATTCAAAGGTAAGATGATTCTGGGGGTTATTTACCTGCCATTAACCAAGAAACTTTATCTTGCCGAAAAAAGTAAAGGTGCTTATCTTTACGAAGGGTTCCCGTCCAGTGGACGGGATGGAAGAAGAATAAAGGTTTCTCAAAGAAATTTAGAAAATACTACGATGGTTTATGACAGCAGTATCCGCTACAATAAAAAACCTATCCTTGCTTCTCTGGAGAAAATTGTGGATAAGGTTTTTAATCTCAGAATGTTTGGCTCTTCCGTTTATCATCTCTCATCCATCGCCGAAGGAAAAATTGATCTGGACATAGAGTTCAATGATAAACTCTGGGATTTTGCCGCCGGCCTTCTTCTGGTAGAGGAGGCTGGAGGCAAAGCTACCGATTTTGCAGGAAAGAAATGGAACAGCAGCACTAAAGGATACATTGCCTCAAACGGAATAATTCATCAGAAGGTTTTAAGGTCTATCAGGAGCGGGGACGATGGTGGTAACGGGTAAAGATTTTCTCATTCCGTTGTTAACCTCCTACGGAGGCGGTTTATTAACATCCCTTACCCCTTGTTTCTACCCTTTGATTCCATTATTGGTTGCTTATGTAGGAGGAAAAACAGAAACCAAAGGCAGGGGATTCGCCCTCTCATCATTTTTTGTCCTGGGATTATCCGTAACCTACTCTGCTCTGGGGGCAATAGCTTCATTGACAGGAATGATGTTCGGGCAAATCCAATCCTCTCCCTGGACCTATTTAATTGTGGGCAATATAATTTTAGTATTGGGATTGTCTATGCTTGGACTATATGATTTTCGTCTTCCACAATTTCTTCAGGCAAAAGGAGCAGGGCAAAGAAAAAAAGGGTTTTTCGGGGCTTTCTTATTAGGTTTAACATCAGGATTCATCGCTGCCCCCTGCGCCACACCGGTTTTGGGTGGAATTCTTACCTACGTTGCTTCCAAGCAGAATGTTTTGTTTGGAACAACTTTACTCTTTGCTTTTTCTCTGGGTATGGGGACTCTGCTTCTGATTTTAGGAACCTTTACCGGGCTTCTGGTCTCTTTACCCAAATCGGGAAAATGGATGGTTGTAATCAAGAAGGGAATGGGCTGGCTAATGCTTGCTATGGCTGAATATTTTTTGATTCAGGCAGGGAGGTTTTGGATATAATAGGACGCAGATGTCATTGCGAGGAACAAAGTGACGAAGCAATCTCTGAAGAAGTGTTGAGATTACCACGCCCTTCGGGCTCGCAATGACCAAGATTAAGTAGAAAAAATAGGGAGGAACATGTTTAGATATTGGAAAGTATTTGCTTTTGTGTTGATTTTAATGGGTAGTAGTATGTCTTATGCCGCAGAGGAAGGAGAAAAAGCGCCAGATTTCACCCTACCGGATATTTCCCAAAAAGAGGTGAGACTCTCCGATTATCGGGGCAAGGTGATAATACTGGATTTCTGGGCTCCCGAGTGCAATCCTTGCAGAATGGAGATTCCTGATTTTGTAGAATTGCAGAAAGAATGGGCCGATCAAGGTCTCCAGATAATTGGAATAACCCTCAGTAGGACGAGATTAGAAGTGCTAAAATCCTTTGCCAAAACACACAAAATAAATTATCCTGTCCTTCTCGGTGATGAGGTAATTTTAAGAAAGTATGGTCCCATCAGAGGAATACCGACAACATTTGTTATTGATAAAGAAGGCAAAATCTACAAAAAATATATCGGGTATAGAAAAAAGAAAATTTTTGAAGAGGATATCAAAAAGTTATTGGGGAGGTAAGATGGCAGAGGTAATTGAGTTAAATGCTGATACTTTTGAGAGAGAGGTAATAGATTGTGAACTTCCCGTTCTGGTTGACTGCTGGGCTCCCTGGTGTCAGCCCTGTCTTATAGTAGCTCCAATAGTGGAAGAGGTTGCTAAAGAATATCAGGGAAAGGTTAAATTCTGTAAATTAAATGTGGATGAAAATAGCGATATTGCAGCTCGCTATGGGATTATGAGTATTCCCACCTTGCTTATTTTTAAAGAAGGTAAGGTTGTTGACCAGATAATCGGAGCTGTTCCCAAGGAAATGATTAGCGAAAAACTGGATAACATATTATGAACTGCGCTACAAGTGACGGTCCTTTATATAGAAATAAAGATGTAGTGGTAATCGGCGGAGGAGATGCTGCAGCAGGAAAGGCTGCAAAAAAAATGAAAGGAGGGTGAAAAAGAATGCCAGTTTATAGCTATATCTGTAAGGATTGCGGCAAGAAGTTTGATTTATTAATTGGGGTTACTGCGGAAAGACCAGAATTAAAATGCCCGCAATGTGACAGTAAGAATATTGAGAAGACATTGGCATCATTTGGGATTGGAACTTCATCCAGTAGCAGTTCATCAGAGTCAAGTTGTCCAACCGGAACCTGTCCTCTCAGCTAATAATGAAACCACAGATTAACACAGATAACAGCACCATTGTCATTGCGAGGAATTCGTCTAAGTACTATTGGCGGACGACGAAGCAATCGCATGAGATTGCCACGCCCTTCAGGCTCGCAATGACAATTATAGTTAATAAATTATGGATGAGACAAGAGCGAAACCCAAGAAATTTATCTACCGGACAAATCTAAAATGGGTAGAAGCGAGGAAGGGGTTACTTTCATCCTCCGGCAAGCCAACGATTAAGGTATCTACCCCACCTGAGTTTAAAGGACACCCAGGCATCTGGACACCGGAGGACCTTTTTGTTGCTTCGGTTAATGCCTGTATTATGACAACATTTTTGTATTATGCTGAGCGAGAAAATCTTAAATTCTTAAGTTATGAAAGCTCTGCTGAAGGTATCTTAGAAAAGTCTGAGCGAGGTCTTATTTTTTCTTCCATTGAGGTTGTTCCTAAGATTTCAGTGACCTTGGCAGATGATATTGAGAAAACAAAGAACCTTCTGGCTTTATCTGAGAAAAATTGCCTTATCTCCAATTCGATAAAATCAAAGATTACGGTTAGACCTGAAATAAAAGCGGTTAAGAGATGAAGAATATTTTTGATCAATACTGGAAAAGGTATGATGCCTGGTATGATAACCACAGATTCGCTTATCTTTCTGAGGTTGAAGCGATAAAAAAGGTTCTGCCCAGGAAAGGTAAAGGATTAGAGGTTGGTGTAGGCACCGGGAGGTTTGCCTCTGTTCTGGGTATCCATTACGGGATTGACCCTTCGGTTAAAATGGTAAAGGTTGCTGAAAGTCGCGGAATAGATGCGAAGATTGGCCAGGGCGAAAAACTTCCCTATAAAGATAAAAAGTTTGATTTTTGTTTAATCGCAATTACCATATGTTTTGTGAAAGAACCAGAGAAAGTAATATCTGAAGCAAAGAGAGTTTTAAAAAACAAGGGAAAGATTATTCTCGCTATTGTTGATAAGGATAGTTTCCTGGGTAAGTTTTACCAGCAGAAGAAGAGTATATTTTACAAAAAGGCAAACTTTTTTTCGGTAAAGGAAGCAAGAGCATTGCTCCGGAAAAGGCTTTAATAAATTTTCTTTTCATCAGACAATTTTTAATCTTCCAGAAGCCATTAAAACGATAGAGACTCCTATGAAAGGTCACGGGAAAGGCGGCTTTGTAGTAATCTCTGGGTATAAATAGGAGAAATGGGAAAATGAGTAAAATATATTTTCCTCAGTATAAGAAAGGAAGAAAAGGATTCTCTCTCCATAAGGGGCTTACTATTCTGGACCATATAAAGGAAGCCGGCATAGAGATAAATTCCGAATGCGGCGGCAAAGGCACCTGCGGAAGATGTGTAGTAAGAATAGAAAAAGGTAAAGAAAATTTAGGTAAATTGACCGAACCCGAGAAGAAATTTTTGTTCCCCGCAGGAGAAAGACTGGCCTGCCAGGCCAGAATAATTAAAGATACGGCGAATGTTATAGTCTTAATTAAGGAATTCGGCAAATATGAAATTCTAAAAACGGTAACCGAAAAGAAGATACCTCTTTCTCCTTATCTCCGCCAAAAAGGAGAAAAAGTATTCTATCAGGGAAAAATATTAGATGATTATCACGGAAAAATTTTTGGTTTGGCGATTGATGTCGGCACAACAACGGTAGTATTTAATTTGGTAAATTTAGAGAATGGCAATATTTTAGCGACAATCGCCAAAACCAATCCCCAGATTTCATATGGAAATGATGTCATCTCCCGCATCGAATATACGATGGTGAATAAAGAAAAGAATGAATATTTCCCAAGGGAGGAAAGGGAGATAAGATTAAAGGAAGTACAAGAGAGGGTAATCAATGGAATAAATGAATCTTTGAAGGAGATTGAATCAAGAAGAGGGGAAACTGTCTGTGACTATGTCTATGAGGCGGTGGTAGTAGGTAATCCTACAATGAGGAATATATTTTTTGGGCTTGATGTCACCTCTTTAGGAATTAAACCCTATGAATCTACTCAGAAAGAGCCGGTGATAAAAGAGGCGAAGGAAATAGGTCTTAGAATCAATCCTGGGGGTAAAGTATATGGAGCGCCTCTTATTGGCGGTCATGCCGGAGCAGATGCTGTCGCTGATGTTCTGGCTTCCGGGATGGATGAAAATGAAGGTGTCAGTATGACCATAGACATCGGTACCAATGGAGAGGTAATCTTGGGCAATTCCCAAAGGTTGATCAGCGCTTCCTGTGCGGCTGGCGGAGCCTATGAGGGAGCTACCATTTCTTCGGGGTTGGGTGCTATCCAGGGAGCAATCAAGGACATCATGATCAGGGACGGCAGGGTAGTATACCATACCATCGGGGATACCCATCCCAAAGGTATATGTGGCTCAGGTTTAATAGATTTGCTTGCCGAACTCCTAAAGCACAACATTATGAGTAAAAATGCCAAAATTACGGAAGACTTCTATGTGACCGATGGGATTAAATTAACGCAGAGTGATATTTATCAGTTGATTACTGCCAAAGCAGGATTGAGGACCGATCAGGACCTATTGCTTAAATATTACGGAATAGAAGCAAAGGGTTTGGAAAGAGTTTATTTATCCGGTGGATTTGGGAATTTTATCAATACAACCAATGCGATAAAGATTGGGCTTATACCGGAAATAGAAGAAATAAAAGTGATTAAGATTGGGAATGGCGCTTTAGAAGGAGCGAGAGAGATGCTCATTTCCCAGGAGAGCCGCAAGAAAGCCGAGGAAATCGCCAAAAGGATTGAACATATCAAACCTAACGAAATGGAAAAGGACTTTGCCTATTTAGTGGCGGAGAATATGTATTTTTGAATGAAAACATATCTGGATTGTATCCCCTGTTTTTTCAGGCAAGCTCTCTCGGCATCCCGGGAGGCGGATGCAGATGAAATCCTGCAAAAAAGGGTCTTAGACGAAATCTCCAGAGAGATTCCAAAAATTTCTTATTCACTTTCCCCAGCCTATATGAGCCGAATCGTCTATAGAGCCATTCGCAAAATTACCGGTGTAGTTGACCCCTTTAAGAAAGAAAAGGTAAAATCAAACAAATTAGCCCTAAAACTTTATCCGCAATTAAAGGAAAGGATTAGAAGAGCAAAGGAACCATTAGAAGAGGCAACAAAATTGGCCATTTTGGGCAATACCATTGATTTTGGTATCGGGGATTCTTTCAATTTAGAGAAGGAATTAAATTCTGAGGGCAATTTCCCCATCTTTGATTACGAGGAGTTTAAGAAATTTTTGAAAAAAAACACTAAAATTCTTTATATTGCAGATAATTGTGGAGAGACAGTTTTTGACCGGCTTTTGATTGAGGAAATGGGAAAAGGGGTAATCTATGCGGTTAGAAGTGCCCCAATTATCAATGATGCAACAATAGAGGATGCAAAATTTTGCGGAATAGATAAAATCGCCAAACTCATTCCCAGCGGTTCTCCCATTTCCGGAACCCCCCTGGAACTTTGCAGCCAGGAATTCCTTTCTTTTTTCAATCAATCTTCTTTTATCATCAGCAAAGGGCAGGGAAATTTTGAGACCCTTTCGGAAGCCAATAGGCCAATCTTCTTTTTGTTAAAGGCTAAATGCTCAATAGTTGCCAGAGAACTAAATTGCAAGATAGGAGACATGATACTAAAATATAACCACAGATAAAGACAATATTACGAAATCATGAAAGATTGAAGACACGAAAAAATAATAGCAACCACGAATGAACACGAATTGTACGAATTACAGTCTGTCATTCTGAGTCCAAAACGTAGCGGTGCGATTCATCGCACAAATAAACGTAGCGGTGCGATTCATCGCACGTAAAAAATGAAAAGTTATGTATTCGGACCGGTTCCTTCCCGAAGACTGGGATTTTCCTTAGGGATAGATACTATTCCTTACAAAACCTGTTCCCTTGATTGTGTTTATTGCCAATTAGGAAGAACACTTAAAAAAACTATAAAAACTAAGGAATGCGTATCTTCTTCTTTAATCTTAAAGCAGTTAAAAAAAGTCATTTCATCGGGAAGGAAAATAGATTATCTTACCTTTTCCGGGAGCGGAGAGCCCACCTTAAATTCTAAAATCGGAGAGATGATTTCCGAGATTAAAAAAATAACTGAAATCCCGGTAGCGGTCTTAACTAACGGAACCCTGCTTTTCAAAAAGAAAATAAGAGAAAATCTCAAAAAAGCCGACTTGGTTATTCCCTCGCTGGATGCCGTGAGCTCTTCAGTTTTTGAAAAAATTAACCGACCATATTCTTCGTTAAAAATAGACAAAATTATTTCCGGGCTGACAAAATTCAGAGAGGAATTTGATGGTAAAATCTTCCTGGAGATAATGTTGGTTTCCGGGGTTAATGATAATTCCCAAGAACTGAAAAAACTTAAAGCGGCAATTAATCTTATCCGACCGGATAAGGTTCAACTTAACAGTCCGGTTCGTCCTCCCGCAGAGGAATGGGTAAAACCTGTTTCTCTGAATAAACTAAAAAACATCAAAAAACTTTTCGGTAAGAACTGTGAGATAATTATCCCTTTCAAGAGAAAAAAACAAACCGCTTATCAAAAGGATTTAGAAAAAGAGATTCTGGCTCTTCTATCCCGCCGACCGGTTACAGCCTTAGAAATCTCCAATGTTTTAGGAGCTCATCTTAATGAAGTGGTAAAATATCTGGAGGTTTTAGAAAAAAAGAAAAGGATAAATTCCAAAATTCATCAAAGTAAAAGGTATTACGGTATTATATAGGAATGGAGAGAGAAAATAGATTTTATGTTGGACTTAAAAAATTTCTCTTAATTGTTGGCATCCTCATCCTTCTGTATTTACTTAATACCTGGCAATGGGGAGAGCTCAAAGATATTTCGCTCATCTTGAAGAATGCAAAGTTGCAACTCTTTTCTATCATCTTTTTAGCTATACTCCTGGAAGCAATCCCTTTTTTGCTTTTAGGAACCCTGGTCTCGGGAACTATTGAGGTTTTGGTTCCTCAAAAGCGATTAGAGAGGTTTATTCCTGCTAACCGCTTTTTGGCTCCTTTAAGCGGTCTTTTCCTGGGACTTGTCTTCCCAGTTTGCAGCTGTGGAAGTGTCCCGGTTGCCAGAAGGCTGATAAAAAAGAATCTTCCTTTAAGTGGAGCGCTTAGCTATATGCTCGCGGCACCGATCATCAATCCAATTGTCATCTTTTCCACGGCGGTCGCCTTCAATGGTTCCGGGAAAGCAATTGGGGGTAGAATAGTCTTGGCTTCTTCTATCGCTTTCCTGGCTGCCATTTTAATGAGCAAAGGAGTTAAAGGAAAAGATGTCCTTAAAGATATTCCCGAAGATTTTTCCGAAATTAATCACAATTCTTCCTCCCCTTCTAAAATTCAGAAGATTTTTCAACATGCCGAGAAAGACTTTTTGGAGATGAGTAAATACCTCATTTTTGGAGCTTTTCTTGCGGCTTTATTTCAAACCCTTATTTCCCGACCGGCAATTTTAAAAATGGCCGGTAACCATTTTTCTTCCATTGGAGTGATGGAGTCTTTGGCTATTTTATTATCCTTATGCTCAATAGCTGATGCCTTCGTCGCCGCTACCTTCACTCAATTTCCCCTGAGTTCTAAACTTGCTTTCTTGATTGCTGGGCCAATGGTTAGTTTAAGTCTTCTGACGATGTATCTGGGGGTATTCAAAAAAAGATTCGTGGTAAAAATTTTTCTTTTTGTATCCATCTCAATCTTTATCATAACTTACCTTCTAAACTTAACGGGAAGGTAACTACTCAAGTGAACCCCGTGTCATTGCGAACGAAGTGAAGCAATCTCATGAGATTGCCACGTCGCTAACGCTCCTCGCAATGACAACATACGCGTAGTTTACACGGGAAGATAATGAAGGTTAAGAAAGATTCCGCTATAAATCTAACATTGGTTATCTGGATTATCTTTATCATCTATCTATTTTTGAGCAGAAGGCTAATTCTCTACATTGAAAAACATTATATTTTTCTCACTCTTTTGGGACTTTTTATCCTCATTTTGATGTTCGTCTTGAGATTGAAGAGAAGAGCTCTCGCTTCTCCGATAAATCCTCCGGATATACTCCTTCTCTCTCTTCTCCTCTTTCCGGTTCTTCTGGGAATGCTGGTCAGGCCCACCGGTCTTTCCAGCCTTGCCGCGGTTAAACGGGGTGTGAATCTAAAGTTAGAAGACCGAAAGATGATTATTTTAGAGACTCTTAAGCAAAAAGTAGAGAAGGATGGTCAATATAGAAAATTAAATATAAAACAGATTCTGGCTATCTCTCAGAAAGAACCTGAGTCTATTCGGGATTCATTGGTGACCACAGAGGGTATTGTCTATAAAGAGGCTGAAGATTCCACTTCCTTTATCCTGATTCGTTTTTTAATCACCTGTTGTGCCGCCCATGCTACTCCCCTGGGAATAAGGATAGAATCAGAAAAGGCCGGAGAATTGAAACAGGATAGCTGGGTCAAAGTCTATGGTAAAGTAAAACTGAAGGGAGAAAAACCGGTAATTATTGCTGAGAATATCAACTCGCTCCCCAAACCAAGGGATTCCTATCTCTATTATTAATCTTCAAATTGCAATTTGACAAAGGGTAATTGATTAAGTATAATTGAAAAGAGTTTTCATTTAATTATAATTATGGAAAGAAAAGTCGAGAAGTTTGAAGAAAGAATTCATTCCTCGGGATACAAGCTGACCCCGCAGAGAAGAGCGGTTTTAGATGTTCTGCTAAAAAACAGGAACCATCCTTTGACTCCGGAAGGAGTCTATCAAGAAGTTAAAAGATTTCACCCTGAAGTAGGGCTCACTACGGTTTATCGCAGCCTGGAATTGCTTAAAGAGATAAAAATAGCCAACCATATCCATTTCCATGAAGGGACTGACCGGTATGAGTTAGACCATCAGAGGCATCACCATTATCTTGTCTGTCTGAATTGTGGCAGGATAGAGAAAAAAGGCGTCTGCCTTTTTAAAAAGATGCAGGAAGAACTTAAAAAGATGACTAACTTTAGAATAACCGAACACTGCCTCACTTTCTTTGGCTATTGTAAAAAGTGCCAGTGAGGATAGTTTTTTTGAGAATAAATGAAAATAGTTTTTAATTAAAAGGGAGGAAAAAATGAGAAAATATGTCATAGCAGAAGAACTTAGAAAACATATCCCCTTTACTACTTTTGGGGCGGCTACCGGGATTATAATAATGATTATAATAGTCCTCGGACATATGCTCTCCCAGGTTTGCAGAGTTTCCCCTATTATTTTTTATATTTTGCATCCAACCCATGTGGCCTTAAGTGCAATGGTGACCACGGCGATGTATAAACTGCACAAGCCCAAGTGCAGAGTCTGGCTTGCAATTCTGATTGGTTATGTCGGTTCAGTTGGTATAGCTACCTTAAGTGATTGCATCATTCCTTATCTTGGTGAACAGCTTCTTAATCTGCCGAATAGAGGAATTCACATCGGTTTCATTGAAAAAGCGTGGCTAACAAATCCCGCAGCGTTTCTCGGTATTGCAATTGGACTTTTGAGGCCAGTAACTAAATTCCCACACTCCGGGCATGTGCTCATTAGCACCTGGGCATCATTATTCCATATGATAATGGCTATAGGCCCAACAACACTAAATTGGGTTGTGCTTTCTACTATTTTCTTATTCTTGTTCCTGGCGGTTTGGGTTCCTTGCTGCTTCAGCGACATCGTCTTTCCGCTCATTTTTGTCCATTCTAAGAAATCGCCTTCGGCAATAACTAGTAGAGCGTTCTTCAAATAATGTTGTTATGGTTTGTCATTGCGAGCGACAGCGAAGCAATCTCATATCGTTATCCACAAAGGGATTGCGGAGCTTGTTCCGAGTGAAACGAGGAATCTCCGAGTTTGCTTCGGCTTCGCCTCGCAACCGTTTTCACTCCTCGCAATGACAGCATGGACTGCAATATTAATTTGGAAACCTTCTACTAGAATATGATTTTCTTACCCCCCTCTTCTTGCTGTTCTCCCCCCCGCTTTGCTTCGCAAAGTCCCATCTGCTTTCTTGCGAAAGCAAGAAGATGGGAAAGCGAAGCAGGGGGGATGAAGCAAGAAAGCAGAGGGGGCTTCTATAGGAAAGTATTTTATACTTTCCTATACCGCAAGAAACCATCCTCAAATTTGACAGAAAGGAGGATTCAGTAATAAGATAAGAAGAATGAAAAATAAGAAAGAAGACGGACGCAGTAAACTGGAAAAAGTTTATTTTAAAGGATTAAGCAGGAAGAAACAGGCGCAAAAGAAAAAAATTCTTTCTCATCCTATCGAGGCCATTGACCTGGCCAGAACAGTGAGGCTTGTGGATTTGGTTGATTCTTTCAAAAAGATGTCGATTCAAGCAAGACGCATTGGGAGATGCGCAACCGTCTATGAAAATATGCTGGAAGACCCAAAACGTCCAACAATATTTTTAGGGCTGGCCGGTCCTTTAATTGCTGCCGGATTAAGAAAAGTTATCCGGGATATGATTGAGTTTAATATCATTGACGTAATAGTTTCAACGGGAGCAATCCTTTATCAGGACCTTTATCAATCTTTCGGTTATAAACATTATATCGGTTCCCCGGAGGCTGATGATAGTTATTTAAGAGAACTTTTTATCGACCGCATTTATGACACCTACGTTGATGATGAGAAGTTTATAAAGAGTGATAGTTGGGTGGGCAGATTTGCCGACAGTTTGGAGCCAAGAAGTTATTCATCCCGGGAATTTCTCTATCTTCTGGGAAAAGAAATAAAGGATGAAAATTCTATTTTAAAGACTGCTGCAAAATATGGGGTGCCGGTTTTCTCTCCGGCACTTAATGATAGCAGTATCGGAATCGGACTGACCGACCATTATCACTTACAGAAGCAGAAAAAAGGCCCCAGAATTATTATTGATGCCATCCGGGATAATTATGAATTAACTCAGATCGTAGTAAAGTCCAAAAAAACTGCCGCTATTTATGTAGCCGGGGGAGTGCCAAAAAATTTTATTAACGATTCGGTGGTAATGAGCTATATCTTTGGCAAAAACATAGGAGGGCACAGCTACGCCTTTCAGGTAACCACCGATGTTCCTCACTGGGGAGGGTTAAGCGGAAGTACTTTAGAGGAGGCGAAATCCTGGGGAAAAGTTTCAAAAAATGCCACCGAGGCAATGGCCTTTGTCGAACCATCCGTTTCTTTACCCCTTATTGTAGGTTATATCCTCCAAAAAAAATTAAGGCCGAGAAAAAGATTAATTCACCAATGGGAAAATGACATTCTCAAAGAGATGAGAACTTAGATTGCCACATCGTCCGCCAATATTGCTGGGCGGACTCTTCGCAATGACTTTTTTTGTTGTCATTGCGAGCCCTGAGCCGTTTCTGGTTTAGGGCGAGCGAATGAAATGAGCACGGCAATCTCAAGCCCCTGCTCCGGTAAAATGCTTATAAATTTTGTCTCGATCTAGCGCTTTCACATTTTTCACAATCCATTCCCGCATCTCCATTCCTTCAGGAGTGCTCTGTTTATAGGAGATAAAGTCCAAATTAATATTCAGTTCTTTAGCTACTCGATAGGCAATGATTGGCCAGAGCTCCCCGATATCTCCAATGATGGGAATAGAATGAGGCAATCTTGAGAAACCGCTCATCTCCATCCGAAAAGGAATCTTGGTTACTTTTGTTTTAGGCAATCCCTTATCGATTGCTTCAGCCACAATTCCGGTCTGTCGTTCTAATTGCCAGGCTTTTTCTAAATTGGGGTCAAGGTCAATCCGAACAATCGTTTTTTCTTTCAAGGAATAGGTCCAATCTCCCTGCCAATTTGCCCAGATTCCATGGCCGGTAGCAACTTCCCAGGGACCATCGTGAATCTCCTGAGTAAGCACTAAAGCCGATTCAATGATTAGCGAAGCTTCCGAAAGCATTCTTGCTAATCTTCTGGTCCTTTCGGTAATGGAGATAGAATCGCCAATGGATAATCCTACCGCTCCTCCTCCAATCATTGCTGGTATAGAAACCAATACCGGAACCTTCCTTTTAGAAGCAGCGCCAATCATTGTCCAGGGGTCAGCTCCAAATCCTAAGACTTCTTCTAATGGAATACTATTGGCCTTAGCTAAAGGCTCTAATTCTCTGGCCAGTCTTTCTCTGCGCAGACCGGCTGGATAAGCCATATTGCCGGCTACTTTGATAATGACCTTACCTTCAGTAGCTAACATTCTTCGGTATAACTCTTCATCAATTACCATCTCCTTTTTTATTTGAGAAAGATATTCCTCCTCCATTATTTCCACTTCAAAGATTCCATCTAAGGGAAGTTTTTCTCTTTTAAAACCAAATCTTACTCCGTTAAATCTTTTAACCCTCTTTAAGGAGCCGGACATCTCATGGGCAACTACAGCGCTGCTGGTAGCTACCCCATCAACAATTCCTTGGTTAATCAGTTCAGCAATTAAGGTGGTTACCCCTTCATGGACATTGGGACCACTGCCGGTAACCACGACAATCTTTTCTCCCTTCTTTTTGGTAGCAACAATTTTCTCAATTGTCTCCTCCACCCTTTCTTTTGTTCTCTCGTCCAGATTGTTGTAAAAACCTTCAATAACCTCTTTTTTAATTTTCATCTTTCATATCTTAACTTGATTGCATAGGAATTTCCTTTTTCTAACCACGAATTAACGCGAATTACTCTAATTCGTAAAATTCGATAAATTCGTGGTTTTATAACTTGATTTATTTTAACACATTTAGTAAGTATATGCTATAATAGGCAAAAATGATTATTAAAGAAGGTAAAAATATTACCCTTGCAGAAAAGAGCAAATTTATCAACCAACTGCTTAAAGAGACAAAAAGAAAATTAAGAAATGTTCTAATCCTCCCGCCTGACTTCACCCGTTTCTGTTCCGGAGCAGGAAAACTTACCGAAATTCTTTACCATTCATTGCCGACATACGCCAATGTGGATATCATTCCTACGTTGGGTCAACATACCCCGATGACCGAGAAAGAAATCAAAAAAATGTATGGGAAAATTCCTTTGCAGTTATTCAAGGTGCATAACTGGCGCAAGGATACGATTAAATTGGGAGAAATCCCCGGTGAATAC
>Ga0210023_1001059_pt1 | contig 19856 bp, 18 predicted proteins | sample CryGeymeta201524_FD_183987 | JGI IMG/M metagenome (GOLD analysis project Ga0210023, IMG submission 183987) | Groundwater microbial communities from Crystal Geyser aquifers in Utah, USA - Crystal Geyser metaG 2015-24 (SPAdes) (version 2) | ecosystem: Environmental > Aquatic > Deep subsurface >... | reverse complement strand
TGAGTTGCGCCTGAACACCGAACGCTGGTACAAGTTTGCCGACATCTCCTCGGTCGAAGGTTTTCTGGAAGAGTTGCAAGACCGCTCACCTGACAAAGGCGGCCCGCTGGTGATCAAGCTGGCGCGCACTCCCGGCGCCCGCGAGCAGCGCTGGGCGCATTTACTGTGCGGCCCGGTAGACGAAGCCCAATTTGCCCAGTCCGGCGTTGCCCGTGGTGCTGACGGTTCGCCCGGTACGCTGGCACGCATTGAGCAGCTCGAAGCAGAGGTCGCCCAGCTCAAAGCCACGGTACTCATGCTTTGCACGGAGTTGGGTGTGTCGGCTTAAACAGCCCTACGAAGTTCCCTTTGAAGTCCGCAAAGCATGCTTACCTTAAAACGTCCCCGGATAAGCGCCACCATCTGCCAATACATTTTGTCCGGTCATGTAGCCCGCTTGCTGGCTGCACAAGAACGCGCAGATGGCACCGAATTCGTCGATTGATCCAAAGCGTTTGGCCGGAATGGTGTTGCGCCGGGCGGCTGCCACCGTATCGACCGGCTGCGCCGTTTTGGCGGCAGCACCCTGAAAGATGGACTGCAGGCGCTCGGTGTCGAAGGCGCCGGGCAACAGGTTGTTGATGGTCACGCCTTTGGCGGCCATGCCATCCACCGTGGCCTTGATCAGCGCAATCGGCGTGAGCATGTTGGCGTCGAGCGCCCGAATCCAGTCGTCACGCTCAAAGTTGCGGAAGTCACCGGTGGGCGGGCCGCCGGCGTTGGTCACCACAATGTCGAACTCGGCGCGCTGCGCCAGCACCGCCGCACGGCCCGCCTCTGTGGTGATGTCGGTGGCCAGCCATTGCACGATGGCCCCGTTTTGGCTGGCAAAGCTGTCTATCAACTGTGCCGCAGCGGCTTGCAGTGCCTCGGTGCCGCGCGCCACCATCAGCACGTTCACGCCCTCCTGCACCAGCGCCCTGGCGCAGCCCAGCCCCAGCCCTTTGCTGGCACCGCAGACCAACGCCCATTTGCCCGAAATTCCCAAGTCCATCTCGATCTCCTTCAAAAAAACAATACCGACCCTGCCATTGGCCGTCAACCGTACCAGCCTCAAGCCGGGTCTTCAATAAACGCCATACCCTTGAGGCGTAACATAACGCCCTCATGAAATGTCCTGGCCTGCCTGAAAGGCTTCACCAAAACTCCTGCTGCTTGCCAGATTGAAGCAAACCAAAGTGATCAGATATTTTCGTTGGATCGGCTTGCGCAAGGTCACAACTGTGCTGCCGGGCGTGCTTATTGCCATGGTGCTGCTGCTCTGCGGTGCGGCAAATGCTTTGGCGCCAGCCATTGCCCCGCCAGACCATGGTCACACGCTGGTGGTCGGCAGTGAGCAGGACTACCCGCCTTTTGCCACCGGCATGACGGATGACACAGCGGCCGGCTTTACGGTTGACTTGTGGAAAGCCGTGGCGGCTGAGGCTGGCCTGACTTACACCCTGCGGGTACTGCCTTTCCACCAACTGCTGCAGCAATTCAAGGACGGAGAGATCGACGTCCTGATCAACCTCGCAAAGTCGCCGGAGCGCCAGGCGTTTGCCGACTTCAGCGTGCCCCATGTCATCGTCCACGGCGCCATTTTCGTGCGCCAGGGCGAGAGCAGCATCCGCACCGAAGACGATCTTGCCGACAAATCCATCATCGTGGTCAACGCCGATCTGGCGCACGAGTATGCGGTATCCAAAGGTTGGGCCAAGCAACTGGTGCCGGTGGCGACCGCTGCAGAGGGGTTGCGCCTGCTGGCTTCGGGCCAGCACAACGCCTTGCTGCTGAGCAAGCTGGTTGGCATGCAGACCATACACGCCAACGGACTGACCAACATCAAGGCGCTCAAGCCCACGTTGGGGTCTGCACAAAAATTTGCGTTTGCGGTACACAAAGGGCAGTCAGACTTGTTGTACCAACTCAACGAGGGACTGGCGTTAACCAAAACCAGCGGCATTTACAACGCGCTCTACGACCAGTGGTTTGGCGTTTATGAGGCGCGTGAACTCGAGTTCCGTGACCTGCTCGTTTACATCCTCCCGGTGGTTGCCTTTTTTCTGGCCTGGGTGAGTTACCTGTTCTATCGTCGACACATCGAGCGCAACCGGGCGCTCGCAGACATTGCCCAGTCGCGAGACCTGCTGCTCACTGTCATTGAGACCATGCCGGCCAGGGTTTTCTGGAAAGACCGCCAACTGCGCTACCTCGGTTGCAACACCGCTTTTGCCCGCGATGCCGGGATGTCTCATTCCAGCGAGTTGATTGGCAAGGACGATTTTCAGGTGGGTTGGGCGGCGCAGGCCGAGCGTTACCGTGCCGATGACCAGGCAGTCATGGATTCAGACACGGCCAGACTTTCATTTGAGGAGCTACAAACGACGCCCGATGGCCGGACGATCTGGCTGCGCACCTCAAAAATTCCGCTGCGTGATCAAGATCAGAAAATCATCGGCTTGCTGGGCCTCTACGAGGACATCACGACACGCAAACAAGCCGAGGAAAAGTTGCGTCAGTTGTCCACTGCCATCGAACAAAGCCCGTTGTCGGTGGTGATCACCGATCTGCAGGCACGCATTCAGTATGTCAACCCCCGCTTCACCGAAGTCACTGGTTTTAGCGCCGCCGAAGTGCTTGGGCAAAACCCGCGCATCCTCCATTCAAATCGCACACCGCCCGAAAACTACGTGGAAATGTGGCGCAATCTGACCAGCGGCCAAGTCTGGCAGGGTGAGTTCATCAACCGGCGCAAAAACGGCGAAATCTATTGGGAAAATTCACAGATCGCGCCGGTCACTGACGCCAGCGGCGCGGTGACGCACTACGTGGCGCTCAAAGACGACATCACCGAGCGCAAACACGAGGAAGCCATCTTTCGCGCTTTATTCGAGCAATCAAGCTTTTTGGCTGGCATCCTCGACCAGCAGGGTCACCTGATCAATGTCAACAGCGTCGCATTAGGCGTTATTGGCACTTCGCGCGAACTGGTCATTGGCCAGTATTTCCCTGACACGCCATGGTGGACCAACGCACAAGACCGGGAAAAGTTGATCAATTGCCTGACGCTTGCCTATACCGGGAAATCAAGCAGCTTTGAGGCCACGCACAACACAATCGATGGCGGGCATATCAGCGTGATGTTCAGCGCCATGCCGATCGTCCTGGAAGATGGCGCACAAATCGCCGTCGTCGGCGTGGACATCTCGGCGCGCAAAGAACTCGAAGACCAGGTGCGCAAACTGGCGTTCCAGGACCCCCTCACCCAACTCCCTAACCGGCGCCTGCTCAACGACCGTTTGCACCAGCTCATGGCATCGAGCAAACGCACCCATTTCTACAGCGCCGTGCTGTTCCTTGATCTGGACAACTTCAAACCCCTGAATGACTTGCATGGGCATGACCTGGGCGATTTGCTGCTGATCGAGGTCGCCGAGCGCTTGAGCGCTTGCGTTCGGGAAATCGACACGGTGGCGCGCCTTGGCGGTGATGAATTTGTGGTCATGCTGCGCGACCTGAATACCGACAAAATCAAATCGACGGAGCAGGCCAGAGCCGTTGCAGAAAAAATCAGGGTAGCCCTGTCAGCGCCTCACCGGCTGCGCAACAAGCAAGCGGGAAAACACGATGCCGTGGTTGAACATCACTGCAGCGCCAGCATCGGCGTGGTTGTTTTCATCAGCAACGAAGCCAGCCAGGACGACATCTTGAAGTGGGCCGATGCAGCCATGTACCAAGCCAAAGAGGCGGGCCGAAACACGATCTGTTTCCATCAGGCAAAGTGAGCACCTTGAATCCTGCACTTTGCAGATGGACGGCCGCTCAGGACAGTGGCGGCGTGGATGACAACACTTCTTCAAGCACCGTCAGCCCCTCTGCCACGCGCAGCGCGCCCGCCAATCTCAACGGGCGCATGCCGTCAGCGACGGCCTGGCGCTTGAGTGCGTCGCTGTTGGGTTCACGGTTAATTTTTTCCTTGAAGGCCTCGCTCACCACCAGCAACTCGTAGAGCCCCATGCGCCCCAGGAAGCCGGTCATGCGGCAATCCACGCAACCCACGGCCTTATAGGGCTGATAACTGCCGCTGAGCTGCCAGGGCTTGACCACTTCGGCCAGCGTCTCCAGCGTGGCGGCCGGGTCGGGCTGCTTGCACTGCGGGCACAGCGTGCGCACCAGGCGCTGGGCCAGCACGCCCAGCAGCGTGGCGTTGACCAGATAAGCGGGCACGCCCAGTTCCATCAGCCGCGTCACCGCCGAAGGTGCATCGTTGGTGTGCAGCGTGCTGAACACCAGGTGCCCGGTGAGCGCCGCCTGCACCGCCATTTCGGCGGTGGCCTGGTCGCGGATTTCGCCGACCATGATGATGTCGGGGTCCTGACGCATCAGCGCGCGCAAGCCCTCGGGGAAACCAAAGTCGAGCTGCGGCTGCACCTGGGTCTGGTTAAACGCAGGCTCGATCATTTCGATGGGGTCTTCCACCGTGCTCACGTTGACTTCTTCGGTGGCGACGCGCTTCAGGGTGGAATACAACGTGGTGGTTTTGCCGGAGCCGGTCGGCCCGGTCACCAGGATGATGCCGTTGGGGCGCTTCACCAGCGCCTCCCAGCGTTGCGCATCGTGCGCCGAGAAGCCCAGCGCACTGAGGTCTTTGACCGTGGTCTCGGGGTCGAAGATGCGCATCACCATCTTTTCGCCAAACGCCGTGGGCAGCGTCGAGATGCGCATTTCGATCTCGTCGCCGCCGGGGTTGCGCGTTTTGATGCGGCCGTCTTGCGGGCGACGCTTTTCCACCACGTCCATGCGCCCGAGCAGCTTGATGCGCGCGGTCATGGCAGTGAGCACGCCCATCGGCATCTGGTACACCGGGTGCAACACGCCGTCGATGCGAAAGCGGATCACACCTTGCTCTCGCCGGGGTTCGAGGTGGATGTCGCTGGCGCGCTGATCGAACGCGTATTGCCACAGCCAGTCGACCACCTGCACTACGCTTTGGTCGTTGGCGTCGAGCTGTTTGTTGCTCTTGCCCAGTTCCACCAGTTGTTCAAAGCTGGCGCCAGTGCTGCCACCCGTTTTGCTGGCGGCACGCACCGACTTGGCCAGCGCAAAAAACTCGGCGGTGTAGCGAGAGATGTCTTGCGGATTGGCCAGCACGCGGCGCACACTGCGCCGCGCCTGGCGCTCCACCTCCGCCACCCAGTCGGTCAGATACGGCTCGGCGGTGGCCACTACCACCTCATGCGCGGTGACCTGCACCGGCAAAATCTTGTGGTGCTCGGCATAGGCCGGGCTCATGGTGTCGGCCACCTTGGCCACATCAACCTTGAGCGGGTCAATGCGCAGATAGCCCAGCCCGGCGCGCGGCGCCAGCCACTGCAGCAGCGCCTCCATGCCCATGGCTTTGTCGTCGCTGGCGCGGTGCACGCCGACGCTGGTCAGGCGCAGCAGCGGGTGCTGCGCACTCTCGGCCAGGGCACATCGCGACTGGATGCGCTGCGCCTCCAACTCCGTGATGAGGCCATCAAACTGTAGCCAGCGCACCAGGCTGCGCCAGTCCAGCGGACCTTCGTCCAGTCTGCTGTGACCGCTGGCGGGCGTGTGCTGTGTCATGACAACATGGGTTTGAAAACACGCACCCATTTGCTGGCCGGCAGACCCCATTCAAACGTGATGCGGTCGGCGCGGGCCATTAACACATCGCGCTTGGGGCGGCTTGGCGTGTGCTGCGCCAGCACCACAGTGTTGCCCTCACGCGTAGGTTTAAAGGCCCAGATGGCGTCCTTGCCAAAGGCGGCCGACATCTTCTCGACGCTGCGGGTAAAGCTCGACGCGCGGCCAAATAAATTCACCGTCATGCAACCCTCGGGCGTGAGCAGACGGCGGCAGTGGTTATAAAACGGCAGGCTGTCGAGCACCGGCGCGGCGGCTTCGTGGTCGTACAAATCCACCTGCAGCGCATCTATCGTGCCCCACCATTTGGGGTTCTGGATTTCCTGTGCGGCGTCGGCAAGCACCACCTGCATTTGGGGATTTTCTGCTGGCAGCTTGAACCAGCTCTTGCAGGCCGCCAGCACCTTGGGGTTGAGTTCGATCGCAGTGGTTTGCATGCGCAGCTCTTTGGCGCAAAACTTGGTCAGCGAGCCCGCGCCCAGGCCCAATTGCAAGGCCTGGCGGTCTTTTACCGACTCGGGCGGCACAAACAGCAGCCATGCCATCATGCGCTGGATGTACTCGTGCACCAGTGCGTTGGGTTCTGCCAGCACCATCGAGCCCTGGATCCATTCAGTACCCAGATGCAGGTGGCGCACGGGGCCGTCATCGGAGAAATTGACTTCGGGAAGGGAGTGAGTATGTTTTTTCAAGATTCCGCGATTATCCCTAATAGATTTGCCATGACCTCGACGAGTGGCAAGCGCTAAACTCTGCGGGTTTCTACCAAGTTGGAGCGGCTAGCGCGGTCTGCTGGCGCTCCACCACTGGTACGTATTACACCCATACCCCTTTCACAACTGGAAAAACAAATGAAAAAACACGCTTTGTGGTTGATCTCTGGCCTGATGGCTGCTCTCGTCATGGCGGGCTGCGGCAAAAAGGAAGAGCCTGTTGCGGCAGCACCGGCCCCGGTGGCGGTCAAAGCCATCGTCATCGGCTTGGACGACAACTTCCCGCCGATGGGTTTTCGTGATGACAAAAACGAGCTGGTCGGCTTTGACATCGATCTGGCCAAAGAGGCCGGCAAACGCCTGGGCGTTGACGTGAGCTTCAAGCCGATCGACTGGAGCGCCAAGGAATCCGAACTCAACGGCAAGCGCATCGACGTGCTGTGGAACGGCCTGACGATTACCGAAGAGCGCAAGGCCAACATCCTGTTCACCAAGCCCTACCTGGAAAACCGCCAGATCATCGTGGTGACCGACAAGTCGCCCGTCACGACCAAAGCGCAATTGGCCGGCAAAGTGGTCGGCGTGCAGGACGGCAGCAGCGCGGTGGAAGCCATTCAAAAGGACGAGGCAACCGCCAAGTCGATCAAGGAAATCAAGAAGTTCGGCGACAACGTGACGGCGCTGATGGACCTTTCCGTTGGCCGCCTCGATGCGTTGGTGGTCGATGAAATCGTTGGCCGCTATTACACCGGCAAGAAGCCCGGCGAGTACCGTGTGTTGGATGAGAATTTTGGCACCGAAGACTACGGTGTGGGCACCCGCAAGGATGACACTGAGCTGGCTGCCAAACTGGACAAGGCGCTCGACGACATGAAAGCCGATGGCACTGCCGCCAAAATTTCGACCCAGTGGTTTGGCCAGGACATCGTCAAGAAATAAGCCCGCCAGGCGCCGGTCTGGAATCCGTACAGTCGGCCCCTTGATGAGCTCGCTGCGGCACCAGCCGAGCGGATTTTCTGCTGCGGGCTCTGACACTTTGCCATGAACTACCTTGCCGACATCTTGCCGCCGCTGCTTCAAGGCAGCGGCGTCACGCTACAGGTTTTCCTGATCACCTTTGTGCTGGCGGTGCCGCTGGGACTGGCACTGGCCTTGATCAGGATTTCGCGCTTTACCTTTCTCAGCACGCTGGTCAACGGCTACATTTGGCTGATGCGCGGCACGCCCTTGATGCTGCAAATGCTGTTCATCTACTTTGCCTTGCCCTTCATCCCGGTCATTGGTGTGCGCCTGCCGGACTTTCCGTCGGCCATCGTCGCCTTCGTGCTGAACTACTCGGCCTACTTTGCCGAAATATTCCGCGCCGGCATCCAGTCGATCGAAAGAGGCCAATACGAGGGCGCCAAGGTGCTGGGCCTGACTTACCCGCAGACCATGCGCCACATCGTACTGCCGCAAGTGCTCAAGCGCATCCTGCCGCCGATGAGCAACGAGACCATCACGCTGGTGAAAGACACCTCGCTGATTTACGTGCTGGCCATGAACGACCTGCTGCGCGCGGCGCGAGGCATTGTGCAGCGCGATTTCACCACCATGCCGTTTGTGGTGGCCGCCGCTTTTTACCTGTTCATGACGCTGGTGCTGACCTACGGCTTCCAGCGCCTTGAAAAAAAATACGCCGTTTACGATGACTAGCCCAAGCAACCATTTGATGATCCATGCCGTGGATGTGCACAAGCGCTTCGGTCCGGTGGAAGTCCTCAAGGGCGTCTCGCTTGACGTTGACAGGGGCGAGGTCATCGCCGTCATCGGGCCGTCTGGCTCGGGCAAAAGCACCTTTTTGCGCTGCCTGATCCATCTGGAAACGATCCATCGCGGCAGCATCGCCATCGAGGGGGAGTCGCTGGTGAGCACCAATGCGCAGGGCCAGTGCCGCTACGCAGCGCCCGCCGACCTCAGCCGCATCTGCCGCAAGATGGGCATGGTGTTTCAGCACTTCAACCTGTTCCCGCACCTGACCGTGCTGCAAAACATCATCGAGGCGCCACTGACGGTCAAGGGCGCGCGGCTTGATGAGATCGTGCCCAAGGCTGAGGCCCTGCTGCGCAAGGTGGGCCTGTTTGACAAGCGTGACGCGTATTCATCGCGCCTGTCGGGCGGCCAGAAGCAGCGTGTGGCGATCGCCCGCGCGCTGGCCATGGAGCCCGACATCATGCTGTTTGACGAACCCACCTCAGCACTTGACCCTGAGCTCACCGGTGAAGTGCTCAACACCATGCGCGCGCTGGCCGAGGAGCGCATGACGATGATCGTGGTCACCCATGAAATGGCCTTTGCCCGCGAGGTGGCGGGCCGCGCCGTGTTCATGGACGGCGGCGTCATCGTCGAGTCGCGCCCGGCGCGCGAGCTGTTTGCCGCCCCCGAACACCCCCGCACCAGGGCGTTTCTGGAAAAAATGCTTTAGGGGCGACCAGTAAAACACTGTGCCCGAGCCAGCTTGGGCAGCGCCGCCAGCGCATTGCGCGTGGTGGCGTTGGCCAACGCATCCAGGCTGATGCCGCGCAGTTCAGCCAGCACGGCCGCAATGCGGGGCAACTCAGCGGGTGAATTGACGCCCTGCACTTCCCCGGCCTCACGCTGCTGCGCGGTTTTGTAGAGCCAGTGCGGCGGCATGTCGGGGGCGTCGGTTTCCAGCACGATCGCGTCCAGCGGCAGATGGGTGGCGAGGCGGCGCAATTGCAGCGCCCGGTCATACGTCAAGGCACCGCCAAAACCCAGTTTGAAGCCTAGGTCAATGAAGTTTTTCGTCTGTTGGGCACTGCCGTTGAACGCATGGGCAATGCCGTGCCAGCCGCTGCGCGCCACGGTGCGCAGCCCTTTGAGCACCTGATCGACCGAGCGGCGCGTGTGCAGGATCACCGGCAAGTCGTGCTGACGCGCCAGCTCGAGCTGGGCCATGAAAAAAAGTTGCTGGCGCTCGCGCAGCGGACTAACGCACAACTCGGGCACAAACAGGTCGAGCCCGATTTCACCCACCGCGACCAGGCGGGGATCGTCGCGATGCTGCTGCAGCGCTTCGCCGAGCCGGTCCAGATCGTCGTCTTGCGCGGTTTTGACATAGAGCGGGTGAATGCCCAAGGCATAAGCATCGCCGCCGGAATGGGCCAGCATGCGCACCGCCTCGAAGTTGGCCACCTCGACGGCGGGCAGGACACACTTGAGCACTTGATGGCGTGCGGCCTCAGCACGCACTGAGGGGCCGGACAAGCCGAATTCCGGGGCATCCAGGTGGCAGTGCGTGTCGATGAACATCCTGCCCTGCCAGCCAAACCGAGGTGTGTCAGGCAGCCTGACGCGAGGCCAAAAACTGCCCCAGTTTGGCGTCTTCTTCGGGCACATGGCGTTCACACCAATCGCGCATCAGCTCGGCAATGGCAGGCTTGTTCATGTAGCCTTTGCCAACGTCCATGCTGCGTCCGATCAGGCGGTCAAGCAGCGTTTGGTGCTGCGCCGCGTGCGCTGCCAGCTCTGGGTAGTCAAGGCGGCGCATCAACGCTTCTTCGAGCTCGAACTGGACCCGCGCCTGCTTGCACAGCGACACAATCACGGGACGCAGCACCATGAGGTCGTCCGAGGTGAGAAAGGTATTGGTCAATTCGAACAATTTTTCTTGCATGGCATCCACCGCAGCGTCGCCAATTTTGTAGCTTTCAAGCCATTCAACAGCCATTTTGATTCCTCAAATACATGTTAATCATCTGTCAATTATCGACAACACCAACTGGGGTAGTCGTCGCTCAGTCGTCGCTCAATCGTCGCTGCTCGTCAATTTTCCCAGCACCAGGGCACGCTGGCGGGCGCAGCGCGCGGCCAGTTCGGCGTCGTGCGTCACCACCACAAAGGCGGTGCCTTGGGTGCGGGCCAGTTCCAACATCAGGTCAAACACACTCTGGGCGGTGTTGCGGTCAAGGTTGCCGGTGGGCTCATCAGCCAGCACGCAGGCCGGTTGCGTCACCAGGGCGCGGGCAATGGCCACGCGCTGGCGCTCACCACCTGACAGCTCTGCCGGGCGATGCTGCAAACGCTCGGCCAGGCCCACGCTGGCGAGCATTTTGGTCGCCACCTGCGCCGCATCGGCATGCGCCATGCGTCTGATCCACAGCGGCATGGCAACATTGTCGAGCGCGCTGAATTCGGGCAGCAAATGGTGAAACTGATACACAAAACCCAAGTGCTGGTTGCGCAAACGCCCTTGCGCGGCGGCGCTCTGACTGGCCAGGTCTTGCCCTAGCAGCATCACCGAGCCACTGGTTGGCGCATCGAGCCCGCCGAGCAAATGCAGCAGCGTGCTTTTGCCGGAACCCGACGCGCCGACAATGGCCAGCGTGTCGCCAGCGCACACATCCAGGTCCACGCCCTGCAACACGGTCACGTCGAGCAGCCCCTCTGAAAAGCGCTTGGTCAGGCCGCGCGCGCTGAGTACCAGCTTGCACGCCCCATCGGGGGGCAGCGCAGTACCCGCAGAGATAAACGTGGGGGTTTTATTCATAGCGCAGTGCCTCCGCCGGATTGACGCGGCTGGCGCGCCAGCTCGGATACAGCGTGGCGACAAACGCCAGCACCAGAGAAATCAGCGCAATCGGCAAAATGTCGTCCTGCTGCGGGTCGCTCGGCATGCGGCTGATCAGGTAAATGTCTTTGGGCAAAAAACTGGCACGAAAGAGCTGTTCCAGCGCCGGCACGATCACGTCGATGTTGAACGCCACGCCCAGCCCCAGCGCCAGCCCGGCGAGCGTGCCGATCACGCCCACCATGGCGCCCTGCACTACAAAAATGCCCATGACCGAGCCCGGGCTGGCGCCCAGTGTGCGCAAAATGGCAATGTCGGCGCGCTTGTCGGTCACCGTCATCACCAGCGTGCTCACCAGGTTGAAGGCGGCCACCGCCACGATCAGTGTGAGGATGATGAACATCATGCGTTTTTCCAGCTGCACCGCGGCAAACCAGGTGCGGTTTTGCCGCGTCCAGTCGCGAATCAGCAGGCGGTCGGTCAGCGTGGTGGCCAGTTGCGCGGCCACTTCACGCGCCTGATGCAGGTCGCGCAGCCTGACGCGCACACCGCTCGGGCCTTCGAGCCGGAAGATGCGCGCGGCGTCTTCGATGTGCATCAGCACCAGCGCCGAGTCGTACTCAAAATGGCCCGAGTCAAAGGTGCCGACCACGGTCATCTGCTTCAGGCGCGGCACCACACCGGCGGGCGTGACCTGGCCGCTGGGCGCCACCAGCGTCACCTTGTCACCGCTGATCACGCCCAGGCTGCGCGCCAACTCGGCGCCCAGCACCACACCAAACTCACCGGGGATGAGCTGATCAAGCCCGGTGTTTTTGAGCTCGCGGGCCAGGTCGGTCACCTCGCCCTCGCGCGCCGGGTCAATGCCGCGCACCATCGCGCCTTTCATGTCTTCACCGCGCGCCAGCAAAGCCTGGGTGGCAATGAACGGTGCCGCGCCAATCACGGCCGGGTTGGCGCGCACCTGCGTCAGCGTGCGTGCCACATCGGGCAGGGCCTCGCCATTTGGCGCAAAAATTTCGATGTGCGACACCACGCCCAGCATGCGGTCACGCACCTCTTTCTGAAAGCCGTTCATCACGCTCAGCACAATGATCAACGCCGCCACACCGAGCGCAATGCCCAGCATCGAGACACCCGAGATGAACGAGATAAAGCCGTTGCGCCGGGTAGCGCGGCCGGCACGGGTGTAGCGCCAGCCAAGGATCAGTTCATAGGGGAGTTGCATGCCCGCATTGTGGCATTGCAGCCAAAATCAATCCGAGGGTGCAATTCAAAGTATTGTGCGAGAGATACCAGGCCGACGCAGACGTCACGGACGCTGATGAAACAGCCGGGCGATGCACTTTGCTACGTGTCCTCCGCCCGCTGCGCGGTCTCCTCCTTTACCTCCGCAAAGCGCATCGCCCGACTGTTTTGATGAGCCTGTCGGTTTGCTTGCAGGGGAAATTTGAAGCAAAGAGAGCTATCCCAGGCGACCAGACTCCCGCATAATCCGGGCTTGCATCGTTTGAGAGGACATCACCATGGGACTTGCCGCACAGGGCAGCGCCTTCACCGCCGACGACCACCTCTACATGGCCCTGAGCACCATATGCACCTTTTGATTCCCTACGCCGCCAGCCATGCCGAGGGCTGCCGGGCCACTTTGGCCGCTTTGAGATTGCCCAACCTGCAAAAACTGTTGCCCCGCCTGGGTGCGCAAACGCCGGATGCGGGCGACGAACTGAGCTGGTCGCCGCCGCACGAGCGCGCGCTGGCGGCTGCCTCAGGGCTGACAGCGGCCGACGGGCAAATTCCGTGGGCAGCGCTGCAAGCGCAAAAACACCCTGAACTGGCTGACCTGCAAGGTGCCTGGGCTTTTGTCACGCTGTGCCACTGGCAGGCCAGCATGCATGAAGTGACGATGCGGCAAATGCCCATACGCGACTTAAGCGCAACCGAATCCGACACCTTTTTGCACGCCATGCAGCCCTTTTTTGCCGAGGACGGCATCACGCTTTACGCCGATGAACCGGGGCGCTGGCTGGCGCACGGTGAAGTTTTCAGGGGCTTGCCAACGGCCTCACCCGACCGCGTGCTGGGGCGCAACCTGGCACCCTGGATGCCCACTGCGGCGCAGGCCGTCGGTCTGATCCGGCTGGTCAGCGAAATGCAAATGCTGCTCTACACCCACCCAATCAACGATGCCCGCGAGCGCCGCAAGGTGTCACCCGTGAACGCTATATGGTTCAGTGGCACGGGCGCTTTGCCTGACAACCGTTCAGGCGCAGCGTCTGTCCAGCCCACCGTGGTCCCGACTTTGCGCGCGGCCGCACTGCAAGACGACTGGGCCGGCTGGGCCAGCGCCTGGCAAACGCTCGATGCAACCCAAATCAAGCAACTGCTCGAGGCCCAGACCCATGGCCAAGTGGTGCAGCTCACCCTGTGCGGCGAGCGCCACGCCCAAAGCTGGTTCCACCAGCCGCCTAGCCTGAAGCAAAAATTCAGGCAGCTTTTTAGCGCACCGTCCATTCAAAGCAAGCTCGAACCCCTATGAAAATCATTGTGCGAGATGCACCGCCCCGCGCCGTCTGGGCGCTGGAGCAAGCCGGCATTCACCCGCTGCTGGCGCAGCTCTATGCCGCGCGCGGTGTGCAAGACCCGCTGGAACTTGATGACGCGCTGGCCAAGCTGCTGCCGCCCGCCAGCATGAAAGGCTCGGCTGAGGCTGCCCAACTGCTGGCCGACGCCATTCGCGACGACAAAAAACTCTGCATCGTGGCCGATTACGACTGCGACGGCGCCACCGCTTGCGCTGTTGGCGTGCGCGGCCTGCGCCTGCTTGGCGCCCGCCATGTGAACTACATCGTGCCCGACCGCGTGCAAGACGGCTACGGCCTGACGGCGCCCATCACCGAGCGCGTCAAAGCCAGTGGTGCCGACGTGCTGATCACGGTGGACAACGGCATTGCCAGCTTTGACGGCGTGGCCCGCGCCCGCGCGCTGGGCCTGCAGGTGCTGGTGACCGACCACCATTTGCCCGCGCTGCGCGACGGCCAGGTTGCGCTGCCCGACGCCAACGTGATCGTCAACCCGAACCAGCCTGACTGCAACTTTGAGAGCAAATCGATCGCCGGCGTCGGCGTGATGTTCTATGTGTTGCTGGCGCTGCGTGCCGAGTTGCGCCAGCGCGGCGTTTTCACCGCGCAAAGCCAGCCCAAGCTGGATGCCCTGCTGCCACTGGTGGCCCTGGGCACGGTGGCAGATGTTGTCAAACTCGACACCAATAACCGCCGCCTGGTAGCGCAAGGGCTCAAGCGAGTGCGCGCCCAAGCCCTGCCCGTCGGCTTGGCGGCCTTGTTTGTGGCGGCCTCGCGTGAGGCCAGCACAGCCACCACCTTCGACTTTGGCTTTGCGCTTGGGCCACGCATCAACGCCGCCGGGCGCTTGTCCGACATGACACTGGGTATTGAATGCCTGCTCACCGACGACCCCGGCCGCGCCCAGGAGTTGGCCAAGGCGCTTGATGCCATCAACCGCGAGCGCCGCGATATTGAAGGCAACATGCGCGAGCAGGCGCTGCTCGTGGCTGAATCGCTGTTTGAAGACGCCGCTGAGGCGCCGCCAGCCATTTGTGTCTTTGAGGCCGACTTTCACGAAGGCGTGGTCGGCATTGTGGCCTCACGCATCAAGGACAAGTTTCACCGCCCCTGCTTTGTTTTTGCCAGCAGTGGCGCCACCGGCCACGGCCATGAACTCAAAGGCTCGGGCCGCTCAATACCCGGTTTCCACCTGCGCGACGCGCTTGACCTGGTGGCCAAGCGCCACCCCGGCGTGCTGCTGCGCTTTGGCGGCCACGCCATGGCAGCTGGCTGCACCATCGCCGAAGAACACTTTGAAGCGTTCGAGCACGGCTTGAGCGAAGTAGCGCAGGAGTGGCTCGACGTCGCCACCTTGACACGCCGCCTTGACACCGACGGCGCGCTCAAGCCCGAATACCGCCGCCCCGACTTGGTGGACTCGCTGCACCATGAAGTCTGGGGCCAGGGCTTTGCCGCCCCCACCTTCAGCGAAGAGCTCGAAGTGGTGTCGCAGCGCCTGGTAGCCGAAAAACACCTGTCGCTCAAACTCAAGCACCGCGGTGAGCCAGTCGATGGCATCTGGTTTGGCCACACCGAGCCGCTGCCCAACCGTGTCAAACTGGCGTTCCGGCTCGATGTGGACAGTTGGCGCGGCGAGCGCCGGGTGCGCTTTCTGGTGGAAGCGGCAGAGTTGCCCGCGCAAACCTAAAATCACAACCATGAACACCCAAAACGCCGACCTGCATTGCCACTCCGTTGTCTCAGACGGCACCCTCACGCCTGAAGAACTGGCCCTGCGCGCCAAAGCTCATGGCGTCACCCTTTGGGCGCTCACTGACCACGATGAAATCGGCGGCCAGGCGCGGGCGGCAGCGGCAGCAGCGGCGTGCGGCCTGGATTACCTGACCGGCGTTGAAATCTCGGTGAGTTTTTTGCATCAAACCGTGCACATCGTCGGCCTGGGTTTTGACATCAATAATGCGCAACTAAATCAGGGTTTGCAGCAAACCCGCGGTGGTCGCTCGCAACGCGCCCAGGAAATGGCTGCTGGTCTGGCGCTGGTTGGCATCAAAGGCGCGTTTGAAGGCGCGCTGAAATATGCCGGCAACCCCAACCTGATCTCACGCACCCACTTTGCGCGCTTTTTGGTGGAAACCGGCGTCTGCAAAGATACTTATGAGGTGTTTCGCAAGTACCTTACCGAAGGCAAGCCCGGCTTTGTCGAGCACCGCTGGGCCAGCCTGAAAGACGCCGTTCGCTGGATAACCCAGGCTGGTGGCATGGCGGTGATTGCACACCCGGCGCGTTACAAGTTCAGCGCCAACGAAGAAATGGCGCTGTTCACCGAATTCAAAGGGCTGGGTGGCCAAGGCGTCGAGGTGGTCACAGGCAGCCACTCAGCCGCTGAATGCGCAAGTTATGCCGAAACTGCACTCGAATTCGGCTTGGCAGCTTCGCGCGGCAGCGACTTTCATAGCCCGGCAGAGAGCCGCACCGAGCTCGGCGCCTTGCCCGACCTGCCAGGCCAACTGACGCCGGTGTGGCAACAGCTGGCCGAGCGCATTCAACACGCCCCCGCCCCAGCACGGGTCTGAACCCTGCGTCGTTCTAGCCAAGCCGCCGGGCTGCGACAATAGCGCCATGCCGCAAATTTTCGAAATTCACCCCGACAACCCGCAACCGCGCCTGCTCAAACAGGCCACCGTCCTGCTTGACAAGGGCGAGGTGCTGGCCGTGCCCACCGACTCCAGCTACGCGCTGGTCTGCCACCTCGACGACAAGGCCGCCGCCGACAAGCTGCGCCGTATTCGCGGGGTTGATGACAAGCACCACCTGACACTGCTGTGCCGTGACTTGTCAGAGCTGTCCACCTACGCCAAGGTGGACAACCAACAGTACCGGCTCATCAAGACAGCCACCCCTGGCGCTTACACCTTCATTCTGGAAGCCACCAAGGAAGTGCCGCGGCGCCTGAGCCACCCGTCACGCAAAACCATCGGCCTGCGCGTGCCCGACCACAAGGTGCTGCAAGAACTGCTGGCGCTGCACAGCACGCCACTGCTGGCCACCACACTGATCGCGCCGGGCGAACTTGAACCCATGAACGACGCCGACGACATTCGCGCCCACTACAAGGGCCGCATTGCCGCCGTCATCGACTCGGGGGCCTGCCCGCGCGAGCCCACCACCGTGGTTGATTTGACCAGTGGCGACCCCGTCATCCTCCGCGAAGGCCGCGGCTCGCTGGCGGCACTGGGGCTTTAAGATGGACTTTGCCCGACTGATTCAAACCATTGCCCTCTACGCCATTCCGGTGCTGCTCGCCATCACCCTTCACGAGGCTGCGCATGGCTATGTTGCCAAATACTTTGGCGACAACACTGCCTACAAGATGGGCCGCGTCACGCTCAACCCGCTGCCGCATATCGACCCTGTGGGCACCATCCTGATGCCGCTGATGTTGTACTTTGCCACCTCGGGGGCTTTTCTGTTTGGTTACGCCAAACCGGTGCCGGTGCGCTTTGGCAACCTGCGCGACCCCAAGCGCCACATGATCTGGGTGGCGCTGGCCGGGCCAGGCTCCAACTTTTTCCAGGCGCTGGTCTGGGGAGCGCTGCTGTACGTGTATCTCGGTGCCGGCATCAACGAGCCGTTTCTGGTTGAAATGGCGCAAGGCGGCGTGCTGGTAAACGTGGTGATGGCGGTGTTCAACTTGTTCCCGCTGCCACCGCTCGATGGCGGCCGCATTCTGGTCGGGCTGTTGCCGTATCGGCAGGCCATGCTGGTGTCGCGGGTCGAGCCCTATGGCTTTTTCATCGTGATGGCGCTGGTGCTCGCTGGCGTGGTCAGCAACCTCTGGCTGCGCCCTCTGATGGGCCTGAGCTACCAGCTCATCAACCTGCTGCTGACACCGCTGGCCTGGCTGGTGGGCTAAACGCCATTGGCCCGATGCGCGCCATGAACGCTGACTTCGTCACTGTGAGCGCAGCGCGGCAGTCCATGCATTTTTGACCTTTCATTCAACTTTTCTCATGCGCATCGAACGTTTTCTTACCGGCATTACCACCTCGGGCACACCCCACCTGGGCAACTATGTGGGCTCGATCCGCCCGTCCGTGCGCCATAGTCTGCGCAGCGGTGTCGAGAGCTTTTACTTTCTGGCCGACTACCACGCCCTGATCAAGGTGGACGAGCCCGCGCGCATCCAGCGTTCCACATTGGAAATTGCCGCCAGCTGGCTGGCCTGCGGCCTCGACCCCGAGCGCGTGGTGTTTTACCGCCAGTCCGACATCCCAGAAATTCCCGAACTCACCTGGTTTTTGAGTTGCGTGCTCGGCAAGGGCGTGCTCAACCGCGCCCATGCCTACAAGGCCGCGGTCGATAAAAACACCGCCGCCGGCAACGATCCCGACGCCGATGTCAATGTTGGCCTGTTCATGTACCCGGTGCTGATGGGCGCCGACATCTTGATGTTCAACGCCCACCAGGTGCCGGTAGGGCGCGACCAGGTGCAGCACATCGAAATGGCGCGCGACATGGCGCACAGTTTCAACCACCGTTATGGCGAGCATTTTGTGGCGCCCGAGGCCGCCATCGAAGACCATGTGGCCACTCTGCCCGGCCTCGACGGCCGCAAGATGAGCAAAAGCTACGACAACACCATCCCGTTGTTCACGCCGCGCGAGCAACTCAAAAAACTCATCGGCAGCATCGTCACCGACTCCACCCCGCCGGGCGAACCCAAGGCAGTGGCAGGCTCGGCGCTGTTCCAGATTTACCAGGCTTTTGCCAGCGCACAAGACACCGAAGCGCTGCGCCAGGCCTACGCCGCCGGCATTTCCTGGGCCGATGCCAAGCACCTGGTGTTTGAGCGCATCGACCAGGAAATTGCACCGATGCGCGCCGCCTACGAGGCACTGATGAACGACCCGGCCAGAATCGAAGCCATTTTGAAAACCGGTGCCGCCAAAGCCCGTGCCATCGCCACGCCGTTCATGGGCCAACTGCGCCACGCCGTGGGCCTGCGCAGCCTGCAAACCCACGCCGATACCCACACCAAAGCGGCCAAAGTGGCGCTGCCGGTGTTCAAGCAATACCGTGAGGCTGACGGCCAGTTTTACTTCAAGCTGCAAAGCGCCGACGGCCGCCTGCTGCTGCAAAGCGGCGCGTTTGCATCGCCCAAAGTGGCCGGGCAAACCATTGCCGCGCTGCAGGCGGATGGCATCAAAGCTTTGCACGGTAGCCCGGTGCCGCTGCAAGTGGGCACTGACATCACGGAAACAGAGGTCGAGGCCGCATTGCAAGCCTTGCGCGAGGCCAAACATGCGTAGCGCACTGTACAATTCGCGGCTTCGCGGAGAGATGGCAGAGTGGCCGAATGTACCTGACTCGAAATCAGGCGTACCGCAAGGTACCGTGGGTTCGAATCCCACTCTCTCCGCCACGGCACACACCGTCGCCATCCCTTGAGCCTCGTTAAGTCAAAACAACGCGTCGCCGACCACGGCGAGGTCTTCACGCCTGCATGGATGGTTGAGGCGATGCTCAACCTAGTGAAGGACGAGACCGAGCGCATTGATGCCCGCTTTTTGGAGCCCGCGTGCGGCAGTGGCAACTTCATCGTGCAAATACTCAAACGCAAGCTTGCAGCGGTAGAACTCAAATTCGGCAAGTCTGACTTCGAGCGGCAGCATTACGCCCTGCTGGGGCTGATGTGCATCTACGGCATTGAGCTACTGGCCGACAACATTGCCGAATGCCGCGCCAACGTTCTGGATGTATTTGCCGAGTACCTCAATATTGACGAGACGGACGAGTTGTATCGGGCCGCAACGCATGTACTGTCAACAAACTTGGTGCACGGCGACGCGCTGACCATGCGCGCCGTGGACGGCCAGCCCATCACCTTTTCGGAATGGGGCTACCTGGGCAAAGGTAAGTTTCAACGGCGTGACTTCCGGTTTGACGTGCTCACCGGCTCATCAAAATATAGCGAGGAAGGTTCACTGTTTGCCGATCTGGGCAAGCATGAGATTTTTACACCCGTCAAAACATACCCGCCCATGACGATGCGCGATTTGGCTTTATGTTGCAACTGACCCCGCAAGAGTGCGAAAACTTAAGATGCCAAACTGGCATCTTAAGTCAACGTGCTACCCACTCATCGCAAGCTGTGATGAGAGCCATTGACTAACCTAAGGACGGGTTCGATGCATCAAATAATCCCCAAACCAGAGAATCTGGCAAAACTCGTCTTTCTTGTCCGTGGAGAGAAGGTCTTGCTGGATTCTGATCTGGCTGACCTCTACGACGTGGCCACCA
>Ga0210023_1001046_pt1 | contig 20000 bp, 20 predicted proteins | sample CryGeymeta201524_FD_183987 | JGI IMG/M metagenome (GOLD analysis project Ga0210023, IMG submission 183987) | Groundwater microbial communities from Crystal Geyser aquifers in Utah, USA - Crystal Geyser metaG 2015-24 (SPAdes) (version 2) | ecosystem: Environmental > Aquatic > Deep subsurface >... | reverse complement strand
CATATTGCCCCCCTCTTACTGCGTGCTGACCGGGTGGTTGGTGATACGGAAGCTCTGCTCAACGCGGTGCAGGATATGTGGCTCATCCGCAATAATTTCCCCGCTCGCCCGGCGCCGGCACTTGAGGCTGACAGTTATGAATAAAGTTTTACAACCGTCATGGATCTGCGGAGTGCTGCCGGCCTTGTTTACACTGGTTATTTTGCTGACGGGCTGTGCCCCTCAGCCACCGGTAAAGCCTTCGATCAGCGAACAAGCCCTGCAACATAATTTCAATGGCGTGCGCGCCACTCTGGATTCCGATTTTGTCTATGCCCGGCAACAATTTGACCTGTCCCAACAGCTTTATGCTTCCATTGAAGAGAATGAGGGGCGCCTGCTCCCGCTGCTGAACTTGTCACGTTTGGAGCGACGCCTTGGCTTGCTTGAGGCTGCCACCGAACATAGTGATCTGGCCCTTCGTCTTACCGGGGTTGCCCCTGCAGAAGAACTGGCTTTTGAAAAGGCTTTGATCCTGCTCCAGCAGGGGGAATTGTCCCAGGCCGCAAACTGGGCGGAAAAGGCCCTTGCTTGGTCTACTCCAGATCAGCGGTCTCGCAATTGGAATCTTCTTGGTCGTATCGCCTTAGAAATCGGTGACCTGACCACAGCGCAAAAGTGTGTGAACGCCGCATTGACGGCCAAGCCGCCCATAACTGCGATTGAGCAGGCCAACAGTCTGCGTTTGCAGGGGCAGATATTTTTGCAGCAAAAAAATCTGCAGCAGGCAGAAATCGCTTTTAAACAAGCCTTAGAGCTCGACAAACAACAGGAATTGGGGTCACGCATGGCCGCCGACCTTGAAGGCTTGGCTGACATTTCTTTGCAGGGGCAAAATCGCGTCGCCGCCGCCGCTTTTTTGCAACGCGCTCTGAACTTGCGTATTTACAATCATGACGTGTCGGGTGCCTGTGAGGTTTTTGTCCGTTTAAAACCCCTGTGCCAGGCTCCAGACTCCTGCGGAGACCTGTTTTTTGAACTGCAAAAGCGCCTGCAATGCGACTGAGAAGTGAGCGCAATTCGCATGTGCGCCTTTGCTTAGTCCCCAAGGGATGCCCATGAAGCCGGGCCATAATCTTTTGATTCAAAAAATCTATGCAGCGCTGCTTATTGGGATCTGTGCTGTTCTTTGTGCGCTGACTCTCCAGGCCGTGGGCTGGTTGGAAGAGCTTGAATGGAAGACCTTTGATGTGCGCGCAAGACTGGCGCGTAGCGCTAAACCACCCCCCGCTGAGATCGCAATAATCCTCATTGACGAAGCCTCTCTGCACATGATGAATCCCCTGGTGGGAAGATGGCCCTGGCCGCGTTCAATCCATGCGGATACCATCGATTTTCTCGCCTCCGCGGGTGCGCGTTGGATTGTTCATGATATTCTGTTTACCGAAAACGAGAAGAATCAGGCTGGGGGCTCTCGCGGGCTTGGTGAAAATGATAAACGTTTAGTTGCTGCGGCTGCTGCCGCCGGTAATCTCATTTCCGCCGTTCAGCTGGTTCAGGATCAGACGGACTCTTTCAATGCGACTTTACTGAACCGTCCGCTGCCAGAAATTTTCAAGCAAAAATTTACTTTAAACCTGGAGACTTCTCCCAGGGGGATACCGGCAAGCAACAAGGCCTATCTTCCCTTTAGCGAACTGGTCGAAAAATCGGCGGCCATCGGCTTGGTCGATTTCGCGCCGGATCGGGATGGCGTTTATCGCCGTGCGCAGCTGATAAGGAGCTATAACGGCAATTATTATCCCAGTTTAGCCCTGTCAACGCTTCAAGATCGCTGGGTTCCTGTGGCGCAAAGCGCTCATTCTTTGCTGTTGAAGTCACCAACAAATGCTGAAAATCTGCAAATTCCCCTGGATCCCGACGGTCAGTATTTGATCAATCCGTATCTTGAATTCGAGACCTATTCCATGAGCGGGTTGCTCCTGACGATGAAGATGCTTCGCCAGGGGCAGATAGAAAACCTGCCTCTCGATCCGGCGGAATTTAAGGATAAAATTGTTTTTGTCGGTGCCAGTGCGGTTGGGGTCGAGGATCTGAAAATCACCTCATTTGGCTCTCTGCAACCGGGGGTCTTTTTGCATGCCGCAATTGTCGGCAATGTGCTTGAGAGAGATTTTTTGCGTCAAGCTTCGTCGGCCTTCGAATTACTTGTTTTGGTCATTCTTTCGGTGTTATTGCCCTTGACGATTTTAGTCGGGCGCAAAAACAGCTGGCGGGTTATTGCGCCCGTTTTTTTGTTTGTTCTCCTTGTGACGGCAAACTATCAAGTTTTTGTGCATGGTGTGGTTCTTGACATGGTTTTGCCTGCGACCGGAATGTCCCTCGCTTGGCTGGGTTCTTTAGCGCGGCTCAGTGCCACCGAGGGGCGCGATAAAAAACGCATTCGGGCCATGTTTGGTCAATATGTTTCACCCCAGATTCTTGAATCCCTCACCGCCAATGCCGCCCGTGGATTGTTGCAGGCCGAAATAGGGCGTCGTGAACATCTGTGTATCCTCTTTTCCGACATTCGGGGTTTTACCCGTTTGTCGGAAAATATGGCTGCCGAAGATGTCGTCGAAATTCTCAATGGTTATTTTCGTGGCATGGTCGATATTATTTTTTTACGTAAAGGAACCCTGGATAAATTTATCGGCGATGCTATTATGGCCTTCTGGGGCGCACCCCTGCATATAAAACAGCCCGCACGCCAGGCCGTAACTGCGGCAGTTGAAATGACAAAATGGTTGGAAGTCTACAATCAGAGCCTCGTTGAGCGTGGGGTGAGTCCATTGGAAATCGGTATTGGACTGCACAGTGGTTCTGTCATTTTGGGGAATATCGGTTCAGAAAAAAAACTCGATTTCACCATAATCGGCGACAATGTGAATCTGGCGTCGCGCCTTGAAGGTTTGACGAAAACCTATGGGTGTCGGGTGTTGATTTCAGACAGCACGCGCCAGGAAATCGGTGACGATTTTATCTGCCGTGTCCTCGATTTTGTACGCGTTAAAGGTAAAAAACAACCGATTAAAATCTTTGAAGTTCTGGCGATGCCGACAGACGAGCCGGATCAGCGACGCCTGGCGCAGAAGCGTGCGGAAATTACGGACTCTGCCTTTCATTACTATTTGCAGCAAGAGTGGAAATTGGCCGACGTGGCTTATGCCAGCCTGGGCGATTTAGCGGTCAATGACCCATTGATGCCTCTGTTTATGGCCCGCTGTCACATCTATCAGCAACAAAGCCCCGGAATAGAGTGGGATGGGGTCTATCAGATGACAACCAAATAAAGGAGGAGTCTCGTGTTTAAACGGTTTTTTATCCCCCAAATTCTCGTGATTCTGGCCCTGCTCTTGGCAGGAGTACCGGCAATTTCTGCGCTGGCCGACGAGGTTTTCGTTCAGAGCCAGCGGGCCTCAATTTTAACTGCACCCCGTTTTGGCGCACCAGCGCTTGTTGATGTCCGACAAGGCGAACGGCTTGTCAGCGAAGGGAAAGAAAAGGGTTGGTACAAGGTTTCATACGCCAATCAGCACGGCTGGATTTTTGGTTTTTTGGTTGGCCCGCAGGCTCCTGAGGGGGTTGTTTCATTGCTGGACAAGGCCGATACCCAACAATTTGCTGAAGGGGCACGTCGTCGGGCTAGTGGTTTTACCACGGCTGCTGCGGCACGCGGTCTTCAGGACGACCGAAGAAGAGTCAGCCAAAAATATCAGCTGGATTATGACGGCGTTGAATGGATGGAGCAGATCTCTATTCGCTCGGAGGACGCACTCATTTTTATGACGAATCAGGAGGAGGCGCACTGATGAAAAAGTTTTTTTGGCGATCGGTCATTTTGATTTTTCTGCTGAGTGGAGCCTCTGCGGTCAATGCGTCGGATTTCCGTGCTCGTCTGTCGTCTCAGCTGAGTCAGAAGAGGAATCTTGACGATATCAGGGCCGAAATCAGCTTTGGTCGTGATGTCGCTGCGCGCATTCTCGGGACAATTCCCCTGGTGCGCGATGAGGCTTTAACCCTTTATCTCAATCGCATTGGGGTTGCTCTTGCCGCCAGTGCCAATCGCCCGGATCTGGCTTTCCATTTTGCTCTTCTTGACAGTGATACGGTGAATGCTTTTGCCGCGCCAGGTGGGTATGTTTTCGTGACCCGTGGGGCGCTGAAATTAATGGCTGACGAGGCCGAACTTGCCGCAGTGCTCGCCCATGAAATTGCTCATGTCGCTTCGCGGCATATTGTCAATGAATTGCGAATTCGCAGCCAGGATACTACCGGGATGAGCCTTACCTCCCTGATTGTCGGCTCTTCCGACCCGGTTCGGTTGGCACTGCAACAGATGGTCGATCAGGCGGTCAATATTTTGTTTAAGCGCGGCTATAAGCAGCAGGATGAATTCGAATCGGACAGAATCGGTACCATGCTCCTGGTTTTTTCGGGGTATGATCCCACTGCCCTGAAGCGGTATCTGCGCAAGATTCCGACTCTGGAATCTCAGTCGACCAAGGATCTGAGCCGAACTCACCCCCCATTGTCACAACGGATTGCTAAAATTGAAACATTTGCCCGGCAAAATGAGTTTTTTCGCCTGAAACAAGGGACTCTTCATCAAGAAAGGTTTGAATCCTATGTGCGCTCACATTAAAAAATGGAAACTTATTGCTGCTCTTTGCGGTGTCTTGATATTTTCACCTCTTGCCGCTTTCGCCGATGATTTTCACTACGTCAATATTCTGGTGGGTGACCGGGCCGCAGACATGGGAGGAGCTTATACGGCCATTTCTGATAACGCCGCGGGGAGCTTTTATAATCCAGCCGGAATCGCTTTTGGTCAGGGCAGTAATCTTTCCGCCAGTGTCAACGGTTTCAGCCGTTCAACGAAAAAATATCAGGACGCCATGACGCAAGAAAATGGGGTCAAAGTAGACTGGGAACAGGATTCTTCAATTCTTCTACCCAACTTTTTTGGTACCACCTATGATACCCGGCTGGGAACCTTTGGTTTTTCCTATGCCGTACCCGATTCTGTCCAGCGGCGGCAGGATCAGACCTTCAATAATATTCAGTCCTCTGTGGCGGGAAGTTATATCGGTGAGTACCGTCTGAATATCGACGATGTGGATAATCTCTATTATTTCGGTCCCTCTTATGCATATAAACTGAGCGAAACCTTTTCTCTGGGGTCGACGGTTTATGTCACTTATCGCGATTCAACGATTATCCGCAATTCTTTTTTAACCCTTAACAATTCATCCAATGGTGCTCAAACGGGTTTTGAGTGGCGCAATTCTTATGTGACTTTGACCGAATGGGGAGTGAGGCCCACTTTGGGGGCCATCTGGTCGCCGCGAGAAAAAATTGCCCTGGGATTAACCCTGTCAAAACGCTTTAATTTTTCCACTGATCGTGCCGTTGCCAATACCATTAACCGCAATGTCGGCGCTGATCCTAATAACCCTTTGCTTAGCCTGTCTAGTAGCTCTGCTGACCGGGATTTCCCCCTGGAAGTCAAGCTGGGGCTTGCCTACTTTGCTTCGCCCGCGCTGCTTTTAGCTGCCGATTTGAGCTTTTACAGTGGTTCCGGTGATTTTCGACGTGACGTACAAACGATTCGTTTCACGGATCAAACGCTGAGCGCGGCAACACCACAGTCCGATGAGATGGCCACCGTGGTTAATTTTGCCTTGGGCGCTGAATATTATCTGAATGAACGTTATGCCGTGCGTGGCGGTCTTTATAGTGATTTTGCCAATACCGACCAGGTGAAAAATGATGGGTTAACCGCAAACCAGCCGGAACATATTGATCTTTACGGGGCAACTCTGAGCTTGACACGTTATACGCGCTCAACCTCGACAACCTTGGGTGTCGGTTATGCCTATGGCAATGGCGATGCCCAAATTGTTGCCGATAGCCCCAAAGTCCAGTCCGTCGAAGTTCGCAATTTGCAGATGTTCCTTTCTGCGGCGTACAATTTCTAAATCTGACCCTGTGGTGTTCCACCCGAAAGGTTATTGGCTCCATGAAACTTAACATTCTTGGTTGTGGTGGGTCTGAATCGCCGGATATTCATCCTCCGGCGTTTTTGGTGGATGATTTTTTATTGCTGGATGCGGGGGTCATCAGCGCCGTGCTTTCGCCCGAGGCGCAACAGAAGATTACCCATATTCTTATCAGCCATGCGCACCATGATCATGTGCGTGGGTTGCCGTCTTTTTTTGATAATCTGATTGTTGCCGGCCAGCAGAAAGCCGTGCAGGTTATTGCCGGCGAAGAGACTTTGCGGGCGGTTTCTGAACACCTTTTTAATGACGCAATCTGGCCTGATTTCAGTCGCCTGCCCTCGATCGAACGGCCAGTTTTGTCTTGGCGATCCATTGAGCCTGGGCCGGATTTGCACCTGGGCGACTATGTCATTTCGGCTTTTGTCGTTAACCATTCGGTGCCGACTTTGGCCTTTCGTATCCAGCATCAGGGTGTTTCCCTGTTCTACGCCAGCGACATGGGGCCGACCCCCAGTTTGTGGCGACAGATTGGTCAACCCGATGCCTTGATTATCGAAGTTTCGTTTCCGAACCAACTTGAAGACCTCGCGCTGAAAACCGGACATCTGACGCCGATCTTGATGGCGGCAGAGCTCGCCTTGCTGCCGCAACGTCCACCACAGATTTTCGTGACCCATTTAAAAACCTTTCACGCGGAGAAGATTCTCGAAGAAATTCGTGGGTTGAATATTCCTGAGCTGACAATTTTGCAAGACGGACAGCAGTTTAATCTTCGCGCGAACCCCCGTTGATCTTTTTATGGGGTCAGGCCCGGTGATTGACGACAAGCTGTTAAAATTCTTGTTATTTTTTGCTGTTTGATTTAACTTTACGATTCGTTTGAGCCCTGTGAAGTTTTCTTTCCTGTGATTTTAACGCCGAGATCCATGACGCGAATCGATCTAAAAAATTTAACGCTGCCGGAATTGACCGCACTGCTGGCGGGATTGGGTAAGGAAAAATTTCGTGCGCGCCAGATTATAAAGTGGGTCTATGCGCGGGGAATTACGTCTTTTGCTGAGATGACGGATCTGTCCAAGACTTTTCGTGAAGAATTAGACCAACGATTTTTTATTTCTGACTGGCAACCTGAAGCGATTGAAACCTCGGTTGATGGTACGCGTAAATATCTGTTCCGCTTGACTGATGGCGAAAGCGTTGAAACTGTGCGCATTCCCATGGAGAGCGGTAAGGATACTCTGTGTATTTCGACTCAGGTGGGGTGTGCGATGCAGTGTCGCTTCTGTCTCACCGGTTGCTTCGGCTTGACGCGCAACCTGCAAACTGCCGAAATTGTTAATCAGGTCTGTGCCGCGCTGAAAGACGCACCGGTGCACAATATTGTGCTTATGGGTATGGGCGAGCCGCTGCATAATCTCGATAATGTTATCAAGGCGCTTGAAATTCTTTATCTGGATGATGGTTGCGGTTTTGGTGCGCGCCGCGTAACTCTGTCAACCTCCGGGTTGGTGCCGCAAATGTACGAGCTGGCGCGACGCATCAAGGTCGGCTTGGCCGTTTCTCTCAACGCGACCAGTGATGAACAGCGTGACGAGCTGATGCCCATCAATAAAAAATACCCCCTCGCCGAATTGATGAAGGCTTGTCGGGAAATTCCCCTGGAGCCACGTCAGCGCATCACCTTTGAATACATATTGATTGGTGGGGTGAACGACAGTTTACAAGATGCCAGGCGCCTGCTTAAATTGCTGCACGGAATACGCGCCAAGGTTAATCTGATTCCGTTCAACGAACATCAGGGCTCCAATTACAAGCGCCCCCAGGCGGCAGCGGTTGAAGAATTCCAGCGTTATCTGCTTGATCGTGATATTGTCGCCATTCGACGTGCCAGCAAGGGGCAGGATATCTCCGCCGCTTGTGGTCAACTGAAGGGGCGTCTGGATCAAGACCCTCTGAAAAGACAAACCCAGGAGAAAGTTCGATGAAGCACAGGGTTATAGGAGTCATTGGCGGCAGCGGTCTTTACGCCATTGAAGGCTTGACGAAGGTCGAAGAAGTCAAGTTAGAAACCCCTTTCGGGGCGCCTTCGGATACCTACGTCACCGGCTGGCTCGGCAAGGTTAAACTGGTCTTTTTGCCGCGTCACGGCAGGGGACACCGCATTCTGCCATCTGAGGTCAACTACCGCGCCAATATTTACGGCATGAAAAAACTGGGTGTCGCGCAAATTATCTCGGTTTCCGCGGTGGGCAGCATGAAGGAAGAGATAGTACCGGGGCATATTGTGGTTCCCGATCAGTTTTTCGATCGCACCCAGGGCAAGCGCGCTTCCACTTTTTTTGGCCGGGGGATTGTCGGCCACGTGCAATTTGCTGATCCGGTTTGTCCTATGCTTTCACAGCAACTTGTGCAGGCGGCCAAGGCGGTTGGAGTCAGAGTTCATCAGGGTGGCACCTATCTTTGTATTGAAGGCCCCAATTTCTCAACCCGCGCCGAATCGAAAATTTACCGGCAGTGGGGGGTTGATATCATTGGTATGACAAATCTGCCCGAGGCGCGTCTCGCCCGGGAAGCAGAAATTTGCTATGGCACCCTGGCCTTGGCGACGGATTACGATTGCTGGCACCAGGGCCACGAAGATGTTTCCGTTGAGGCGGTGATTGCCATTATTCAACAGAACGTCAGCACCGCCCGAGAAATCATTAAACAGCTTGTCAGCTCTATGGATGACGCTGAATCTGGAAATGATTGTGCCTGTGGCGACGCCCTGAAATACGCAATTATGACTGCCGCTGAATTAATTCCGCCGCAAACACGTGCTGATCTTGAGCCCCTGATTGGACGTTATTTCCCCGCAGGAGAGGCGCAATGAGTTTACTGGTTGTTGGCAGTGTGGCCCTTGATACCGTGACGACCCCCTTCGGTGAGGCGCGGGAAACCCTGGGTGGCTCAGCCTGTTATTTTTCGACTGCGGCGAGTTTTTTCAGTGATGTTCAGCTGGTGGCGGTGGTTGGTGAAGACTTTCCGCCTGAGCATGTAAGTTTTCTGCAAGAACGCAAGATCGATTTAAGCGGCTTGCAAACCAGCGCCGGGCAGACTTTTCGGTGGACCGGGCGCTATAACTATAATCTCAACGAAGCACAAACGCTTGATACGCAACTCAATGTCTTTGAAACCTTTAAGCCGCAACTCTCGGAACGACATCGTCAGGCGCAGTATGTTTTTTTAGCCAATATTGATCCCGAATTACAACTGGAGGTCTTGCAGCAGGTGGAAAAACCCTTGTTGGTCGCCTGTGATACCATGAATTTCTGGATTGAATCCAAGCGTGATGCCCTGATTAAAACTCTGGGGCACGTCGATATTTTGATTATTAATGAAGCCGAAGTCAGGCAACTGGCGGATGAACCCAACCTGGTGAAGGCCGCCCATATTGTGCGCGGTTTCGGCCCACAAACTCTGGTGGTTAAACGCGGTGAATACGGAGTTTTGATGTTTAGCCCCCACGCCATTTTTGCCGCGCCCGCCTATCCTCTTGAAGCCGTCTTCGACCCGACCGGGGCAGGGGATACCTTTGCTGGGGGGTTCTTCGGTTACCTGGCGGCAACCCGGAATCTTGACGAGGCTTGCTTGCGGCGTGCCACAGTTTTCGGGAGTGTCATGGCCTCTTTTACGGTTGAAAAATTCAGTCTTGACCGCTTGCGTGGTCTGGAAATGAGTGAAATTCAGGATCGCTATCATCATCTGCTTGCCATGACCGAATTCAGCATGCCAGACTGAAGCTAGGTTTTTTGTGCAGGGAATGCCATGTTTGTCCAACATCGAAATTTGACCCAGCTCAGTCTGCCCGTTCAGCGGGTAGACCTTCTTTATCGTTCGGGCAACGACGTGCAATTGGCACTGCCTGGTCTGACACCTCAGCTGGCCAGCGCTTTCTTGCTCAAACTTAAAGAAACTGCTAAAGGACAAGTTGTTATTGGCCTGCATTTACGCCTGAGTCAGACCAATATCTTTTACGTAACCGACAGAGCTCAGTTGTCCATTGAACAGGCCGATCTTGAATTTGAAGCCGGAATTGAGTTCGCTGAATCCATGGGCTTTGTAGTGTTTGACGTCGAATTGTCCCAAAAAACGGCTCCAGAACGTGAAACCTATTGGCAATCTCTGCCCATTTGTCGTTTCAATTCAGGATCTGCAAGTCAAAGCAAAGCGGACGCCTTTGCCGATCTGGCGGCATTTCCCGCGGTTGCGCCCGGGGCAAAGACCGCCGATGTCAAGCCCTTGTCCACCACGGCCCCCCTTGATACCCACGCCAAACGTCAGGCGCTGAAAGAGCAGCTGGGGCAATTTTTTGCCTCTCTCTAAAGAAAACATCGTCGGTGCTGAAGGATATTCCATGAACTGTCGGATTTACCTGCTCGCTCTGCTCCTCTTTCTGCTGGGAGGTTGTGCCGACAAAGCGAGCCAGGTCGACGAACAACCGCAACCCAAACCCCATTACACCCTGGGATTATCTCACTTGCAATCGGGGAACCCGACGCTAGCACTGAAGGAATTTTTGCAGGCTGTGGCAGCCAACCCCGAAAATCCCGATGTCCACGCTGGTCTCGCCCTGGCCTATCAGTCGAAGAAGGCGTATGAGCTGGCAGAAAAACATTATGTGCAGGCGCTGCAACTGTCCGATAATGATCCTAAAATTCTTAATAACCTCGCGACACTTTATATCGCCCTCGAACGCTGGGATGAGGCCCTTGAGTATTTTAACAAGGCCGCCGAAAACCTGTTGTTCATGCGCACGGAACTGGCTTTGATGGGGAAAGGGTATGTTTATTATCGCCAAGGGCACTATCAGAAATCGCTTGACGCCTACCGCGAAGCTGAGGCCATTGCGCCACGGATGCCAACCCTGCATTTTCACGTGGCCGAAACCTATGTTGCCCTTGGGCTTAATGATGCTGCGCGTGCATCCTATGAAAAGGCTCTAGTCTACGCCAGTGGCTATTCCGAGGCCCGCTATCAGCTGGCGGTTTTATTGCTGAAAGAAAAGAAATTTGAACTGGCCAAGGCGCAACTTGGTCTCATTGTCGAACAGGATCCCCTTTCCGATTGGGGCTCAAGGGCGGCTGAAATTTTAAAAACGCTGAAATGAATTTTACCGAAACACTGGACATTAAACACCGGGGCGGTATCTTTGTAGGGCTAAGTAAACTTCCGGGAGATTTTTGCCTCATGATTATTCAATGCCCTGGTTGTGTCACCAGTTATCGCATCAAAGATATGCTTCCCGGGCAACGCGATGCCCATATCACCTGCCCTAAATGTGCCTGTCATTTTACCCTGCAGGCCCCTCATAAACCGGGTGATTCGCCGACCGTCAATGCCGGTGCCGCCGTGTTACTGGTTGATGACGCGCCTTTTTTTCGTGAAATGATTGCCGATCTGCTCATGCCCCTCAATTTAAATCTACGCTGCGCGGTCAATGCCAATGAGGCCTTGACGGCTTTGGCTCAATCGTCGTTTGTTCTGATGCTGATCGATCTGAATTTGCCTGATCGCAATGGGCTGGAGTTAATCCGTGAAATTCGGTGCCATCCCCAGGGGAAAAACCTGCGCATCCTCGCCATGAGTGGTGTCTATCGCCGTGAACAGGATGGCTTGGAGGCAATTCGTGCTGGTGCCGATGATTTTTTGAACAAATCTTTTCGTCCCGAAGAGTTGCGCGCCCGCGTCAGAAAATTTTTACCTTGAACCCAGCTGCTCGCCCCACCACAGATTTCTGCGGTGAAACTGATAATTGGTAACCGTTCAGCGGCCTCTTTTCCTCCCACCCCCATACCCTGGCCCAGATGCATTCGGCCCTGAAGCTTCGCTATCGCCGTTTGGGGGACGGAAACCCCTTCCATCGCTGCTTTGAAATTGGGGTGGTCACGAATTGTAAAATTTTTCATATTTCAAAAATCATCAATAATCCAAGTGATTTAGAACAACACCTGTGTTCTTGACACGGTTTGTTTCCCTGCTAGACTTGAGGTGTAAATAACCACAAAAACATCCCGTTTCAGAGGCCTCGATGAAGAAGATTTTGATTGTCGACGATGAAGAAAACGCGCGCATCGGCCTGAGTAAATTATTGGGGCAGGAGGGTTACCAGGTCGATGCGGTTGCCAACGGAAGCGAAGCGCTGAATTTCCTCAGTCGGGGGCAGGTCAGCCTGGTGATTACCGATATCAATATGCCTAAAATGGACGGTTTGACTTTTCTGCGTGAGCTTAAGCGTAAATATCCCGGCACTGATGTTATTATGATCACGGCTTATGGTGGCGTTGAATCCTATCTCGAAGCTATCAATCATGGCGCTTTTGAATATTTGAACAAGCCGGTTAAACTGGAGGAATTAAAATCGGTGATGAAAAAGATATTTCAAAACCACCCCTGTACCTAAGGGATCAGCCCTTGGGAGAAAGGTTGAAGATGAACACGTTTAAAAAAATACTGGTCGCAATTGATTTTTCAGAAAGTTCCGACAAGGCTTTCCGTACCGCACTTTTTATGGCGCGCACCTTTGAGGCACATTTGCTGCTGCTGCACGTTATCAATGAACCGGTTGATATGCGCGGTTTTTATGTTCCTCATATCTCATTTGACCGCCTGGAAGAAGAAATCGCTGAAGGAGCAGGCAAGCTGATGGCACAATTTTGCAAAAATAATTTGGAAGGTGTCAGCGACTACGAAACCCTGATCGTTAGCGGTATTCCTTATCAGGAAATTATCCAGGTTGCGGCCCAGAAGGATGCCGATTTGATTGTGATGGGAACCCATGGGCGCACCGGGCTTGATCACGTATTATTTGGCAGCACTGCCGAAAAAGTTGTGCGCAAATCGCCCTTGCCGGTATTGACTGTGCGTCTGGCAGACGCCTGAGGCTGCTTCGCGATTCGGAAAAAAGGCAGCTCTAAAGCACAGAAAATGTGAGGCCGCCATGAAACGGGGGCTTGGACCGTAACTACGGAGCGGAATAATTTTTTAAAAGCAGCCTTATGGCTGCTTTTTTTATGCGGGCAAGCGCTTGTCATTCGGTAGATGCTCGGGCTATCCTTGCCGGGTTTTGGACGCTTGCCCTGGAGTTTTCTGGATGTTTAAAGAGAAAAACAGCCCCTTTGCCGGTGAAAAAATTCTGGTGGTTGATGATGAAGAAGTCATTGTCGAATTGACCTCATTGTTGCTGCATGGTCGCGGCTTCGCGGTCGTGACTGCGGCCAACGGTCAAGAATGTCTGGCAAAAATCGAACAGGAGCGACCTGCGGTCGTGCTGCTTGATTACATGATGCCGGTCATGGATGGGGAAACGGCCCTTAAACAGATCAAACGTCAGTACCCTGATATCTACGTTATTATGTTTACCGGCAAGGGCAACGAAGAAGTGGCGGTGCGCTTGATGAAGGCGGGCGCGATTGACTACATGCAAAAGCCCTACGCGAATAACAGTTTACTCGAACGGGTTGACAACGTTTTGCAGATGCGCCAGTTCGAACGGGAAAATCGCCGTCTGCAACAGGAAAAAGAACAGTTGCAGCAGGAGATTGAAGCTTGGAACCTTCAGCTTGAGCGGCGGGTCGCAGAGAAAACCTTAAAACTCGAACAGGCCCATCGCGATATTCTGCAAGCCGAAAAACTGGCGGCTCTCGGGCATATCAGTGCCGGAATGGCCCACGAAATTCGCAACCCCCTCAACGCGATCAATCTGTTTGCCCAAATTCTCAGTGGTGCCTATGCCGATGATGTGGAAAATAGCGTTTATATCCGCAAAATCATAGAAGAAGTTGAACGGATTGATAGTATTCTGATTAAAATGTTGACTGCGAGCCGTGGTTCAATGGCACCGCGCAGCCGACTTCGGCTGGATCAGGTTGCCAAAAAAGTTCTTGCAGCCACGGACGTCCAGTGCCGTTCACAGGATATTCTGATTCACACTCATTTTGAGCCGAATCTTCCGTCGCTTATGGCGGATCCCACGGAAATTGAACAAATATTTACCAATTTACTCACCAATGCTCTTTTTGAAATGCGCCAGGGGGGGGAGTTGTCTCTAACTTTGCGTCGTGATGGAGCTTTTATTCAGCTTGCAGTCGCTGATACTGGCCGTGGAATTCCTCAGGAGCATATAAATCAGATCTTTGATCCCTTTTTCACCACCAAAGAAAAGGGCACCGGTTTCGGCTTGTCGGTAGTGCTGAGAATCGTGCGCGGCTATGGTGGTTTGATCAACGTTGAAAGCACCCCTGGTCTGGGTACCAAATTTATTGTCAAACTGCCGGCCAAGTTAACCGAGGGCGCATGATTCACTATCGTTTGCGCGAAATTGCTCTGCCTCTGGAGGCTGATGAGTCTTGTCTCCTTACGCATGTGGCCCGCTATCTAAATGTGCAAGCGGCTGATCTGCATGATTTCCGCCTAGTACGAAAAGCGATAGATGCCAGAAAAAAATCTTCAATTTTAAGGGTTTATACCGTAGAATTTAAAGTTCTTTCTGATTTTAAATTGGCGCAGAACCAGGCGGATAATCCCTTTTTGAGTATAATCACGCCGGTCGATGATTATCAGGCTCCTCTTTGCAAGCAGACAAAAAAGGTGGTGATTGCGGGTATGGGCCCTGCTGGACTTTTTGCGGCGCTTAGTCTGTGCCGCAGTGGTGCAGAGGTGCTGCTGATTGAGCGGGGCAAACCGGTTGAAGAGCGCTTGCGCGATGTCCGCAGCTACTGGCGTGATGCGCGTTTAAATATCCAGAGTAATGTGCAATTCGGCGAAGGTGGAGCGGGAACCTTTTCCGATGGCAAATTAACCACGCGCGTCACGCATCCCCTGGTCCAGGAGGTTTTGCGCAAATTTGTCGCGTTTGGGGCGCCTGCGGAAATTCTTTATCAGGCCAAACCCCATATCGGTTCTGACCGTCTGCGGCGGGTTCTGATTGAAATACGCCGCTGGCTGCTGCACCAGGGGGTTGAAATCCGCTACAATACCTGTCTGAGTGGTTTCGTCCCCCGGGGGGCAAAACTGGGAGCCGTGGTGCTTGATGAACGGCATGAAGAACCCTGTGATAGTTTGGTGTTGGCCATTGGTCATAGTGCTCGCGATACCTATCAGATGCTGTACAAACAGCAGATTGCCCTGCAAAGTAAGGCCTTTGCCATGGGCTTGCGGGTTGAACATCCCCGCGAATTGATCAATCGAATTCAGTATGGTGTGGGGCAACATCCCCAACTGGGGGCAGCTGAATATCATTTGAACTGGCAGGACAAAACGAATGGTCGTGGGGTCTATTCGTTTTGTATGTGCCCTGGGGGCATTATTATTGGGGCGGCTTCCGAGTCTGGCGGGGTGGTGGTCAATGGTATGAGTGATTTCAAGCGTGCGGCACCTTTTTCTAACAGCGCGCTGGTGGTAACCGTCGAGCCCCGTGATTTTGTCGGCAATAGTCCCCTGGCCGGAGTCGCTTTTCAGCGCACCTGGGAAGAGCGGGCCTTCGCAGCCGGGGGCGCAACGGGCAGGCCACCCGGTCAGCCCCTAAGCAGTTTTCTTGATGGTCGCAGCGGCGATTTGCGCACCAGTTGCCAGCCGGCGGCGGTGGCAGCCGACCTTGCGACGGTTTTGCCCGCGGAGGTTTGCCAGTCTTTGCGCCGTGCATTGCCGATGTTCCATCAGAAAATGCGTGGTTTCGTCGGCCCTGAAGCTATGCTGGTGGGGATTGAAAGCCGCACCAGTGCGCCGCTACGCATTCTGCGTAACGCCACGGGAGAATCGCCCAGCCTGGCCGGACTTTTCCCGGCGGGAGAGGGCGCCGGTTATGCCGGTGGAATCATGAGCGCCGCCATTGACGGCATGCGCAGCGCCGAAAATGTTGTGAATTATCTCAATAGCTTGTAAAAGAAAGTTGCAGCTTTTCAGCAACCCGGATGCCAAGAGCCAAACCGCCTCGCGCAGAGTCGCAGTGAACACCCCATTTTTTAGTTGCAGAGCAAATCTGATATTCAGGTAAGACTTTTTTGATCCTGCTCTGCTTTCATCTTCGAGTTTTGCTGACGATAATTTTCAGATCTTTGCGTAGCATTAAAATTTGCTCTGTTTCTCCTCTGCGGCTCTGCGCGAGATGCCTTTAAGCCTAACTTGTTTTTCGCCCTCAATAGCGGGGATATTTTAACCTTTATCGAGTAACTTCATCAAAGAAAAGGCCGAAAATTGAAACAGATATATGTTGATCAAATAGGTGAACGTGATGCCGTCGAATCCGTGTTTCTGGTGCGTGACTGCACCCAGGCGATGGCACGCAACGGCAAACCCTACATGACTTTGAAATTGATGGATCGCAGCGGTGAAATAGAAGCACGGGTGTGGGATAGGGTCGATGAGTTTGCCACTATGTTCGGCAAGGATGACTTTATCCATGTCAGTGGCCGCGGCAACCTTTATCTGGGCAAGATGCAGCTGGTGGTGCAGAATATCTATCGGGTCGCCGAAGAAGATGTCGATCTTGCTGATTTTCTACCGGTTTCGCAACGACCGGTGGCCGAAATGCGCAAGGAGCTCGATCAGCTGCTGGCCTCCCTCGACGATGGTCCGATCTGCCAGCTGTTGCGGGCTTTTTTTGACGACGCCGATTTTTTCCAGCGTTACAGTCGTGCGCCCGCCGCTAAAGGAATGCACCATGTCTATCTGGGCGGTTTGTTGGAACATTCCCTGGCGGTCGCGGCCCTGGCCTGCGATCTGGCCCAGCGTTATCCGCGGATAAATCGTGACCTGCTGATTGCCGGAGCCTTGCTGCACGATCTTGGTAAAACCGCCGAACTCAGCTATCAGCGCTCCTTCGATTATACCGACGAAGGCAAGCTGGTCGGGCATCTGGTCATGGGGGTCGGAATGATCGACAAGCGTGCCGCCGCCATTACTGATTTTCCGGCACAGACCCTCATGCTGATCAAGCACCTGATTTTGTCCCACCACGGTCAATATGATTTTGGTTCACCCAAACGCCCCAAGATTCTGGAAGCGGTTGTCCTCAACTTCATTGACGACCTGGATTCAAAAATTAACGGCGTGCTGGCCCACATTGATAAAGAATCGGCGCGCAGCAGTGACTGGACTAGTTATCACCGCCTCTATGATCGTTATTTTTATGCACCCCTGACCGACAAAAAAACCAGTCCGCCAGCGGTTGCCCCAGTTGCCCCAGCGGCGAAAAAAAAGACGGAATCCCCGCCGGCAGCAGCACGCAGCCACAACCAGCCCCTTGGCGTTTCCCTTGGCGATAAGCTGGCGGGGCTGAATCTGGATTTGTTCGCTAAACAACCCCCCACAGACAAGGACTGATAGCATGATAATTGAAGTTCTGCCGGTTGGGCCCCTGCAAGTTAATTGCGTGATCCTGGGATGTTCTACCACCCGCAAAGCTGCGGTTATTGATCCTGGTGATGATTTCGATTCCATTGTGGCCAGTTTGAAAAAGCACCAGCTTCAGGTTGAGATCATCCTGAATACGCATGGCCACTTTGATCATATTGGGGCCAATGCGGCCCTTAAAAAGAGCAGTGGCGCGCCCATATATATTCATCCCGAGGATAAAAAATTGCTGCAGCTGGCCAGTGCTCAAGGGGCGCTTTATGGACTAACTGTGCCTAATTCGCCACCGGCCGATCATGAACTGGATGATGGTCAAAAGGTGCAATTCGGTGAACAAGAATTCACTGTTCTGCATACGCCAGGGCACTCTCCCGGTGGTGTCTGTTTTTACACCGAAGGTCTGTTGATCTCGGGCGATACCCTGTTCGCCGGTTCGGTGGGGCGCACGGATCTGCCGGGCGCTAGTCACCAGCAATTGCTCGACAGTATTCGCACCAAACTGGCTGGGTTGCCGGCGCCAACCCGGGTAATTCCCGGTCATGGCCCCGATACCAGTATGGGGCAGGAACTGCGCTACAACCCCTTTCTGAATGATTAAAGAGGCATCATGCTTAAAGACAAAACCATTGTCCTGGGGGTCAGCGGTGGCATTGCCGTTTATAAGGCGGTGGAAGTGTTGCGCCTGCTGACCAAAGCCGGGGCCGATGTGCATGTGGTTATGACGGCGAATGCTTGTGAATTTGTGACCCCGCTGACCTTTCAGACTCTGTCGAAAAATCCGGTGCATACGGCATTATTCGATCTTTATCAGGAACGTGAAATTGGGCATATTTCCCTGGCCGAACGGGCTGATCTGTTTATGGTGGCGCCCGCAACCGCCAATCTGATTGGCAAAATCGCCAATGGCCTGGCCGACGATCTCCTCACCACCAGCCTCATGGCCACCCGGGCACCGGTTTTGATCTGTCCGGCGATGAATACCAACATGTATTTGAACCCTCTTTACCAACGCAACCATCGGCGTTTGACTGACACGGGCTATCAGCTCCTCGAACCGGCCAGCGGCGAACTGGCCTGTGGTTGGCAAGGGCAGGGGAAATTGCCCGATCCTCAGCTTATTTTCGCCGCCGTTTGTCGTTTGCTGGCTCCCGGAGACTTGACGGGGGTCAAACTGCTGGTCACTGCCGGCCCCACCCGCGAAGACATCGATCCGGTGCGTTATCTCAGTAATTATTCATCGGGGAAAATGGGTTATGCCATTGCCGCTGCTGCCGCCGCCCGTGGTGCGCAGGTCACCTTAATTTCCGGTCCGGTTTCCCTGATGCCACCTGCCGGAGTCGATATGGTCGCTGTGACCACTGCCCTGGAGATGCAGCAGGCATTGGAAACGCGTTTTGATGCCACCGATGTAGTGATCAAGGCTGCCGCCGTCGCCGATTACCGCCCCGCCCAACGGGCCAGCCAAAAAATCAAAAAGCAAGCAGATATGCTGACCCTACATTTGGAGAAAAACCCGGATCTACTCGCCAAACTGGGCCAACGCAAAACCCATCAATTGCTCATCGGTTTTGCCGCCGAAACGGAAAATCTGCTCGAAAATGCGGCCACCAAGCTGCGCAGCAAAAATCTCGATTTAATCGTCGCCAACGATGTCAGTGCTCCCGGTTCCGCCTTTGGCGGCGATACCAATCAGGTCAAATTTTTGTTCGCCGATGGTCAGGTCGAAGAACTTCCCCTGCTGACCAAAGATCAGGTGGCTCATCTTCTGCTTGATCGTATTGTCAAATTACGCGCACAGGTCGAATGCTCACAAGGAATATAAAATTGGCATATCGCTCTGCCCTCTGCTATAAGGATTAGTAAATATCCCCCGGCAAAGCCGGGGGCTTTATAGGTGAACCGCTCAAAGCGGTGGGCTCAAATCTTGGGCCGCCTGAAGGCGGCTAGTTGAGCAGTTTCAATTGATCGACTCTGCGATCTTCTCGTTCCTGATTCCGAATGTAATTTCGGATCACTTCTTCATCGCGGCCTACCGTTGAGGCAAAGTAACCTCTTGCCCAAAAGTTCTCCCCGGTAAAATTCCGGGTACGTCCGGCAAACGTTCTAGCGATATGGATCGCACTCTTCCCCTTGATGTATCCGACGACCTGAGCTACCGCAAACTTCGGTGGAATCGCGATATACACATGGATATGGTCAGAGCACAAATGCCCTTCCAGCACGACACTCTCGCGTTGTCGTGCCAGTTCTCGGATCACTTCTCCAAGATCCTGCCGTATTCGTCCGTAGAGTACCTTACGACGGCACTTCGGTATCCAGACAATGTGATACTTGCAGTCCCATACCGAATGACATAAGCTTTGGATGTTGTTCATCGAAAACCTCCGTTTCTGAGAACTTTGAGCGGTTCACAGAGGGGAGGTTTTCAATTACTCCCGGAACTGTCAAACTTTTAAAGTCCCCCGGCAAAGCCGGGGGGTTTCCTTTTGTACTAAAAAAGCTGGAGGGATTATCAGATAACAAAACCGCATCAGATGAGTCCAGCACACATCTTGCGGTTTTTTTTTTGCAAAGTGCGGTCTAGAA
>Ga0210023_1001045_pt1 | contig 20000 bp, 21 predicted proteins | sample CryGeymeta201524_FD_183987 | JGI IMG/M metagenome (GOLD analysis project Ga0210023, IMG submission 183987) | Groundwater microbial communities from Crystal Geyser aquifers in Utah, USA - Crystal Geyser metaG 2015-24 (SPAdes) (version 2) | ecosystem: Environmental > Aquatic > Deep subsurface >... | reverse complement strand
TTCCGCCTCTTTTTCGGGCAGGCGTTGAATATATCGGGCAATGATGTGGGCGACACGGCGATGTTCGATCCGGAGACCGGCGGGGTGGTTCACTACAAAGGCCCGCGCTATTTTCTTGCCAACGGCCACGTCATGGGATCAGACGGGGTGACGCAATACGCCACGGGCAAGAAAGGGATGCAGGGGAATGAAGGGACCTTCAAAGATGCCGAAGACGGGCAGCTCTCCGGGAATCCGATCGCCCAGGGCTCCGTGGATTCGGTCATTTCCTTGAGCCTTCCGCTAAAGGAACTGGGGACTGGAAAGGGATATTATTGGATCACTGCCTGCAAGACCTTGAATGACGTTCGGCGTTTGAATGCACTGGTCAAAGGAAAAGGCGCCGAGGTCCTGATTCGGCGGACCGCGGACTATTGGAGAATCTGGCTGCGCAAGGAGACGCCTCCCATGGAGCAGTTCCCGGACAAGGTGCGGGAACTTTACCAGCGCAGCCTCCTGGTCATGGCGACACAGATCGACTCCGAGGGGGGGATCCTCGCGGCCAATGACTCGGACATCACCCAATTCGGGCGGGACACCTACTCCTATATATGGCCGCGGGACGGGGCGCTTATCGCCAACACCCTGGATCTCGCCGGCTATCCTGTGCCGGCACAGAGTTTTTACGAATTTATCGTCCGGGTCATCGGGCATGGGGGATTTCTTCTGCATAAATACAATCCCGACGGCACTCCGGCCTCATCTTGGCATCCCTGGATCGTCAACGGGCAGCGCCAGCTCCCCATTCAGGAAGATGAGACGGCCCTGGTCATCTGGGCTCTCTGGCACCATTTTGTTCTCTACCGGGATATTGAGTTCATCAAGCCTCTGTACAAACCCCTGATCAAAAACGCGGCGGATTTCATGTCTCAGTACAGAGATGAGAAAACGGGCTTGCCCGCACCCTCCTATGATCTATGGGAGGAACGGCGCGGGATATTGAGTTTCACCACCGGCGCTGTTTTCGGAGGTCTGACTGCGGCCTCGCTCTTTTGCACGGTCTTCGGTGAGACAGAGAAGGCCGAGAAATACCGGAAGGCCGCTGCAGAGATCCGGGACGCGGCGTCCATGTACCTCTGGCGAAGCGACTTGAACCGCTTCTGCCGGATGGTCTACCGGAACGGCAACGGCGATCTCGAAGTGGATGGAACGCTGGACGCGAGCCTCTGGGGCCTCTTCGCCTTTGGACTCTATTCGGCCCGGGATTCCAGGATCACCTCCACGATGACGGCGTTGAGGGAAAAGCTGTGGGTGAAGACGGATGTCGGAGGCATGGCACGCTATGAGGGAGATGATTACCACCGCGTGAGCAAGGATCTGCCGGGCAACCCGTGGTTTATCTGCACGCTTTGGTTTGCGGATTACCTGACAGAGACGGCCCAAAATGAAGACGAGATGAAGGCCGCTATCGAGATCATCAACTGGGTCTCCGAACATGCCCTCCCTTCCGGTGTGCTGGCGGAACAGGTCCACCCCTATACAGGCAAACCCGTTTCAGTTTCACCGCTCACCTGGAGCCATGCCACCTTTGTCACTTCGATTCAGCGCGTGATGCGGCATCTGGCAAGGATGAAATCCTGTCCGGAATGCGGCATGCCGATGATGAGCTTCCTTCGAAGGGAAGACTGGCTGGAGAAATTATATGCCGAAGCGTGCGATTCTATCCACGGGATTTGTGAAGTGTAGCCATAGGCAGTCTGACAGAGGCGCTTGAATTATTAAGGAGGAAGGTTATGAGCAACAGTGTCTACAAGGTGGTCGAACTGGTCGGCACAAGCGACGTGTCCTGGGAAGATGCCGCGAAGAATGTCGTAGAGGTAGCGGGCAAAAGCCTCAAGAATCTGAGGATCGCTGAAATCGGAAAGCTGGACATGAAGGTCGAGGACGGCAAGGTAGTCGCCTATCGGGCCAGGGTGAGCCTCTCCTTCAAATATGAGACGGGCAAATAGCGGATCGCTTGCCGCTCAAAGGTGGAATCAGGCCGAGCGCGAACGGACCCGGCAGGTCCCGAAACAGCGATAGACGCGCCTAAAATAAACAGGACAGACGTTTCCCATCTGACTTCGGGTGAATACTGATCAGTGAAACACTTGCACTTCATGGGATGATGATGTCTCTGTATAGTCCTATCTTGAGAAGAGTGGGAGGTTGACTTCATATGAAGCGACGGATCGCGGCTATGTTTCTTGAGATGGTTCTATGCCCGTCACTGACGCCAGCAGATGAGACAACCACAGTTTCCGAGGCGCTTTTTCAAAAACTACGAGCCGGCGGCATCGAGGGCGCACGCACAGGATATCTTCGGTCACTGGATACGGTCTTCGAATTGTTTTTTCTTCATCACCATGTAATAGAGGAGCGGGATCACGATCAGGGTCAGCGCGGTGGAGACGAAGATCCCGAAGATGAGCGAGATGGCGAGCCCCTGGAAGATGGGATCCAGCAGGATGACGAGGGCGCCGACGATCAGGGCCGCGGCCGTAAGCACGATAGGCCGGAAGCGGACGGCCCCGGCTTCGAGCACGGCTTCGGTCAGTGTCCCGCCCTCTTTTTCCCGCATCCGGATAAAGTCCACAAGGAGGATCGAGTTTCTGACGATGATCCCGGCCAGGGCGATGAATCCGATCATGGAGGTGGCTGTGAAGAAGGACCCCGTGACCCAGTGGCCCGGGAGGATGCCGATCAGCGTGAGGGGGATGGGCGCCATGATGATGACCGGGATGAGAAAGGACCGGAACCATCCCACGATCAGGACGTAAATCAGCACCAGCACGGCGGCAAAGGCAATCCCCATGTCCCGGAAGACCTCATAAGTGATCTGCCATTCCCCGTCCCATTTCATGGCGTACCGGGTTTCACTTCCGGGTTCTTTGGCATAGTGCTGTCTGATCTCGTACCCCTCCGGGATCTTGATGGCTGAGATCTTCTCTCTCATATTGAGGATCCCGTAGATCGGGCTCTCCGCAGTTCCGGCCATGTCTCCGATGACATAGACGACCCGTTTCTGGTTTTTGTGGAAGATGGTCCTGTCCGAGACGGTCTCTTTCACGTGGACCAGTTCAGAGAGAGGAATAAGGGTCCCCTCCATATTTTGGATCTTGATGGCGCTCAGGTCTTCCACGCTGGAGCGGGCCTCTCTTGCGAGGCGCATCCGGATGGGGACCGGCTCCCGTTCAGAAGGAATATGCAGAAGCCCCGCATCCATACCGGCGAGGCTGAGCCGGAGGGTCTTTGTGATCTCCTCAGGGGATACCCCAAGGAGGGATGCCTTCTCCCGGTCGATGACGAACCTCTCCATGGGCTGAAGATCCTCTTCATACCAGTCCACGTCGACGACGTCCTCGGTATTGTCAAAGATGTCCCGGATCTGTCCGGCGATCCGTCTCTGGCCTTCAAGGTCCGGGCCGTAGACCTCGGCCACCAGGGTGGAGAGCACGGGCGGTCCGGGCGGAACCTCAGCGATCTTGACCCTCGCATTGTGCGCCCAGGCGATCTTCCGGATCGCAGGCCGGACGCGACTTGCGATCTCGTGCGACTGGGCCTTTCGTGCATGCTTCTCCACGAGGTTGACCTGGATGTCGGCGACGTTGGGGCCCCGGCGGAGGAAATAGTGCCGGACCAGCCCGTTGAAGTTGATGGGGGCATGGGTCCCGGAATAGATCTGGTAGTCGGTCACCTCGGGTACGGCGGCGAGGTAGTCGCCGATCTCCATGCAGAGGTTGGATGTGGCCTCGAGCGTGGTTCCTTCGGGCATGTCAACGATGACCTGGAACTCGCTCTTGTTGTCGAAGGGGAGCATCTTCACCCGAACGAAACGGGCATAGACCAGAAACATGGAGAGGAAGAGCATCAGGGTGACGAGCCCGATAAAGGACCATCGTTTCCCGCGGCTCATGATCAGGGGGCACAGGGCGGCATGGTAGAGCTTATACAGCCGCGTCTCTTTGAGTGCCGGCGCTTTCTCTTCCCCGTGCGTTTTCTTCCCCGTCATGTGGTAGGTGAGCCAGGGGGTGACCACAAAGGCGATAAGCAGGGAGATGAGCATGGCCACCGAGGCATTGACGGGGATCGGCTCCATATAGGGCCCCATGAGCCCTGAGATGAAGACCATGGGGAGAAGCGCCGCGATGACCGTGAGGGTCGCGAGGATCGTGGGGTTCCCCACTTCATCGGTCGCGGTAATGGAGGCCGTGAAGCAGTCTTCCTTCTTGAGTTTGTAGTGGCGATGGATGTTCTCGACCACGACGATGGCGTCATCCACCAGGATGCCGATGGCGAAGATCAGGGCGAAGAGGGTCACCCGGTTCAGGGTGTAACCGAAGAGCATGCTGAAGAAGAGGGTCAAGGCCAGCGTGACCGGAACCGCCACGGCCACGACTACGGCTTCATAAAAACCCAGGGCGATCCCGATGAGGATGGTGACCGATACCGTGGCCAGGAAAAGGTGTTTGATCAGTTCGTTGGATTTCTCTTCGGCTGTGGCGCCGTAGTCTCGGGTCAGGGTGATATGGACATCCGACGGGATGATCCTTCCCTTGAGGGCCTCCACCTTCTCTTCGATGGAACGGGCGATCCGGACGGCATTGGCCCCTTTCTTTTTGGCCACATCCAGGGTGACGGCCGCGAATCTCTTTCCAATCTGATTTTCCGGGATCCCCTTCTCATGCCCCTTCGGCCCTGCTCCGAAGAGGACATAGTCCTCAGGCTCATCCGGTCCGTCCGAAATCTCGGCCACGTCTTTTAAATAGACAGGACGGCGGTTCTGCACGCCGACCACGACGTCCTTGAGGTCTTCAGTATCCTTGAGGTCATTCCCGATCTCCACGAGGATGGAGCGGTCCTTTCGGCTGAATTCTCCGGACTGAAGATTCCAGTTCACGGCCTCGATGGAATGGGCGGCCCCGAGGGCTGAAATGCCGTAGGAGGCGAGACGTTCCTGGGAGAGTTCAACCCTGGCCGCTCTTTTCCTGCCGCCGAGGATTTCCACATCGGAGATGTTGTCGAGCTTCTTGATCTCGGTTCCGACCTCTTCGGCGATTCTGCGCAGGGTGTATTCATCGTAGTTACCTCCCCAGAGGGTCATGGCGAGGATCGGCACATCGTCTATGGATTTAGGCTTGACCAGGAAAGGGGACGCTCCCGGCGGGCTCATGTCCATGTTGGACATGAGCTTGTCATACAGATTGACCAGGGAGTTCTCCACGTCCTCTCCCACGTAGAAGCGGACCGTGATGATGGAGAGGCCGGGCCGGGACATGGAGTAGACATATTCCACGCCGGGGATCTCCCAGATCTTCCGTTCCATGGGGGAGGTGATTCTGGATTCCACCTCTTCCGGGGAGGCGCCGGAGAACTGTACGAAGACGTCCATCATGGGGACGATGATCTGCGGCTCCTCTTCTCGTGGCGTGATCATCACGGCCATGGCCCCGAAAAGGAGGGCGGCGAGGATGATCAAGGGAGTCAGCTTGGAGTTGATAAAGGCGGAGGCCGTACGGCCCGCGATCCCGATCTGTTTCATTCGGAGATCTCCATGCCGTCTTCGATCTGATTCAGCTTGGAAACAGCGATTCGTTCTCCGTCCTTGAGTCCGGAGATGACTTCCACATGGCGGCCCATGGACTTTCCGGTCTGCACCAGGCGCAGATGAAGGACCCTGTCCTGATCCACCGCATAGACCGCGGTGAGCTGCCCGAGATGAATCACGGCATGCTGCGGGACCAGGGTCGCGCTGCGTTTCCCTATAATGAACATGGCCTTCCCATACATTCCGGAGATCACGCCTTTTGTTTCTCCCAGGCGGATCTTGACCTTTGCGGAGTGGGAACCCGGATCTGCGGATGCCTCCATCTCTGCGATCTGTCCCTTGACCTGTGCGTCCCCCATGGCATCGATCCGGACAAAGACGCTTTCCCCGATCTTGCGCTCGGGGAGAATGGATTCTGGAACGAAGGTCTCAAACTGCAAACCCCGGGTATCCTCGATCTCCATGAGAGGTCTTCCTGGCGCGGCCTGCTCCCCCACCTCGGCCATCTTGCGGGCAACCACGCCGCTGACCGGAGAGGTGATCTTGGCATATTGCTTCATGGCCCGGGCCTCGGTGACCGATCCTTCCGCCTGCCGGACCATCCCTTTTGTGCTGTCCCGCTGCATGGTGGCGGCGTCGAGTTGGGCCCGGCTGGAGGCGCCTTTGGGAAAGAGTCCGGAGATGCGGTTGTAATGGGCCTCTGCATTCAGGAGGGAGGCTTTCGCGGATTCGAGAGCGCCTTCGGCCTGCCTGATTCTGGCCTCGATATCCTGCGACTCGATTTCAATCAGGACCTGTCCCTGTTCCACCCGATCCCCTTCCTTGACCGGGATCGTCTTGATATTGCCCATGACCTTACTGGAAAGGGTGGAACTCGTGAGGGCCCGGACCGTGCCGGCAGCGCTCAAGGTGACGTCGATCTCACGGCTGATGACCTCTTCGGTTTCGACCCCCTGGATCTTTTTATCTGCTTTTGTACGGGAGGATTCTTCAGCCTTTCCGCAGCCGGTGGAAAAAAGCAAGATACACAGAGGGAAAATTAAAAGCAGCCTTGTTATCTTCATGTTGACTTCCTTATATCTTTTTTTGTCAAGGGAACCCATTGGGTGAAATGGGTTGCCGATGTCCAGGCAGGACGGCAGCTATTGGCATGGTTCCGTTATATTTCCGGATCACCCTTGCTCCTTTGCCGCACGGTCTTTCTCCGCATTCGCGTAGGTTCCCAGCGTCTTTTGCGCGAGCTCTCTCAGTTTTTTGGTCAGGCGGGGGCCCTTGTACCTCTTTTTCCCGGCCACATAGGGACACCCCTGGGGCAGGACCCCGAGTGCGGCGATCTTCTTTGTGATCCGGAAGCAGTCCTTCTTCGCCTCCTTCCTGAACTCGTAGACCATGCACAGGCCCGTCCCCATATCCAGATACTCGCACGGCCTGTTCGTGTAGAGAATGGTCCCGTCTTTTTGGAGCGTCTTGTGGTAACAGCAGATGGTGCAGCGGGTGCAGAGATCCTTCACGGTACCTCCCTCTCCTATATACCACATCTTGATGCAGGGAGCAACTTCCGTGAATTTGATCTGCTTCACACCAGACCCGCACCGAGCGCCAACGCTATTCCCAACAGTAACACGCCGGCAAGTGTTTGCACCGTTTTCATCGTAATTTTATGCAGAAAACGCTTGCCGATCAGCACACCGATAAAAGCCGAGCAGATCCCGGCCAGGATCAGAGACCACTCGCCGGCTATGATGGGGTTTGCCGTTCTCTCCAGGAAAAACAAAATGGCATAAGTGACGATTCGCGCCATATCAACCATGAACCCAATCACGGCATTGGTGCCGACGAAGGTCTCCGTGGAAACGCCTACCTTCACCAGGAACGCAGATCGCAATGCGCCTTGGTGACCGGAAAGACCGCCGAAGAAGCCGGACAGAACGCCGCCGAGAAATAGATATTTGCGGTCGAACTTCAGAGATCGCAGCGTCGGTAAAAGCTCAAACAAGGCGAAGGAGAACATGAGTAGCGCCATGACCAGCTTGATGGGATTGATCACCGCCGTTCTGGACCCTATGGTATAACTTGCCAATTGTCCGAGACCTGACAAGTAGCCGAGCGCCGCAGCCCCGACGAATGCCGAGAACATGGCCGGGACTCCGAACCTTAACACGAGGGAGCGGTCCGCATGCCTGCCGATCACGGCAATCTTGAAGAGATTGTTCGAACTGTGTACTATCGCGGTTGCCGCTACCGCCACTTCGACGGGAAAGAACAAGGCAAAGACCGGCATGAGCATCGTGCCAAGCCCAAAGCCGGAATAGAGAGTCAGCCCCGAAACCAAGAAGGCCACGGTGGAGATTAAAAGATATGACATCAATCCATGATCCTTTGGCAGTTGGATTGCTCGTTAAGAAAGTGCCGGCGTTCATTAAGAAGCACGGCCTGTTCTCCTCATGTAAACGCCCATACAACAAAGACCCCGCCGAAGATAACGGCCATCACCGAAAGCCCGGCTAATGCAGCAGGGACTTGCCTTGCCGAGAACGTCCTTAGCCGACGGACGGAGATGAAAGCCAGAACTGCCATGACAATCACCATCATCCAACCAGTGAGAGACAAGCCCACAAACCATCCCGGAGCATCAAGTCCGCCGCTCACAATTCGGTCACAGGTCTGCAGTCCGCGTGGATCTTTTAATGCCAGAGTCAGATACCCGCCCCAGCTCGACAGCTTGGCCGAGACCTTGGCCAGGTGCGAGAGCGCCACCACGGGCGCCGCGCCGGTCGCTGCCGCCAGAAACAGATTCATTAGGCTTTCTCGATGTCCTGCCAGCCAGCCGATTCCGGCAACGATCAGCCAGAGTAAAGCCGGGAACAACACCAGAAACCACAGTCCTTCCCACCATCCGATAGGTACTGTGGGGACAATGCCGCTTAGCGCTTCAGGCACCACATGGAAATAATGATCGAGCCAGTTTACCTTGCCCACGACCTCGTGCGCCACGAAGCCGGCCGCGATCATCACAAATGTCGCTTCGACCGGCTGCAGCAGTCGAGGGCGTCGGACCGATGAATCGTGTGATGTCAGTCCAAAACCAATGTTTTCGTAAGTGCAAATCTTGGCGCATTGTAAGCAAAGCACGCAGCCGTCCGACTGTTGCCGGTTGAAAGGACGCAGCAAGGAAGGACAACTCCTTCGGTCAAAGCGATGCCGGTTCTTGTGCTGCACACAGTCCTTGGTGGAGCAATTCCCGCATATTGCAGGATCGCACGTGTCGAGTTGTATGGGCGTATACCGTCCGTAGACCGATAGAAGCGGAGATGCCGGACAGAATCCGACACAGAATGACCGTGCATCGCTGAAGAATATCCCGGAGAGCGAGGCCAGCACGAACAGCGCGAGCAGCATCCAAGCGGTGTAGTGCGGAACCCGGTGTATGGACAATCCGGCAACCAATGCCTGAAGAAAGAAGTAAAGGGTCAGAGCCATCCAACCCGTGCGGAGCCGGCGGCCGAGTCGAGCCCGGGGCCAACCGAGCCGACGAGCCAGAGTATCGGCCAATCGGTTGACGGCCTCCATGGGGCAGACCGTGCACCAAACTCTGCCCAGAAAGAGAACAAGAGCGATCATCCCAGGCCACCACAGTCCCCAGACGGCCAGTGTGGTCAGATTGGTCTTGCGCAGCGTCAGCAACTCCTCTGACGTGCGTTCCATGCCGAGACCCCATCCGTTGATAATCAATCCGATCATTATCGCAAAGGTGCATCCCTGGAACACGACGGGGAACCAGGGCTGCATCAGCAGCCGGCGTGCGGGTCGCAAGACCAGCACATTGAAGCGAAACGATCGTTCTTTACTCATGTCTTAACTTCTTTACCGGGATGATCGTGAAGTTCTTTGTACAGCTCCAATAATTGCTTCTTTACAACGGCGAGCACCTTTTTGCCTTTTTGCGTCAAGTAGTATTCCTTCCTGGCACGAAGCCCGCCGGACGGATCTACTTCGCAGCGGAGCCAGCCGCGCTCCAGCATTCGCCCCAACAAAGGGTACACGGTCCCTGGGCTGACGTCGTATCCGTGGCGTCTGAGCTCATTGAGCATCCAATGTCCCACGACAGGCCCCTCGGAAGCGTGATGAAGTATGTGGATTTTCCAGAAGCCGAGAAGGATTTCTCTCTGGATATCTTTCATTTTTGGTTCCATTTACGATTACCGACTACGCTTATCGTAATTAATAATTATAATCTTGTCAAGAATAAATTTCTTTATGTAAATTTCGTCATTTAAAGGCTCTCATTGGATTTACGTAGAAGGTTATTTTTACCATTTACTACGGGGATCATAAAATAGGTTACTCCCCCCTTTCGTAAAGGGGGGCAAGGGGGGATTTGAAAATTAGAAAATCCCCCTCAATCCCCCTTTTCCAAAGGGGGAAACTTCCTTAAGCACCACATTGAAATGTAACCTAATTTATGCCCTCGTTAATAAGACCTCCTCTCGTAAATGGAAGCTTCCTGATTACAGCTTGATTTCCCTAACTGCTCATAACTTTATTTTATTATGAGTATCCACGTTCTTTAAGCAGAAAAGCGCAGGCTGTACTTGAAAGTATTATAGAGGATAGACAGATCAGGAGATTTCAGAGTCAGCTTTCTCGAGAAACTCTCATCACCAGAAATGCGCCAAAGGGAAATCCCATTCTCGTAAGCTGTTGTTCAAATAAGGCCCCGAGTCCTGGAATAGGTCTCAGAACAAGTGTCGTTTTGTATTCGATACTGCAACCTGGCGCTATGGGTTCTATCAGATGTTTGAGTGACCGCACCGTCTGAAAACATGCCTCTTTATAGGATGTCCTTGCAAAGGTCCCTTTGATCCGCTTCCATAGGTAGAGAGAGCTGTACCGGTTCAGGACTCCCAGCACGAGGCGGTCCCTGCATACGCGAAACACCTCCCGGATGACCTTCTCAGGGTCCGGCACAAATTCCAGAACCGTGATCAGGGTGACGGCATCAAAGGACCGGTCCGGAAAGGGGAGGGCTTCGGCAACCCCCTGGACCAGATACTTGTTTGCTTTCTTTTGCGCGTGGGAAAGCATTTCCGAAGAGTGGTCAATACCCATAGCCTTATGGTTTTTAACCGCCTGAAGCAGTCTGCCGGTCCCGCACCCGATATCAAGAAGGGTCTCACCTGGTTTCAGCTCCAGCATTTCCAGGATCAGCGGCAACTCCAGCGACCAGACATATCGTCCGGTACTCGAATCGAACCATCGGTCATATTCATCAGCTCGAAACATCAGCTCATTCCGAAAATGCTCAGCGAGTATACCCCCGGATAATTTAACTCAAAGCACGAAATAAGAACTGTACACAAGTGGAAAAAAATTGGGTAAGAGGACTCAGGACTTCGTTCATCAGTCCTTTACTTTTAACTTAACCTTTCTTTCAAAATAATTGCCTATCAATCCTTCTCTGGGTTTGCCTTTGACGGATTCGCCTTTTGTAAGCATAACAAGTAGTATTACTTCAGCGTCCTGTGCGGCATCCGTGGGTCTGATGGTCATCGGTAAAACAGTAATCTTTGCTCCATCAAATCCTTCTAATTTGTCCCCCACAATTCTGCATGCCATTGGAAGATCCACATCCCAACCGGGCGCAAACTTGGACAAAGAAGAGCTTTCTATGGTCTTGGGGTCCACATATAACCAGGCATTCCGGTAAGGGGCTTCTTTCTCTCCTTCTGTTGAGAGGCCGATTACAGTGAGGACGGTCTTAGGTTCCCCCCGTTTTACCTCAATTAAGAAACCTCCATCGAGCTGCTTAAACGATCTCTTGGTTTCCTTGTCAAGAATATCAATGATGGTTTTCCCGTCGTCTCTCCATGGTCCATTGTTTATATGGCAGGAGGAGCAATCCTTTGCCTTGCCGAGAATTCCCACAGCAGGCGGATAGGCAAATACCCACCCCGGGAATATCATTAACACCAGCAGCGTTAAGGTTGTCTTTATCTTCATCTCTTTTACCTCCTATTATGGAAGCTGGTCCTCCAGTGCGGGTGTTGCAGAAAAATTTATGACCGGCAGGCTTTGCTTTACAATTTTTATAATCGCCCTTTTGGATTTGCAACCAACCATTCGCTTTAGTTCAAGACCGTTTCTGATCAAGAGGATTGTGGGAATGGAACGGATAGAATAGAGCTGCACTATTTGTCTGCTCTGATCCACATTGATTTTTACAATTCTCATCTTCTGACTGACTGTCCCGGCGATCTCATCTATGACCTTGGATTGTCGAATACAGGAAGGACACCATTCGGCCCATAAGTAGGCCAATACCGGGAGGTCCGACTGAACAACCTCGGTTCTAAATGTATGGTCATCTACATTGATGATAGTTATTTCATTACTTTTTCCATTAGCCCCTGCATTTTTTTTCAAGATTTCGAAAAACTTCATGGGATGGGCTCCTTTTTCTTGGACCACCGCCGATCAAGGCAGATAAGTCATTCCCCTGCGGATCTTATACATAAAGTAATGTTCGAAAGCCACCTTGGCCCAGTGCGCCCACCGGCCTTTCTTTACCAGTGCGCGGTTTCTGGGAGCTTGGAACGGACTTCCGTACATGAACATGGCCGTGTCTCCTGCGTCGGCCACGCAAAGGACGTGGATATCCGGCAGCGGATCCGACTTTTGTCCCGTGATATCCGATGCAATACTTCGGGCGGCGATCCGTGCCATCTGTACGGTCATGTCCCCTGTCTTGGGCACGCCCACGGGCACAGGAGTATTACATGGTGGAATGGCCATGGCCACCCCCACGGAGTAGATGTTGGGATAGATCTTGTGCTTGTAATGTTCGTCCACAGGCACAAAGCCCTTGGGGTTGCCGATACCCTGTGAATTCATGACCGCATCCACCCCCCGGAAGGGAGGCATGATCATGGCAAAATCCTGGCCGATCTTAGTCCCGTTTTTCAGCTCGATTTCTTTAGGTGTGATCCCGGCAATTTCGGCATTGAGGTGAAAGGAGATATCCCTATCGTAAAACTCATCTTCCATGGCCCGCCGCGTCCTGCCCATGCCGCCGACTCCGAAGTGCCCCAGAAAAGGCTCGTTGGTCACAAAGGAAATATTGAACTTTGACCGTTTCTTCTTCCTGCGAAGGGCCGTATCCACCATCATGGCCATCTCATAGGCCGGGCCCAGGCAGCTTGCCCCCTGAGCGTTTCCCAACACAATATTTCCGGAATCCGCGGCCAAGGTCCTGGCAAGGGCCTCCTTTGCCTTGAGAGCATGATCCAGGGTGAGGAGGGAGTGGGTATGCCCTTGATCCGGTCCAAGGTTCGGTATGGCATTGAAGAGATAGGCGGAGCCCGTGGCAATGATGAGATAGTCGTAGGGGAGCATGTCCTTGCTGGTGGTCACTGTCATGCCGTTGGGATCTATCTGTTGCGCCGACTCATGGCGGAATTGGATCCCCTTGGATTGCAATGGCTCACGCAAGTCCATCACGATCTTTTTCGGATCCTTCCAACCCAGGGCCACCCAGGGGAGAGAAGGGATAAAGACAAACCGGGGCTCCTCAGAGAGAAGCGTGACCTCATGTTTCCCTCCCAGCAGTCTTTTTAACTCAAAGGCCGACGTGAGTCCGCCGAACGAGCCGCCGATAATCACGATCTTTGCCATAATGGGTTCCTTTCCTCGAAATATATTTATTGCGATGCCGAAAAGGCACAGGCTTCGGCACTTTCAGAAATTGATCACCTGCTTGCTGATTACCACCAGTTGGGCCAGATCCGATTGTTTGCCCACCTCGATACCTTCCAGCAATTCTTCCCTCAAGACCCCCCGGGCCTTAAGACAGGTGCCTCAGGCGTAGACATCAGCGTTTCTGGCTATTGCATTGGCCAGTACCTGCCCCATATTGTAATAACCTCGGGGAACCTCTTGCCCCTTCTTGGCTGCCAGCACAGCGTCCCCCTGAAGAAAGATAGAGACCTCTTGATTGATGTTGAGCAGAGCCGTGGCTAGGCGCAAGGCATTCCATGTACGTTCTATACCGTAGGGTGCGTCATTCACGATGAATGTTATCATTTCTCTCCTCCAAAGTTTCTATCTGCGACTGAATAGCATCATGTTTTCTTCACAACTGTTCCGTTCTTGCATCCAACTGTTCTATAACATTCCCCCCTTTCTTTGTATGAAGAATTTAAGTGAATAAAACAGACTAAGCTTTGGGAACCACTTTTGTGTTGATCGGAATCGGATGCTCAAGGCAGAAAACCGCCGGACATCGATTTCTCGCCATCTCTTCAAGATGTCGAATCTCCTCGGGCGAGGCGCTGCTCTGGACAGAGAGAGTGATCTCAACGCTTTCGATGATGGGATCTTCGGATAGGCCGAACATCCTGGAAAAATTGACCTGGCTTTCCACGGCAACCTGCACATCGTCAAGCGTCACATTATGCAAGGCCGCCATAGCGACGAATGTGGAGCCAAAACAGCTTGCAAGGCCGAACAGGCAGTACTGAATCGGCGAAGGGGCCGATCCCGCTCCACCCATCGGCGGTGCCTGATCTGCAAGGAGCAGGATCTTCTCGTTATTAAATTCCAATTCTGCAGAAAACCGAGAGCCTGAGGCCGGATTCCATCGGCCAACCAGTCGGTTGACTTTTTTTGCAGACTCCGGATTATTACGAAATTCCTGAATGGTTTTGTCGATTCTCGAGAGATCGATACCGTTGATCTTCATAGGGCTCCTCATAATATATGTAAATAATTTAGATACAAGAGGGCCAAAAAAACTTTCCCACAGCCCTCAACAGCATTCCTGTTTGCTCATGGCAACGGCCTCTTTTTTCTCGTCGTAACTTTTAAGGAGTTGAATTAGACCATAAACCTTCTCATTTTTAAGATAATAGCATCGAAGCTTTCCGTCCGCAAAAAAATCAATGATACCGCATCTTCTCATAAGCCCCAAATGGTGTGAGATATTAGGCTGCTCCATATCCAAGATCTCCGTGAAATCGCTCACGCATTTCACACCTCTGTGCAATTCTTCAATGATTGCAATACGAATGGGATGGGAGACGATTTTCAGGATCTCCGCAACTTCATGATTAGTCATCAGTTCTCCTTTAGGTTCACGTATCTAAATATGTAAATTCATCGATATATTAGAATTTATAAAATACCATACTTTTCAAATTTGTCAAGGGGTGACCAGTTTTTTTTAATCATTTCTTTCCGGTTTGTTCAAGACACGCACGAAAATGAAAAAATGGCTGGCAATGCTACCGGATCTCCAAATCCCTCTCGTAGAGTTTGTATGCGATCGGTTCTTTGTTTTGGTAGCCGATCCGGGCTCTTCTCTTTTCGTCGAGGAGGTGGTATGTCACATTGATCTTTAAAAAGGATGGTGGGGGATTGGAATCCGTCCTGAACTCGAAGGCATACTTCCTGGGTTCGTCTCTCTGAAGGCGGGTGTCCCACAAATCAATGATAAAGGGCCGCCACATGATGGTTCTCCTGAGGACAAAGGTCTTCTCCTTGATCACCTTCCTCTTACTGTCCAGGAGACCGAAGGTCACGGTGAGATGGCGATCCGGTGTGCCTGTAGGTAAAAAATGGTTCGCGCCGGTGTTGGTCAGAATCAGGCTATACCGCTTCCGGTTCTTGCGGATGGATTCTTCCTCCCTGATCTCGAACCTCAAAGCCTTCCTGATCGTTTCAGGGTCATGGCCGCCTTTCCAGAGGTGGAGGCTGTGGCCGGTCTCTCCTACTCCAATAGACTCTTTCCCACCCCTGGGCATATGGCAGCCCGTGCAGTCCGCCTTATGACTTCCGGTTTCCAGGATCTCGGTAAAAGTCCCGCAGGGAGGGATTCGATAGAAGGTATCCCACCGTTTACCTGAAACCATGTGACACCGGAGACAGACACCGTTCCCGTCGGTGAAGCGAGGGTCTTTTCGGACCGGATGTGGAGCCTGGGTATTGCCGTTCGGGCCGAGGATCACACCGTTTGTTACGTGGCAGACCGCGCAGGTCACCCCCTCTTGTTGAAGAGCCGGATCAAAGTTCGGATTGGGTTTGAGAATGGGATCGAGTTTTTCACGGTCCCGAAATCCGAGCACCAGATTCTCCTGCTGGTTCTCCAGCGGAATGTGGCAGTTCATGCAGATCTGCTGGGAGCCGTCAAAAACAGAATCGACCTGAAAGTAGGGGTCGGTCCAGGCATGGGCATGGATGCTGCCCGACCACTCTTTATAGATCTCTCTGTGACAGCGCCCGCACTCTTTCGCGCTCAAGGATTCAAGACCTGGCGGGATGGTTCCGACCTGGATGGGCCGCTCAAAATCTTCGGTTACAACAAAGATACTGAGCGGCCGCACAAAGCGGTAGATCATGAAAATGATGAAGAGAGCCGACAATCCAAACCAAACGATTCGTTTATGCATCTCTTTCCTTCATAAAATCACGGTATCCCGCTTTATCATCTCACCGGCCCGTAAAGACCCGCTAAAAAATCCTCAGTCCGGTGATCGCAATAATGACGGCGATCATCACCCGCAATGTCCGGACCTTTGTCTTCTTGCTGACTGCCCCGCCGACCTGCGCTCCTGTTATGGTCCCGGCGACAAAGCTCAGGGCCATGGGCCAGACCATCTGGCCGGCCGCGAATTTCCCGATGGCCCCGGCGGCCATGTTCTGAAAGGTTTGGCCTTCTCCTGGACCTATGTTAATCCGGGATCCAAAGCCCCCCATGGACCGGGAGCACAACGCCGGTGATGTAGGAGGCCGCATCCGAGGTGAGGAAAAGCACAACGGAAGCGATGTCTTCAGGGCCTCCAAATTTTTTCAAGGGGACCCGGGCCCTCCATGTGTTGAGCTCCTCTTCGGAATATCGGGCGTAGTCGTCTGTCTCGATCAACCCGGGGTTGATCGCGTTGACCCGGATGTTGTACCGGGCCTCGGAGCGGGCAAGCATCTTGGTCATTGCGATCACGCCGATTTTGGCGACGCCGTAGGCCGGGGAGTTGGGCAGTCCCCCGGGAGCGATTTCTGCGTGGAGGCATCCGATGTTGATGATCTGTCCGCTCTTCTGTCTTCTCATGGGTTCGAGGGCATACTTACTGCAAAAGAAAACACTGCTCAGGTTCGACCGGATCATCCATTCCCACTCTTCAGGCGTGGTATCGAACAGGGGCTTGACCAGCATAGGGCCTGCGTTGTTGACCAGGATATCGAGCCGCCCGAAGTCTTCCACCACATACCGGACCAGACGCTCCGCCTCCTCTGCCGAAGAGACATCTCCCTGAAAGATCTTTGAGCCGGGGGAAATCTCCTGGATCTCGGCACAGGCCTCGTCCGCGGCGGATTTGTTGGACAGGTAGTTTAAAGCAATGGCGGCGCCCTCCTTGGCGAACCGCCTGGCGATGACCTTGCCGATTCCCCTCGTGCTTGCCGTGACCAGGACCACTCTCTTTTCGGCCATTCTGATCTCCTTATTAAAACGCATCCGTAAAGATATTACCAGCACTTCCCTTGAAAACGCAACCCCCCAATCATGTCGGCATGAGATTTGTTTTCAAGGCTACCTACGTCAATACTAAAGATTTAAAACAAATTGACATCACCCTGGAGATGTTCTATAAAGATTATGGCGGTAGAAAAAGTATGAAAGACAATGTTAGACGCAAAGAAATATGAAAGACGTATTTGAATTAGAACCACATACTAGGATCTCTCCGGAGGATTCATACGTCATTGCATATCCGTATATCCTTGCACATTTTCAAAGCCTCAATAACTTTACAGTGCGTGACTTCGTCTGCGTGGCGCACATTGTTTACGGATGGATGCCTACTATTCTTCATTTAAATCCTGGGGAACCCATTAATCTCCGACGTGGCGGCGAGTTGTTAACACAAGCAAGGCGAGACGGGAACCTCGCAGATACGGATATTGAACAGCTTGTAGGATTAGTCAATAACTCTTTGGTTGGTGTATCAAAGCTATTGCATTTCACGGCTCCGAACGCTTTTGCGATCTGGGATTCCAAAATCTACTCATTTATTTTTGAGGAGCAACCATATAATTATAGGGTTAATCGGATCTTTGCCTATTGTGAATACATGTCGAGGCTACAGCACATCAAGGAACGCTCCGGCTTCGCAGCATTTCATGCGTCCGTAAACGCAAAGCTCGGTTATGAGGTGACTCCTTTACGTGCGATTGAACTTATTATGTTTTTGAATGCGCCATGACCGAATGGCTAACAAGGAGCTCCCCGGCCTTATTAGCTATATAGGACACAATAATGGAAACACTCAAGAGTGAAAAAATAAGGGGACAAAAAAATAAGGGGACGGATTTATTTTTGAAAGATTAATTCTATGCCAAGGATATCACGAGTCGTATTGCTCAAGAAAAGGGAAAATAAATCTGTCCCCTTATATCATGCGAAACCATGAGTGAACACGAAATACATGCAGTGACCGGAGCATTTGGATATTCTCATCAATAATATCGCCTGGGCTTTACGACGTTTGCCTGTTTTTGGGGTCTTTGGTGACGGTCAATACAGACTTCAGCCTATCTATGTTGATGATGTCATGATCACCCGGGAGGAGGTGGATTATCATTAGAATCAACCGATAGGAGAAGTGTTATGGTAAGAATACCGACAGATCGAGTGCCGACCCATCCGGGAGAGATGCTCCTGGAGGAGTTCCTTAAACCCATGGGGTTATCCCAGCAAGAACTTGCCAAGGGTATCAGGGTTCCCTATCAGAGAGTGAATGAGCTTGTCAACCGGCGTCGCGGTGTCACGCCCGGAACGGCTCTTCGGCTGGCCAGATTCTTCGGAAACTCAGCGGCCTTTTGGCTGAACCTCCAGCTTCGGTGGGATCTCTACCAGGCCCAGGCAGCAGAGGAAGACGTTCTCAAAAAGATCCGCCCCATCCGGGTTGCGGTGTAAACTATTTGGTTTTGTTGAGTTCCTTCTCAATTTCCCTGGTGATGTCGATCAACAGCTCGTGATCTTCTTATATGGAGCGCAGTGATTTCTCTTGCCGCTTCCAGTAGGGAGAGAGTTCCCGGAGACGGGCGATGATGGCTGGAACTTTTTCGAGGATGACATCAATATCCTCGTCGGTGTTGAACCGGCTGAGTGAAAAGCGGATCGACCCGTGGGCGCCTGTGAACGGGACTCCCATGGCACGGAGCACGTGGGACGGCTCCAAAGAGCCTGAGGTGCAGGCCGATCCTGAGGATGCGGCGATTCCTTCCTTGCTCATGAGCAGAAGGATGGCCTCTCCTTCGATATATTCAAAGCTCAGGTTGGTCGTATTCGGCAGGCGGAGTGCGGGGTGCCCGTTCAGCCAGGTTCTGGGGACTTTTTCAAGAAGGCCCTTTTCGAGTCTGTCCCTGAGGGCGCGGACCTTGGTGTTCTCTTCAATCAGATGTTCGCCGGCGAGTTCGCAGGCCTTGCCCAGGCCGATGATGGATGGGATATTCTCGGTTCCGCCCCTCCGCCCATGTTCCTGGTGCCCTCCGATGAGAAAAGGCCGGAATCGGGCGCCCCTTCTGATGTAGAGCGCCCCAACTCCTTTGGGCGCATGGAGCTTGTGCCCGGAGATGGAGAGGAGATCGATCTGATTCCTGCTCATATCCATGGGGATCTTGCCTGCGGCCTGAACCGCGTCGCAGTGAAAAACAGACCCTTTCTCTTTGACGATCCCGGCAATTTCATTTACGGGGAAGATCACGCCGGTCTCGTTGTTGGCGAACATCACCGAGACCACGGCCGTATAGGGTGTGACGGCGTCTCGGAGCTGGTCCAGGTCCAGAAGCCCTTCCCGGTTGACCGGAAGCTCGGTGACTCGGCATCCCTGCTTCATCAGGTGTTTGCACAGGTTGAGCACGGCAGGATGTTCCACACGCGTCGTGACCAGATGACGTTTCTCAGGGTAGGACTGAATGGCCGCCAGGATGGCCGTGTTGTCGCTTTCGGTCCCGCAGCTTGTAAAGAGGATCTCCGATGGATCGGCGCCGATAAGATGCGCCACCTTCTCCCTCGCCCTGTTGACGGCTTCCATGACCTGGCCGCCGAAGTGATGCATGCTGGAGGGGTTCCCGTAGTATTCCGAAAAGTAGGGGAGCATCTCTCTCAGCACTTCGGGGTCCACACGGGTGGTGGCGTTGTTGTCGACATAGATCGTCCTCATGTCTCAACCTCTTCCACGACCAGTTTGTCGGATACGAATTCCCTGAGCTTGGCCTCCACCTGATGCTTCAGGGTAAAAGAAGATGCCGCACATCCCGAACAGGTTCCTCTCAGGGCCACTAAGACGCGGTCTCCGTCTATATCGATCAGTTCGATATCCCCGCCGTCGGCATTGAGCGCGGGCCGGATCTCCCTCTCGATGGTATCCATGACCATGCGCAT
>Ga0210023_1001009_pt1 | contig 20357 bp, 21 predicted proteins | sample CryGeymeta201524_FD_183987 | JGI IMG/M metagenome (GOLD analysis project Ga0210023, IMG submission 183987) | Groundwater microbial communities from Crystal Geyser aquifers in Utah, USA - Crystal Geyser metaG 2015-24 (SPAdes) (version 2) | ecosystem: Environmental > Aquatic > Deep subsurface >... | reverse complement strand
GCAGGAGTTCTACGGGCTGGACCACGGTATCGGCGGCGGGCAGCACTTCTGTCCTGACTTGGCTCTCGGGCTGAAGCTGGGCTGGGGCGGGTTGCTGCAGAAGGTGCGCTACTACCGCCACGAGAACGCGGACGCCGGCGACTTCTACGACGGGCTCGAGGACGTGATCACAGGGGTGCAGGACTGGGTCCGGCGGCACGCCGAGGCGGCCCGGAGCATGGCGGAGGCCGAGCAACGCCCGCAGCTCCGCGAGAACCTCGCGACCCTCGCCGATATCTGTGCGCGTCAGGTGTGCGCGCCACCGGAAACGTTCCGCGAGGCGTGCCAGTGGCTGGTCTTCTTCCAGGCAGTGGCCAAGATGTACAACGGGAGTGGAGAGTGGGGCCAGTTGGATAAGCTGCTCCGGCCTTACTACGAGCGCGATTCAGCGGCCGGCCTCCTGACCGACGACGAAGCGGTCTTCCACCTGGCCTGCCTGCTGCTGAGCGAGACAGCCTACATCCAGTTGGGTGGGCCCGATGCCGACGGGCAAGATCTCACCAGTCGGGTCTCGTTCCTGGTCCTCGAAGCCGTCCATCGACTGAAGACGCCGGCCAACCTTGCGGTGCGCGTCGGCCAGGGGCTGAGCGAGGAGCTGTTCCGCCGCGGGCTCGAAATCCTCTGCGAGGACAGGATGGGCTTCCCCAAGTTCGTCGGTGACAGGGCGGTCACCGAGGGGTTCATGCGAAACGGGTATCCGGTGGAGGTGGCGCGAACTCGGACCTATGCCGGCTGCCACTGGTTGGCCATTCCGGGTCGCGAGTACGGCATGTGCGACATGATCAAGATCGACCTGGCGAGGGTGTTCGACCTCGCCTTCTGGGAAGCAACAGAGGCGCCGTGCGCCGCAGGTGACGAGCCACCCAGCGTCGCCGACCTCTGGCTTCGGTTCGAGCGGGAGCAGCGGCTCACCTGGGACGAGTTGGCGCGTCATCTGAAGGAGAACTGGGCCGGGGACCACGGCGAGCGGGCGCGGCTCATGATGCGGAACGTCCCGCGATTCGGCAGCGGCGGCAGCCTGGCCGACGAGTGGGCGTTGCGGCTATCGCGCACGTTCACCGACGCTGTCGCTGGAAAGCCGACGCCCGACGGGTTCCGGATGGTCCCCGGGCTGTTTTCGTGGGCGAAGGTGATCGCCTTCGGGCAGCGGCTTGGGGCCACCCCCAACGGTCGACGGGCGGGGGAACCGGTTTCGCATGGCCCCAACCCGGAGCCCGGGTTCAACGGCGGCGGGCCTGGCACGCCGACACAGATGGTGGCCGCAGTCGCCGCCGTCCAGCCCGGCTACGGGAACACTGCTCCGCTGCAGCTCGACGTTGACCCAGGGGTGGCCGGCACCGCATTGGGCGTCAGCCAAGCCGAGGCGCTGGTCCGGGGTCACTTCCAGATGGGTGGCACGCTCGTCAATCTCAATGTCCTCAACAAGGAGACGATCCTGGAAGCGGCAAAGAACCCGGAGAAGCACCCCGACCTCATCGTGCGAGTGACGGGGTTCAGCGCCTACTTCGCGAGTCTTTCTGACGATATGCGGCAGTATGTGGCGGATCGGCTGGTGCAGGGGGAGTAGTGCCGGCGTTAGCGCGACGACCGCGCTGGCTCGGGCTCGGCTATCCGGTTCCCGCCCCCGCGGGTGCGGGAAGAGCGGGCTTGCTTCTGCGGCTGAACTGGGGGAAAATGCCTCTGCGGCTGAACACTCATGTGGCAGTATCGTCTGAATCTCCATGCCCGCAGGAGAGTGTTCGTAAATGGTCGCAGATGCCATCCGCGGTCTCGCTACCATGACCGATGTTGACGCGGCTCTGGTTGAGCGGTGCCAGCAGAACGACTTCGACGCATTCGAGGAGCTGGTTCAGCGCTACCAGACCAGGATCTACAATTTCGTGTGTAAGATGACGAACAGCCCTGCCGACGCCGAGGACATGGCGCAGGATGTTTTCGTCCGTGTCTACAAATCCATCCATCGCTTCCGCGGCGAATCGACGTTCCAGACGTGGCTGTACCGAATCGCGCACAACATCTGCGTGGACCGTTCGCGACGTGCGCAGCGGCAGGTACCGGTAGCGTACTCGCTCGATGCGCCCACGGAGGAGGACGGGGGGGAGCACCCTCGCGACCTCCCTGACCGGTCCGGCAGTCCGGAGCAGATTGCGGAACGGACTGAGCTGCAGCAGCGTGTCTGGCGCTGCCTCGGCCAAATGTCGGAGAGGCTCCGTGTCGTTATCGTGCTCTACGACATCCAGGGGCTGTCGTACGAAGAGATCGCCAAGACGCTGTCGTGCCCGATCGGCACGGTGAAGTCCCGGTTGTTCAACGCCCGGGCCGAGCTCGGGCGCAGACTCCAATCCTATGTCGAGGCACGCTGACCGCCAATCAGCGATTACGGGAGGCACGCGCTGTGAAGTGCAAGACTGCAAGAGGACTCGTTTCCGAGTACGTGAGCCGAATACTCTCGGCCGAGCAGAAGCAGAGCGTCGAGGCGCATCTGCGGGAGTGCTCGGCCTGCGAGAAGCTGCACGCTGACATGCGACAGGCTGTGAGGGCACTGCAATTGCTGCCCACAGATCAGCCCGCTGCCGGCTTCTGGAACCGACTGAGTGCGAGGCTGCCCGCGTCACCGAAGCGCCGGTGGGCATGGGTTCCGCTGCAATCCCCGCGGCTGCGGTTGCAGGTCGCTTTGCCGGCTTTGGTTGCCGCTGCAACGGCCATGGCGGTCATGTTCCCCAAGACCCCGGAGCGGAGCGTTCGACACGTGCAGTCCTCCAAACAGGCGCTGTATGTCCTCCAGTGCGTCGAGCAGCATGCCACCTACGGCGGTGACCGGCTGCTGGGGCAAGAAGCAATTCCCGTTGAGAGCGGCAACGGGGCATCCTCGTTCTGACCGGGCACGGGCACACGCAGTAGAGCGAGACCAGGATGCACATCCCCAACAGAACGCCGCAGCCATTGAGCCGTAGCCACCTCGCGTTGGCGTCAGCCCTCGCGCTGGCGGCTGGGGCGTTGCCTCTGTTCGCGGCCCCACCTCCGCCTATGGAGATCGCCGTCCGCATGGTTCGGGCTGAAGGGGAGGTTGCGCTGGAAGGCGAGCAGGAGACCATCTACTTCAGACTTGGCAGCGCCGAGAAGCAGACGGTTCGGGAACGGGTGTGCCTGAAGCCCTGGCACCGCAAGCGGATCGAGGTGCTGGACCCCGAGTCGCGGCGGGGCCATCTGACTGTCTGCGATGGCAGGACTCGGACGACGTACCTGCCCAAACGCAATGTGCTGTTCCAGACCCCGCTGCCGGTGAGGTCGAGGACCGAGGCGGTCAAGGTCCTCCGGGTACGCCTTCTGAAAGCCAACTTCAAAGCCACGTCCAAGGGAATCCAGCAGATTGCCGGTCGGAAGGCGTACGCGATTGAGCTGCGCTCGAAGAGGTTCGAGGGGGGCGTCCACCGGTTCTGGGTGGATGCGGCCACCTACGCGAGACTCAAGGAGGAGCGGCTCGGCGCCGACGGGCGGTCCCTCGGCTCGTCGCAGTTCGTCCGGGTGACATTCAGGAAGCCCCTCGACGATTCCCTGTTCGACTTCACCCGGCCGGCCGACGCCCAGTGCCGGGGCGCGGAGACCAACGAACTGCCGCCGTTGTCGCTCAAGGAGTTGGATCGGAAAGCCCCGTTCAGTGTAGCGGCCCCGCCCATGCTGCCGGGCGGTTTTGTGTTCGAGAGCGCACGCCTCCAAGAGCACGGTGACCGGAAGGTGGTCTGGCTGCGCTACATCGACGGGCTCAATTTCCTATCGCTCTTTGAGACCCCCGTCGATGGAGAGAAGGAACCGCAGGGGCCCGGGGGGGCACGGTTCTTCCGGCGCGACGCGCTCATGTGGAACAGCGACGGGATCAACTTCGTCTTGGTCGGCAGCGTGCCTCAGCTGCAGCGGGAAGCGATCCGCGCGGAGCTGACAAAGTAGGAAGCAGCTCAGCCGAGGGAAGGGCCCCGGGCGGTCTTGCGTGTGGAGTCGCCTGGGTCCGCCGGTCCGGGCGTGGCGGGTCAAGAGGAGAACCGGGTGAGGGGGCGAACTACTACGCCCGACTTCCTAGGTGAACCGGGGGTTCTGCATGGCCTCTGCCCTGAATCATCCCGCTCTCATTCTGCTGTCTGAGCTGCTCGACATTCCTGCACCCTCCGGCCGCGAGGAGCGCTTGGGCGAGCGGGTGAGCAGAAAGACCGCGGACCTCGGCTACGTACCGGTGACCGATGGCGCCGGGAATGTGGTGGTTCGTCTCTCGGGGAGAGACAGCGCCGCGCCCCTCACTGTGATCGCAGCTCACCTTGACGAGATCGCCATGGTGGTGGTCGGCATTGGCGACGAAGGCGCGCTACGGGTTGACCGGTCGGGTGGTCTCTATCCGTGGAAGCTGGGTGAATGCCCGGTGGACATCGTGGGCGACGGGGAGGTCGTCCGAGGGGTCCTGAGCTATGGTTCCACCCACACCAAGGGGGCGGAACCGGGAGGCGGTCAGTGGAGTGACTGGCGGGTGGTGACCGGGCTGTCGAGAGAGCAGCTCGCAGCCGCCGGCGTGCGGGTTGGGTCGACGGCCGTGCCTTTCCGCGCAATGCGTGGGCCGGTGCTATTCGGCGACCCCGCCGACCCGTTGGTGGCTGCGTGGACGTTCGACGACCGCGGTGGCGTGGTGACGCTGCTCCGCCTGCTCGAATCGATCAGAGACGACGCTATCGAGCCGGAAGGCGATCTGATCATCGCGTTCACCGTCCACGAAGAAGGCGGCTGTCACGGGGCCAAAGTGCTCGCTGACCGGGAGCGTCCGGAGGTATTTCTGGCCGTCGATGGGTGCCCGATTCCGCCGGGTTCATCGCTCAAGCTGGATGGCCGGCCGGGGACGTGGAGCAAGGACTCAGTGACGCACTTCGACCAACGGTTGGTCCAGGCGCTGCTGCGCTGCGCGAGAGCGGCGGGCACGGAACTGCAGACTGCGGTCTACGACGCTGCCGCCTCTGACGCCAGCGAAGTGTATGCCAGCGGAGGGGCCCCGCGGGTGGGCACAGTCGGGATTGTGCGCGAGAACAGCCACGGCTACGAAGTCGCCCGGCTGTCGGTCTTCGACAACCTGCTAAAGACGCTCGTGCGGTTCGTGCAGAAGTGGCGGGCGTGAGCGCGGGAGGCCCTGGAGGAGGCGCTGCCGGGCGCCGGGTCCTCACTCGTCATCGAGGCTCGGCTTCTTTCGCTTGGTCTTTGGCGACCGACTGAGGAACGCCAGGAACAGCACCAAGGCGATCAAGGGCAGCAACAGGTACTTTACGAACATCAGCAGACCTGCGTGCAATGCCGGGAAGGCTTCCAGGACAGCCATGAACTCTCACCTCTCAGTGTCTATTCTCCCGTAAGGCGATGGGATTGTGGCGCGCGTGGCAATCCGCCTCAACGCGCGGAGCGGGCGAGCTCTGCCAGCCGCGTCAGCAGTGAGGCGTTGGCCGCAGGGAAGCGATATTGGGCCAGCTCGACGAGCGGCACCCAGCGTACCTCTGCACACTCAAGGGCCTGTGGCTCGCCCGCGATCAGTGTGCACCGACAGCAGTCAAGCCGCACCCGGGCGTGGGCATACTGGTGTTCCACCGTCAGGAACGACGGCTCCGCCCGCACCTGCACGCCGACCTCTTCTCCGACCTCCCGCTCCACGCACGCTAGGACGGACTCGCCGGGCCACACCTTGCCGCCGGGGAACTCCCAGAAGCCCCCCAAAGGGGCGTCACGGTGCCGGCGAGCGAGAAGGACCTCGTCGTCCCGAAAGATCACGGCGAGCCCTACTTGGGTGACAGTCGGTTCGACTTCGCTGCGCATGTCTTCAGGGTGCTGGTTGCAGGCGCTCCCACGCTGTAGATAGTTTTTCGTCGCAGAAGGGAGTCTGCCTTGTGTGTCCAACAAAGGGGTGAACCTGACCCGGCAAGGTGCCCCGTGTCTGCATTCCCCCCGGACCCGTAGGCTCGGGCTTGAACTCCCTCGCCAACCATCTCGACGTGGCTACCCCGGATCCGTGTCGCTTCTGTTGAGGAATCGATGAACTCGATGTGGATATCTGCAGTTGCCGTCTTCCTGTGCCTGCTACTCGCTGTTCCGCTGGTGGCCGCTGGCCGCAGACGGGCATGACCTGAAAGCCGCCTCGCGCTGGGAGGGCAACGCGAGGCACCCCTGAAGCCTCGCTCCGCGTTTGCTTCGTCGTTGACAGAGGGGGGCGGGAGTGCGTCTGTGCTGGGTGACCTCGCACGGATGAACGTGCGATGCTTCGGGAGCCGGTGGCTTTGACGCAGCCTCTGACCGGCTCCCGCGGATTTGGAGAGCAAACAATGAAGAACCTGAAACCGATCTACAACGTCATCGTGTGCACCGTCGCAGCGCTACTGCTTGCCTGGGGTCTGTTCTCGTTCAGCCCCGCGGTGATGATCGCCGCGACCATCGTGACCGGTCTCGTGACGCTGGGGCTGGCAGCGCTGCGGTTCTCCGCGACAAAGACCGCAAGCCCGTTGCTGCTGGGTCTGACGGCTCTGTGGCTCCTGACCGGGAAGCCGATCCTGCGGGTGGTCGCCGGGCGGCGAGTGGCCGACGAGGTACTGGCCAAGGGCGATGCAGCAACGTGGGCCTCCTACGCGGTGATCGCGGGCGCGCTGTTGCTGATCATGTTGTCCCTGGCACTGGTGAAGACTCGTCCCGGCGCGGCGGCCGGGGCCGACGATGAGAACGAGTAGGCTCCGCGGAGAAGAGACAGCGTTGAGGGGCGTGGCGTTGTCAGACCAGTGCGTCCGCGGCCCAGCCCGCTTTGACCAAGTCGATCCTGCCCCAGTCACACGTGCCCAGTCTGTGCTCTCTGCACGCCGTCTCGAGGTGGACTGCCGGCGGTGAGAGGTCCCACCGTTCGCCCTTGAAGTCGTCGCGCTTGTTCTGCAGCAGCCGGAGGCACACCGTGTCGGCTGCAACCGGGTCGGTGGAAACAAGCAGCCCCTTGTAGTCCCACTGGTAGTTGGGGTTGACCTGCGGGCCGCCGTTGAACAGCGGGCGCAGCAGGTCGATGACGACCAGGCGCGTCTTACCGCGACAGACCGCTTCGCGCCAAACGGTGCCGACGTTGGCGCAGTAGTTGCCGTGATAATTGCGTCGTTCGTCGGGAGGCACGAAGGTGAGGTAGTTCTTGACGGCCCCGCCGACGCCCGAGAGCCAGTGGCTCTTGAAACCGCACGTGTTGAGCAGTGCCGTGCACTTGCCGAGGAGTCGGTAGGCTTCCCGGTCTGTCTCGTGAAGGTTGCCTGCGAGCACGCCGACGTCACGCAGCCGCTGACGCATTGCCGCTGACAGCGCGGGCGGCGTCTTCAGCATCATCTCATTGGTCTTGAGACCGACGACGTCGTCCGGCTGGAAGTAGCGGCCCCAAGCGGCAACTGGTTCCACTTCCCCCGACAGCAGGCACACGGCCGTGTCCAGCACGCTGAGGAGAACTCTTGGCTGTGGTTTGTGCCGGTGGTCAAGCAAGTTCTCGTCTCGGACGAGAACGACTCTGCTCCGGTGGTCGGGGAGCCCTGCCTTCGCCTCGCTCACCACGCCCATCGCGGCGCCCAAGCCTGCGCACGCTGCGCCTCTCACGAAGCCCCTTCGCGTCATGTGCCGTGATTGGTCCATGCTGATTCCTGACGGAACGAGAAAGCCCGCTGAGGCAGAACCTCAGCGGGCTAAGTGGGTCACACGTAGGCCGGTTCGCTGCTTCGAGCCATGCCGCCATTCGACGGTGCCGGTGCCGTCTCGACGACCTCGATAGACCAGTCCGCGAGGCAACTCCGGATACTGGTCACCAGGGGCACCAGTTTTGTCAGCGGCAGTTCGGTGCCGCACTGTCCACAACGGCGGTTATAGGGATTATGTTCGAAGGAGAGCAATGAGTCACGCAAGGACTCTCCGCAGTTGCGACAGGTCAGCTCCAGCCACGTGTTCCCGAGCTGCTCAAGCAGTTCCTGAATGGTCATTGGGTTGACACTCCAGTCTCGGAAAGGGGTGGACGACGGTTGGTGGCGCTTTAGTATTGCCGGCATTCCTCCTGCACGCCCGAAGCGGTGACGAATCCTGACGAGGCCAACGGAAGCTGTCGCGATTCGCTGGCGCCCATTGTACCATATCGCGCCCTTCGTTTCCTTCTCACGGTGTGATTGGGGGACGAAGGCTGCGCCCCTGGCGGGCGGTTGAGCTGCAAGCAGGACTCTTAGCGGCAGCGTCAAACTGTACCCAGGAAAGCAATCGGCGTAACAACGGAGGCACGCATTTGGCTCGAGAATGGAAGTTGCAGGAGATCACCTACAAGGCCGTGCAGGAGCGGGACTACGAAGTAGCGGTCCTGCCGGTGGGCGCGACCGAGCCGCATGGCTTGCACCTGCCCTACGGCTCGGACCAGTTCCACACCGAGATCATCGCCGACATGGCGTGCGAGCGAGCGCATCGCCTGGGCGCGAAAGTGATCCAGTTGCCGACCATCCCCTACGGCGTCGACTCGAACTTGCTCGAGTTCCCGCTGACCATGCATGTCAGCCAGAACACCCTCAACGCGATGGTCGCCGACATTGCCGACTCTCTGGCGCAACACGAGATCCACAAGCTGGTCCTCTTCAACGGGCATGGGGGCAACGAGTTCAAACCGCTGCTGCGGGACCTCTACGGCACACCCCCATGTTCCTGACTCTCGTGAACTGGTGGCAGGTGGGGAAGGACGTCCTGCACGAGATCTTCGAGGAGCCCGGCGACCATGCCGACGAGATGGAAACCTCAGTGAATCTCGCGCTCTTCCCCCACTTGGTGCACCTGGAGGATGCCGACGACGGCGCGGTCAAGCAGACGCGGCTGGATGCCCTCAACCAAGGCTGGGCCTCCATCACCCGCCCCTTCCACCTGCTGACCAAGAACTCCGGCGTGGGGGACCCGCGCAAGGCGACGAAGGAGAAGGGGCAGGCATACGTCGCCATCGTCGTGGACCGGATCAGCAAGTTCCTGAAGGAGCTGTCGGAAGCGCCGATGACGGAGACGTTCCCGTATTAGCCGTCGGCGAGGGTGAAGCGCCGGCCGGCGGTCGTCGCGTCCTCGGATGCCTATCACATGCACCGTCCCGAGGTGATCGTCGGCCTGCTGACGACCCAGACCGCCGGGGCCGATACCCCACTGACTGCGTGCTTCGGGACTGGCCGGCCGCTGGCTTGCACCGCCCTTCGGTCTTCCGTGCTTTCCTCGCGACGCTTCCCTTGGCGTCCAGTGACTGCCACCGGACGCCTCTCTGACGGTGACTGGCAGGCAGTGGAAACGCGTCTGTGACGGGCGATCGCAGCGGGTGACACGCCGGATCGCCCGTCACAAGGCTGCCTGCGGGAAGCAGTTCACGGCCTTCAACTTGTTGACGCCCCCGCAGAGACTGAACAAGCGCTTGGTGGGGGCGCGACGTCGCTGGTGGGCGTCAGCCCGGCCGCAGGCGACGGGCTCGTTGCTGCTCGCGAAAAAAGTCCTTCACGGGGGGTGCGCATTCGCGAAAGGTGGCCTATCATTTGGCACACTATGTTGGAGTCTCGCTAAGGAGACGACTCCCGTGTGGAATGTGCTGTTGCATCAGGACACACACACGCGCGCGCGATTGGCTTGCCTGACGGCTGGGTGACGCGCCTGAGCCGGCAGGTGGTCCTGGGGCGGACACTTCTGTGGAGTGTCTTCGTCGCACGGATTACGGATGACGGCATTGCGGCCGCCCATGCTCGGGCGGCACGGAGGTCTCCAGGAATGCAGTTGTCAAGTTACACTCACGCGTGGCCTGCTCCGGGCATTTCTGGTACGCTTCTGGCGTTCAACACGCTAACGTACGCGACCGCCTTGATACCGCGTGCGTTTCTCGGGTCGGTGGCTTCCGCACGCTCTGTGGAGGAGTTGCGACCGGACCGGAGAGCCATTGCTGAGCAACTTCTCGGGAATGGTCTGCTGGTTAGGGAGGTCAGCGAAGATATCGTCCGCCTTCGCTGGTACATGCGAACCCAACTGAAGCACGGAAGCGGGTTGGCTGTGACCGTCTGCCCCACCCTCGACTGCAACTGTGCCTGCACCTACTGCTACCAGGAAGACCTGGCCTCGCAGCGGCCGATGACCCGCGACACGGCCGACTGCGTCATCGCGTGGGTCAAGCGGGCCGCAATAGCCCGCAAGGCCGAAGAGATCAAGCTGGGCTTCTATGGGGGCGAACCACTGCTGGAGCCGGAGACTGTTCTCCACATCGGTCAGGAACTCCGGGATTTCTGTCGTCGCCATGACCTCCGGTTCCAGCCGCATGTGGTCACCAACGGTGTGCTGTTGGCCCAGCCACTGGTCAGTTCGCTCCGCGACGCATTCGGTGTCCACACGCTGAGTTGCCAGGTGACGCTGGACGGCCCTCCTCCAGTGCACAATCGCCGCCGCCCCTTCAGAGAGGAGCAATCGGGTGGGTTCGCGCAGATCGAGCGCAACCTGGCCGCCAACCGCGGTGAATTGGACCTCGCCCTCAGAGTCACAGTCGATGAGACCAACGAGGAGAGCATTCCGGAGTTGCTGGCATACCTGGTGGACTCAGGGCTGGTCGGGGATCCCTCTGGCGAAGGTCAGGGGAGGGTGAAAGTTTATCTTGCGCCTACTCGGCCCTGCGGGCGCTCATGTGACGCCCACGCGTTTGCGCTTCACGAGTTCATGGACGCAGCAGTGCGCTTGTGGGAAATCGGTGCGGAGCGAGGGCTCGACTTGTGTGATCTGCAGCGCATGACCCCCTGCATGGAGTTTCACGGAAATGGAATCTGCATTGGACCCGACGGAGTGCTCTACTCCTGTCAGGGGTTCATCGGCATGCCCGATATGGCGGTGGGGCACGTAGCGGAAGACAAGCTCTACGTGTCGTACGTCGAGCACCTCTGTCTCGAGCCGTGGCGGGAATGCCCGGAGACGTGCACTTACTTCCCCATCTGCGTGGGAGGCTGTCGAGAAACCGCCTTGCACAAGTACGGCGACTGGCGAGCCCGGGTATGCGATCCCGACGGGCTGAAGGCAGCAGTCGAGGCATACGCGACGTTCAAGTTCGCCAGCCAGATCCAGGCGCTTGGCCGTGACTCCATCCCGGAAACCGGAAGATAACTTGCTCTGAACTCTACGAGAAAGGAGGCGAGAACATGGCGACTGACAAGCTTGCCGACAGGCTATCGGCAGAGATAGCAGACGTGATCGCTCGCGTGCTGCCGGAGTTGGCCGACCCCGTCGTGCTGCAGGACGCTGACACGGGCCTCACCCTCGAGTCGATGACTCAGGGCGCTACGGCAGAGGGCTGCAGCCCGTGCCATTACTGCCCTAGTTTCGCGTGCCCTGTCAACTGCCAGGGCTGCGAGTACTTCAGCCCGCCGACCTGATGGTGCAGGAGATGGGCACCAGCGTGCGCACAGTGCAGAACCACGTCTCTCACCTCTTGGCCACGCTGGGCGTCGCCAATCGCACCGAGGCTGTTGCCCTGAGCTACCGGTGCGATCTCCTGCTCGGGGCCCTGGGCGAGCGGGAGACGGAGACGGGTGCAGCGGAAATTCCTGCGAAAAATGAGTAATATTACTCATTCACTGTCTGCCTTGCTGGGCTATACTGACGTGCACGGAGGTTCCGTAGAGTGGCAGACGAGGCGCCGGACAAGCTAATCGACCGCATCGCCGAAGCCGTCGTGCGGAAGATCGACGTACCTGCTCTGCTACAACATGAGGCTGTGGTTCCCGTGCTGCCTTCGAGTTTGCGTCGCGCGTGACGGGAGTGCCCGCTTCCCGGCGGGAACGGGCAGCAGGGATCTCGAATCCGGGCGCAGAAGAGAGGTGTTGCCGTGTCAGCTCGTTGACTTCTGAGGCTGCGAACGAAGTCGGGGGGCGGTTGATGAATTCAGTAGGTAGGAATGAATAGGGAGGCGGAAGATGCTGGTTCTGCGAAGACATCGATCACTTTGGGCGTGCCTTGCCGCGCTGTTGGCGGTTGTGGTCTGTCCGCTGCCAAGCAACGCGGCATGCGTGGGGTGCAACCAGTCCGTTGGCTGCCCGGCGGGTACGTGTTGTATCTGCTGTGGCTTCTTGCACAGTGAGGTAGTGTGTTGCCCTCCAGGCACCTACTCGAAGTGCGTCGTGGATTTGGGCCGTGCAAAGTGCACTTGCGCGCCCCTTCCATAGGAAGCACGCAGAGCGGCATCCTTCAGGGCTCGCCGCTCTGTCTGCATTCTCTTCTCCACAAGGGGGTAGCGATGAACAAGTTCCGATCTCGTGTTCTCCTGGTCTTTCTGCTGGCGCTGCCGTTTGCCATCCTTCTGCGAATCTGGTTTCAGGGCCAAGGGCTTGCCCGGTCGGCTCTCGTGCGAGTCGCGATGGGAACGAGCATTGTCCAACAGGTTCAGCCCGTGACGCATGACAAAGCAGTGGCACTCTGGCAGGCTCTCCCGTACACGCCCTTATCGGAGTCCCGGTCTTTCCGGCGCAAGTGGTCGCGGCTCAGGGTGACGTTCAGAACACCCATCACTCCCGAGCAACATCGCCAGCTCTTGGAGGACGCTCGCCTCCTCCTGCTGATGAATGGTAGCGACCGGACGGCGGACATGTACAGGGACTACATTGCCGCAAGGCACGCGACGTGCATCATTCCGGTGTCTGAACTGCGCCAGTGGGCCAAGGATGTGGGCATGGATGCCGAGAGTAAGCCACTTGACATTATGGCGGCTGTGATCAGGCGTTTGGTCAAAGAGCCCCAGCTCAAGGCAGTGTGCATCCCTGCGAGTGCGGTGACGTATAGGGCATTCTCCAAGTTGAAGGCACCCTACACTCCCATCCTTGACGCGGCGGTGTTTGGCAACGCAATCCGCATAGGGACTGAGCATCGAACCTGGAGGCTGGCGGACGATTTCTCGGACCACTATGACCGGGGAGAGCCAGTGAAGGTGGCGGAAGTGATGCTCTACCTTAAGGCGCACGATGGCGCTGCGGGTCCATCCATTGTGAGACTGTGGTGGAGCGCGAGGGCGGCCGAATGGCGGCCCCTCGAAATGGCCTGCGGGAGTGACAGTGGGAAGGTAGTCTGCTTCCTGCCTTCTTGACGGAGAGTGAACGGATGATCCGGATCCGACGGAGGGTTGTGTTGGGCGTCCTATCAGTGGTGGCCTCCATGGCGCTGCTTGTCCTTGCTGGTGTGCGGACGGCCGCGCAAAGGCGACTTCCGCCCCCGGTAGTCGCGGCCTCCTCAGGGGACTTGGGGGACGTGTTCACCCCTGATTCTGTCCCGTTCTCTGTGACGATTCGGAACACGAGTGACAGGTCGGTGCAGGTCGTCAAAGCGGAAACGTCGTGTGGCTGCACGACCGTCGCTGGTAGTCAACGCTTCCGCATACCTCCCCTCGGACAGCACGCGGTGAACTTGGTGTATGACAGCTCTGGAAGACGAGGTGAGCAGCAACTCGTCCTGAAAGTGTTCGCGGCCGGATACGGGTCACCCAGTAGCATCTCGACACGGGTCAACGTGGTGTCCCAGTATCCGGATGCGATCGAGATGCCGGCAATGCGCGTCGATCGGGTTGTGGCGACGGAGGCGACTGTTTTGCATCGGCCAGGCCTGCGAGTGGCCATTCGTCGGGTGGTCTACGACAGGAAGCTGCTTCGAGTGAGTTCTCGGTCGACAACAGAGGGCGACGCTGTGCTCTGCGTGCGACCGGTGGCAGAGCGAACGCGCGAGCGATTCTTCACGAAGCTGGTGTTGTGGACGAACGACCCGGTTGAGCCGAAGCGGGAGATACCGGTGAGCGGCCAAGTGCTGCCGGAACTCCTCGCCACGCCGGACGCCATCTCCGTGGACATCCTGCGACCGGGCGAGACAGTTAGCAAAGCGTTGCGCGTTTGGTCGCCCTACCAGCGCAGATTCCGCATTCGAGCGATCCACACAGGTACCGAGACCGTCAGGGCACTATGACGGGGACAGGTTCGCGACCTCCCACCCGATCACCATTAGCGTTAAGTGCGTCGAGGAAAGGGAACGCAGTCTGGACCTGCCCATCGATATCCTCACCGACCTCCCAACCGACCCGAAGGTGACGGTGAGGCTTCTCGGAATGGTGAAGCCAGAGAGAGAGGACCAGTAGGTGGCGCAGGGAATGGTGAGGAGGAGTAACGGCGACACAAGTGCGACGCAACGCAAAGGATGTGATCGGTTCGGGGGTGCGGTGCTGCACTACGGGGCACACCGCCTTGTGGTTGACCTGGCTGGCCTTTGGGGACCTCTGCCTGCGTGGGAGTGGCACCCGTTGTCGCCGCCGGGCGGCGTTCGGGGGAGCCGTGGTCCGGACTTCTGGGGCGAGACAGAACGCGCGTTCAACGAGGGGTGCCCATGTCCGTCGGTTGGGGAGAAGCGCAAACCGCGCAAGCGCCAACTGGTGAAAGTGGTCGCTGCCCAACGGTGACGTAGCTGCCTGTCCACTGACGTGTTGACGTGGGTTTGCGGGCTGCTCGCGAGGCATCGCGGACTCGGGCATCCGTCGTGATCGCGGGATGTGTATGCCCATGACAGCGAAGCTACGATCAGAACTCGCCGGACACCACGCGGTGATCTCAAGACTGCCGGAAGCTGAAGAGGCATCCGGTGACGCCGACAACGAGGGTGTGGGCGGGCCTTCACAGTTGCTCGGGGGGGGCGTGACAGCGGGAATTGACGAGCAGTCAGGAGTGCCGGATTCGACCCAACGAGGCGGCCAGTCGCCGCGGCTGGCGCGTGTCTGTCTGGTTGTGCTGTGCCTGGCGATCCTCACGTACGTACTGCTCTTCACTCGTCAGTGCTTCTACCGGTTCGAGCACTTTGGACTCACGGCCTTTGATCTGGGCATCTTCGACCAGGCGGTGTGGCTGATTAGCCAGGGGCGTGCGCCCTTTGTGACTGTGCGGGGTATGCATATACTCGCCGATCACTTCCAGCCCATCCTTTACCTTCTTGCGCCGCTGTACTGGGTGTGGGACAGCCCCAAAGCCCTTCTCGCCGTGCAGACTCTCGCGCTCGCGATGGGTGCCTTCCCGGTCTACGCGTTCGCACGCGATCGTCTGCGATCAGCCCCCCTCGCTCTCCTACCTGCGCTGTGTTACCTCTGCTATCCCGCGATGCAGTGGACCAACACCTTCGACTTCCATCCTGAGGCGCTGGCCACGCCCCTGCTGCTGGCCTCGTTCTGGCTGCTGCACCGGCGGCGGCGGGCTGCGTACTTCGTGTCGTTGGTGCTGGCTGCGCTTACGAAGGAAACGATGGGGCTGACCATTGCAGTGCTGGGAGTGTTTGCCCTGACGGTGGATAGGCGGGTTGGCTGGTGGACCATCGGTCTTGGGTTGCTGGCCCAGACCCTCGCCCTTGGCGTGGTGCAGACGTTGAACGATGGCTCCCCGTCCGCTTACCTGTCGCTCTACTCACGCTATGGTCACAGCCCCGGCGAGGTGGTGTTGACGCTTGCCCGACACCCTCGCGCCGTTCTCCTTGGTCTCAATACCGAAGCGAACCGCCGTTACTTCTTCGAGTTGCTTCAGCCCGTGTTCTTCCTGCCGTTGCTGGCGCCGGAGATACTGCTGCTGGCGGCTCCGGCGTTGCTCGCGAACCTGCTGAGCAATCGCCCATGCCAGCACATGATCTATTGGCACTACACCGTGCTGATCACGCCCTTCGTGATCCTCGCAACGATCATTGGGTTGGATCGGCTCAAGCGGTGGGGTGACAGGCTCTCGACGTGTCTGCTCGTGATCTACCTGGCGGTGAGTGTGCTAAGCGGGCTTCGCTTCGGCCCGTTGTTGCTGCGTTCCTGGCCACTGACAGAACCTCTCACTTCCGCGCAATCGAGCGAGGCGGCACGCATCCTGCAGCAGGTGCCCTCTGACGCCTCCGTATCGGCTCAAGCGGCGTTGGGCCCGCACCTCAGTCATCGAGCACACATTTACCTGTTCCCGAATCCGTTCTACCGCGCGGTCTGGGGTGGCAGCGTCCAGGCGTTGCGGCAGCAGAGCCTTCTGGACTATCCGCCATACTCCTCAAAGGGAATAGCACGAGCCATCGACGCCGCTTCTACACCGTACGTGGTGCTCCAACCACCCAGCACAGTCTTCCCGCTGGCGCAGCAGGACTACCTCGCCTTGGCTGCGGCGGCGCTGCGCCATCCGGCTTACGGCATCATCGCCATCGGTGACAGCACGATCCTGCTGCGGCGCGGCGCGGATCACTTGCGCGGACTAGACCGCCTCGCGGAACGTTCTGGCGTGCGGATCGCCGGAGAGGCAGATGTCGAGAGGGCGTTTCAGACGTATGCTTCACTGGGTGTCAGACGCTCGAGGGAATGGTGACGGCCACCTAACGGTAAAGAATGCAGCGCCCAGATGTCACTACAGAGAGAGCCTGCACGGACTCGGGGGCGGGAATGTGCTGCCAAGCGACAGTACTTCTGCGGTCGGCATGGCTTGTCGTGCCCGCCGAGCTGCCCCCGTGTTGCTGGAGGCTTTGGCCGTTCCCCCGGATCGCTCCGGCCCACAGGCGAGGACATCCGGCAGCATGTGGAGTGCGTTCTGCAGAACACCTGCGCCGCGCCCGATGCGGCTGCGCAGGCGAATCGAGTGAGCGCAGAGCCACAACGCGAGCTTGCGGCGCCCTGAAGGCTTGGAGACAATGGCACCAAGCCGGCGGTACACGGCGTCCCGGGCGGCAAGCGGTTCGCGATGTGTGGCGAGGCGCTACCGCGAGTGCAACCTGAGCGAGGGCACTTGTGGTGGTATTCTATGGAGGCGGCTGAACGAGCAGTGGAACAGCGAACAGAACCGGAGTGTTCACAACGCCGGACGGAGCGACCTTCACGTTTCCTGCAACGTGGTTGCGCCGCGCTGCTCTGGGTGGGCATAGCCGCCTATGTGATCCTGTTCACTCGGCAGTCGTTTTATCTGTACCACCACTTCGCGCTCACGGCGTTTGACCTCGGCATCTACGACCAAGCCGTGTGGCTCATCAGCCGCTTCCATAGTCCGTTCGTGACCGTGCGCGGCATGAACGTGTTTGCCGATCATTCTGTCCCCGTTGTGTACCTGCTCGCGCCGCTCTACTGGATATGGGACAGTCCGAAGGCGATCCTTGTGGCGCAGACCGTGGCGCTGGCCCTGGGCGCGGTGCCGGTGTATGCCCTGACCTGCCGCCGCATGGGTTCGCCGCCGCTGGCACTGCTCTTCGCCCTCGCGTATCTCTGCTACCCGGCGATGCACTGGACCAACACCTTCGACTTCCATCCCGACGTGTTTGCCACGCCGTCCGTGCTGGCGGCGTTCCACTTCCTGAGCTGTCGCCGATGGCGCCCCTACTTCCTTGCCATAGCGCTCGTCGCCTTGACCAAGGAGACCGCGGGACTCACCATCACGCTTCTGGGACTCTATGCATTGGCCGTGGATCGTCGGACCGGCTGCATCACGGTCGGTCTCGGGGTGCTGACGCAGTTGATCGCTCTCGGGGTGGTAAGGGCGCTGAACGACGGCGTTCCCTCGGCTTACCTGTGGCTCTATTCGCAATACGGCAGCACCGCGGGAGAGGTGGCATGGACGCTGGTTCGACACCCCGTCGCCGTTCTTTCTGGCTTGGTCACGGAACAGAACGGGCGCTACTTCTTCGAGCTCCTCCAACCGGTGCTGTTTCTACCGCTCCTAGCGCCCGAGGTGCTCTTGCTGGCAGCTCCGGCCCTACTCTCGAACCTATTGAGCAATCGCCCGTACATGCACATGATCTACTATCAGTACACGGTGTTGATTACGCCCTTTGTGATCATCGGGGCGTTGACTGGATTCGACCGCCTGAGGCGCTGGGGCAACGCGTTCACCACCTTCCTACTCGTTGTCTACCTGACTGCCAGTGTCGTGACGGGACTTCGGCTCAGTCCTCTCCTGAGTTCCTCCTGGCCACTAACGCCCCCGGTACCCTCCTCGCAGTCGAGGGAAGCTGGTCGCGTGTGGAGGCGGGTGCCGCCCGAGGCATCCGTCTCCGCGCAGGCCGGGGTGGTGCCTCACCTGAGTCATCGGCACCAAGTCTACCTCTTCCCGAATCCGTTCTACCGCGTAGCGTGGGGGAACAGCACCGCAGCGTTGAAGCAGCAGATGGGAACCGACTACCTGCCGTATGAGCCGGAGGAGCTGGCGCGGTCCATCGGCTCTTCCTCGGTGCAGTTCGTGGCGCTCCAACCGCACGCTGCTACCTTCCCATTGACCTACGAGAAGTACTGCGAGGTCGTAGTGGCGTTTCTGGGGCATCGGGCCTACGGCATCGTGGCGCTCGGCGAGAACGCCATCTTGCTTGAGCGCGGCGCGGACCACTCGCGCGGTCTGGACCTCCTGGCGCGCCGTTGTGGTGTGCAGATTGATAGCAATGGAGGTCTTGGGAGGGCCTTCCGGGCCTACGCCGCGTTGGCCTCAAATGTTCCTCAGGACCCTCGTTGAGGTTCATCCAGCACGGGGCGGACTTCTTTCGGCGACAGACAGCGGGCGCAGGACAAGTCTGCCGGCAGATTTGTGAGAGGAGGCGAAGATGCATACTGCTGTTGTAGTGCCTACCTACGACGAGCGAGAGAACATCGAGGTGCTCTGTGATGGGGTGCTCCGAGTCACTCAAGGAGGAGCACACATCCTGATAGTAGACGACAACTCGCCCGACGGGACGGGACAGATAGCTGATGGGCTGGCGAGGAAGCACACGTCCATTCACGTGCTGCATCGTGCCCGCAAAGAGGGATTGGGCAGGGCGTACGTCGCGGGGCTGTCGTGGGCGCTGGAGTCTAGATACGAGTTGATTGCGCACATGGATGCCGACCTCTCGCACGACCCTGTCAACCTTCCCTCTTTGGTGGCGACGGCCCGTTCGCAAGGAAAGGTGGCGATCGGTTCACGGTACGTGGAAGGTGGGGGGGGTGCGAAACTGGGGTGCGCAGCGGGTGTTGCTCAGCAGAGCCGCAAACGGATACGTGCGTTTCGTCCTTCGGATGCCTGTTCGCGATGCCACGAGCGGGTACCGTTGCTACCCGCGAGAGGTGCTCCGTGGCATCGGCATTGAAAATGTGTTTGCGGACGGCTATGCGTTCTTGGTGGAGATGGCCTACCGTGCCCACGCAGCGGGGTTTGGTCTCGTGGAGGTGCCGATCGTTTTCACAGATCGCCGCGTTGGCAAGTCGAAGTTGTGTGCCAGCACCATCTTGGAGGCGGCTTGGGTGCCGTGGCGTCTCCGGGTGAGTCGGCCATGCCAGACCGCCTTGAGCAATGGACCGCGCTCATGGCAGTTCGGAGGTGCGGAATGCACTCGACAGACCGCAGAGTAGCGGGAATGACACTCATCGAGACACTCATCGTGATTACCATTCTCGGGATCCTCGCCGCACTGCTTTTCCCGGTCTTGTCCGCGGCTCGCGAGAAGGCGCGAGCGGCAGGCTGCCAGAGCCACCTACGGCAGCTCGGGGTCGCGTTCTCGATCTACGTGGATGACTACGATGGTGTGTATCCCGGTGCGGCACCGTTCAACCCGGTGGATTTCAACCTCGGCTGGGGGAGGGCAGGTCAATGGGTGTACGTGCCTGACACACCTCCCGACAATCTGCCGATCAACCCGAGTCAAGGGGCGCTGTTTCCGTACGTCAAAGACGAGCGACTGTATCTGTGTCCCTCGGCCTATTACAGCAAGCCGAAGAGGCTGTCCTACTCGATGGGCTCGAACCTGACCTTTCTTCATGAAGCGCAGCTTGGCGACATGTCGGGGCTTGTGCTGCTGGTGGATGAGAACGAGGCCCTCAACGACGGCTGGTTCGCGCCCGGTTGCCCGCACAATGCTCCGGGTGTTGACGTGCCGACGGCCGTTCACAATGCGGGAGCGAACTTCCTGTTCTGCGACGGCCATGTCAAGTGGGCACGTCCCGGCGACGCCCTCGTCGATAGCTGCAAGCGACCTGGCCCGTTCTATCCGTGAGTGACCATGGACTATGATGGACCCCGGAACCCGGACGGCGGGACAGTGGTTGACGGATAGCCCCTCGCAGCAGGCGAGTGCGCAGCGTTCGTCGTGGGTTTGGGCTTCTTGATCTGGCGGAGCAGACGCCGGCCACCACCGCGGCCCGCCTCCGCTGCCTGACGGCCCGTCTGCCTTGAGGCTCTGACCTTCAGCCATGACCCTCAAAGCCTCGACGATGCAGTCCCGAGTGTCAACGCCGCAGTTCCGAGCCGCAACGTCGGAGTCCAGCGCCTCAGCATTGAAGCTCAGAG